>Ga0209791_1000003_pt1 | contig 318320 bp, 271 predicted proteins | sample WorMetTyACAVOLI1_FD_187422 | JGI IMG/M metagenome (GOLD analysis project Ga0209791, IMG submission 187422) | Marine gutless worms symbiont microbial communities from Max Planck institute for Marine Microbiology, Germany - Olavius algarvensis... ... | reverse complement strand
TGTCAAAGAACACGTGATATCGCCAAGAAAAATCAATCAAGTTAATCCGTACTCGAATCTGACATTGGCTGTGGGCATGACCTAACCCAAAATTCTTTCTTGACTTTCAACGGATTAACTTTGCGGTGAGATCTTCCGTACAGTGATGTTAGCCACAATATGACTAAACCAAAAGCATCTCCGTAATCGGCGCTCCGGCCGGCACCATCGGATAGACACACTCTTCTTTTTCCACCACAAAGTCCATGACAGCGGTCTTTGGCGAGGCCAGTCCCACCTTCAGAACGTCTTCAACCTCTGCGGGTTTTGTGGCACGGAGACCGAGGGCACCGAAGGCGTCGGCCAGTTTGACGAAATCCGGCGCATATTCCATGGACGTGCAGGCATACCGCCTGTCGTAAAACAGCTCCTGCCACTGTCGCACCATCCCCAGATATCCATTGTTGAGGATGACGATTTTCACCGGGAGATTGTATTGCATGGCTGTGGCCAACTCCTGGATGTTCATCTGAATGCTGCCGTCTCCGGCGATGTCTACCACCATCCTGTCGGGACGGGCCATCTGGGCGCCGATGGCGGCGGGCAGACCAAACCCCATGCACCCGAGACCACCGGAGGTGATGAAGTGACCGGGATTGTCGAAATGATAGAACTGGGCGGCCCACATCTGGTTTTGTCCCACCTCTGTGGTGATAATCGCTTCGCCCCGGGTCATTTCATAAAGCGTTTCGATGACAAACTGCGGTTTGATCGTCTCTTTTTGATCGTAGGCCATTCGTGACTCCTGCTTCCATGCCTCGATCTGAGAGAACCATGGACCCCGTTTTTCTTCGAGGTCGCTGACGTCTTTCGTCTCGAACAGGTGATTCATCTTTTCAAGGGTGTATCGACAGTCGCCGACGACCGGTACCGACACCGGGATGTTCTTCCGGATGGAGGTCGGATCGATGTCAATATGAACGATGTTGGCCTGGGCTGCAAAGGCATCGGTCTTTCCAGTCACCCGGTCATCGAACCGGACACCGATGGCAAGCAGCAAATCGCATTTACTGGTGGACATGTTGGCCCGGAAAGTTCCGTGCATACCGATCATTCCGAGCCACAAGGGGTCGCTCCCCGGAAAGGCACCCAATCCCATGAGGGAGGTCGTCACCGGAATCCGAAGGCGGCGGGCAAATTCGGTCAATGCCTCGGCACCCTTTGACAGAATGACACCGCCGCCGGCGAATATGACCGGACGCTCTGCCTGTTCAACGAGTTTTACCACCTTTTTTATCTGCTTCTCGTAGGGATGATACGTCGGATTGTAGGAGCGAAGGTTGACGTCCTTGATCGGTAAGTAGTCGATCACCGTGTTGCCGACGTCTTTCGGAATGTCTACGAGAACCGGTCCCGGGCGTCCGGAACGGGCAATGTGGAATGCCTCCTTGACAGTGCGGGCCAAGTCTTCCGCATTCTTCACCAGGTAATTGTGTTTGGTGCAGGGCCGCGTGATCCCGACGATGTCAACTTCCTGAAACGCATCGTTGCCGATGAGCGCTGTCGGAACCTGGCCGGTAAAGATAACGATTGGAATGGAGTCCATGTAAGCCGAGGCGATGCCGGTGACGGTATTGGTGGCCCCCGGACCCGACGTCACCAGACAGACGCCGACCTTGCCGCTGGCACGGGCATAGCCGTCTGCTGCGTGCACGGCCCCCTGTTCATGGCGCACCAGAACATGCGTGATGTCGGTTTTGACCAGCTCGTCGTAGATGTCGATTACGGCGCCGCCGGGGTAGCCAAAAATCGTATCGACGCCTTCTTCCTGGAGCACGTTCATCAGGATCTTCGCACCCGTGAGTTTCATGGTCTTCCTCGCTTTGTTTCATGTGTGAGATGCACGTTATACATCGTGGTACGGAAAAAACGGAAGAATTCTCAGGCCCGACACTCCGATTCCATATCCGGCAGACGACCCCCCGGAAAACTCAAGACGCTTGCGAGTTTGGCGGTTTGACAACCGCCCGCTCGGCGGCAGGCCACAACCCGGAGTCACAACCACGCCACGAACCCGCTGGAGACCCCGGGTGTCGGCGGCGTTCACGGGTCGAGTCTTTCCTGGATGTGCGCTTTGGAAGCGCTTAGCGTAACTGTTTTTCCCCGAATGTCAATGGCGACACCGTTTTTGACGCCGGTGCCCTTCATGGCTCTTCTCCAAACAAAAAAACCGTTATCGGCGCTGGGGCTGATAACGGTTTTCGTGGTGTTCGGTGGTGATGTACTCAGGCCACTATCAACCCCTGCCCCCGTAGCCCCCAAGAAGGACGACTACGAGGCAAAGAATAAGGTCGAGAATGGCAAGATTTTTCTTCATAAGCGTTTCCAACTGGTTACAGAAGGCTAATAAAAGATCGTGTCATCGTTGTCAAGATAAAATCGTTGCACGTGCGTATCAGGGGAAACGATGATCGGGCTTTCTATCCTTCCGTGTTGTGGTGCGTGTTTGACGCGGCCACTGATTTTAGCTTCAAAGCGCCTGCGGCCGTCCCCTAACCCGGATATTTCACCAAACGGAGACTTTCATGGACAAGGCATTTCGAGGTGAAGCTGTAGTCCACCTACCGCGAACCTCGAATAACGCAGGCCGTGGAAGTCTCCGTTTGGCCCGAAGGGTGAAACTTTTTCAGTTATTTCGGCCATGATTATTGTAGCATATTGTATGCTGTCTGAATTCCCCGGACTTTCAGATAAATGAATGATATGTTTTCTTTTCAATCACTTTCTGAAAAAATTTCATGAAATGTTCGGGTCTAAGAACGTTGCTCCTTGATGGCCTGCGTGTGGTCGCAGTCCGGATTTCGACAGGTGAGGAACGATCCGGATTTTTTCGTATGTTTTTCGAGCAGGAACGGGGCATGGCACCCGGGGCAAGGGGTGGGAACCGGCTTGTCCCAAATGGCAAAGGTACAATCCGGATATCGGTTGCAACCATAAAAGATCTTGCCGCGTTTTGACGATTTTTGAACCAGTTCGCCGTCGCATCCCTTCTCGGGACAGGGCACTCCGGTTTTTATTTCCGGGCGATCGGCATGCACGGATTTTGTGTTCTTGCACTCGGGGAATCCACTGCACGCCAGAAACGACCCATACTTCCCCTGTTTCTGGACCATGGCGCGGCCGCAGCGTTCACACAGTTTGTCGGTGACTTCATCTGGTGCGACTTCGACCGGTACGACGTTTCCCTTTTCATCTCTGGTGTAATTGCGGGAGTAGGTGCATTCCGGATATCCGCTGCACGCCAGAAAGTGACCGTTCTTCCCCATTTTGATATGGAGGCCCTTGCCGCACAGGGGGCATTTCAGACCGGTAGACAGTCCAATCCCCTTGACGCTGAGCATCCCCTCGGCAGCAGCGTCCAGAGCCTCTTGAAACGAGCCATTGAATCTGCTCAACACATCGAGATATTCGGTTTCGTCCGATTCGATCTTGTCCAGCTCGTTTTCCATCCTTGCTGTAAATGCCACATCGAACACATCCGGAAAACTTTCGACAATGAGGTCGTTTACGATGAATCCCAATTCGCTGGGTCGGAAATAGCCCTTGACCCATTCCACATAACCTTTGTCCCGGATGGTGGACAGGATGGCCGTACACGTGCTCGGCCGCCCGATGCCGTTTTCCTCAAGCTCCTTGACCAGTGACGCTTCTGAAAATCGGGGCGGTGGCTGGGTAAAATGCTGTTTCGGATCGATCTTGTTGACGTTCAGCGTGTCGCCTTCCGTCAACTCCGGAAGCTGTTCCTTTTCAAGGTTCTTGCCGTTTTCATCGTCGGCGGACGTGTACAGTGCCATGAATCCCTTGAAGCGGATCGTCGAACCGGAGGCGTTCAGCCCATAGACACCGGCTCGAATGGAGATGGTGTTTTGATCGATTAAAGCCGGTTTCATTTGGGATGCCAGAAACCGCTGCCAGATCAGACGGTAGAGGTTTAGTTGGTCATCATTGAGAAAGCGCTTCATGGCTTCGGGGGTTCGGGTCACCGACGTTGGCCGGATAGCTTCGTGGGCGTCCTGGGCCTTTTTCCGATTTTTGAAAAACCGTGGTTTGTCCTCCGCGTAGCCGTCGCCGAATGTATCCCGGATATGGCTGAGCGCCTCCAGAGCGGCTTCATTGGCGATGCGGGTCGAGTCGGTGCGCATGTAGGTGATGAGACCCGTCGGGTCCCCGGGGCCAAGTTCGACGCCCTCGTAGAGCTGTTGGGCGACGGTCATTGTCTTTTTCGCCGAGAACCGAAGCCTCCGTATCGCTTCCTGCTGGAGCTTGCTGGTGATGAAGGGGGGTAGGGGATTCCGCTTCTTTGTCCGCTTCACGATTTTGTCGATAACAAAGGTTTCCCGGGCCAGGTCCGTTAAAATCGCATCGGTTTCCGCCTGATTTGCGATTCTCAGTTTTTCCCCTGATTTTCTCAACAGTTTCGCGGTGAACGGCGGAGGCACCTTGCCTTCCAGGTGCGCCGTGACAGACCAGTATTCTTCCGGCTCAAATTTCTGGATTTTCCGCTCCCGCTCGCAGATGATCCGGACGGCCACCGACTGCACGCGTCCGGCGCTCAATCCGCTTTTGACTTTCCGCCAGAGCAGTGGAGAAATTTGATAGCCGACCATCCGGTCCAGGATACGCCGTGCCTGCTGCGCTTCAAACTTGTTGCCATCGAGCTCCTCCGGAGACTCCATGGCCTTTTTGATGGCCGCCTTTGTCAGCTCGTGGAACAGCACCCGATGGAAGTTCCTGCCTTTCCTTTTTAGAATGTGGGCGGTGTGCCAGGCAATGGCCTCCCCTTCACGGTCGGGGTCCGGTGCCAGGTAGATATCCTGGATATCTGCGGCGGCGCGCTTCAATGCGGTCAGGACCTTTTTCTTCCCGGCGATGGTCCGGTAGGTCGGCTTGAATCCTTTTTCGATATCGATTCCGAATTCTTTTGGTGGCAAATCCCGGATATGCCCCATGGTGGCGACAACATCATAGTTTTTACCCAGGTATTTTTTTATGGTTCGCACTTTGGTCGGCGACTCCACGATTACCAATCCTTTGTTGCTCACGATCTCACCTTGATTGAGAAAAGTTTTCCGGGAGACTGTTCAACCAGCCCTTTCAGCTCGAGGTTCAGCAGTACACCAGCCAGTTTTCCGGGTTCCATGGACATCTTGCGAACCAGATCGTCTATGTGGATCGGATAAGGGTCCAGGACCTCGTACACCCTCTGCTCCTCTGAAGACAGCACCGGCATGTCGCCGCAATCTGTTTTAAGGCGGTCGGGAGGTTGCGGCAGAGCGTAGGCCAGTTCGTCGATAACGTCCTGGGCATGCTCCACCAGTTTGGCCCCGTCTTTGATCAGCCCATGGGTCCCTGAACTCTTAAACGAGTGGATGCTGCCCGGGACGGCGAACACTTCCCGGCCCTGTTCTGCGGCCAGCCTTGCGGTGATCAAGGAGCCGCTTCGCTTGCTTGCCTCCACGATGATGGCTCCCAGGCTCATTCCGCTGATAATCCGATTCCGCGCCGGGAAATTAAATGCATCTGGGCCGGTTTTTAACGGAAATTCCGAAATCACTGCTCCACGTTCAGCGATTCGGTCAAAAATCGGGCGGTTTTCAGGGGGATACACACGCTCCAGACCGCTTCCCAGGATGGCATAGGTGTGCCCACCCCCGTCCAGGGCACCGCTGTGGGCGGCCGTGTCGATCCCCCGAGCCATCCCGGACACGACAACCAGGCCGTGTGCAACCAGATCGCCGGAGAGCCGCCGGGTGGTAGTGATACCATAATCTGTTGCGTTTCGCGAACCCACCACGGCGACGTTGGCGCTTTTCGGCTCGAGATGCCCGTGAACGTACAGATAGGCCGGGGGATCCGGAATCTGGCGCAACAACACCGGGTAGCCAGGGTCCGTCATGGGAACCACCCGATATCCCTTTGCCAGGGTTTCTTCCAGCTCGGCGGTAAGGTCGTCCGGCAAGGCATGCCCTCTGAGCACCCTCACCAGCCGTTGGGACATGCCGTCCACACCCAGGAGAGATTGCCTTGAGGCGTTGAAGACGGCGCCCGGAGAATCAAAGCGATCGATCAGTCGCTTGATCAGGTAGTTGCCGATTCCAGGGACGCTTTTCAGACGAAACCAGGAGAGGAGGTCATTCATTACGACAAGTGTTGGGCCATCTCAATGGGAGTCCGTACGTGACACCCCTTCGGTCCCTGCTGAATGAATTTCATGCCATGTCCGGGTTAACCGCGGTACTTACGTTGCCATGCCAGCAGCAATGGGCTGGCCACATAAATCGATGAGTAGGTTCCCACCAGGACACCAACGATCAAGGCGAAGGCAAAATCGTGAATGATACCGCCACCGAGCACAAAGAGCGAGATGACCACAATTAACGTGGTCAGGGACGTGAGGATGGTCCGACTCAATGTTTCATTGACGCTTCGGTTGATGATATAATCGAGCGGATTTCGCTGATGTTTCCGCACGTTTTCGCGGATTCGATCGAAGACGATGATCGTGTCGTTCAGCGAATATCCGATAATGGTCAGCAAGGCGGCGATGATCGGCAGGGTAAACTCTTTTCCAAAGATGGAAAAAATACCGATCGTAATCGTGACATCATGGATCAGGGCCACGATCGCACCCATGGCGTAGCGGAGTTCAAGAAACCAGAACAGGACCAGGGTGACGCACAGCGCGGCGAGCATCAGAAACGGAACGCTGACCTGAAACAGGGACAATACATAAACCGCCCCAGCAAGGGCGGCAGCCATCACTCCGCTGAGCATCCATTTCAGTTCGAATCGGCCGGATATGTAAATCGTGATAAACAAAAGGGCATAGAACATGGCAAAAAGCGCCTTTTCCCTGAGATCCTGTCCGACCTGGGGACCGACCATTTCCACCCGCCGGATTTCCACTGCCGAGCCGGTGGCGCCGGATAACGCCTCTTCAACTCTGCCGGAAAATCCAGCGGAGGTCTTCACCGAAGTATCCACCCGGATCAAATACTCATTGTCATTCGCCTCTCCGAAGGTCTGGACCGATGCCGCACCCACGTCGATGCTGTCAAGACCCGATACAATCGCGGCGGTGTCCACAGGGGTGTTGAATTTTACCTGAACCACCGTTCCGCCGGCAAAATCGATGCCATACTTGGGGCCTTTGTTGATGGCCAGGGAACCGATGCTGATGGAAATCATGATAAACGAAATCGCAAAGGCGATATAGCGCTTTCCGATAAAATCGATATTGATATCCGATTTGATAAACTGCATAGGGGTTTCCTTATAACATCATAACATCGTGGAACGATTTTATGAAACGCGGCTTCGCCGCTCTGTTTTTTAACGTTTTACCCGCCGTTGTTGTTGTGGGCTGAAATTTCTATTGCGTGCCCCTGGTATCCTCGAATCCTTGAACCCGTCACAATTCATTAGATGCTCAGCCGCCGGACTTTCCGCCGGGTCATCAGGGATTCAAAAATGGAGCGGGACAGGATCAACGCCGTAAACAGACTCGAGATGACCCCAAGGCTCAAGGTGACGGCAAACCCTTTAACAGGTCCGGTACCGAATTGAAACAGCACCAGGGCTGCGATCAGAGTCGTCACGTTGGCATCGAGAATCGTCAACGACGCCCGTTTGAAGCCGGCATCGACGGCGGCGCGCGGGGTCTTGCCCAATGTGAGTTCCTCCCGGATACGTTCGAAAATGAGCACATTGGCATCCACCGCCATGCCGATGGTCAGGATAATGCCGGCGATGCCCGGCAGGGTCAGTGTGGCTTTGAACGCGGCGAGACCCCCGGCGATCAGAACGATATTTAAAATCAAGGCGATGTCGGCAATCAGCCCGGCTCCGCGGTAATATACCACCATGAAAAGGACAACGATGACGCCCCCGACCAGCATGGAGATCAACCCCTGGCGGATGGAATCGGTGCCCAGAGACGGGCCCACCGTCCGCTCTTCGAGGATGGTGACAGGTGCCGGAAGGGCACCCGCCCGGAGTACAATCGCCAGGTCTCTGGCCGTCTCGGCAGTGAAATTACCGGTAATTCGGGCATCGCCGCCGGAGATCTTTTCCTGGATGACCGGTGCAGAATAGACTTTGTCGTCCAGAACGATCGCCAACCGCCGTTTTACGTTTTCACCGGTGACCCGTTCGAAAATCCGCGCCCCTTTCCTGTCAAACGTAATGGAGACGTATGGTTCGTTGTACTGCGAATCGATCTGAACCCGAGCGTCCGTGAGATAGGCTCCGGTCAGAAGGGTCCGTTTTCTCAAGAGGAAGGGTGTTTTCACCGCCCGCCGGGTTTCAGGATCTTCCCGAACTTCAAACAGGACTTCGGTCCCCGGCGGCAGGGCACCGGCGAGTGCCTCCCGGGGGTCCGATGTCTCATCAACAAGCTTGAATTCCAGCAGCGCCGTTCTGCCGATCAGATCTTTGGCGCGATCCGTGTTCTTTACACCGGGAAGCTGCACCAGGATCCGCCGATCGCCCTGTTTTCGAATATCCGGCTCCGATACCCCAAACTGGTCAATCCGGTTTCGGATGGTCTCCAGGGCCTGGTCTACCGCCAGAGTCTTGATGTGTCCCTGATCCTGCTCGGGCAGGTCCAGCACAAGCTCCAGGGTATCGCCGGACGAGATCCGGTTTTGCTCCCGAAGGCCCGGAAACTCATCGTTGAGCAAGGCCTCGAATTTGTCGGTATTCTCCCGGCCGGTAACACGGACGGCAATCTGAATTCCGTCGACCTGGATATCGGACAGGCGGATCCGTTCCTTGCGCGCCAACGAGCGCATTTCCTGGAATAAGCGCTCCATGGTGCTTTCAACAGCTTTTTCCGTATCCACCTCCAGCACGAGATGCATGCCGCCCTGGAGGTCCAGCCCCAGGTTGATCTTTGTGTTCGGCCAGATACCCGGCTTGAGCGTCGGCAGCAAATAAACGATCGCTGTGACGATGACTGCCGTGATGAGAAAGAATCTCCATGAGTATTTCTTCAACGTTCCGTCCCTTTGTGTCGCTTACGCGGACATCGTGATGGTTTGCCGGGCCATGTCGTCTTGGCCAGGGCGACTCCCGACGTTGCCGATCTTCACCCTTCGCCCGGGCTGTCTCGTGCGCGCACACCAAAGCCCCGACACATGTCGTTTTGCACATCTCGGGGCTTTTCAGGTGTGAGACCTATTTTTTGGATTTTTCGGAGCCGGATTTTTCCTCTTTGGGCTGGGCGGTCTGCTGGAATAGGGCAGAGACATTACTCCGGTTGACTTTCACCCGGACCTTGTCCGCGATTTCAACCGTTAAGGTGGCCTCTGTAATGCCGGTGATGCGTCCATGAAGCCCCCCGGATGTAATGATGCGATCCCCTTTCTTGAGGTGATCGATCATCTGTCGGTGTTCTTTGGTCTTTTTTTGCTGGGGGCGAATTAGAAGAAAATAAAATATAACGAACATCAGGATCAGGGGGACAAAGGCACCGAACCCGCCCTGGCCCTCTGTTCCGCCTCCCTGGCCCAAAGCATAGGCAATATCAAACAACGGCATACCTCCTTGTTTAATTTCTGTCAGCGGAAAATGGCGCTGATATACTGCATATCGTCCGGTCCGTCAATACAATCGTGTATATCGGAAATTATCCCTGCGCCTGAAGCCAGATATTTTCGCCGTCAAACTCGATGCGATCGACATTAGTATAATCAATACTGTCCAGCAAAGCAAAAATTCGATCCATGTTGTAAACGACGACCTTGCTCAAGGGATAGATGAGGTTCAGATCGACATCGAGTTCCCGTTCTCGTATATTGTAAATGTGCATCAGGTTTTCGGAAAATTTGAGCAATTTGCCGATACCGGAACTGAACCCGCGCTGATTCGGCTCATCGGCCATGGGGGCTACGGCGATACCCCGGTTCATGTAATATTCCTTTAAGAACCGAAAATGGATATTCCAAATGTTATCGCCTGGTTGAACGATATACAAACCATAAATAAACGGCTTTTCGGGCACACCGCCACCGAGATCTGTTTCAATAACATCGCCTCTGCCAAGGCGTATTTTTTCGGTAATTTCCTGCATGGAAACAATGGTATCGCCGATTTTTACGTTTTCCTCCGAGGTGGCGATGATATCGACCCCCTCTTCCATACCGTACTGCGCCTTGCGCTCCGCCATCAGGTCTTTTGTTTCTGTCTGTTTCTGGGTGTCATCGAAGGCAATCAGGGGCTGTTTTTTTACCGGGACCCGAATTTCCTCTGGCCCGGGGGACGGCGTGGGGGCCGGTTGCGATTTCGGGTACAGCAACCAGCCAAGAATCCCGGCCACCACAACGACAGCCAGCCCTGCGATGACCAGGATGGTTGATTTTCTGCCGGGCGGTCGTTTTTCTTCGGACATGATGCATCCCCTCAATGCTCATAAACACATAAATTAAGGAACATTACCCAACATTGGGAAGTCCGGACACGGGCTCTTGGACCTGTTTTCGTGATGGTTATGTATTAATAGCATTCGATCTGACTCTCGCCCGGCACCAGTTCCTTGCTGCCTTTTATGACGATCTGCAGATCGCGCCGTTCCTCCATGTCCAGCAGTTCCCGGCGTTTCTTATTCACAATGTAGTCCGCAACCTGCAGCGGCACAACGCCCGTAATCACCGAAACCTCCCCCTTTAACGTTTCCAGGCGAAGCCTTCTGAGAAATCCGAGAGCCAGTGTTTCGATGGAAGGTATGAAGGCTTTTCCCTGGCAGTGGGGGCAGGGTACCATACTGCCGAAGGAGATCGATGGGCTCATTCGTTGCCGTGACATTTCCAACAATCCGAAGCGTGAAATTCGACCCACACGGGTCCTTGCCCGGTCCACCCGCACATGTTTTTTCAAAGCCCGCTCGACTTCCGCCTTGTGTTTTGGGTCTTTCATGTCAATAAAATCGACCACGATCAATCCACCGAGGTCCCGGAGTCGAAGCTGTCTCGCGAGTTCTTCAGTTGCCTCCACGTTAGCCATTAACGCCGTTTTTTCAATGGACGATTTATGCATGCCCTTACCGGAGTTGACATCGATGGAGACCATCGCTTCGGTCTGTTCGATGACGATTGTCCCTCCGGATTTCAGGGTGACACGGCTTTCGAATACCGAGGCAATCTGTTCTTCAAGCTGGTGTTTGGTGAAAATCGGTCTGGCTCCCTGGTACAGCCGGACGATTTTCGTGTGTTTGGGGGAAATAATCTGCACGAAATCTTTTACTTCCTGGCAAACATCGGTGTTGTCGATGAGAATCTCGGTGACGTCCGGTGTGAAATAATCACGAATAAAACGGACTGCCAAGCTTCGCTCTTTATAAAGTATTCCCGGTTTGGATTGACGGAGTCCCTTTTTCTTGATGTTTTTCCACAATCGCATCAAATAGCTGAGATCCTTGGTTATTCGCGTTTTGGTGCAGTCTCGCCCGGCGGTTCTCACGATCACTCCGTATCCTTCGGCCAGTTTCAGCCCGTCTATGATGCCCCGGAGCGGTGTCCGCTCTTTTTCTTCCTCGATCTTGCGAGAGATGCCGACGTTTTTACTGCCGGGCATCAGCACCACATATCGGCCGGGCAATGAGATGTAGGTGGTCAGCATCCCACCCTTGTTCATGATCGGCTCTTTTGTGACCTGGACCAAAAGCTCCTGGCCGCGCTTGAGGAGATGCTTCAGGTTATGCTCGCCGGGTTGTCCGTCCTGAAAATAGTCGCTGTGTATTTCGTGTTTCTGGAGGAATCCGTGCCGTTCGGCACCATAGTCGACAAAAGCCGCCTGGAGTCCAGGCTCGATGCGCGCTATGACGCCCTTGTAGATATTGCCTTTGGTAATTTCGCGGGTGGCGCTTTCAATATGAAAGCCTTCTAGTTTGCTGTTTTCAACAATGGCTATGCGGCACTCTTCTGTGTCGAGGGCATTGATAAGAATTTTACGTATCATACGGTCCTTCTATTTGAAAATGCATGTCCAACAGGAGAGCCCTCGCCGCGGTTATGGCGCAGAATTGTGGCTTTCCATCAGTTTTCAGGCTAACCCATTGCATTTACATGCATATGAGAACGGCCAATTCAAGTCAAACGATTTTTGTTGCCGTCTTGCCCCACGGTGGGGTGCAGCCGGGTCGCGGCCGCCTCTTGCCATTTAATCGTGATTATGGCAAAGAGTTGTCTCATTTACCGGATTACGGACGTGATCCGGAATAGGGAGAAAACATCCTCTTTCAATCGGGGGAGGGGCGTTGAAGGAGACAGTAATTGCCAGCTCCCGCAGTCTTCGTTAGTTATAAACCCGCAAACGGATACACGCAGGGGATGGAGTACCAACAGAGGTGGACCGCCAATGGATGAAAAATACGATCCTAAGAAGATAGAGGGCAAATGGCAGGAATATTGGGAGGCCGAGAGCCTGTTCAAGGTCGAAGTGGACCCCGGGAAAGAAAAGTATTACCTGCTGGAAATGTTTCCGTATCCTTCGGGCAAAATTCACATGGGGCATGTGCGGAACTATACCATCGGTGATGTGGTGGCCCGATACAAGCGCATGCGGGGATTTAATGTGCTCCATCCGATGGGTTGGGATGCCTTTGGGATGCCGGCGGAAAACGCGGCCATCGCCAATGACACCCATCCCGCCGCATGGACATACGCGAACATCGACCAGATGCGAGCCCAGCTCAAGCAGATGGGGTTTTCCTATGACTGGGATCGGGAGATCGCGACGTGTCGGCCCGAATATTATCGCTGGGAACAATGGCTCTTTCTGCGGATGTATGAAAAGGGAATGGCGTATCGGAAGGAGTCGTTTGTCAACTGGTGCGAGTCGTGCCAGACTGTTCTGGCCAATGAGCAGGTTGAGGCCGGGCTCTGCTGGCGGTGCGGCGAAGTGGTGCGCCAGAAGAAACTATGGCAGTGGTTCTTCCGCATCACCGATGTGGCTGAGGATCTTCTGGTCTACTGCGACAGGCTGCCGGGATGGCCGGAAAAGGTCATTACCATGCAGAAAAACTGGATCGGTAAAAGCATCGGGGCCGAGATTCATTTCCCCATCGTCGATACCGATCAGGTCATTCCGGTGTTTACAACCCGTCATGATACGGTCTTCGGGGCAACCTTCATGTGCCTGGCGCCGGAGCACCCGCTGGTGATGGAACTGTCACGGGGAACATCCCAGGAGGCCGATGTCGATGCCTTCGTCGAACGGATGGCGCTCCAGGATCGTTCCAGCAAAGCGGTGGAATCCTATGAAAAGGAGGGGGTCTTTATCGGCCGGTACTGCCGTAACCCTATGAATGGCAGGCAGATGCCCATCTATACGGCAAACTTCGCCCTTATGGAATACGGGACCGGGGCGGTCATGTGTGTGCCGGCACATGACCAGAGGGATTTCGAGTTTGCCAGGAAATACGGTCTTGACATCGTCGTTGTCGTGATGCCGGAAGACGAACCTATTGATGCCGCGGTGATGCAGGAAGCCTATGTCGGTGACGGGATCATGACCAATTCCGGATTATTCGACGGAACGGTCAACCGGCAGGCCATGGAGGGTATTGCCGATGCCCTGGAGAGCAAAGGGATGGGGAAAAAGACCGTCAGCTTCCGACTCCGGGACTGGGGTATTTCCCGTCAGCGTTACTGGGGCGCGCCGATACCTGTGATTCACTGCCCGGAATGCGGTGTTGTGCCGGTACCGGAACAGAATCTGCCCATTGTTCTCCCCGAGGATGTCGACATGCTGGAGGGCGGAAAATCTCCGTTGCCGAATCTGGAATCCTTTGTCCGGACCACCTGCCCCGAGTGCGGGCATGGGGACGCCCGGCGAGAAACCGACACCATGGATACATTCGTGGAATCATCCTGGTATTTTGAACGGTACTGCAGCCCCCGCTGGGATACCGGGATGTTTGATCCCGACGCAGCCGAATACTGGATGCCGGTAGACCAGTATATCGGAGGGGTCGAACATGCCATTCTGCATCTGCTTTATTCACGGTATTATACCCGGATACTCCACGAGTTCGATCTTGTGACGTTCAAGGAGCCCTTCACGCGGCTGCTGACCCAGGGTATGGTGTGCAAGGAGACTGTTTCCTGTCCGGATCACGGTTATCTGCTGCCGGAAGAAATCACCGGGGAAGCCGCTCATCGGAACTGTGGGATCTGCGGCAAGCCGGTCATTATCGGGCGGGTCGAAAAAATGTCAAAATCAAAGAAGAACGTGGTGGACCCGAATATTCTTTTGGTGAAATACGGTGCGGATACAACGCGCCTGTTCTGCCTGTTTGCAGCCCCACCGGAGCGTGATCTTGAATGGAGTGAGCAGGGGGTCGAGGGTGGCTCCCGATTCCTGAACCGGGTGTGGCGTTTGGCGACCGGAATGGTGGCGGCCATTCGGGAGGTGGATGCTTTTGAGGGCGCACCTCTGGAACTCGACGGAGAGCTCCGGACCGTTTATGTCAAAACCCACGAGACCATCAAGCGGGTGACCATCGACATCGAAGACCGTTTCCATTTTAATACCGCCATCAGCGCTGTTATGGAACTTGTCAACAGCATGTATGGACTGGAAGAGAAACGCAATCATCCGTTATGGGCTCCGGTGATGCGGCACGCCATGGAAACAGTAGTACTGCTGCTGTCTCCGATCGTTCCCCATTTTGCAGAAGAACTATGGTCTCAAATGGGCCATCCGGAAAGCGTGCTGCTGGCCCCATGGCCGGCCTACCGGGAAGAGAACCTGGTCAAAGACGATGCGCTGATCGTGATTCAGGTCAACGGGAAACTGAGAAGCCGGATGACCGTTCCCGCTGATATCGATGAGTCCAAACTAAAAGAAAAAGCCCTCGCCGATGATCGGGCGCAGAAGTTCATTGCCGGCAAGAGTGTCAAGAAGGTGATCGTGGTGAAGGGGAAACTGGTGAATATCGTGGTATAGGTGCTGGATTCTGGATACTCGATGCTGGATGCTGGATGCTGAAGGTTAAAGGTCAGAGGTCTGAGGTCTGAGGTCGAAGGACAACGAATGACGTTCCGCGAAGCGGAACTAATGACCGAATGACGCCGCCGCAAGGCGGCAAATGACTTCACCTACCGGCCAAACCGGCTAAACCGGCAAACCGGCAAACGGGCCCACGGGCCCACGGCCAACCGGCAAACGGAGTAACACGATGCAACACCCAATAACTCACACGTATCCTGCGCAGGCGATGCCTCTACTCTTTTGCCTGGTGCTTGCGGTGGTATCCTGCGGGTATGGATTCACCGGGACCGGGGCCTTCCCATTTAACATCCAGAAACTTGCCGTGGACAATGTCCAGAATAGGACTGCTGAAACCGGGCTGGAGAATACGGTGACCTCGGACCTGACTTACGAACTGACCCGCAGCGGAAAAGTCCGTATTACCTCAACAAGCGAAGCGGAAGGCATCTTGTCCGGTACCATCACCGCCCTCAATGAGATCACGATTTCCCGCAGCGGCACGATAACTGCGAACGCCCGCCGAGTCCAGATTTTCCTAACCTTAACACTCGAGGACAATGAGGGGAACATCCTGTGGACAGCGAACGACCTGACCGATTTCGAATCTTATGAAGTTGTCAACGACCCGGCTGTCACGGAAGCCAACCAGCGCAACGCTATTGCTATTCTTTCAAGACGCCTGGCGGAGCGGGTGGTCAACAGGCTCACGGAAGACTTTTAGAGGCGATCTGAAACCCTCCCCAGCACTTCCCTCCGAACTGCCGTATCAGAGGTCCTTTTCAGTTTTGTTGCCATTCAGAACGGGCGCTTGGAGGGCATGAAAATTGCCTCCGGTCAGGGGCAATCGGTAAGAGCCGTCGAGCGGTATGTACTTTCGGAGGGTTGACTGAACACACGGGGCAACCGCAGGTGCTCACTCCCGTCCAAGAGGACTTTACGGTTCTCTGCTAACCTTCGATTTTTGCGACGAGCTTGTTTAAGCGGGAAATTTTTCGGGCGGCGGTCTTCTTGTGAATAACGCCTTTTTTTGCGGCTTTGTCGACGATGGACTGGGCAGCCTGTAGTTCTTGCAAAGCAATATCTTTTGAGTTGCCACCGGCAGCCTCACGCACGCGTTTGACGATAGAACGGGTTCGGGTCTTGACGGCCCGGTTTCGCAGCCTGCGGATATCGTTTTGTCGTGCCCGCTTTAATGCAGATTTATGATTGGCCAACGTAAAGCTCCTTTCAAACATTGAATGTTACTCAAAATAGAGCTATCTACAGAATCGTCAACACCATGTCAAGATATTTTCTGTGAACCCCGCGGGGGCTCACAGAAAATATGATTAGGGATGTTTCAATATTCAGGATATGACAGATACCCCCTGTAAAGCGGCATCGGAAAACAACCGGGTCACCAAGGCGGCCGGGGTTGTGGGCTCTGCGACCTTGTTGAGCCGGATCCTCGGGTTTGTTCGTGATGTTGTCATTGCTTGGTTTTTTGGCGCCGGTCTCAACTCCGATGCCTTTTTTATGGCCTTCCGTATTCCCAATCTGCTGCGCCGGCTCTTCGCGGAGGGCTCCTTGACGATTGCATTTATTCCGGTTTTTACAGAATACCTGACCACCAGGGGTCGTGACGAAGCCTTTGAAATGGCCAGATCCACCCTTCGGCTGCTTTCTGTCATACTCGTCGCCTGCGCTGTTCTCGGTATCCTTTTTGCCCCCGTGATCATACGGATCATTGCACCGGGCTGGATTGATCAACCGGAGAAATTCTGGATCACCGTGGTGTTGACCCGCATCATGTTTCCATACATCTTTTTTATTGGGCTGGTGGCGCTATCCATGGGAATACTAAATGTGCTGGGGCATTTTGCGGCGCCGGCCCTTGCACCGGTGTTTCTCAACCTGGCCATGATCGGGTCGGTGTTTCTGCTGTCACCCCATCTTGAGCACCCGGTATTTGGTCTTGCTCTCGGAGTAATGATCGGCGGCGTGCTGCAACTATCCCTGCAGATACCCTTTCTGATCAGGATGGGCTTTACCTTTCGGAAAAAAGCCCCATGGCTGCATCCCGGGTTGAAGCGGGTCGGGGTGCTGATGGTGCCGGCTGTTTTCGGTGCCGCCGTTTATCAGATCAGCAATCTTGTGGATGCCCTGCTGGCGTCCCTGTTGCCTGAAGGCAGCGTGTCGTATCTGTACTACGCCGACCGGCTCGTCCAATTTCCACTGGGCATTTTCGCCATCGCCATGGCGACGGCGGTCCTGCCCAGCCTGTCCCGACAAGCGTCAAACGATGACATGATTGGGCTGAAGAATACCTTCGGCCATTCCATGAAATTGATCTTTTTCATTACACTGCCGGCCATGATCGGGCTCATCGTTTTGCGAGAGCCGATAGTCGCGCTGTTATTCAAGCGCGGCGCCTTCGACGCGGAGAGCACACGGCTGACAGCCTATGCGCTGCTGTTCTACGGCGTCGGTTTATGGGCATTTTCCGCTGTCCGTATTGTCTTTTCCACCTTCTACGCCATGCAGGACACCCGAACACCGGTAGTCATGGCAGCCATATCGCTGGTGGCCAAAGTTGGCTTGAGTATCATTTTAATGCGGTATCTGGCCCACGGTGGATTGGCTCTGGCCACATCACTGGCCTCCATGCTAAACTTCGGGCTGTTGATCTGGGCCCTGCGGAACCGGCTCGGTCCTCTCGGTTTCCAGAGTGTGTTCCGATCCGTTGCGATATCCGCCGTCTGCGCTCTTATCATGGGACTTGTGGTGTGGTATGTCGGCTCCATGGTGATCCCCGAGGCCGAGGGATCCGTTGGGCTGATTGGGCTGTTCTTCGGTCTCTTTGGCTGTATATTGGCCGGTATCCTGGTATACATCGGACTATCCTACCTGTTCAAAAGCCCTGAGCTTGGGACGGTCATGGAGATCGCCGGCAAACGAGGCCGTGACTGACAATTTCCCGTGAAGCGGATACACTTTGGGATGGTAAAAGATTACCTCTCACGGAGCTCACAGAGACCGCAGAGAAAAATTAAAAAGAGCATTCACCACGGAGATAGAAATTTTAGCCCGCAAGAATGATGGCAGATAAATCCGCCAGAGGCGGACAAGCCCGCCAAAAAAATGGTGGGTAAACGTTTCAAAACCGGAGCGGCACAGCCGCGTTTCATAAAATCGTTACACGATTTTAGTTATGATGGATTTACGACAAGGCATATTGCTGTCCCTGGCAATCGTCGGTATGTTCGTGCTCCTTTTGATCGCGGTGTTTGGGGACAAGGGGGCGGCCGATCTGGGGCAGCTAAAACGGGAAAAGACGTTGCTGATGAAGCAAAATGCACAATTAGAGCGTGAAAATATCGAACTCTACCGGGAAATCGATCGTCTTGAAAATGATTTGGATTACATCGAAAGCGTTGCCCGGCAGGAGCTTGGCATGGTGCGGGAAAATGAAATTATTTTAAAAGTCCGAAAACCACTAAAATCGACCGAAAACCAGGCCGGAAAAGCAGATTAACAGCACATCGGTCACCCGTCGACCTGGCTTGGGAAAGACAAGGCGGACAAAAAAGATGATCTCCCACAGAGCTCACGGAGTTCTCAGAGGGTTTGCTCAATCGGAAAATTCCGATTTCGCAAAAAATATGTGTTGCGCTATTTTCTCTGTCTGTCTGTGCCTCTGTGGTGAGAATGAATTTTCAATCGTTTGATATTGGAAAAGGTGAGCCATGATGCCCACGGAACCTGAATTCTATACCCAGACCATGGCAAAGGTGTATGCCGAGCAGGGCCACTACCAGGAAGCCGCCGAAATATACCGGCATCTTCTGGGAAAGGAGCCGGATCGGCCGGAGCTGAAAGAGGCACTTGCGGAGCTGGACATGATCCTCTCCGAGATGCCGGGTCAAACAACACAAAAACTGGTCCCCCTGTTCCGAGAGTGGATCGATCTCGCGTTTAAATACCGCAACCTGCAGAAACTGAAGCAGATCACCAAATAAAATCGTGCAACGATTTTATGAAACGCGGCTGCGCCGCTCATAACGCAAAAGGTTCACCGCCGTCTTTGTGGCGGGTTTGCCCACCTCCGGCAGCGCCGCAGGTGACCAGGGTTTAACCACCGTTATGTTGGCGGGCCAATATTGGCGGGCCAAAATATCTGTTCCGCGTCCAAATTGAAGTGGTTTGAACATTCCCCCCCAATGTGCTAAAATCCTTTACTTTTAGTGTTGTACCTCAAATAGAGGGCTTCACGCCCGGACGCACACCTGAGATACATATGACCAGATGTGCGATCCCGCCCGGCGGAAGGCAAATTGATGCAGGATGTTTCTAATGATACAACTACGGTATACTGTCCACCAAGCAGCTTTATACTATATCAACAAAAAATCGAATAACGATTTTTTGAAGGAGAGACGATGACCACGAAAGCTTTGATTACCGGAATCACCGGCCAGGACGGCAGTTACCTGGCGGAACTGCTGCTCGATAAAGGCTATGAGGTTCACGGTATTATTCGACGCGCCAGCACCTTCAACACGGACAGGATCGACCATATATACGAGGACCAGCACACCCCCGGGGCCCGCCTTTTCCTGCACTATGGGGATCTGGCCGTATCCGGTCGCCTGAACGATCTGGTCTACAACATTGTTCCCGACGAGATTTATCATTTAGGGGCCCAAAGCCATGTGAAGGTGAGTTTTTTCATGCCTGAGTATACCGGCGACGTTACCGGCCTGGGAACTACCCGGTTGCTCGAAGCCATTCGTAAAACCAATGTGAAGTCGCGCTTTTACCAGGCCTCTTCCAGTGAGATGTTTGGATCGGCCAGCCCGCCCCAGAATGAGCAGACCCCCTTCCAGCCCCAGAGCCCCTATGCGGCCGCAAAGGTATATGCTTACTGGCTGGCGCGAAATTACCGGGAGGGATACGATATTTACGCCACCAACGGCATTCTCTTCAACCATGAGTCACCCCGCCGGGGAGAGACGTTCGTGACCCGCAAGATCACGCGGGCCGTGGCGCGGATTCGGCATGGATTTGAAAAAACGGTGTACCTCGGCAACCTGGACGCCAAGAGAGATTGGGGATATGCGCCGGATTACGTAGAGGCCATGTGGATGATGCTCCAGCAGGACACACCGGACGACTATGTCGTCGCCACGGGCGAATCCCATTCGGTTCGAGAGTTCTGCCATCGGGCATTTGAGCATGTAGGCATCGAGCTGGAATGGAGAGGTTCGGGAACCAACGAGAAGGGAGTTGTCAAATCAACCGATTTTTCTTCCGGAGACGAGGATCATCCGCTGCCGAAGCCTGGGGATATTGTTGTGGCCGTCGACGCTAAGTACTTCCGACCGACGGAGGTAGATTATCTTCTCGGAGACCCATCCAAAGCAAAGAAACAACTGGAGTGGGAGCCCGGGGTGGCCTTTGAGCAACTGGTAAAGATCATGGTGACCGCAGATGTAGACAATCTGCTCAATCTCCGGGACTGCCAGGACCTGGTCCGAAAGATGATTAATAAAAAAAGCTGAAGGCTTATAAGCTCTTAGCTTCCAACTTTTACATAAATTCCTATGGATAAGAAAAATAGCAAAATATATGTCGCAGGACACCAGGGGATGGTTGGGTCGGCCATACTCCGTGCGCTTTCCCGTGGGGGATACCGGAACATAGTCTACCGAACACATCGAGAGCTGGACCTCACTCGACAAGCCGAGGTCGAACGGTTTTTTGAAATTGAACAACCCGAGTACGTTTTCCTGGCTGCGGCGAGGGTTGGCGGTATTCGGGCGAACGATGCTTTTCCGGGCGACTTTAGTTATACGAATCTGGCGATACAGACCCATGTGATCCATGCCGCCTACAAGCAGGGTGCCCACCGGTTGCTGTTCCTGGGCTCCTCCTGCATTTATTCAAGGCACTGCCCGCAGCCGATGAAAGAGGAACACCTGCTCACCGGCCCACTGGAAAAAACAAACGAGCCCTACGCATTGGCCAAAATTAGCGGGGTTTCTCAATGCCAATCCTACAACCGGCAATATGGGACCCGTTTTCTGGCCGCTATGCCGACAAATTTATACGGACCGGAAGATCACTATGATCTGTCTACGTCACACGTTCTGCCGGCTCTCATCCGAAAATTTCATCTGGCCAGATTGGCGCAACAGCAGGATTGGGAAGCTGTTGATGAAGATGCAAAGGTTCATGGCCCAATCCCTGAAGAGATAAAAGAAGCCATTGGTTATCGCCCACCGGCTAAAAACACGCCGCCGCCGCACGTCAGGTTATGGGGGACCGGCAGTCCCCACCGGGAATTTTTGTATGTAGACGACCTGGCGGTTGCCTGCCTTTTTCTCATGAACCTGCCGGATGAACAATTCGACCGATGTGTATTCTCGGAATGTAGAGATGATCCTTCAGGCAGGGCTTCAAAATACGCCATGCCGCTGATCAATATCGGGTGCACAAAAGATCAGACGATTCGCGACCTGGCGCAGGTGGTCGCTGACATCGTTGGGTTTGACGGGAAGGTGAGTTGGGATACCACCAAGCCGGACGGTACGCCAAGGAAATTGCTGGATACCTCCAGGATGACCGGTTTGGGTTGGAAGGCGAAAGTGGACCTCGAAGACGGCATACGGATGGCGTATGAGGCATATTTAAAGAAGATAGAAGCTGAAAGAACCGAGAACCAAAAAAAAAATTCACCACAGAGACACAGAGTATAAAGAGGGGTTTGTTTCAGAAATCGGGAGATGCCGATTTCTGAAACCCGCTCGGCCCTGCGGGCGACTTAACTCATTGGCCCTCCGCACGAGCGATAGAAGGCAGGATTGTCTAATAATTGTAAGGTATAAGAATTTTGGAGCTATGACTGCACGTTGATGTTTCTGGAGTAATCTGCCGACTTCTGAGGACGTTGCGAGTTCAGTAAGAAACTGTTTCAATATTCCGAAGGGATTGAGCAGCTTCTGCCAATTCGGTATCTCCCGAATTGGTAGAAAATACTTGCACCTCTGTGCTCTCTGTGTCTCTGTGGTGAAAAAGTAAATAGAAAGGAAATGAATGGAATCGGATAGGATCTCCGCTTACGGCGATGAACTGATCGATCTGCTTGTCGATCAGGAGCGGGCCGACATGCTGAAAGCCATTTCTCGTGATCTGCCCCGCATCACCCTCACGACCCGGCAGATTTCGGATCTGGAGCTGCTGATGAACGGCGCGTTTTCGCCCTTAACCGGATTCATGACCCGGGCCGATTATGAGCCGGTGGTGGACCGGATGCGACTTGTCGACAATATGCTTTGGCCGATTCCGATTTGTCTGGATGTGTCGGAAAGCGATGCCAGAAGACTGGAGCCTGGTCAATCCGTGGCGTTGTGTGACGCCGAAGGCTTTATGCCGGCGGTGATGCACATCGAAGACATCTGGAAGTACGACAAGAAAAAAGAAGCGAAGCACGTCTTCGGAACGTCGGATAAAGAGCACCCCGGCGTAGACTACCTGTTAGAACGGAAAGGCAGTTATTACGTCGGGGGTGCGGTCGAGGGGATCCAGCTGCCCCTGCATTTCGCATTTCGGCGGCATCGGCATACGCCGATCGAAATTCGAAAGCTTTACGAGAAACTGGGGTGGCGTCGTATCGTTGGCTTTCAGACGCGGCATCCAATGCACCGCGCCCAGTTTGAAATGACCTTAAGGGCCATGGCCGATGCCCGGGCAAACCTGCTTCTTCACCCCGAGGTGCAGCGGGTCAAACCGGGCGATATCGACACCTACACCCGCGTTCGCTGCTACCTCGAGGCGCACAGGCACTACCCGCCCAACATGATGCTCCTGAGTATCCTGCCATTGAGCATGCGGATGGCGGGACCGAAAGAAGCTTTGCTGCATGCCATTGTCCGCCGAAACTACGGCTGTACCCACTTTATTGTCGGGCAGGATCATGCCGGCCCGGGTCTGAAAAAGAACGGTACGCCGTTCTACGATCCGGATGCCGCCAAAGAGCTTGCCGTCTCCTTTGAAAAGGAGCTTGGGATCACGATTCTGCCCTTCGAGGAGATGGTCTATGCCGTGGACGAGGACGCCTACATGGTCAAATCAGAGGTGCCGCCGGATGTCCGCATCAATGGTCTGTCTAAAGATGATTTTCACCAGCGGCTTCGGGCGGGCAAACGGATACCCGAATGGTACACCTTCGACGAGGTCATCGAAGAATTGACCCAGGCCTACCCCCCCAGGTACCGGCAAGGATTCACCATCTTCTGCACCGGCTTGTCCGGCGCCGGCAAATCCACGATAGCAAAGGTGCTGTATGCCCGTTTCCAGGAAATGGGGAAACGGCCGGTGACCCTTCTTGACGGTGATATCGTGCGTCAAAACCTCTCCAGCGAATTGGGGTTCTCAAAGGAGCACCGGGACGTGAATGTGCGGCGCATCGGTTTTGTGGCCAGTGAGATCACGAAGAACAGGGGGATTGCCATTTGCGCCCCTATTGCTCCCTATCGGGGAACCCGTCGCCAGATTCGGCAGCGGATCGAACGCTACGGCGGATTTATCGAGGTGTTTGTCAACACGCCCATCGAAGTCTGCGAGACACGGGATCGCAAAGGCATGTACGCCAAGGCGCGGGCTGGTCTGATCAAGGACTTCACCGGTGTGGACGACCCCTATGAAACGCCGGAATTTCCGGAGGTGCGTATCGACACCACCGACCTCACACCCTCCGAGGCCGCCCAGGAAGTGCTGCTCTACCTCGAACGGGAAGGGTATATAAAGTAATTTATAAGCTGAAAGTTGAAAGCTGAAAGCTCCAAGCTGGAGATTTGAAGACTGAAATATCAAGTGATGAAGGGATGAAGTTCGCTTACGAAAAATTGGAGGTTTGGAATAAGGCGGTCGATTTCTTTACATCTCCGGGGGATCACTTTACAAAACGATGACTCTCCTCGAGATTTATAGAAGGAAAGGGTGGATTGCAGAAGACGACTACAACCGAATTGAAAATCTCGGAATTGCAGTGGCCTCCATGATCAAAGGGCTGATTAACTCCATCAGCAACGGCTGATCTTCTTTCAACCTTGAGCTTTGAACTTTCAGCTTGTTAGCAATCCAATTTATCCGGAGGAGGGTTCATGCATCTTCGAAAACGCGTGATGGTCACCGGCGGGGCAGGGTTCCTGGGCTCCCATCTCTGTGAGAGACTGCTCAAGGACGACAATGAGGTGCTCTGCGTGGATAACTTTTTCACGGGCAGTGAACGGAACATCATCCATCTTCTTGACCAACCGTATTTCGAAGTGATGCGCCACGACATCACATTTCCCATGTATGTCGAAGTGGACGAAATTTATAATCTGGCATGCCCGGCTTCGCCCATTCACTACCAGAATGATCCGGTGCAAACCACCAAGGTAAACGTTCACGGTTCCATTAATGCGCTCGGTTTGGCCAAGCGGTTGCAGGCGAAAGTGTTTCAGGCCTCGACGTCTGAGGTCTATGGGAATCCAGTGATTCATCCCCAGCCGGAGAATTACCAAGGCAACGTCAACCCAATAGGCATGCGCGCCTGCTACGATGAGGGAAAACGTTGTGCCGAGACCCTGTTTTTCGATTATTACCGGCAGCACAATCTGAAAATAAAGGTCGCCCGGATTTTCAACACCTATGGCCCCCGCATGCATCCGAATGATGGCCGGGTGGTGTCCAATTTCATCCTTCAGGCCCTGCGCGGTGAACCGATCACCATCTATGGTGACGGGGCCCAGACACGGTCTTTCTGTTACGTGGACGATCTGATAGAGGGGGTTATACGATTGATGAACACACCGGATGACGTTGTCGGCCCGGTGAATCTGGGAAATCCCGATGAATTTACCATACGCGAGCTCGCTGAATTGGCCATCGCGTTGACCGGGTCGACATCCGAGCTCATCTTCGAGCCGTTGCCGCAAGACGATCCCCAACGGCGGTGTCCGGATATCACACTGGCCAAGGATCTTCTGGGCTGGGAGCCAAACGTGCCCCTGAAGGAAGGCCTGCTGCCAACCATTGAGTTCTTCAGGACCTTTCTCTAATGGGATCTCTTACAGAGCCATTCCAGTGGGGATACTGGATACTGGATACTGGATACTGGAAACCGGATACTGGATTCTGGATGAGGGATGAGCTGAAAGAACTGAGAGCTGAAAGGTGAAAGCTCAAAGCAGATAGATTAAAGAAAAAGATACTCTCTCACAGAGCTCCCGGAGTGCACAGAGATTCAGTTATACAAATCGGGAGATACCGATTTGTAAACCCACCCAGGCCTTCGATGTAACTCAGGGGGGGCTCGGCGTGGGCGCTCTCTGTGAACGAAAAACGTCAGTGAAATGTGCCGTAAAACTTTTTTTCTGTGGGAAAAAGTTTTACTTGACAATCCAAGCCCGTTCAAAATATAAACTTTGTTCAGTTTTGAACGCCACTTTTCCCCCAAACCTCTCTTACTGACGAAAAGCTGTTCGCCCTAACAGCTGACGTACCCGGTAGTGTCGCCGTTTCGGGTGCGTCGGTATTCACATCATTCGATTGATCCGTATATAAAAGTTCTCCCGCTCACTGATCTTAGCGCGGGTGTAATAAATTAGTAATTTATTCAATTTGTTATCTTACTAGTCGCTCTGTAAGCGACCAGGCGGAGCAGTCTCTGTGGGACGCGTTTGCCGGTTGGCCGGTTGGCCGGTTTGTCCGTTTGTCCTGAGCGGAGTCGAAGGGTTGACCCGTATACCGATTCCAAAATCCGCATTCTGCATTCTAATTCAATCATGCACCTTTCCACAAACGATTTTCACATCCTCGACGCCCTCGATGCAGAGGAAATAACCTCCCAGCGGCAGCTGTCCGAGCACACCGGTATCAGCCTGGGGCAGGTCAACTATGTCGTCAAACGCCTTCTGGAAAAAGGGCTGGTAAAGATCGGTAACTTCCAACGAAACCCCCAGAAGATCGGGTATGCTTATTTGCTGACTCCCAAGGGCTTCGAAGCCAAATCCAAAATGGCCGTAAGGTTCGTCATGGCGCAGCTTAAAAAATACAACGTCCTCCAGGAGCGTCTGGGAAATCGACTTGGAGAGATTGCCGAGATGGGGGTTGAACGGATCGTTTTCGTGGGACCCGTTATGGTCCACGAATTTGTCGAATCCATAATCGAAAAAAAAGACCTTAACCTGAAATTGGAAGGGCACATCACGGATGTGTTCAAACTAAAGGAGATTCCATCGAAGCAGTATGAAGCCGCACTCCTCTTTGACGAGGAGGCCGCCGGCATCAAACGGCTGACCGCCGAAACCGGCATCCCCCAGGAAAAACTGATCCCCCTCTGGTGACGCTAAAAACCTTTTCACCACGGAGACACAGAGGGGGTAACGGGCCTGTTTTGTTTCAGAAATCAGGGGATGCCGATTTCTGAGACCCACTCAGCCCTGTGAACGGCAAATACCTACATCACCCAGCTTTTCGGAAACCATGAGGCATCAGCACATGAAGATTGTTTCGGATTGCAACCGGCTGACGAAGATCCTGAAGAGCAGATTGGTTTTAACCGATCGGTATCTCCCGATCGGTTAAAAAAGAAAAAAATCTCTGTGTTCTCTGTGTCTCTGTGGTGAAAATCTAATAATCTTAGCTCTATGGTAAGCGACCAAATTAAAATTGTGACGGTCGTCGGCGCGAGACCCCAGTTCATAAAGGCGGCCATGGTCAGCAGGGCGATCGTCAAGCACCATGAAAGGCTAAAAACCCCCAACATCATTGAGGAGATTGTCCATACAGGTCAACATTTCGACGAGGCCATGAGCGAGATTTTCTTCAAGGACATGGGCATCCCGGAGCCGGTGGTCAATTTAAATGTGAACAGTGCCGGTCACGGCGAGATGACGGGTCGGATGCTCATTGACCTTGAAAAGCAATTCATTGATAGAAAGCCGGACTGTGTGCTGGTTTACGGAGATACCAATTCGACACTCGCCGGGGCGTTAGCAGCGGCAAAGCTTCACATTCCGGTCGCCCATGTTGAAGCAGGACTTCGCTCCTTCAACAAGACGATGCCGGAAGAAATCAATCGAATTCTGACAGATCATGTGTCCACCTTCCTTTTTTGCCCAACCCGTGCCTCTGTCGATAATCTAAAGAATGAGGGCATTTCGAAGAATCATTATGGTAAAAACGACAGCCAAACGCCGGTTGTGGCCAGGATCGGTGATGTCATGTACGATGCCGCTATCGTCTTCGGCGACATTGCAGAGCGCGAGTCGACGATTCTTCAAGATCTTGGGTTATGTCCCCGTGAATATATGCTGGCAACAGTTCACAGGGCTGAAAATGTGGACCACCCGGATCGATTGTTAAACATACTGAACGCCTTTGGAAAGGTGAACTTCCCGGTCCTGTTTCCTGTGCATCCACGGACAAAAAATAAAATTGCGGACCTCGGGATAAACAAGACTTTGCCTGAAGTGGAAAATCTGCAATTCATCGATCCGGTTTCTTTCTTGGATATGGTCAAGCTTGAAAAGCATGCGAAGACGATCCTCACCGATTCGGGGGGGGGGTCAGAAGGAGGCCTATTTTCACGGGGTACCTTGCGTTACGCTGCGGGACGAGACCGAATGGGTTGAAACGGTCGAGGCGGGATGGAACACGCTGGCTGGTGCGAATGTCGAAAAAATCGTTGCGGCAACCCGCGCTGCCAAGCCCGGGGTCGAAATCGATCAATACGGTGACGGACATTCCAGCGAACGGATTGTGGAGTTTCTTGTCTCCAATTTACATTCATGAATCAATGCCGGCCGATGCATTCAATATGAATGACTCCGCAACGCCAGCAATTGAGGGCTAATGATATCTGATGTCCGCGTCCGTTGGCGCGGGTCGGTGGAAAGAACATCAAACACGTAGAAGAGGAGTCTATGCAGTTCATTGATCTTGCAACTCAGCAAACCCGGATAAAGGAACAAATCGACGCAAACATTCAAACCGTGCTGGCCCATGGCAGGTACATCATGGGGCCTGAGATTGCAGAACTTGAAAATCGATTGGCTGAATATGTAAATTGCAGGCATGCAATAGGTTGTGCATCCGGAACAGATGCGCTGCTCATGGCTTTGTTGGCACTTGATGTGGGACCGGGAGACGCCGTTTTTACATCCCCATTCACGTTTATTGCAACGGCTGAAGTAATTCAACTCATCGGTGCAACTCCTGTGTTTGTGGACATCGACCCAACGACATTCAATATCGATCCAGCCAAGCTGGAAGAGGCCATCGCAGCTTCGAAAACCCACGACACATCCCTGTATCCACAGCCTCTGAATCCTAAATGCATCATCCCTGTGGACCTTTTCGGTTTGCTTGCAGATTATGAGCGGATTGAAGCGATAGCGAAAAAATACGGCCTGTTTGTGATTGAAGATGCAGCCCAGTCTTTCGGAGCCGAGTACCGTGAAAAGAAGGCATGTGCATTTGGGCATATTGCCGCTACATCCTTTTTTCCGGCAAAACCGTTAGGATGTTATGGGGATGGAGGCATGTGTTTTACAGGCGATGCGAAGTTGGCGGAGGCGCTCAGATCTATCCGCGTGCACGGCAAGGGAAGCCACAAGTACGATAACGCCCGTATCGGTGTCAATGGCCGATTGGATACGTTGCAGGCGGCTGTTTTGTTGGCAAAATTTAATATTTTTCCGGAGGAGGTGGAACTCCGACAGATGGCTGCAGCGCGCTACACTGAGCTACTGTCGCAATGTTCTACGCTGACGGTTCCCGGTATACCGGAAGGGTACGCATCGGTGTGGGCTCAGTACTCCATTCTCACGAATGGAAGGAAAAGGGACGATTTTCAAAAAGCACTTAAAGAAGACAACATCCCCACCGCCATTTATTACCCGAAGCCATTGCATCTCCAGACCGCCTTCAAGGGCCTCGGATACAAATCCGGCGACTTTCCCATAAGCGAGGACGCATCCGAGCGAATTTTCAGCATCCCCATGCACCCTTACCTAACTGAAGAAGACCAGACAAAAATAGTCAACGTCATAAATACATTGTGTTAAAAGAATTCGTGCCCGCCCGGTTAAAGATCATTAGGAACAAGCGACCTGCAGGGTCGCCTTCATATATACCGTCGTGGCTCGGGGGCCAAGTCGTAAGCTCAACGAGCGAAGCCCCAAGCGACTTTAATCGTTAGCATTTTCTAACCTCTGTGTCCTCTGCGAGCTCTGCGAGGGAAAAAAAGGATATCGAAATGACGGAATTACCGAAAATCGCTGTCATTGGCTCCGGCTACTGGGGCAAGAACCTCGTCCGGAATTATCACCAAATCGGTGCCCTGGCACTTATCTGCGATAAAAATGAAACTGTTTTGGCCTCATTCCAGGAACAATATCCAGGCGTGGAAACCTGTCTGGCCATCAGCGATGTCATCACACGGGAGGACATCGCGGGTGTGGCCATCGCCACACCGGCCGAAACCCATTACGACATCGCCCATGAGGCACTTCTGGCAGGAAAGAACGTCTACGTGGAAAAACCCCTGGTGCTCCATGAATACCAGGGCGAGGCATTGATCGCCCTGGCTAGGGCAAAGGATCGAATTTTGATGGTGGGCCACCTGCTCCAATATCATCCGGTTTTTGTGCGTCTCAAAGAACTCGCCAAAACCGGGGAATTGGGCCGCATCAATTACATCTATTCCAACCGGTTGAACCTGGGCAAGATTCGGAGGGAGGAAAACATCCTGTGGTCCTTTGCCCCCCATGATATCTCCATGATCCTCTCCCTGGCGGGCGAGGCCCCGGAAAATGTTTCAGCCACAGGAGGTTATTTCCTGCATAAGCAAATCGCCGATGTCACCACCACCCACATGGAGTTTCCCTCGGGTCTCCAGGCCCATATTTTCGTGTCCTGGCTCCATCCATTCAAGGAATAAAAACTCGTGGTGGTCGGTGACCGGAAAATGGCCGTTTTCGATGATACCCAGCATTGGGAGGGCAAGCTTCTACTGTACGAGCACCAGATTCATTGGGAAAATAACCTGCCGGTGCCCCAAAAGGCGGACGCTGAACAGGTGACCATTGAACAAGATGAACCGCTCAAGCGGGAATGCCTGCATTTTTTGGATTGCATTGCCAACGGTCAACGTCCGGTCACCGACGGTTCCGAAGGCCTTCAGGTGCTGAAGGTGCTGAATGTCGCCCAGAGCTCTTTGAATAAGGGGGGGCGGCAGCTGCCCTTCAGCGCATCACCGGACCTCAAACGGAGGGATTCCTCCGTCCACGATACGGCCGTGGTTGACGATAATGCAGAAATAGGGGGCGGCACCAAAATCTGGCATTTTTCGCACATTCTGTCGGGGTCCAAAATCGGAGACAATTGCAATATCGGTCAAAACGTCGTCATCGGCCCTGAAGTCCCCATCGGCAACAACTGTAAAATTCAAAACAACGTATCTGTCTTTAAAGGTGTGACACTGGAAGATGGTGTATTCTGCGGTCCCTCCATGGTGTTTACGAACATCTACAATCCACGGGCGGAAATACGTAAAATGGACCAGGTGCGGCCAACCCGTGTAAAGCACGGCGCCACCTTGGGAGCGAACTGCACGATCATCTGCGGAATCACCATCGGCCGCTACGCCTTCGTGGGAGCCGGTGCCGTGGTCAACCAGAATGTGCTGGATCATGCTCTGGTGGTGGGCAACCCTTTCCGGCAAATCGGCTGGGCCTGCCAATGCGGAGAACGTCTACCCGACGACCTGGAATGCCTGGTGTGCGACAGAACGTACGAAAAAAGCAACGAGGGGCTAAAAGAAAAAATAAAGTGACTCAAAAATTTTTTCACCACAGAGACACGGAGGTCACAGAGGAAGGATATATTTTTTACGAATCGGGAGATGCCGATTCATAAAAAGCTCGCATTCCCTTCGGGATGTTTGGCAACCAGTAGGCATGTGATACACTCATCCAAATATTGATGTTCAGAACCAGATAACCTGCAGTTTCTCGCGAAGCGATGACAACCGCCGGCTCGGGCGGATGCGCTTGAAGGAATGAAATTCATTCAAAGGATCGTCCGAGACGGCTGTCCTTTTTGTACTCTGTGACCTCCGTGTCTCTGTGGTGAAAAATCTGTCTATCAGTGGTGAAAAATGAAGCTCGGGTAACGCCACCCTTGGTTAATAAGATATGCCTGACAACTCAGCTATAAATCATCTCACCGGGCGGGTCATAGGGGCAGCCATCGAGGTCCATAAGGTTATTGGCCCCGGGTTACTCGAGAGAATCTATGAGAAATGTCTTTGCAGGGAACTGGAAATAAGGGCGATACCTTTTAAACAACAGGTAGAAATGCCCCTCATATACAAAGGTGAGAGAATCAACTGTGAGTATCGGTTCGATTTAGTTGTTGATAGCAGATTGATAGTGGAATTGAAATCGTGTGACGGGCTTCTGCCGATACATGAAGCTCAATTATTGACATATCTAAAAATTGCTAAAATCAAGTACGGCCTTCTAATAAATTTCAATGTGCCGGTTTTGAAGGATGGTATTCGAAGACTTGCCTCTTGATTATAACTTCGCCTGCAGGGCAGATTGGTTTTGTCCGATCGGTGCCTCCCGATCGGACAAAAAGAAAATAGTCTCTGTGCTCTCTGTGTCTCTGTGGTGAATAAGCTTCTATTTCCAGCTGACGGTCACATCAACCTTGGGATACTCCGTCACTTGATACATCGACATTTCAAACCGATTTACCATGGGTCGATACTTTGCGACCAGTTTATCGATGGTGTCGACCCCCAGGCTCCAATAGTCCTTCGCCCGGAAGAAAAAATACTCGTTCCGGGGGTAACTCTTTCGGGTCATATCGTATTTTGTAAACAGGTACCGGTACGTGGAATCGACGAGATGCCAGGAATCTTCGAGCCAGGCTTCAATAAATACATGACCGGTCGGGATCCAGAGATCGTTTTTCTGAAATCTCAGCATCCAGTCTACATTGCCGGTCATCACCATCCGGGCAGGGATGCCGACTGCTCGAAAGAGGGCTACCTGGGCAAGGGCGTAATCGGCACAGCCGCCAAGATGCCTGCTCTCAAACAGCTCATCGGCGGTCCGTGAAAACGCCTTGTCATTGTACCAGCTATCGTACTGAAATTCGGTCCACACATAATCGACGGCCTTGAAAAGCCGCTCTCGCCGGTTGTCTCCTCTAATTTGAACGGAAACTTCCGAAATATAAGGTCCGATCTCGGTCTGCGGCCCGGGAACCAACCACTGGGCAGCCTCCTCCGGAATCGGCCGGTCCTCAAACTTCCCAACGTCAATAGGATTCCGGAGCACACCCCCCGTCGTCACACACGCAGTGATCATGCATGCCGCCAAGATTAGAATGGCCGTATATGAGAACTTTATTGTCACTTCACACACCTTCGATTTAGCGGCCATTCTACCAAAGAATTTGAGAAGATTCTATTCACCACGGAGACACAGAGAGCACAGAGGGTATTCTTTTTTTGCTAAACCGGGAGATGCCGATTTAGCAAAAGATGCTCAGCCCTTCGGGCAACCGGCAGTGGGAGTCATTGGGGGTCACCACACGTTTATCGATATTTTGCAACACGCTTGAAGCCCCGGGTTTTCGCGCAGCGATGACCGCACCGGCTCGGACAGAGCTCCTGAATGATGTTTTTCCGAATCATTCAGGAGAGCGTCCAGGTCACCATTCCTCAGTGTCTCCGCCTGCCCGCTGCAGCTCCGGCGGTGGCGCGCGATGAAAAATCAGTCTCCGAGGGTTCTGTGAGATACAATCAGTCAAATTCCGGCGGCATGGCCAGCGTCGCTAATCCCGGCCCGACACTACCCAATACACCTGCAGCAGCTGTTGCCCCTACAACCGTGGCCCCTCCTGCTGCTGCGCCGGTGACGGCACCGGCAACAGAAGCTGGGCCGACAATGGCGGTTCCTCCGACTGCACCGGTTAGCCCTACGGTGGAGCCGGTTCCGGTCAAAGCGGTCGTTATCAGGGGTATGCCTATTACCTGTGCATGGGCCTCCCGGACCGGGTTGATGGCCGCCAGGAACCGCTCGAGTGATGACATTTTATCGGATATCGGAGTTACCGAAAGCGCAAAATCGGTGCCCCGAACACCTGCCACTGCGGTGGGCGTTTTGACCCTGAAATTAGGCTTGCCTTTGACCTTCTGAACAATGAAACGGACACTCCCCCACAGCAGGTTCATGAAAGTCGATCGGGTTTCCGTGTCCGGATCGTATTCAATTTGGGTCAGCACCAGTTTCGCGTGGGGCGCCAGCGCGAGGACGCTTCGGTCGTTCATGATCGCATTGATGCGGGATCGCTTGCCGGTGACCAATGTGTCATTCTGGTAAAGCAGGAAATTGTTTTTGAGTGTGTAAGCGACCATCTGGTTTTGGTGGATGACATAGGCGGTGCCCTGTATTTTCTGGACGGTACCGATCGAAGGGCCTGTTCCCGGCTTGAAGTCCGGACTGATTTTCACATTCTCCGGGATCAAGGGTTCCTTGGGCTTGAAGACGTTAAATCGTTTTAACAGGTCTTTCCCGGGATCGGCGCTGTGAAGGCTGGGCACGACCGAAAGGCAAAAGATCCCAGCGACGGCCAACGCACAGACGACAAGAGCCTTCCTGTTTCTGAGATTCATGACGGCCTCCTTTCTAACTATGATAGATAAAGAAATAAGGGGGAAACTGATTTAAAAAAAATATGGAATGATTCGAAGAGGTAAGGATCTTGTACAAACCTATTCAAATCCCGGAGCTTTGTCAATATAGCTGGTCTAACTTGATAAACATTTCAACTAACTTAGCGGCACGGCCGCGCTTCATAAAATCGTTGCACGATTTTATTTGGAGAAGGATTCAAAGGAAGGAACACCTCATGCGGAAATCAGCAATCGAATCCCATCAAAAGCGTGACGAAAACAACACCTCCACCTCCCCGGACGGTGAAACCTTCCCACTGCCCGCAGCATCCGATTATGACATGGAAAACAGGCGTCTTCAAAAGCTCGCCAAGGAGCAGCGGCTCATGGGCAGGGAAGTCGTCGTTGTCATGGGGGTCGGATTTGTCGGTGCGGTGATGGCCGGCGTGGTGGCGGACTCCACTGACAGGGAAACCGGCGAGCCCAACTATTTTGTGATCGGCATGCAGCGACCTTCCCCGCGGTCCTATTGGAAAATACCCTATTTAAACCGGGGTGTTGCGCCGGTGGAGGCAGAAGATCCGGAAGTCGCCCCGCTGATCGAACGCAACGTGAAGGAAAAACAAACACTGACAGCGTCGTTTTCCTTTGAAGCGCTCGCTCTTGCCGATGTGGTTGTGGTGGACGTACAGTGTGACTATTATACAAGAATGCCTTGGGCGATGTGCGAGACGGTCACGCGGATATCAAAGCCCTGGAAGACAGCCTGAAGGTCATCGGGGAAAAAGTGAGGCCCGATTGCCTGGTGCTTATCGAGACTACCGTGCCACCGGGTACTACTGAATACGTTGCCTATCCGATCATGAAAAGGGCCTTCGAGGGCCGCGGTCTGAACGATGCGGAGCCGTGCCTCGCACACAGCTTCGAGCGGGTCATGCCCGGCAGAGACTATGTGGCATCTATTCGTGACTTTTGGCGCGTATGCAGCGGCATCAACAGTGTCGCCCGGGAAAAGGTTGTAGAGTTTCTCTCCAAAGTCATCAATGTGGAAAAATTCCCTCTGACGATTCTGGATCGGCCGATCGAATCGGAAACCTGCAAGATCGTGGAAAACTCCTACCGGGCGACGACCCTGGCGTTTATGGACGAGTGGAGCCGGTTTTCAGAACGGAACGGGGTGGATTTGATCAAGGTGATCGAGGCCATCAAGGTAAGGCCTACCCACTCCAACATGATTTTCCCGGGACCGGGGATCGGCGGATACTGCCTGCCCAAGGATGGTGGGCTCGGCGTGTGGGCCTACCACACCCTCATGGCTTTTGAAGACGACATCTTCAGGCTGACTCCCATGGCCATCGACATCAACGACACCCGGTCGCTGCATGTGGTCCAACTCGTGCGGGATGCCTTGCGGAACATGGGAAAAATCGTCGCCGCATCGAAAATAGGGCTGTTGGGGGCATCCTACCGCAAGGACGTCGGCGATACACGGTACAGCGGGTCGGAGATGATTGTCCGAAAGCTGACCGAAATGGGTGCCGAGGTGATTGCCCACGACCCCTACGTAAAACATTGGTGGGAATTCGAGAAGCAGGCAACGTACCCGGCTCCGGGTCATTCCTGGTCCCGCTTTTTCCGCAACCAGGAGAACCTTTCCGAGCTGAGGTTGGAAAATCATATCGCAGATGCTCTGAACGGTGTCGATGCAGTTGTTCTGGCTGTGCCGCACAAAGATTACAAGGCCCTGGAGCCTCAGAAAGTGTTCGACATGGTCGGTGGAAAAGCGGCGGTGATCGACTGCTTCGGCATCCTAACAGACGACCAGATCCAGAAATATTTCGAACTCGGCTGTGAGGTAAAAGGTCTGGGCAGGGGACATATCCAGCGCATCAAAGAAAGAGTCCGGAGCGCCAGGCTAGGGGATTCGTAAGCGCTTTTATCGTGTCACCGGACCCATTGAATTCTCGACCCCCTCGGTTTCGAAGAGACAGATGTCGGATGTCAGATGCCCGATGTCCGATGTCCGGTGTCAGATGCCCGATGTCGGATGAGAGGTGCCCGATGTTCGGTGTCGGATGTCAGAACAACTTTAAGAGCCGATATCTGATTTTTGACATAGCAAAGCAACAGGTAGCCCGATGAAGAACCAGACGGAACAGATCAAGTCGGCAAAAGATCTACGGGTTTACAGAAGAGCGTACGCTTTGGCGATGGAAATCTTTAACTTGAGCAAGGACTGGCCTTCTGAAGAAAAATACTCACTTACGGATCAAATTCGGCGATCGTCCAGATCCGTGTGTGCAAATCTCAGGGAAAGCTGGGCCAAGCGACGATATGAGGCTCATTTCATAAGCAAGTTGACTGATGCAGACGGCGAGAATAGTGAAACAGACACCTGGTTGGATTTCACGTTGGATTGTACGTATCTTGATACTTCCGATCACAGGCGGTTAACCGAAGAAAATAGGGCCGTTGGATCTATGCTCGGCGCAATGTTGACTAATCCTAACTCATTCTTAACCCGCAAAGCATCGGTTTGATGCAGTGGGACTTCCGACATCCTTTTTTCGGAAATCCGACCTCGGACATCTGACATCTGTTATTTCGGACCTCCGACATCCGACCTCCGACATCGGACCTCCGACATCTGTTGTTTCGGACCTCCGACCTCGGACATCTGACATCTGTTATTTTGGACCTCCGACATCTGACCTCGGATATCCGACATCTGTTGTTTCGGACTTCCGACATCTGTCATCTGTCTTCTGCCCTCAGCCATATAGGTCCCTATCATCATGAAAAAAATCCACCTAATCGCTGCTGCCCGACCGAACTTCATGAAAATCGCCCCCCTGTACCACGCACTTCGTAAAGAGAAATGGGCGGACACTCTCATTGTACACACCGGCCAGCATTACGACCTGAACATGTCGGATGCTTTTTTCACGGATCTTCAGCTGCCGGATCCCCACATTCACCTGGGTGTCGGCAGCGGCGGTCACGGCGAGCAAACCGGTAAGGTCATGATTGCCTATGAAAACGCGCTTCTCATAAACCGTCCGGATCTGGTTGTGGTCGTTGGAGATGTCAATTCAACCATGGCCTGCACGTTGGCGGCGGTAAAGCTCGGTGTCAAAACCGCTCATCTGGAGGCCGGCCTGCGCTCCTACGACAGAACGATGCCGGAAGAAATTAACAGGATCGTTACAGATGCCATAGCCGATCTTCTGTGGACGCCTTCTCCGGATGGAAACGACAACCTGATAAGGGAAGGGGTGACGCCGGAAAAAATTATCCATGTGGGCAATATCATGATCGATTCGTTGGAAATGCTTCGGGATAAAATAGAGGTTGAAGCGGTTCATGAGGAATTGGGATTAGCATCCGGAGACTTTGGCCTGGTCACGCTCCACCGGCCGGCCAATGTGGATCATCCGGAAAAGCTCGAAAACATCTGCAGACATTTGAGAAAGATTTCTAAACGTCTGCCACTGTTTTTTCCAATACACCCACGAACGAGGAAAAATCTGGATCGATTCAGTCTGATGCCGCTCCTGGAAGACAGTGAAGGTATCCAACTGTCCGCTCCGCAGCCCTACATCCGTTTTATGAATCTTGTCTTCAACAGCCGATTGTTAATTACCGATTCCGGAGGCATCCAGGAAGAAACCACCTATCTCGGCATCCCGTGCGTAACCCTTCGACCAAACACGGAGCGCCCCATCACGATCACATCGGGCACAAATCAACTTTGTGAAATAGATCATTTATCCCAAGTGGTGGAAAGGATGCTAAGCAACCCAAGTCCTATTGGAGCAACAATCGACCTTTGGGATGGTCATACCGCCAATCGAGTTGTTGAATCGATAAAAACCTTTATCCTTTGAAATCTGTTACTGAAATCTGACTTCGGACATCTGACCTCTGGCTCGATCATTTTCGGGAGCTGGGAGGGAAAAACCGCGCAGCGAATCGTCGAATCCATAAAAGATTTTATTATTAAGGCCTAGTGCTCAGTACTCAACCCTGATCATTGGGTATTTTGTTAAATCAACAACCTTGTATTCTACCAGATGTGACATGGTCTGATTCATTTTTTGTGAAACTTCCCATGGCAAAGAATAATGAATTAATAGAGGTAGATATATAGTAAGAATGCTCTTTGATGGGATTGCATGAACCTAATTCGAAGAATCATTACTGCAAACACTCCAAGAAAAACTCGACTACATGACGAAAAAGGAAACTTTTTAGGCTGGAGGAATCTTTTTCTGCATTCTTTGCCAGTCACTTTTTCTGGATTATTACGTATCTCAATCGGATATCGAGTAGAGTTGCCTTGGACACCGTTTTCGGCGATAAACTGTCTGAGATTTAATCTTAAAGAGAACGCTCGAATTCTTGAATTTGGTTCAGGAATGTCAACCATCTATTTTTGCAAGCATTGCAAAGAAGTATTCTCGGTTGAGGATTATCGACCTTGGTACCTAAAAATATCAAAAATAATAGAAAGGAAAGGCATCAACAACATTGTATATAAGTTTGCTGAAAATAAGAAAGAGTATTTCAGTTTTATGGCCGATGATAATAGAGGTTTTGATTTGATAACAATAGATGGAAGCCACAGGAGTCAGTGTGCCTGCTATTCGACTAAATTGATTAAACCTGGGGGTGTCCTCTATTTGGACGACTCAGATAGAGAATCAATACATGGTAACAAAGATAATAAGATCGCAGAAACCTTGCTACGTAATTTTGCTAAAAAGAGTGATGCAGAGGTGCATGAATTTACAGATTTTTCTCCGACACAATTCTATGTCAAACAAGGTATATGTGTAAAGCTAACGAGTTGAAATTTAGCTTAGATTTTAATTAAGATAGAGTTTTTTTATCTTAAAAATTAATATTAAACACCAAACCGAAGCATTAAATAGATAAAATTTGGAGTGCTGATAAACTCTGATATCTTATTGAGCTTAAATAAATAAATGGCGAAATTATCGGAGGTGAACTCTTGACAGAAAAAGAAATAATAAGTGGTCGGCAATCAAACTTAATTAAAAAAGATGAAATCAATTTCTTGGATTTGCTTGTTGTATTTTTAAACAGGAAACGTCTCATCATTATGTTTACGATGGGAGCTGCTTTACTATCTTTAATTATTAGTTTGTTGCTTCCAAACATGTTCATAGCGACAGCTAGAGTTTTGCCACCACGCCCGCCCAAAACCGGTCTCTTCTCGGCAATCACCCAGGCGACTGGGGCTATCGGTGGATTGCTGAGAAATATGGAAGATTCAACTACCTCCGAATTATATGTAGGAATTCTCAAAAGCCGCTCTGTTGCCGATGCTCTAATTGAAAAATTCGGTCTCAAAGAGCTGTACAACATGAAATACATGACTCATGTGTACAAGAACTTAGAGAAAAACAGCGATTTTAAAATTTCACGGGACGACGGTATAATTAGTATATCAGTGATGGACAGGGATCCCAGACGGGCTGCTGAAATGGCTAACTATTATGTAGAAATGCTTGATAAGAAAAACCAGAAAGTAAATACGAGCGAAGGGCAGAGAAAAAGAGAATTTCTTGATAAGCGATTGGAAAAGGTAAAAAAAGATCTAATTGATGCGGAGAACGCTCTAAGAGAATTTCAGGAAAAGTATAAGCTTTTTTCAATCGAAGAACAAGCAAAAGTTGCAATTGAAGGTGCTGCTAGAATAAAGAGTGAAATAATAATAACGCAGACTGAACTTGAGGTTTTGAAACAGTTCGGAACAGTGCGTCAAAATGAAGCCATTATGCTAAAAGCAAAAATAGATGAACTGCAAGATCAATTAGAGGGTATTGAAGTTGGCTCAGCAAAAAATAATATAGACACTCAAAAGGAAAATGAAAAAAATTCTAATTTCTATATCCCGTTTAAAGAGATTCCTGAACTTGGCCTTCAATTGACAAGACTAATGCGTGAAGCAAAGATTCAAGAAAAAGTTTTTGAAATTATAACCACTGAATATGAAATGGCTAAAATTGAAGAAGCTAAAGATGTTAACACCATTCAAATGTTAGATAATGCAGTTCCTCCTGATAAAAAAAGTGCTCCAAGAAGACTAACTATTGTATTTCTATCTACAGTTTCTGCATTATTAATCTCTGTTTCTTATGTTTTTTTTATAGAATTTTTGAATAAAATAAGGAAAAGTGATCCGGCAAAATTTCAGATAATTCTTAATTCAGTAAATTTCAGTCGAAAAAAAATCAAAATATTAAATAGAAATTGATTATATGGTAATTTATTTATACTTTTAGAAAAGAAAAAAATATAAAAACACTAAACATCTCCAACTCGATTATTAAAGTAGTATACGCAAATTACTCATAAAAATTGATTTAATTTCGATGGCAGAACAGGTACTAAAGATAAGAGCGAGATGGCTTCATAGCGGGATCAAGATCATCGCTGGTTCAAAACTGAGAAGGGCATCGGTCGGGTCTATCTTAGCAGGAGTTTTGGGCCAGGCACTATTGATAGTAACTGGGATATTGACTGCTCGTATTTTAGGTGTCGAAGATCGTGGTAATCTTGCAATTTTGACAGCTTTTGTTTTAAGTATCGCGGTAGTTGGCAGTGGAGGGATTCCTCAAGCCACGATATATTTTATTTCTCAAACAAAAAGAATAAAAGAAATATTTCAAAGAATTAAGCCTCTAATTGCAATACAATCAATCGGTCTGGTGATCATTCACGCTGTCGTTGTTTACATTTATGTTTCTGATAAAGGATATACCTTTCAAACTGCTGCTTATTATACTCTTTTTGCTATCCCCGGATTTATAATTCAGTGGTACGGAATGTCTTTATTGCAGAGTCAAGAAAGATATCGTATTTTTAATATATTAAGGGTGCTGCCATTGTTGGCTTACACAATTATACTAATATTATTATTTAACAGCGATCGAGGAAAAATAACAAACATAGCATTGATCTGGAGCCTCTCGAATCTTTTTATCGGAAGCATTATTTTTATTATATCAAATTTTGGTATAAAAGAGCGAGTGTTGATTAATAAAAAGGAACCGCTGCCATCGCGAAAAGAGATTGCTATTTTCGGGATAAAAGGACTTTTTGGCTGGGCTTCTCCCTTGGATAGTTTTCGAGTAGACATTTTAATTGGCGCTGTCATATTATCGCCACATGCGATAGGTCTTTATGTGGTAGGACAGGCTTTTACAAATTTACCGAAAATCATTTCCAACAGTATGGGAATGATCGCGTACCCGACGATTTCTAATAAAAAGGAATACCAAGATATTCGAAGGAATTTTTTAGGTTTTGTTCTATTTACATCAGCGTTGAGTACGATAATTTTTTTATTTCTTTATACTCTCATACCTTTTTTAGTAAAACTATTATTTGGAAATGCTTTCATTGGTGCAATTCCAATAGCAAGAATACTAATTTTCGGAGCCCTATTGGTTTCGATACGAACAATCATAGTTGAATGTCTTCGTGGAATGGGAAGGCCTGAATACTCAAGTTACTCTGAAATTGTCATATACCCTTGGCTTGCATTATCTATACCTATATTAATTCTTCCTTTTGGAGTAAATGGTATGGCCGTTTCAGTCGTTATAGGACAATTATTTTCTTTAACTGTTGCTTTAATACTATCGTATAAAACCTTTTACTATTTATAATAAATACTTTAATAAATAAATTTAAAAAGTAAAAAGTAATGGTTTCAGAAAATAAAATATCACATTTGATAGCGCCAAGCCACAGTTGTTTATATATTGTTTTTTCAATACTAATTGCACAAATGGCCTATATTTTTGTAATTACAGGAGGGAGTTTTAAAGCACTTGTTATAGCGCAAGGTATATTTATCATTGGAACAAATTTAATCTTTATTTTTAAAATTCATGAGCTAAATTTTTCTATCTATAATTTATCTGTTTGGTTTATTTTAGGCATTATAATTTTTTTAAACATTATTATTAATATAGGTAATTACAGCGAAATAAATGATGAATACAGATTTGCTGCAGCTCACATGGGAGCGATTCTCGGTGCAGCATTTGTTGTTCAATGGGCGGCTGAAAATCTTGAGATAAAAGTTCTTTTAGAGGTTTTAGCATGGACGGTAGCCCCTTTAATTTTTTATGCATTCATTTTGGGAGCATATATCCTAATTGAAAAAGATCGATTTTTCCCCCTCGGTATTCATCCGAACTGGTGGGGAGAATTAGCGTTTGGATTTGTCGTTTGTTCTTTAGCTTTGAGAAAGAAAAGTATAAAAATAATCTTTATAACATTTGGCATATTTTTGATGTATTTGGTGCAATCAAGAGGAGCACTTTTAGCAGCCATAATGACAATAGTCGTACAATATTTTTTTAATCTTCGTCCTTTTGATAAAAGTTCAATAACAAGAATGATTTTTACATGCTTAATTATTTTTCTAATAACAGTAATATGTTTTTTTGTTGGTTGGTTAATGCCAATTATAGTTTTTTTAGAAGAAAATATTTTATTTCTTAAAGATCCATTGCGTGGCCTTGGAACAGGATTAACAAATCGGTTAGAAGGATGGATTCATGCAAAAGAAATATTTTATGAAAATCCAATTTTTGGCCAAGGTATCGATACTCTTGGTGATGTACATAATGGTTTCCTCCGTATGGCAGCCGAAGGTGGAATCATATTTATAGGTGTAATTGTAATATTGATTGTTTCATCGATGATTGACGCATGGAAAAAAAGAAATGATATAATCTTCTCAATATTGTTTGGAATCATAGCATATTTTTTTACATATCCGCGGATGCTAAATTTGAATATTGTAGGTATTATTTTTTTAATAACTCTGTTTAAATGGAAACAAAGTATGGCCTTTGAAAAAAGTAAATATGATAAAGCAAAAAAAGAAGATGAAAACAAAATTATAAAGAATCTTCAATAGGGTATTTTATGATTTTAATAATATAAGCTAAAGTCCTGCAACTCTATTAACGATAGATTTCGAGAAAACAAACGTCTGGATTGTGAGATCCAGTTATCTTATATAACAGAAATTGTTTAATCTCTATAAAGAGAATTTTATATATTATTTTTAAAAAAACCAAAAAAAATTGTATTAGTCTACATTCGAAACTCACGTGCTGTGGTAAAAATTAAATACTACAAGAAAGCATATGTAGTTTAATAAAATCAATATACACACTACGTAAATGAAACATACCGATATATTGCCAAAATAAGGAAATTAGAATGAGCAAAGGGAGATACGTTCACTACGGATGCCAATGGGTAGCTCCTAAAGAATGGATAAATTTCGATGCGTCTCCTACCTTGAGAATCGGAAGGATACCCGTTTTGGGAAAAATAGTTCGGAAAAACGAACGACATTTTCCGAGTAATGTTATATATGGCGACATTGTAAAGGGTTTACCGATTAAACCCAATACCTGTGACGGGGTATATTCCTCACATGTTCTCGAGCATTTATCTTTAACAGATTGCAGGATAGCAATAAAAAATACTTATAGAATAATAAAAAACGGGGGAATATTTAGAACGGTTTTGCCAGATTTTGAATACTACGTAAATATTTATACAAATAGCAAAGAAAAAAATCGTTCTTTATCGTTCTTAAAAAATACTGGTTTAGGAGAAATAAGAAGAGAGAAGGGAGTTAAATCCATACTGATAAATACCTTTGGAAATTCAAGGCACAGGTGGATGTGGGATTTCGAAACACTTACAATCGAACTGGAAAAGTGTAAATTCAAAGAAATAAGACGTGCTAAATTCGGTGACGCAGTTGATCCAATGTTCTCGCTTGTTGAGTCCAAAGAAAGATGGCATAATTGTCTAGGCATAGAATGTAAAAAATAGAAATAATTTCTTATTTTGTGAACTTTTATCTAATTCACAAAATAATTTTATAAATACAGATAAAGTCGTCGAGAATATATGAAACAGAATGTTATAGAATTCGCATATAAATACCAATGCAGGCAATGTTAAAAAGAATTAAAAAAATAAAACAGGTTTTTTTTTCTTACCGATTATTAAAAGCTTTAATAAGGCATAGAGTTCTTGGCGGTGCTGAACATCGGTATATTTTGGAGCACGGTTTTAAAACGGTTGTAGACATAGGAGCGAATAGAGGACAATTTACTCTTGCATCTAGGACATGGGCGCCAAGTGCAAGAGTCATTGCATTTGAACCTCTTCAGAGACCGGCCGACAGATTCCAAAAAGTGTTTAAAGAAGATTCTAACGTTATATTGCATAGGGTCGCCATCGGTTCATACTCTGGAAATGCTGTCATACATATTTCAGCTGCAGATGATTCTTCATCCCTACTTCCAATTGGGGCTCTTCAGGAGAAATATTTTCCTGGAACAAAAGAAGTTGGAAAGAAAACTGTTCAATTGGGCAAACTACATGAGTATGTCTCTAAGCAAGAACTTATTGCACCAGCGATGTTAAAAATCGATGTCCAAGGATACGAGTTAGAATCCCTCATTGGCTGTGACAAGTTGTTGGAACGGTTTTCTCATATTTATGTAGAATGCTCCTTTGTGGAATTATATAGCGGACAAGCCTTGGCGCACGAAGTGATTGACTGGTTGAGGAATCGACATTTTCAACTTAAGGGAGTTTTTAATATATCCTACCAAAAAAATGGAAACGCGTTACAAGGTGATTTCTTTTTTGTCAATCACAACGGAAATAAAAATTTATCTGGATTAAAGTAAAAAATATTATATAAAATAACGAATAATAGTCAGCAGATATGAGAATAAAACATTCAAATAAAACTAGTTTACAGGAAATGCAGCAACGCGTGAAGCGTGAAAAGATCGCTCATAAAGAAAATGACGTGCTGGCAGAAAGCTATAGGCTAAAAAATAAATTTTCACATATTTGGTGCTATCCATCGCGTAAACGCGTTGAAGATACATTGATAGGACACTTGAAGCGAATCAATGGAGAGAAGGTTTTAGACTACGGTTGTGGGCGCGGAGAGTTAAGCCGGTATCTATTGGACCAAGGTGCCAATGTACATGGTATAGACATCACATCCATGTACATAAAAGAGGCTAAAGACCATTGTAATTTGGGCGGTTACGATACGGATAAATTCAGGTTTTATGTGATGGACGCCCACGAAATGGATTTTCCAAATAATTTTTTTGATCTTGTAGTTGGATTAGGAATTCTGCATCATTTAGAGCTAAATGTTGCCTTGCTTGAAATACACAGAGTTCTGAAGCCAGGAGGCCGTGTTCTCTTACAGGAACCTCTTGCTGATAATCTTTTATTAAAATTGTTCCGGAGGTTGACGCCATCGGCACGTACTAAAGATGAAAAACCTTTAACAGGGTACGACATTAATCTTTTAAAAGAATCGGAATACTGGATATCGGATTTACGGTTTTGTGGTCTACTCGAAGCACCGATTGCTATGATTACATCGATTATTGCACCCAAATTCCCAGACAACGTATTGTTGCGAGCATCTGACTGGGTTGAACGCAAACTCCAAAGGGCCGAGATACTTTATTCCTGGAATCAGTATGTGCTGATCAATATGATTAAGAGAAGTTGAATATTATTTGTGTCCTTCCTGAAATAAAACACTGCTATACATCGATAACAGTTAATAAAAGGTATTGATTTAACCTACCCATATAGAGGTTGCAGGCCTGATGGTTTAAATGTGATTAAAGTCACAATTGACACGACAGTTCGCTGTATTGACAATTTGTTGTATATAGGTCTTAAGTATTATGAAATATGCGCCAATTGCACTTTTTGTATATTCGAGATTAGGTCATGCTCGTGAAACTGTGCATGCACTCAAAAATAACCAATTGGCTAGTGAGTCAGATTTAATTGTTTTTTCTGATGGCCCGCGATCAGATAGAGATGTTGAAAGCGTAAAACAAGTGCGGCAATATATACTGGGGATTAATGGGTTCAAATCTGTTTCAGTTGTATTACGGGACCAAAACCTCGGATTATCACGCTCCCTCATATCTGGAGTCAGCCAGGTTTTAGAAACCTATGATCGGACTATTGTGCTCGAGGATGATATAATCACCTCCCCGTTTTTTTTACAATATATGAACGATGGATTAAATTACTACGTTGATGATGAGCGAGTCATCAGCATACATGGATATGTGCTTCCTGTTAAGTATACTCTTCCAGAAACCTTTTTTCTAATAGGCACGGATTGCTGGGGATGGGGCACATGGCGTAGAGGTTGGGCTCTTTTCAATTCGGACGGGCGATATTTGCTCAATGAATTAATAAAGCGAAAATTAGTCAGACAATTCGATCTCGACGGGGCGTATCCTTACACAAGAATGCTTAAACGTCAGATTAATGGTAAGAACGATTCGTGGGCAATACGATGGTATGCGTCAGCATTTCTTGAAAATAAGCTTACATTATATCCAGGGCGCTCGATGATACAAAATATTGGTACAGATGCCTCAGGTACCCACTGTGGTATAAATAGGGATTATGATACGTCGATTAGTTCAGAACCGATAAAGGTAGGCGGTATCGATATCATACATTCAAGCAGAGGGTATGAAGCATATCGAGAATTATTTCTAAAGATGGGCGGAGCTAGTCGTGTTCGTCGGGTAATCCAACGATTATTGGCATTTGTTCGTCGCCGCCAAAAGCATGGCCGAGTCTAGATTGAAAAATTGGCTGCGTCGTTACTTGCCACCGCAGGTACTGCACGTTGCATTACGGTTACTTGGTAGAGCCACGCGTTTTAAAGGGCCGATGGAAACATGGGAAGAGGCCTCGTCATTATCTGTAGGATATAGCAAAAATTCGATACTGGAAAAAGTTTTAGCCGCTTCACTAAAGGTGAAGGATGGTGATGCTGCATACGAACGTGACTCAGTTTTATTTGATAAGATAGAATATTCGTGGCCAGCGCTCACCGGTTTACTGTGGGCAGCCGCCCGACACGGGGGAAGGCTAAATGTTCTGGATTTTGGAGGCGCTCTAGGTAGCAGTTACTTTCAAAATCGGTTCTTTATAGATCGTTTAGAACACGTGCGTTGGGGTGTTGTTGAGCAGGAGCATTTTGTCGAATGTGGTCAAACGCATATGCAGGATGCAAGATTATCTTTTTATTCCAGCATTGACGACTGCGTTAACAAAGCGAAACCAAATGTTATCCTGTTATCCGGTGTATTGCAGTACATTGAAGCTCCTGAAGATCTGTTAACAAAGTTAGTAGCTATAAAAGCGGATTGTTTAATTTTAGATCGTACGATTGTCAATAGCTCATTGAGCTCTTCCGTTTATGTTCAATATGTTCCAAAGCAAATATATGAAGCCTCGTACCCATGTTGGTCGCTATCAGAGTCAACTATTATAGCCCTTATAGAACAATATCATTATAAATGTGCAACAGATTTTTATAGTTTGGCTTTTCCTGCCTTAGGGTCAATTAATTCAGAATATAAAGGTTATATCTTTATGCGCAGCGTTTGAGAGATAGTATAATTTGTGCATTATGAGAAAAAAGATTATGCGTATATGTTTTAAAACTCGAAAGTGATAATAACTGGTAATTCTGGTTCGATCGGATCGAGTCTTTCCGGAAGGTTGAAAAGTCAAAGTGCAAGTGTCAGAAATAGATTTTGAAATCGTGATTTTTGTTATTAATGATTTTAGTAATTTACGCTCGTGCAAAAGAAAAGAATATATGAAATTGGTGGCGAGCCTGTAGGGAAAAAGTTGTACATCCAACTAACTTGTTGGTATGCACCTTCTTATGGTTTCGGTGGGCCCGTTCGTCTAATGGAAGATTATGCAAAATGGTGTATAGAAGCGGGTATTAAAGTGAAAATATTGACAGGTAATGTACACCATGATTACACACGATTACCACTCAATACTTCTCATCCACTTAAAAGTTTTATATATCGATTCCCCGTTTTGGGTACAAGTCTAGCTAAGCGCGCATTATTTTTACTTTCACCTCGTTTCTTCTATGCTGTTTTTAAAAGTGTTTTCACCCACGAAGGCACTGTATATATACATACATTTGAATATCGTGGATTAGTGCCTTTGGGGGTTGTAATCATAAAGAAACTTTTTGCACAAAAGGTAGTTTTTGTTCACTCTGCATTCGGTACACTTCATTACAAGAAAAGTCGAATTAGGGAGCTTTATGACAGGATATTTTTAACTGACCAAATACGTGCTTTAGATATTTCGTTAGCCCAGAATAACCATGAAAAAGCTGTTTATAGAGATTTACTTAGTTCATGTGATAGTAAAGGTGTAGTCCATTTGGTTCCATTGCACCTTGATATTTCGGCTAAAGTAGGTGATTGTAACTATTATAAAAAAATATCGGTAGATCTTCGTAAAAGACATGAGTTATCCCAAGATAATACTATAATGCTGTTTCTTGGAAGATTTCATCCCGAGAAAGGTCTCTATCGAGTGGTTGATCTATTAAAAAGTGTATCTATTTCTGGCATTGATGCTGTACTGTTACTAGTTGGTCGTGATTATGGATTTCAGCATAAAATTGAATATTATATTAGCACTCTTGGATTAACATCACGGGTTCATATTATAACAGATGTGACGGCTGAGAGATTTGATTATTATCGAATCGCTGATATTTTTGTTGGGTTTCCAACAATTTATGAGGAAACAATGCTGTCAGCTGTTGAGGCATTGAGCTGCGGGACTCCAGTACTGTTGTCTCGAGAGGCAGATATGCCTTTTGTCGAAGAAGAAAATGCTGGTTTTGTAATCGACTTTGATATTGATTTGGCTAAAAAAAGATTGATGACCATTATTGAAAAACAAAAGTTTTATGAGGCAAATGCACTTAGAGTTGCAAATACGTATTATAGCCCATCAACCATAAAAGAAATATTTTTAAACAGCTTATTTTTTAAGAAAAGTTAATATAAATATATTCTAAATCAACATCAAGAAAACAGTGTCAGGATAATTGCAGTGCTGCAAAATCAATTAACGATGATATATATTTTTTGTTATAAGCGATCAAAAACGACTTATTTTTTTTACGCTGTTAAACTTCAAGCGATAAAGGTCTAAAAAATATAGAGTCCAACCCAGTTTGGTTTAATTATTTAGAATTTATTTGGATAGACAATAATAAATGATATAGGGTAGAACTTTTTTAAAAAGGAGTCATAATTGAGTCTTGATAAAGTAGATTGGGTTTACTTTCAAGATATCGTTGATGATCGTGGACGTCTAACTGCGATTGAGGAGAACGTACATATACCTCTATCAATTTCAAGAATTTTCTATGTTCATCAGGTTAAAAATGGAATAGATCGTGGAGGGCACGCGCACAGAGACACTAATCAAGTCGTTGCTTGCATAAATGGTTCTGTAAAAATTGATGTCTCTAACGGAAAAGATTTGATGACTTTTAAGCTAAATAATCCAGGAAGGGGTATCTTCGTACCACAAATGTTGTGGGTACGCTTATATGATTTTAGTCAAAATAGCATTTGTTTGGTTTTAGCAGATACAATATATGATAAAAGTAAATCAATTAGAAATTGGGAAGAATATTTAAAAAAAGTAAAATAAATAACTTAACTAAATAATTTAACAGGATCATCAATGAAAAAAATTTTAAAAGAAAAAAATATAAATAAATATTTAAAATCTGCTCAAGAAAAAGAAGGTGTCGTGTCAAACAAAGAGTTTAATGAGTGGTATGATAAAAAATGTAAAAATTATATCTATAAAGTAGAAAAGATACCGATAAAAAAGTTAAGAGAATGGAAGTTTACTTCAGATACTGGATACCTTGAGCACAAAAGCGGAAAATTCTTTCGTGTAGAAGGAGTACATGTCAGAACAAACTTCGGTTATACACGGAGTTGGTCACAACCGATTATAAACCAACCGGAAATAGGTATTTTAGGAATTTTAACGAAAAACATCAACGGATTGTTACATTTTTTAATACAACTGAAGATGGAACCGGGAAATATTAACATTCTACAAATATCACCAACCGTGCAGGCCACTAAAAGTAATTATACTAAAGTCCATGGAGGGAAAAGTATAAAATATTTGGAATATTTCTTAAATTCATCAAAAGCTCGTATTATTGTAGATCAATTGCAATCAGAGCAGGGTTCAAGATTTCTACGTAAAAGAAACAGAAATATGATTGTAGAGATTTCCGAAAATGAGAAAATTAGTATAGGAAAGAACTTTTGCTGGCTTACATTAGGGCAAATATTGTATTTTCTTAAGCATAACAACATGGTGAATATGGATACACGTACTGTGCTATCGTGTATTCGTTATGCAAAAAAAGATCAAAAATGTGATACAGCGATACATGAATATAATTCAAAAAATTTTAATGAAGATTTATTTATTTCATCTATTGCAAATGAAAAACATGCAGTACATGATTTTGACGATATAATAAGTTGGATTACAGAAATGAAAACAAGGTATGAAGTTGAGGTAAAAAGAGTTCCAATAAATCAGCTAAAAGAATGGAAGTATGATGGAGTTCAAATTACTCATGAAAAAAATAGATATTTTTCTGTAATCGGTGTCTCCGTTACTGCATCGGATCGAGAAAATTATAAATGGGATCAACCATTAATAGATTCGACAGATTTTGGAATCCTTTGTTTTATCTGTCAGAAAAAAAATAATATTTTACATTTTTTAGTTCAAGCGCGTGTTGAACCTGGAAATCTTGATGTATTGGAATTAGCACCAACCCTGCAATGTACGCCCTCGAATTATGACTTACAAAAAAAAGAAACTTTGCCTCCTTTTTACGATATTGTCACTAAAGCAAATAATAATAGTATACGTTACGATGTAATTCAATCTGAAGAAGGGGGAAGATTTTATCATGACCAGAATCGGTACAATATAATTGAAATAGATGGAAGATATGAATTGGATTTACCAAGGAATTATTTATGGATGACATTAAGACAGATAAAAGAATTTATAAGATTTAATAATTATTTTAATATAGAGGCAAGAGGTCTCTTATCGTGTCTCGAGATAAAAATGCCGTAACCTAAAGGAAAACGGATAATCCATGAATATCCTTATAATCGGTTTCTCATCAATTGTAAAAAGACGAATTATTCCTGCTTTGGAAAAAATAGATGAAATTGAAGCTATATCAATTAGCAGTAGAAAATCTCTAACAAAGGATATGATTACCTCAAAAAAGAAAGTGAATATCTATAGAGGATATAAGAATGCGATCACGAACTGTGACTCATCATTAATATATATTTCATTACCAAATAGCATGCATGCAACATGGGCAAATCATGCCTTGGATGCAGGGAAGCACGTTATTATTGATAAACCGGCTACTATGAATTTGGAAGAAGCAAAAAATCTTTTAAAAAAGGCTAAGCAAAAAAAATTATGCGTAGCTGAAGCGAATGTCTGGATGTATCATCCTATGACAAGAAAAATAAAAAAAATTATCGATCGAGAGAAAGGTAAAAAGCAACATATTTCAGCCGTTTTTACATCACCTCCATTAAATCCAGAGAATTACAGATACAAAAAAGCATATGGCGGTGGAATATTGTTAGATAGAGGCTCTTACGCTGCAAGTTGTAGTCGAATATTCATTGAAAAATCACCTAAAGAAGTTCATTGTCATATAATAAAATGCAATAAAAAAGACATAATAGATATTTCTTTTAGCATTAGCATGTTATACGAAGATGGAATTGTGTTTTCTGGATTTTTTAGTTTAGCTGCAGAATATGTAAACCGGCTTTCAATTCATGGATCTACGTATTATCTTGATGCTGGAAGAATTTTCACTCCACCAGCCGACTTCAATGGCAATATAAATTTAATAAAAAATAATAAAAAAAATTCTATCTGCGTGGAAGCGGCAGATACTTTCTCTCTTTTTATAAAAGATGTGATAAGTGCAATAAACAAAAAATCATATAGCCAATTTGCGAAAATATTGTTTGGAGATACTAAATTATTATCAGACATTATAAATGTAGCAACAAAGGTGAATTAGATGGCAATAAAGGTTTGGGATTATTTGGAAGAATATGAAGTAGAAAAAGTAGATATTTTTGAAGGTATTGAAAAAGTATTTGGATCAGGAAAGTTAATACTAGGTAACAGTGTAGAAAATTTTGAAAAAGAATTTTCTCATTATTGTCACTGCAAGTATGGAATTGGAGTTGATAACGCTACTCACGGAATATTTCTTTCGATTAAAGCCCTCGGAATTGGTAATAAAGATGAAGTCATAACAGTATCGAATACGGCAGTTCCAACTGTTGCCGCAATAGTTGGAGCTGGTGCAACACCAAAATTTGTAGATATTGAAACTGATACATATTTAATGAATATAAACAAAGTAGAAGCTGCTATTACTAAAAACACTAAATGCATTTTACCGGTTCATCTATATGGGCAATGCGTTGATATGACTCCAATATTAGAGATTGCCAAAAAAAATGAGTTGTTTGTTATTGAAGATTGTGCTCAGTGTCACGGAGCGGAATATAAAAATAAAAAAGCTGGATCACTGTCAGACATGGGAGTTTTTTCGTTTTATCCTACTAAACCTTTGGGAGGATATGGTGATGGAGGTATGATCGTTACAAATAATAAAAAACTCGAAAAAAAACTTAGAAGGCTTAGATTTTATGGTATGGAAGATAAATACTACTCTGAAGAACATGGATACAACGCACGACTTGACGAAATACATGCTGAAATTCTATCAAGAAAACTTAAAAGAATAGGTGTTTATATAAATAAAAGAAATACATTGGCCAAAAGATATTATCATATACTGAAGGATACAAGTTTAATACTACCAAAAACTAGAAAAAACAACTCACATGTATATTACATATATGCATGCCGACACAAAAATAGGGACTACATTATAGAAGAACTAAAAAAATTTGATATACATGTTAATATCAGCTACCCTTGGCCTATTCATACTATGAGAGGATATAAGTATCTTGGTTACAAAGAAGGAGATTTACCTCTAACAGAGGGAGCTGCAAGAGAAATTTTTTCGTTACCGATGTATCCAATGTTCAAACATAAAGATCAAGATAAAGTATGTAAGGCATTATCAGAAATTTTAGGTGAGAAAATTAATTTATAATTATAAAAACATATATACAAAATCTTTTTTAAAAATAGAAATTTTGTTGTTGAACGAATTATAAAAGTCTCGAAATATGAACAGAAAAGAAAAACACGTTAAAAATTTACCAAAAAAAGATACCATCTTATTTATGTCGCCCTTTTTTTTCCCTGAATCTATCTCAACAGGAAAATATAATACATACTTGGTAAAAAAATTACTAAAAGCTGGATTTTCAGTTTATATTGTTGCTTTGCATCCATTATACCCAAATTGGAAATCAAAAAAGACTAACGAAGGCTTTGATGGAGCAACTATATACCGTGGCGGAGGATATGTTAGCTACCCAAAATCAATGATACTACGACGACTTTGTCTTGAAATAGAATTTACTATCCATTCAATCAAGCAAATATTAAAAAATAGAAACATCGAAATCGTTATCATTGTTTTTCCGCCAAGTCTTTTCTTTTCATTTGTACATCTTGTTATTCCGAAAAGAGCAAAAATAATCGGAATTGTTCATGATCTTCAGAGTGTCATGGCAAATGTGGAAAAACCACATGCAAAAAATTTTTTAGCTCAAATCATATTTTTTCTTGAAAGACAAAGTTTTCATGTTTGTGAAAAGCTTATTTTTCTTTCGAAATCAATGGCGAAAAGAGCGAAAGGTGATTACGAATTAGAACAAAAAGAAATTTCAGTGTGCTATCCATTCGCAAATATAGAAAATAGAAAAATAACAAAAGATTTAATAAATATTTTTTTGCCAAATTTTAAACACGTAGTTTATTCAGGAGCGCTGGGAGAAAAGCAGAATCCATACAAATTGTTACAATTTTTCAAAGCATTGGTAAAAAAAAGAAAAAATATGATATGCCATTTCTTTTCAGGTGGTCCAATATTTAATAAGTTAAAACAGATTCAGGGGATTGATTCTGAAAGGATTTTTTTCCACGATCTTGTTCCCGAAAAAAATTTATATGAACTATATTTAAAATCGGACATTCAAGTAATTCCGCAAAAATTCGGAATGTCTGATGGAGCGATACCTTCTAAATTACCAAATATTATAAGTGCTGGGACGCCGATCTTCTCAATTAGTGAGTTTGGAAGTGAGGTGTCAAATCTTGTCGAAGAATCTGGAATAGGATTTTGTTCACACTCTTGGAATATTGAAAAACTCGTTAAAGACTTAAATACATTTATATGCAAAATTGATAATGAGCCGAATATAGAAAGAAAAAAATTCTTAAAGAATTTTGTTGAGAAAAACTTTAATGTTGAACGAATTATTACTGCGATTGAATAATGATCTATTTAAGCGCGAAGTATTTTTAAAGGCGGGAGTAGCTGATGTTTTGCACTAATGAGAAACCGCTTGAAATAAGATTTAATTTTGAAAAAACGGAGGCTCCTAATAGTTAAAAAAAAGGCAAACACACTGCTTAATAGGAAAATAGGAGATGGAATGGGTATCACAACATGATGATTGTAGATTCGAACGTCATCGATAGCTCCCCTCCAAAAGGCAGAAACATTGTCATCTCTTGTGCCCAAGTACATATCAAGCCCAGCGTTCATGAAACCCGAAGTAGTTCCTGTTGCAAGATTTACTGAGTTTACACTAAATTTCCATCCGGAAGCATTAGCTATAAACTCCATATAGTTCCATTGATCATTGTTTTGCTGAGTATATACATATGTGGAATTGAAACCAGAATCAAATATGAAGGAGTCACTGGTTGATGGGCCTGACTCGAACCTAAACTTGGAATTCCCGAAACTAAGAGGATTTCTCCAAGCTTCTGGACTTTCGGGACGCATCCAAAAGGATATCGTGATCTCTCGTTCACCGTTTACGGCATCACCGAGACCTGGCATCTTAATAGAGTCCATAACGCCATCAAAATAATAGGCACTGTTTTCAACGCCAAATCGATCCTCTGTCAATGATGCTCCGCTTACGATTCCATCAAACCCATTGCCGCTTTCATCGTTTGCATTACCGCTAAAAGAGTAGGATGCAACCAGCGCGGCATTGCCACACGTTGTCGACAAGATAAAGCTCAAAGGTATCAATAATAATATGAGGAGACGTTTCATAGTATTTATAAAGCCAAAAAAATCCTTAAGCTCATCCGATAAAATACTCGTTTAAGTTCTATGCATCTTGCGACTTCGGTCTTTCGACAGAGTCAGTGGGTTCAATAAGTCCGATTTTTACATAACTAAGGCGTTATACATGTATGCTATTTATATGCCAAATATGCAAAGGCTGTCAATTATCTTTAATTACATAATTTTCGGTATACTAAAAATAGATGCTTTTGTAAAAAAGTCACCTATGTTTTTTGATTATATAGGTTGGAAAGAGTGGCGCCAGCTTTTAGATTGAGCCTTTTATTCATCGATTATATAATCTAAGATACTGAAAATTATAATATAATAACGTTTATACAGAAATATGGCCGCGCAGCGAGATTTAACCTAAAATAGACCCCTTCAATTGACATAAAGTCATTTGGTACTCGAAAATCTGTTGAAATCCTATCGTCATGCCGTTGCTATTGCATCGATTCATCTTCGAAACCGGCATTCTTGTCCCACAAAATTGTTGGCATTTGTTAGTCCGTGAAAGTAGGATGACAATATTTTATCTCTCATGAAGACCACGGTGGGCTCGAAGGGGAAAATATTGAGAACCAGAAATCCTCTATAAGGGGGTTGAGATAGGCTGATGCGCTATCGGTATCTGTCTCTGTTTGGATTAGAAATGTTACGTTTTTTCCACATATGGAAAAAAATTCCTAATTATGGTAGGCTTAGCGTGCAATGAGAGCTAAGCCAAAGGTTAAGCTCTCATAGAGGCAGACTTAACTAATCGTTTTATTTTATATTCATTGGAACTCTGAATATAAACCGATATCTTATCTGAACAATCTTTGCTCCATTTTCCTGAGATCTCTGGGTGAGGCGATCCATGGATTCAAATTTAATATTTTTATTCAAGAAGATACTGGGTCAACTGCTCATGCCGGTGCCGGTATGTTTGGGGTTTCTGGTAATAGGACTCATCCTTCTGTTTTTTTCTAAACGGCATACAATCGGCAAGGCCTTTGTGGCGATAGGAACGTGCATGCTTGTACTGTTTAGTTTTTTTTTCGTGCCGGACCAAATGGCCTACAATTTAGAGTACAGAAATCTTGCTGTTCTGGACATCAAATCTATTCCGAAACCAAAATTTATAGTTGTATTGGGAAGCGGTCATGATTCAGACCCAAGGCTGCCAGCAAACAGTCAACTGAATTCGTCAGGAGTCGTTAGATTAATGGAGGCGCTTCGTCTGCACAGACTATTGCCGGATGCCAGAATCATTTTTTCTGGTTGGGGAGGATCCGATCCAGTGCCACATGCCAGGGTAATGGCTGAAGTCGCGACCGAGTTTGGCATCGATTCTGATTCGATCATATTAGTAACAACCCCAAGAGATACGAAAGATGAAGCAAGAATCATATCGGGAACCGTTAAAAAAGAGCCGTTCCTGCTTGTCACTTCAGCTGCCCACATGCCTCGATCCCTGGCGCTATTGCGCAAACGGGGTGCAAATCCGATCCCAGCGCCGACGGATTATCGTTTTAGGCAACCACAAGGCATTGGTATAAGCAAGCTTTTTCCATCAAGTGAAAATATAGTCACTGCAAGGATAGTTTTTCACGAATATTTGGGAATGGCATGGGCCTACCTCCGAGATCAAATCTAACACCGTTGGGTGATGAAAAACTCACATCTGCGGTGTTCGACTCAGGATCCATACTTCACACTGTTATCATACATGTTCCGGCGTTCTATAAATCTCTGTACAGCGGGCGTAATGACCGACCTTCGCCAAACAGTTGATTATAAGTGACAACTACTGGTATGTATCTTGCTCCTCCCTCTTACGTAGGTTCTCCATGTTGTCAATCCAAATTTGTAGCTGCGCTGTAAAAAGGAAACTATGTCCATTCTCAAGACATATGCCCTGCTGTTTACTGCAATTCAAAAAATTGTAGACGTTATCATTGTGCTGGCAGGTACTTGGTTCATCAGGGACATTGCACCTCCTGAATTACTGCGAGGGTTGGCTCTGTTCGGCAGCCTGCTGACGCTTGTCATTTTTTCTGTTTTTGACGTATACCGATCCTGGCGAAAAGTGACTATTGCACAACAGTTGAGATCCGTTTTGTTTTCATGGATTGCTGTGCTGGTTGCCATCAACTTGATCATCTTGTTTCTATCCAATGAACAGCAATTCAAATTATTATGGCCATATGTCTTGTTTAAGGCCCCCATTTTTTATGAATGGGCGCTGTTGATTTTTTCAGGTTTAGCGACGGTCAGGATATTAACCCGCATCTTTCTCATGATTATCCGAAGACAAGGTCATAATATCCGCACTGCCGTCATCGTTGGTACTGGAATTGCCGGCCAGCGGATCGGCAATGACCTCAGAAGAGACAAATGGATGGGAATACGTCTTATCGGATATTTTGATGATGCAGCCCCTACAGGTTCTCCTGTTTTCCGTTATGAGAAGCAAGTGGGAGCGGTGTTGGGACCGATCAGTGAATGTGAAACATACATTTTGGAAAACAAAGTAGACATGCTTTTTATTGCTCTTCCCATGAGCGACGAAAAGATTATTTCCCGCTTGATTCAGAAGCTGGGAACACGGGGAGTGAACGTGCTCATGGTACCGGATCTGTTCACTGTTGGCATACAGAAGGCAAAAGTTGATTATATCGGTAACATGCCATTGATGGGCCTTAATCTTTTTCCTACCTGGAAACGAACGTTCGATACTGTGTTTTCGGTTGGGATTATAATCGTAACATTGCCACTTTGGATACTCATCGTGTTGGTGATCAAGCTGGAAGATAGAGGACCCGTTTTCTACAGGCATCCGAGGCTTATGGAAAGCGGTAAACAATTTATGTGTCTGAAATTCAGGACAATGCGTGTAGATTCTGATCAGCGACTTGAAAAAATGCTGGAGGAAAATAGAGAGCTTAGACAAGAGTGGAATCATAATTTTAAACTGAAAAACGATCCCAGGGTAACTAAAGTCGGATGGCTTCTTAGAAGAACAAGTCTGGATGAATTGCCCCAGTTTATCAATGTTCTTCTAGGAGATATGAGTGTGGTAGGCGCCCGTCCAATTGTTCCGGAAGAATTGCGCAATTATTATTCCGACACTGCCTTAACTTACTGCGCCATGAAACCCGGCATAACAGGTCCGTGGCAGACAGGAGAGAGGAACGACGTCTGTGATTACAGAGAGCGTGTTGAGATAGACCGGATTTATGTTTTAAACTGTACGCTGGCGACAGATCTAAAAATAATCGGCAAAACTATCTGGCGGATGATATGGCCTAAGGGGGCGTACTAGGGGCGGTTGGCCCGTTTGCCCGGGACCGGTTCGCCCGTGAAAATACAAGAAAGACAGGATAAAAAAAGCAGGTCCGGAGCCCTGCTTTTTTACTTCCACTATTATCGAAGCTATCCTTTAATTTCCTGAATGCGATGCTGTTGCTGCACTATCTCCGGCTGCTGTTGCTGCTGCGCCGCCAACGATAATTACAACGCCGGCCACGGCTCCTCCAATCACAGCTCCACTGACTCCTCCGGCTCCAGCGCCTCCAGCGCCTCCAGCGCCAGCAGCACCAGCTCCAGTCGCACCGGTTGCTCCGGTTCCAGCCCCCGCGGTTCCAGCTGCTGGTGCGGCGCCTGCCGCCGCAAGTTCCTCAGCGAAAACGTTCGTCGGCCCCATGATAAACAAGGCACACGCAAAGGATGTCAACACTGCCAATAATCTGAAAACAGGACGTTTTCTCTGCATTTGGATTCCCCCCGCTTCAATATGTGATCCTGCTGCCTTGCCCCTTTACAAAATATGTTAATTACTTAGATCACAATTTCATCCGTTGCAAGCGTTTTTTTCGGGATAACTGAAAAATCACTACAGTTTTTTTATAAACCTATTTCCGACTCCCTTGTTGGAGAAGCCACAATAGCTGATGAAGAATCGGAGTAAGGGGCCAAGTGTTTTACCCAACGATTTCTTAGCCTTTCACTGGAATCCGTGCCTGAGGCAGGCAAGCCCTGGTCGCCTCCGGCGCCGCCATGGGTTTATGCGCCTTTGGCGTGCGGGTAAACCTTGAACCCTATCGATCGACCCGCTGGTTGGGAGATGATCCTCATTGACGTATCCGATCGATATTTCTCTTGAACCGGGCCGGCATCAAATCTGATCCAAACGTGTAAAGGTTCGTCCGGTGCCAAACCGTTTGCGCCACATCCCGTGCCCAAGGGGAAAACTTATATAGATAGGTTGTTCGGGACTCTCTTGGCGAAAACATGTTCGCCGGAATCCGAATGAACACACCCTTATCGTTGTATCCTCGATTTTCCTCCGTTAGGAAAATGTCCGTATCGGTAACACTGTACCAGGCTCCGATGACCGTGCCGTTTTCATAGGTTCGACTGGCTTCGAAACGGAATCCTACATCGCCACCCAGAAAACGGCCATACTGGGTCAACAAGGTCACATCGAAAGGTTTCATATAAGTATACAAGTTTCCTAAGGCCGTGTAATAATCCCGTTCATCGAACAACTCGAAACTGGTGCCGGGCACCCGTTTCCGTACCCAGTCTCCGGATGCGCCGATGGCTACTCCGCCGTTACCCAGGAATGTCAGGGCCTCCCCGGCAAACCCGGCGTACATCAGGTCGAAATAACCGGCACTGAAACCGCCGAAGGTCTGTTTCGTCAAGCGGAACACCTGATCATATTCCAGGCGATCCACGGTCGGTTCATCACCCAGGTATAAAAAGACGTCGCTCCGGACCGCATCCGGCGGCGGTTTGTTGCTCGAGCTGATGTTGGAAAAGAAGGGGATCATATAGGATCCGAACAGCTGAGAGCCTTTTGCAACAGTGGCGAGGGCATAGGGCTGGATCCCAACCCGGAACTTGAATACTCCGGACGGATCGTTGAGAAATGTTTGGAATTCGGGCTTGATGCCCCAATTCCAGTCCGGTCTTCTGGGTGTATCCGCAGAGGCCATTTCCCGAAGTGGTCCCAGGTTTTTAGACCTTACAGTTTCCACGGTAACCAACTGCTCGAAAATGTCCTGCCGCATCTTTCCCATGAGGAACTCATCCAGATGCCGGGGCCGGACAGATACACGCAAAATGGGTATACGCCACCTGGTGAGCACTGCCGTCAGCATGTTCACGTCATCCGGAGCGGATGCCAGTAGTATGCGAAGTACACGGCCGGCTGCCTTCTGGTTGTGGATGTACCTCTGGTTCGCGAACTCAGCAGTGAGCACCGTTCCATTCGTATACACGGACACATCCCGGAAACCGGCCTTCTGGATTTCCCGTTGGACATACTGCAGGCGCCCTTTGGCATCGTCTTCCGTGAAAGGCGGCGGTGCCGTGGTGCGCCATCTGGGGGGATCCGGGGCTTTGGGTATGAGGGAATCCCCAAGCTTCACACTGAGGTTTGCCATCACCCCCAGCGTATCTCCGCGCTGCCATGACACTCCCAGATTGATGCCCCGGAATACCTCTGCTTTAATGCCCACATTGATAGGAGAAGAGGCACCCTCGGGTAATGCTTGTTTATTATCCGGCCCCAATCCGGCATCATTCTCATATTTAATGGGATTATATTCAAAAACGAGATTAGCCCTCTTGTGGAAGGCCCATTCGACCCCACCGAAAAGGCCGACATCCTCTATACCGAGGGATTCCAGGTTGCCGCTCAACCGTTTCGTTCCCAGACCCAACGTGAAGTCAAACGGAAAGATCTGACGGCTTACCACGATATATTCGGCTGGGAACAGCCGTGTTCCGAGCAAATCCTGAACACCTAAGGCAATGGCTGGATGGCCTCTTGTTTCAGGCAGTATCTGATATTTAAAATCGATGGCTTTATCTTTATAGTTTCCGAAATCTTCCCCCAAGCCGCTTTCAACATTGGTAAGTTCCGTGTATCGTCCGGTCACTTCAAGGCCCGGATACGCGCCCATGCCGATAATGATCCATTGATAGGGTTCTGCATAGGCGTAGCCGAGACGAAACACACCATCTTCGAGAACCCTTGCATTGGGAATTTCGAGAAGACCGGTGCCGCCCCAATTGGCGGCTTTATTAAAAGGGGCGTCCTCGGCCATGCAAGGGGTATGAACAGGCAAGAAAAGAAGGGCAGCAACTAGGTACAAACAGGACTGCCGAAAGGTATTCAGGAAATATTTTCTACAGAGTAGGGGCGTCAGCACATGAGATTCCGTTGAACACCGTTAGAACCTGTCTCAAAAAACGCGTCAAAGGCCCAAAGTTGCGCCATCGGCTGGATTGCTGCGGGTCGGCGCAGGACTGAAGGAATTCTGCCCCGCCCTTTACCGCCTTTGACGGGCCTACTCCAACCCTGATCCACTTTTCAGATAGGTTCTATAGAGATATCGTTTTAATGTGTACCTGTTCACCAAGACCAATCCATGTTTGGTGGTTTAGGCCTCTGTCATGTCGTTGACACCGTTCTACAGGTCTGTTAATTTGCGGCCTTGTAGATAGTTATGCCCGGTGTGAGCCGCCAATCCCCTTGTGTGATGTGTTTAACAGGGTAAATATGGAGGAATGGCTGGTCAGCCAAGCGTTTAGCAAAGCCTCATTAAAAAATCAACGTAGGTATAGACCAAAATACGGAATATATTTACTATACCTCCTCCCTTTAACCTGTTGAGTGACGCCTTTACCGGCCTCTTCTAAAAAGGGATAGAAGAGGGGAGAGCGGGTGACAGAAGTGTCGATTGCCTTTTCCATATAAGCGACATTGTCGCGTTACATAAAATCGCAAACGATTTTATGAACATACCATCAATATGGGATACCTTCAATTCTGCAAGAAAAGACCGTTAGTTTTCAGCGCCTTGGTGTTGTCAGCACTATTCTGGACCTGTTCGATCAACCCGAAAAGCATGGCACTGGGCAATTATGTGAATAGAGACATTCTTGGGATTGCCGGTTTGGAGACAGCCGCCTGGGAGCCCTACAACGCCGTCGTGGGAGAACACTACACGTCCGATACGGCAGTCCTGGACGCCCTCAAAAACGAAGTGATTCCAATCTATGAGCGATTTTTCCATCTGCTCAAGCAGATCCAACCACAGGACGGTGAGCTTGCGCAAATCCATGCGCTTTACATCCGTGGGGCAAGCAACGTTTTGAACGGGTTCCGGGTGAAACTGGCCGGTATCGAAAATCAGAAGGAGGAAATGATCCTTGCCGGAAACCAACAGATCGGAAAGGGCGCCGAAGAGACCTATCAATGGCGGGAGCAGCTTCTGGCCCTCTATGATTCCCGCAACGCCGTGGCCATGACAAAAAAGGAAAATACAGCGCTCGATAAAGTATATCAGTTTTTCCTGACGTGGGATGCCGCAACGGTTGGGGAGCCTGTGACGCCGTAGTTGAGGCGAAAGGCTTAGGGCTCAAGGCGCAGGGCATAAGGGACAAGGCTTGTCCGCCCGCCCGAGGCGGGTGAACCTCCGGCGGGCTAGATACTGGATGCTGGATTCTGGATACTGGATGCTGGATACACGGACGTGGGTACAAGGATAGAGGCTCAGGGCGCAAGGTTTGGCCGCCGTTGGCGGATTCAGGGTGTCAGGTGTCAGGGTGCTGGGACAAAATATATCTCACAGAGCTCTCAGAGGACACATAGAATAAAGATTGAAGCTGAAAAGAACTGGATGCAGGCCTCAGGATTCACGATACAAGATGCAAGAGATAGAAGGGAAAAATAACAAAATATTAGGGTTGAGCCAAAAGAATAATTATAGCTGAGAGAGTACGTTGCAATGAAGAGATTCCATAATCGACACGGCCTGATGACGCGGATTGTTTGCCTGGTCACTCTGCTCACCTTTATCGCGCAACCGGTGATGGCGCAAACGGTCTACCAGGATTACCAGCGATATAAAAATGCGACACAAACCAGCAATAAAAAAAGTGATTCAGAAGTGCCTCCCCTTGGAAGGGGTCAGCAGATAAAGCGTAATGAGGTTGAAAAGCGATTCGACAAAATGTCCACCTACGAGCGGATAGTCTTGTTCAATTCCTTGGGCGAAGAGGAAAAATATAGCCTGTTCTCATCTCTCAGTGAAAATGAAAAACAACTTCTCTTTGAGAAACTTTCCGATGACGAAAAGAAGCAGATCCTGTCTTCCATGGATACCGACTCATTAAGGGACTGGCTCGAGAAATTCCCCGAGCTGGAAACGTTGTTGGAGGAAGAAGAAACAGAAGAAACTCTTCAGAAAAGGACTTTTCGAAAAGCAGAACCTGAAGGGCCGTCCAGGATAGAAAAGCTTTTTGCCGGCACCCTTCCGGAAGAAATATCAGAGCCATTGGAACAGTTTGGATATGCCGGATTCGAAGTCGATATCATATCGTTCACGCCGCTGGAAAATGTGCCCGTAGGCGATGATTACGTGATCGGGCCGGATGACAATTTCACCATATTTCTCTGGGGGAAGGTTGAACAAAAATACGACGTCACCGTCAATCGGGATGGCGCCATCGATCTGCCCCGGTTGGGCATGGTCCAGGTCAGCGGGCTGACCTTTGCCGAGCTTAAATCGCTTTTAAGCGGAAAATTTAAAGAATATTATCCGGATTTTCAGATCAGTCTGACCATGGGGCGCATCCGATCGATCCAGGTATTTGTTGTGGGACAGGCTAAATTCCCGGGAAGCTATCAGCTCAGCTCGCTTTCCACCATGGTGACGGCCGTATTTGCCGCCGGGGGGCCTCGGAAAAATGGGAGTCTCAGAGATATCCGGCTTATTCGAAACGGACAAATGATCGAAAGCCTGGACCTCTATGAGTTCTTCCTGGAAGGCGACATGCGCAAGGACAAACGGCTGAGAACCGGGGACATCATATTTTTCCCGGTCATCGGCCCGGTGGTGGGAGTGGCGGGAAACGTCAAGCGCCCGGCGATTTATGAGATTCGGGAAGGTGAGATCCTGCAGGATGCCATTGATCTGGCCGGCGGCGTTTTAGCCATCGGCCATTTGCAGAACGTCGTGGTCGAGCGGATCGAGGAACATCAGCGCCGTATCGTCAGAAGCTTCAATATCTCTGTTGAAAAGCAGACAATCAAAGACTTTACCACCGTGCTCAAGGACGGTGATCTGGTCAAGATATTTCCGGTCCACCAAGTAACGGAAAAAGTTGTCTACCTGAAGGGGCACGTCAAATATCCAAGGTCGTATGAGTTTCGGAGCAATATGCGCGTCAGCGACCTGATCCCCTCCTATGAAGCGCTGTTGCCGGAACCGTATTTGCCGAAGGCGGAGATCGTTCGACTCGTCCCGCCGGATTATCACCCGGAGCTGGTACAGTTCGATCTCGGAAAAATGCTGGAAGGGGACGTCACTGAAGATCTCCGGCTGCAGGACCGCGACCAGGTCATTGTTTTCGATCGATGGGAAAAAAAAGAAATGCCCGAGGTTTTCATTCGGGGTGAGGTCAAAAATCCGGGTAAGTATCGATTGTTCGAAAACATGACGGTCAGGGATCTGATTTTTCAGGCCGGGAATTTCACGGAAAGAGCGTTCATGGAACACGCTTCGGTTTCCCGGATCATTCCCGGTAACAAGCGGACCGAGAATCTCGTCATCCCATTTTCTCCGGAAAAGGCCATGCGGGGAGAGACAAAAGACAACGTGGAACTATCGCCCGATGATTCCGTGTACATTCGCATGATTCCACTTTATCGGCAGGCTCTGGAGCGCAAGGTGACATTGGAAGGGGAATTTCGTTTCCCCGGAGAGTATTCCTATTCGGAAGGGGAACGGCTCTTTGATGTCATTCAGCGTGCCGGGGGTCTGACCGAGGAGGCCTATCCGGCCGGTGCGGTGTTTTTGCGCGAAGAAGCCCGGGAAATGCAGCAGCGGCGCATTAACGAGTACATCAACAAGCTCGAGGAGGAGATCTTTGCCCAGAGCTCCCTTCAAGCGAGCGCGGCGTTAGAGCAGAAGGACGTTGCCATCGCCCAGCAGGAACTGGCGAATCAAAAAGAGCTGTTAAACAAGCTCCGGACCACCCGACCTACCGGCCGTATGATTATCGATCTGGAGGCGCTCATGGCTATTCCCACATCCCAGAAAAATTTCCGGCTCATGCCGGGAGACCGGTTGACGGTCGGGTCACGGCCGGACTTTGTAAATGTCCTGGGGGAGGTTTTCAATCCCAACGCAATTTTCGTGGAAAAGGGGAAAACCGTCCGCCATTACATTGACTTTGTTGGCAGCACCACAAGGACGGCGGATCGAGGACAAATGTATCTGGTCAAGGCCAACGGTCGCGTCTTCAGCAACGCCCAAAGCAGCTTTATGGGATTCGCCGGTTGGGATTCAGAAGAGAAACGGTTTTCCACCGGAAGCTTCAACAAGATCCCGGTTGCACCCGGGGACACGATCATCGTCCCCAAGCGGCTGGATGAGGGCAAAGCTCTCAGAAAAACTGTCCAGATTACCCAGATTCTGTTTCAGATCGCTTTTGCCGCCGGCGTGCTTGTCGCAGCGTTGAAGTAATTCTGGATACTGGATGCTTGATGTTTACCCGCCTCTGGCGGGCTTGATGAGGGATGAGCTGAAAGTTCAAAGCTGAAAGACTAAAGAGAGGATTTCTCACCGAGCTCAAAGAGTTCACAGAGAAACGAATATTCGCTGCAGACACCAGACATCACAAGCTGTGTCTGAATTCCCCATCCTGAAATCCGAGTTCCAGGTTATTCTGTTCCAATTCAAACGTACTGTGGTTCATGAGAGCGGCAAGGCCGCGTTTCATAAAACCGCCCGGCGGTTTTATTTTGACATTGATTTCAAGGAAAGCTATAGAGCTATACAACCTAATGTGGTATAGAGTCTACAGGTATACCAAATATTGACCCGGTCCCCAGGGAGGGTGGCATGATCCGAAAAAAAGAGAGTTCGATTTTAAAATGGATTTTCTCTGCGACGGTGATCTGGACGTTTGTATTTGCGGGATGCTCCGGAGCACAGACAAAAAAAGAGGAAAGCCCGCCCCCACCACCTTCATCCGGACAGGCAACACTGGAAGTTCAGGAAGAAAAGCCTCTCTACCTTTATTTTAGCGATATCCTCATCCCCAGGGAGCTCAATGAAATCAAGAAGGATTCCTTTGTATTCAGAACCCCAGGAATGTCGGCCGGCGTCCTGGCCCTGAAAGGGAGCGTGGAGATCAATTCGCTGATCGCTTTTTTTGAAAACAATATGGCCAAAGACAACTGGACCTTGATCAGCGCCTTTAAATCCCCTCGGTCCATGATGCTGTTCCAGAAGGAAAATCGCTGGTGCGTTATCAACATTACGGATCAGCGTTTCAGTACGTATGTCGAGATATGGGTGGCACCCACGATAGTAGGGGCTGTTAGCGGCCCCATGGAACAAGGGCTGTTGAAATAGGAATCGCCTCCCACAGAACGGTGGCAGACTTCTGTGAGAGATACTCATCACCCCCAAAAGGCTACACAGCAAATGACAGCACGCCTTCAAAATAAACATCTGGTGCTTGGTGTCAGTGGTGGCATTGCCGCCTACAAAGCCGTTGAACTGCTCCGGCTGTACACCCAGGCAGGAGCCAGTGTTCGGGTGATTATGACGAAAAATGCCCGATGGTTCGTTGGGCCCACCACCTTCGAAGCATTATCCGGCCGGCCCGTAACTGTCGATCTGTTCGAGGAAGGCGATGAAACCACAATTCGGCATATCGACTGGGCCATCGAAGCAGATGCGGCCATCATTGCGCCGGCAACCGCCAACATCATCGGCAAGCTTGCCAACGGCATTGCAGACGATGCACTGAGTACCTTTCTAACGGCGGTCATATCACCGAAGATTGTTTGTCCGGCCATGAACACCCATATGTTCGAAAGCCTCCCTGTTCAGCGAAATCTCGAAACGCTCCGATCCGACGGGTGCATCGTGGTGGAGCCGGATGCCGGGAGCCTCGCCTGCGGCACGGTGGGGCCCGGGCGGTTACCGGCCCCGGAAGATATTCTGGATAGGACGGTCGCTGCACTCACGCCAAAGGATCTCGATGGAAAACGGGTTCTTGTAACTGCCGGCCCAACCAGGGAATACATCGATCCGGTCCGATTCATCAGTAACCCGTCATCCGGCAAAATGGGTCACGCGATTGCCCGGGCCGCCGAACACAGAGGGGCCAGCGTTACACTGGTGTCCGGTCCGGTTAGCCTGCAACCGCCATTGAACGTGGATGTGGTGTTGATCGAGACTGCCGAAGAGATGGCCAAAAAGGTGCTCGATATCGCACAAGAAATTGATATTATTATAAAAACATCAGCGGTGGGAGATTTCCGACCCAGGTTGGCAGCGGATCAGAAAATCAAAAAGACCGGAAACGGAATGACCCTCGAACTGGACCCGAATGTGGACATTTTAAAGGAACTGGGACGCCGAAAAGACGGCCAGGTTCTGGTGGGGTTTGCCGCCGAAACCGAGGACCTCGTCGCCAATGCGGCAAAGAAACTCAAGGAAAAAAATCTCGATGTCATTGCCGGGAACCTGATCGGTGCGGGAGATTCCGGGTTTGAAGCAGATACGAATAAAGTCACCTTGTTCTATAAAGACGGCAGCTCGGAATCACTTCCCTTGATGGAAAAAGATGACGTCGCCCACCAACTTCTCGATCGTGTTGTTCGTCTAATACAATAAGCACTCATCTCACAGAACATACAGAGTCCGCCCGAGCCGCCACCGTTATCGCCTTGCGAAACATCGCATTGCGCCCTCTGCGACTCTGTGGTCATCGTTTCCATATTTCTGCAAACGGAACTTATTTAGGACAACCACTATAAACAGCGTGCCAGGTCGGATTTGACAGGGTAAATCTCTGTGGTGAGAACAATTTAAGTGGCTCTTTCATAAATATTCATTCTCTGGGAACTCCGGGAGCTCTGTGAGAGATACCCGTCCTGCGCTGCTCTGTTGCGAAATCGCTTTAAACTTATTATTATCTGTTTGCAAACGTTAACGGTGAACTGTGACGACTCGAAAAGAATCCATCTTCGATACACTTGACCAGGTCAAGGCCACCCTTGAGTTTTTGGCTGCATCCGGAGTGACCGGGTTCGACTGCTCAGAGGAGACCCTGGAGCGTGTCGAGCAATGGACGCGGTGGAATAATGAAGCCCAACGATCTGAATCCCTTGAAGATATTCAGATCGATCTGGGGGACTGCCGGCGCTGCGGACTGTCTGAGACCCGGACCCGCATTGTCTTTGGAGAGGGCAATCCCGATGCCCGGCTGGTGTTTGTCGGGGAGGGGCCCGGATACGACGAGGACAAGCAAGGGCGGCCCTTCGTCGGGGCTGCCGGAAAGCTGTTGACGAAAATTATCCGGGCGATGGGACTCGAACGGGAAGACGTATTTATCTGCAACATTATCAAGTGCCGGCCACCCAAAAACCGAAATCCCATGCCCGATGAAATTGAAACCTGCTCCCCTTTTCTGGAGCGCCAGCTCGCCGCTATCCAGCCGGAGGTGATCTGTGCTCTGGGCAAATTTGCGGCTCAGACGCTGCTCAACACCCAGACGCCCATTTCACGGTTGCGCGGCCGATTTCATGACTATCAGGGGGTCCCGTTGATGCCGACCTTTCATCCGGCGTATCTTCTCAGAAACCCCGAAGGTAAACGGGCCACATGGGAGGACATCCAGCAGATAATGGATCGACTTGGATTGAAAAAATAACATGTTCACCACAGAGGCACAGAGACGCTGAGAGTAACCGTCTCGGGCGCTGTGCTGGCAATACCAGCAGTATACGCCCGAGCCGCTGGTTGCCATATCTCCGCGAACATTTGGATTACAGATTTTGTTACGATCAACAGGTCTTTACCGTAGAAGGCTCAACAGGTTGTTGATGATCAGCTGCCCGCAGGGCTGAGCCTGTTTTGCTAAATCGGATCTCCCGATTTAGCAAAAAAATAGAACACTCCGTGCTCTCTGTGTCTCTGTGGTGCACTGGAGGTAGCAGTTTTTCTTTTAAGAGCAATCACAGAAAGGTACCCAAAAAACGTAATATCATGATGCGACTAACTACAATAATACAAATCATCCTTGCAGCGTTCATTCTGTGCGGCGGTTCGGCTTACGCTCAGTCCGATACGGTGTATGTTATCCCCGTGGCCGATGCCATCAGTCCCGGTGTAGCCGATTATATCAAGAAGGGTATTGAAAAAGCCTCGGAGACCGGAGCTGCCGCCGTCGTCATAGAACTGGACACCCCCGGCGGCCTTGCCGACTCCATGCGCAAGATCGTCATGGCCATATACAAGAGCGAGATCCCGGTGGTCGTCTTTGTGTCCCCCAGCGGTGCCCGCGCGGCGTCTGCCGGCGTTATGATAACCATGGCTGCAGACATCGCCGCCATGGCCCCGGGAACCAATATCGGGGCAGCCCATCCCGTGGGGGCCGGCGGCAAGGAGATCAATGAAACCATGGAGGACAAGGTGACCAACGACATGGTCGCCTACGTCAAAGGGATCGCCAAAAAACGGGATCGAAATGAGGAATGGGCGGAAAAGGCCGTCCGGGAAAGCGTATCGGTGACGGCGTCGGAAGCCCTGGAAAACAACATTATCGATCTGATTGCCGAGGATATGGACGATCTCATCAAACAGATCAACGGTCGTGAGATTGCGGGCAAGGGAACCCTGAACCTTCAGGATCCCCAAATGGTGGTAATGAAAGAAACCTTTCGGGACAAGGTTCTGAAAACCATCAGCAACCCCAACATCGCCTATATTCTCATGCTTATCGGTCTTGCCGGCCTGTACTTCGAATTGTCCCATCCGGGAGCCATTTTCCCGGGCGTTATCGGCGGCATCGCCATCATCCTGGCGTTCTTCGCGTTCCAGACGCTTCCGGTAAATTATGCTGGCCTTCTGTTGATTGTCCTTGCCGTCGTGTTCTTTATTATGGAAATGAAAATAGCCAGTTACGGGCTGCTGAGCGTTGCCGGAGTGACATCTCTGCTGCTGGGGTCGCTGATGCTCTTCGAAGGCGACAGCCCGGAGATACGGGTTGCCTGGCAGGTGATGATACCCACAGTGGGCTTGATATCCGCTTTTTTTATCGCGGTGGCCGGCATGGTGTTTAAAGCCCATGTGAGCCAGCCGAGAACAGGCGTATCCGGGTTAATCGGTCAGGTTGGCGTGGTAAAGAATATCATCGATCCTGCGGGCAAGGTGTTTATTCGTGGCGAGCTCTGGAATGCCGAAGCTGGAACAACGATTCCAGAGGGGGTTAAGGTCCGGGTGGTGAACGTGACCAATCTGATGCTGGAAGTTGAAGCTGTGGAAGAAGCCTCTGAAGCGACCACGGCGTAACAATTTTTAAGGAGATGATAATGTTATACACAATTATTGCCATCGTCGTACTGGTGATTCTGTTTCTGTCGGCAGCGCTGCGGGTGCTCAACGAGTACGAGCGGGGCGTCATATTCCGACTCGGTAGGGTTATCGCCGCGAAAGGCCCGGGACTGATCATTCTGATTCCGATTATCGATAAAATGATCCGGGTCAGCATGCGGATTGTCGCCATGGATGTAGACCCCCAGGATGTGATCACCCGGGACAATGTATCGGTCAAGGTAAACGCGGTGATCTATTTCCGTGTCATGGATCCCACCAGCGCCATTGTCGAGGTCGAAAACTACACGTACGCCATGTCCCAGCTGGCACAGACCACGTTGCGGAGCGTCTGCGGGGGGGCGGAGTTGGACGAGCTGCTTGCCGAAAGAGAGCAAATAAACAACCAGCTTCAGGAAATCCTCGACGCCCAGACGGATCCCTGGGGGATCAAGGTTTCTGCGGTCGAACTCAAGCACATCGACTTGCCGGATGACATGCAGCGGGCCATGGCGCGGCAGGCGGAAGCCGAGCGGGAACGGCGGGCAAAGATCATCAACGCCGAAGGTGAGTTCCAGGCCGCCAATCAGCTGGCCAATGCGGCCGAGATCATCCAAAAGCATCCCACAGCGCTCCAGCTGAGATACCTGCAGACCATGCGGGAGATGGCCGCCGAAAACAACTCGACGACCATATTCCCGTTTCCCATGGATCTCTTCGGACCGTTGATCAGGCATTTTGGCAGCACCGAAACTGATCCGAAAACGGAATGAAACGAATTTCATTGACTTTGGTTAACATCCTATTTTAGATAAACTTTTTTAATCATCCGAACGAGAGCGGCTTGCCCGGAAACGGGCTCTGACAGCGGGGGCGGCATGCCTCCGCTGGTGCTTTTTTCGAGCATGAACAGAATCCCGGAATTAGGTTCCGATGGATTCCGTCGATCTGAATCGGAACATGTTATCTCAATTGCGTTTTACGAAGGGAAAGGAACGGATATGGGCGGAAAAAAAAAGAAATCAAGGAAAAACCTCTCGAGAAAATGACGGCCAAGGAGCTTCGAGAGGTGGCCCTGGACATCCCTGAAATTGTCGGTGTCCACGGTATGAACAAGACGGAACTGATCAGCGCCATCAAAGAAGCTCGGGGCATCGTCGAGGAAAAAAGCAAAAAATCGGATGCCAAGTCCTCGGTGCGGGAGATCAAAAAGCAGATCAGTGAACTCAAGGCGAAGCGTGAGGCTGCTCTGGAGGCCGAGGATCGCAAGATGGCGGATATCTATCGGCGCAAGATTAGCCGGTTGAAGAAGAAAACGCGGCGAGCCGCTTAACATGCGCCCGGGCTGATTCTGGATACTGGATACTGGATTCTGGATACTGGATACTGGATTCTTGATTCTGGATGGCTTGCGGGCTGAACGTTCGAGGTTCGAGGCTTGTCCACCGTTGGTGGGTTCAGGATTAAAAGGATTCAGGATCCACGATGCAAGATGCAAGATGCAGGATATCTGGAGAATTGGAGTGATGGGGTACCATGGGCTCGGAGAATTTTCAGTACTCCGGTACTCCAGTACTCCAGGCTTTTCGTGCGTTAATCCCACGGGCCAACGGGCCAACGGGCTGACGGGCTGACGGGCTGACGGTTAAATCGAAATTCCATGAGCAACCGGACACTCAAATCGTTGCTTGAGCGCTACATCGAAACCCTGTCCAGTGAGAAAGGGTACTCTGTACACACGTGTCGGGCCTATCAAAACGACCTGGAAGAGTTTTTACGGTATGCAGCCGCGTCATTTTCACCAGAGGCGTCCGTGGCCCCGGATGATGCCCTGGACGCGATCGCCATCGAGGACATCGACAATCTGGTGATCCGCGGCTATCTCGGCTTTTTGCACCAGCGAAACAAAAAAACGACGGTCGCCCGGAAGCTTTCGGCGATTCGATCTTTTTTCAAGCATCTGGTGAAGCACGGGCGGCTTGCGAATAATCCGACGGATGCGATTCTGACGCCCAAGCAGGACAAATCGATTCCAACCTATTTAACCGTGGATGAGATGTTCCGCCTGCTCGATTCCATCACGACCGACTCACTGCTCGGGATCCGCAATCGGGCTATTTTCGAAACGATGTATTCGAGCGGCATTCGAATTTCAGAGCTCTCGGGTCTCAATGTCGAGGATGCAGACCTTGCGGGGCGTGTCATGCGGGTGCTCGGGAAAGGGAACAAGGAGCGTATCGTCCCGATCGGCAGGACCTGCGCGGAGATGATTCGCGGGTACCGAAAGCGTCTTTTCACGGAAACATCCATCCGCCCGGATACGGAGGGCCCGCTCTTTCTGAATAAAAACAAGGGGTGTCTCAGCGCCCGGTCCATTGCCCGAATATTGGAAGGAATTTGCCGGCAGGTCGGACTGCCCATGGCCGTGTCACCCCATGCCATGCGGCATTCCTTTGCAACCCATATGCTCGACGCCGGCGCAGATCTGCGGGTGGTACAGGAACTTCTGGGGCACAAAAACCTGTCGACAACCCAAAGGTACACTCACATCAGTATCGACAGGCTCATGAAAACCTATGACAAGGCCCATCCACGCAAATAGACCCACGCCTGGAGGGGCGCGGTTAACGGCCGGCTTCGAAGTGGCTTTTTCAACAAGGAAAAACCAATGGGAATGCACGGGACAACCATTCTGGCACTAGAACACAAAGGTACGATTGCCGTTGCCGGTGACGGCCAGATCACCTTGAACGATTCCGTGGTAAAGCATCATGCCAAAAAGGTGCGACGCATTTACAATGATAAAATAATTGTCGGCTTTGCCGGAGCCACCGCCGACGCCCTGAACTTATCCGAGCGCCTGGAAAAAAAACTGGAACGGTACAACGGCAATCTCACACGAAGCGCCGTTGAACTGGCCCGGGACTGGCGAACGGATAAGTACCTGCGTCGCCTGGATGCATTGATGGTTGCTGTGGACGAGACCCGAATGTTCCTGATATCGGGAAACGGTGACGTCATTGAGCCGGATGAGGGCATGGTCGGTATCGGGTCCGGCGGCACAACAGCGCTGGCTGCGGCCGGTGCATTGGTGAAGAACACGAACATGGGAGCCGAAGACATTGTTCGAGAAGCCATGCGGATTGCTTCCTCCATCTGCATATACACAAATGACAGTATTACCGTTGAGGTGATAGAAACAGATTCTTCTTCAAGTTAGCCGGAGAATAGGGGCCGAGGATTCAGATGTCGGAAGTCCGATGACCGAGGTCGTAGGTCCCCTTAATCAAAGACGACAGAAGACAGATGTCAGAGGACAGAGGACAGAAGACAGATATCAGAGGACAGAGGACAGAAGACAGATGTCAGAGGACAGATGATGAGTTCCACGTTCAAGCGGCCAAACGGGCTGACCGGCCAACCGGCTAACCGGCCAAACAGCGAGAGATAATTTTAGGGAAAACATGAGTGATTTAAGACCAGCAGACATCGTCGAAGCTCTGGATCGCTATATCATCGGTCAGGGCCGGGCCAAACGTTCGGTAGCTATCGCATTGAGGAACCGCTGGCGACGGCGGCAGGTCCCGGAAGACCTGCGTGACGAAATTGCCCCGAAAAACATAATTCTTATCGGACCCACCGGCGTGGGGAAGACGGAAATCGCCAGAAGGCTTTCCATGCTGACGGACTCACCGTTTATGAAGGTCGAGGCCTCCAAATTCACTGAGGTTGGCTATGTGGGCCGGGATGTGGAATCCATGGTTCGGGATCTTGTGGAACTTACCGTCAACATGATGAAAGTCCGGGAGCAGGGCGCGGTGCGGGAAAAGGCCGGAAAGGCTGCCGAGGAACGGATGCTCGATCTCCTGCTTCCCAAAAGCGGTCCAGCCGGATTTCAGGCCCCCGTTGGGGGCACCGGCTCCGAGCCGGAGGCCGGTGTGCCGGCGGCTCCGTCCGCTGCCACCCGGGAAAAACTCCGCAACATGCTCCAGAAGGGTAAATTGAACAATCGTGTCGTCGATCTGGATGTTGCCGACCGGAGTATTCCGATGGTGGAAATCTTCTCAAATGTCGGTATGGAAGAGATGGGTATCAATTTCAAGGACATGTTCAGCGGGCTGATGCTGAAGAATACCAAACGGCGGAAAGTCAAGGTGCTCGAAGCTCTTGAAATCCTGACCAACGACGAAGCTCAGAATTTGATCGACATGGACAAGGTGGTTCGCCTGGCCGTCGAAAAGGTCGAACAGTCCGGCATCATATTTCTGGACGAAATCGACAAAATTGCCGGAAGCAACGGGGGACACGGTCCGGACGTTTCCAGGGAAGGGGTTCAAAGGGATCTGCTGCCCCTTGTCGAGGGCTCCACGGTGAACACCAAGTACGGCCCGGTGAAAACAGATCATGTGCTGTTCATCGCCTCGGGTGCGTTTCATACGATCAAGCCGTCCGACCTGATCCCCGAGCTACAGGGGCGGTTTCCGATCCGTGTGGAACTCGACTCTCTTGGCCGGGAAGAATTCGCACGTATCCTGGTCGAGCCGCGGAACGCCCTGGTACTTCAGTATATTGCGCTGATGCGAACCGAAGGGGTGGAAGCGGTTTTCGAGGACGATGCGATCGAGCGTATCGCCACCATTGCCGAAGAAGTGAATACGTCGACGGAGAATATCGGCGCCCGAAGACTCCACACGCTCATGGAGTGCCTGCTCGAGGATATCCTGTTTGACGCGCCGGACATGTCCGATCAACGTGTCGTCATCGATGCGGCCTATGTAGACGACAAGCTGCAGCACATCAAAGAGGATGACGATTTAAGTCGGTATATTCTTTAACTTCGGGTGTTTGGTGTTCGGTGTTCGGTACTTGGTATTTGATTGTCTCTAGTATGACGGGGGTAGCGAGCGTTACGGATCGAATGGATGCTGGATGCTCGATACTGGATACTGGATGATGTATTCCGGATACTGGATACTTGATGATAGTAGAACCAGATGTCGGATTTCGGATGTCTGATGTCGGAGGTCAGATGTCAGAGAGCAACTGACCGATGTCGGATGTCGGATGTCTGAGGTCGGAGGATAGAGGGCAGGTGCGGGTTTCAGGTTTCAAGATCCAGGATACAGGATGCACGTCTCATGGGGTGGAAACTGATTGATTGTCTTTCATATCCTGAATCCTGAGTCTTGGATCTTGTATCCGAGTACAACCGGCCAAACCGGCAAACCAGCCAAACGGCCAACGGGCAAACGGGCAAACGGGCTAACCGGCAACCACACCTCAGAGGCATCAGCCGTTCCTGAAGCCGGAGCAGGAAAAGAGAAGAATACAGCAGAAAGATCTTTCACCCATGACTCCAAGTGTCGCCGACATATTGATCGAGGCCCTACCGTACATCCGGAAGTTTTCCGGTATGACCGTCGTGATCAAGTACGGCGGTCACGCCATGGTCGACGAGCAGCTCAAGGAAGACTTTGCCAGAGACATCACTCTCCTCAAATTTATCGGGTTGAGTCCTGTCGTGGTGCATGGCGGGGGCCCCCAGATTAATTCGGTACTCGATCGGATGGGTATCCGCCCCAGGTTTGTACGGGGGATGCGGATGACCGACGAGCCGACCATGGACGTGGTGGAAATGGTGCTGGGCGGTAAAGTCAACAAATCGATCGTTGCCCAGATAAACCGACAGGGAGGCAAAGCGGTCGGTCTCAGCGGCAAGGACGGCGGGCTGATCCAGGCGAAAAAGCTTCATATCGTCTACCAGGAGGAAGAGAACAAACCGCCGGAAATTATCGATCCGGGGCTTGTCGGAGAAGTGACCCGCATCCAGCCGGCGATTATCGAGACGCTCACCGAAAAAGGGTTTATTCCCATTATCGCACCGGTCGGTGTCGGCGAGGCCGGCGAGACCTTTAATATGAATGCCGACCTTGTGGCCAGCCGCATGGCAGTGGCGCTGGGAGCCGGGCGTTTAGTCTATGTGACGGATGTGGACGGGGTCCTCGATGCCTCCAACCAGCTTATCTCCTCCATCGATGCCGAGACCATCGGCAGGATGGTGGCCGGCGGCACCATCACCGGCGGCATGATTCCCAAAATCGAGTATGCGTTGGACGCCATCAAGGGGGGCGTGGAAAAGGTGCCGATCATCAATGGGAAACAGCGCCACGCCATACTTTTGGAATTGTTTACGGACAAGGGTATCGGCACGGAAGTGACTCATTGACCTACTGTATAATCGGAGAAGAGGATCCAAGATGCCAAGGGTCCAAGGATTCGAGTGAAAGATGAAAAGAGCTGAAACATCCTTAAAAACCCTTGAACCCTTGAACCCTTGAATCCTTGAACCCTCATCTCCAAATAAAATCGTAGGACGGTTTTATTTGGAGATGAGTACAGCGAGGCGAACGATGAACTCCGGATATATGGAACGGGCGGAGAAGGTGCTGGCAACGACTTACAAGCGGCAGCCTCTGGTGTTGACCCGAGGAAAGGGTTGCCGGTTGTGGGACAGCCAGGACCGCAGCTACCTGGACTTTGTGGCCGGCATTGCCGTCTGCAACCTCGGCCACGGCCATCCCGACATCGCCCGGGCGCTCGCCACCCAGGCAGAGAAGTTGTGTCATGTGTCGAATCTCTATTACACGGTTCCGCAGATGGAACTGGCCGAACGGCTCACCCGGGTCAGCTTCGCGGATCGGGCGTTTTTCTGCAACAGCGGCGCCGAAGCCAATGAGGCGGCCATCAAGCTGGCGAGAAAGTATTTCAGTGCGAAGAATCAGGGCGCCCGTCATCGCATCATCAGTATGGAACGGTCCTTTCATGGAAGAACCATGGCGACCCTCTCCGCGACCGGACAGGATAAAATCCAGAAAGGATTTGAACCGTTGCTGGACGGATTCGACTTCGTACCTTTTGGAGATGCCGATGCCTTGCGGCGACAGATAGGCCCGGAAACATGCGCCGTGATGCTCGAGCCGGTTCAGGGAGAGGGCGGCGTTCGATGTCCTCCGGAGGGCTATCTCGCAGAGGTACGGCACATCTGTGACGATGAGGGCCTGTTGCTGATTTACGATGAGATCCAGACCGGTATAGGCAGAACGGGCAAACTTTTTGCGTATGAGCATTCAGGAGCGGTTCCCGACATCATGACGTTGGCCAAGGCTCTGGGCAACGGGCTTCCCATCGGGGCGATGCTCGTAACGGAATCCGTGGCGGCGGTGTTCGGGCCGGGCTCCCATGCAACGACCTTCGGCGGCACGCCGGTCATCACGGCCGCTGCCCTGGAAGTGATGCGCTTGCTCATCGATAAGGGAATTGTCGCCCATGGTGCGGAGGTCGGTAACTATTTTCGCGGTCGGCTGGAGGATTTGGCGCGGCGGCATCCGGACGTGGTGGAAGATGTTCGCGGTATCGGCCTCCTTCTGGGGCTCAAGCTGTCAACGCCCGGCGATCCGGTGGTTGCAGCCTGCATGGAAAGAGGATTTCTGATTAACTGCATCCAGGACCGGATTCTCCGGTTCGTACCGCCGCTGGTGGTGGAAACACCCGAGATCGATGCCCTGATCGACTGCCTGGACGAGGTCCTGCCGCTGCTGAAGGACGCCTGAAGCGCCCAAGGCATGGCATCGGGGGGAGACAATCGGCACGGCGCGGGACACAATCAGATGAGATTAAGATCGTTCATGAAGCCCCCGCAGCCACTTGACCTAATAGCGACATCGTCGCGTTTCATAAAATCGTAGCACGATTTTACTCTCAAACAGATAGGAGGGGATAATGAAAAAAGATATTCTCACCCTTCTGGACTTGAACAAAAAAGATGTGGACATGCTGATCCGGCGTGCCCTTGAGCTCAAGAAAGACCGGAGTCAAGGAGCGTCCGAGAGACCGCTTTTGGGGAAAACCTTGGGCTTGATTTTTGACAAGCCCTCCACACGGACACGGATTTCATTCGAAGCGGCGATGGTCCAGCTCGGCGGAACGCCCATTTTTATCAGCGCAAAAGATTCACAAATGGCCCGGAACGAGCCGGTGCGGGACACCGCCAGGGTGCTCTCCCGCTACCTGGACGTGCTGGCGATAAGGACCTTTTCAGATGACCGCATCCGGGAATTTGCCGACTATTCGACGATTCCTGTCATCAACGCATTGACCGACCTGTACCATCCGATTCAGGTCCTCAGCGATGTCATGACCGTGGTGGAAGCAAAGGGCCGTTATCAGGACCTGCGGATTGTGTGGGTCGGCGACGGCAATAACGTCGCCCATTCATGGATCAACGCGGCTGCCGTGCTGGACCTTGAATTAATCCTTGCCTGCCCCGAGGGGTATCAACCGGACGCCGCTGTTCTGGATCGAGCCGTTCAAAAAGGTGGCGGAAAAATCCGGGTTGTCCAGGACCCGGCTGTTGCCGTCCGGCAGGCCGATGTTCTTTATACCGATGTGTGGGCCAGTATGGGTCAGGAAGAGCAGCAGACCGAACGGGTGGATGTATTTTCGGCCTATCAGGTGAACCGTGCGCTGGTTGACGCCGGGGCAGAGGATGTTATTGTGATGCACTGTCTACCGGCCCATCGTGGTGAAGAAATCAGCGAAGAGGTTCTCGAAGGGGAGCGGTCCGTGGTATGGGACCAGTCGGAGAACAAGCTTCATATGCACAAGGCCGTTCTGGAGTGGCTGATTGGGAGGTAGGCATTCGAATACTGGATGCTTGTCCGCATTGCGGACTGGAAGTCGGAGGCTGGAGGTCAGAGGACAGAGGACAGAGGACAGAGGGCAGAGGAAAGGTGTCGGGTTTCAGGTTTCAGGGGACAGGGATTGGAGCTGAAAGCTGAAGGCTGAAAGATGAAAAGAAGAGATGCAAGCTGCAGTATACAAGATGCACCCAAAAGAGATCGAGAGCTCATTGATCGATAGCAGTCCCCTTAATCATGTATCCTGAATCTTGAAACTTGTATCTTGACCCAACCGGCCAAACCGGCAAACCGGCTAAACCGGCCAACAGACACACGGGCCAACGGGCCAACGGGCTAACGGGCTAACGGGCAAACCGGCAAACCGGCAAACCGGCCAATCCCGCCTTGGCGGGACAAACGGGCAAACCGGCTAACGCTTCGACTTCGCTTCCTCGATTCCGCACTATCGGGATTCGAGGCAGGCGGGAAAATCAGGAATAAGGAGATAAACCAGGTGGCGAATAATGTAAAGAAAGTCGTACTTGCCTATTCCGGAGGCCTGGATACATCGGTTATTCTCCGATGGATAATCGAAACCTATGGCTGCGAAGTGGTCACCTTTTCCGCCGACATCGGGCAGGAGGAAGATCTGGAACAGGTCCGGAGAAATGCGGTCCACACCGGGGCAAGCAAGGTTTACATCGACGATTTGAAGGAAACGTTTGTCAAAGATTACGTGTTTCCGGCCTTTCGGGCCAACGCGATCTACGAGGGACAGTACCTGCTCGGGACATCCATCGCCCGTCCCCTCATTGCCAAACGGCAAATGGAAATAGCCGCGGCAGAAGGGGCGGATGCTGTCAGCCACGGGGCTACGGGCAAAGGAAACGACCAGGTGCGTTTCGAACTCGCTTACCTGGCGATCGATCCCAATATCCGGATTATCGCCCCCTGGCGGGAGTGGGACCTCAACTCCCGAACGCAGCTTATGGCGTTTGCGGAAACCCACGGTATCGCCGTCCCCACCACCCACAGCAAACCCTACAGCACCGACTGGAATCTTCTTCACATCAGTTATGAGGGGGGTATTCTGGAAGATCCCTGGGCGGCGGCACCCGATGATATTTACACGTTGACCGTATCCCCCCAGCAGGCGCCGGATAAACCGGAAACCATGGACATCGAGTTCCGGTCCGGGGACCCCGTGGCGATCAATGGAGAAGAACTCGCCCCTGCCGCACTTTTAAAAAAGCTCAATGTTATCGGCGGTCGAAACGGAATCGGAAGGGTCGATCTCGTTGAGAACCGGTTTGTCGGTATGAAATCCAGGGGAGTATACGAAACACCCGGCGGGACGATATTGCGGGCGGCCCATATTGCCATGGAGTCCATTACTCTGGACCGGGAAGTCATGCACCTGCGCGACAGCCTGATCCCCAAATATGCGGAGCTCGTTTACAATGGATTCTGGTTTTCACCCGAACGGCGTCTTTTACAGACCTTGATCGACGAAACCCAGAAAATGGTGTCCGGGCTGGTACGGCTGGAACTTTACAAAGGAAATTGCCGGGTTCTGGGGCGTCGATCGGACCACTCCCTGTACCGGGAGGACTTTGCCACGTTTGAGGATGACAGCGTCTACCGTCAGAAGGACGCCGAAGGATTCATCCGTCTCAATTCTCTGCGGCTCAGGATCCAGCGGATGCTGGAACAAATGGGATCTTAGCTAAAGGGAAGATAATTCATGAGTCATGCGTCGATGTATCCGAGTCAAGTCGCGATGATCTCGAAGGATCCAAGGGTTCAAGGATTCAAGTGAAATTTTAACATCAGGGTCCGAGGTCTACCCGCCTATGGCGGCGCCGAAGGCGACCAGGGATTAAAGGATTCAAAGGTTCAAGTGCAAATTAAAAAGCGCTTCCTAAAGACCCACAAGAAAAGTTCCTGAAGCTTATTCGATCTTTCAAATTGGAGTTCGATATTCGGTTATTGTTAAACCCTTGGACCCTCGACTCCTTGAATCCTTGGACCCTTCTCTGTGACTATTCTGGAGAAGAACCAGTTATAGGTGCACAACAAGACAATGAAAGGGTCGATGAAACGAGGCACAATATGGCAGACAAACCGTGGGACGGCAGATTTGCTGAAAAAACCGACCGGAGTGTAGAAGACTTTACGGCCTCCATCGATGTGGATCGCAGATTGTACGCATATGACATCGAGGGGAGTGTCGCCCATTGTCGCATGCTTGCCAGAACCGGTATTATAACGGATGAAGAGGCGTCCGAACTGATCCAGGGGCTGGGAAGAATCCGGAGGGAAATCGAACACGGGGATTTTGAGTTCGATCCGGGCCTCGAGGATATCCACATGCACATCGAGACCAGACTCGTTCAGGAGGTCGGAAAAGTCGCCCAAAAACTGCATACCGCCAGAAGTAGAAACGATCAGGTCGCGGTGGATATCCGGCTGTATCTGCGCGAGGAAATTCTTCATATTATCGCCGATCTTGCCGCCCTGAGGCGTGTGATGGTGGATCTCGCCAAAATCCATATCGACACCGTACTGCCGGGATACACCCATCTTCAGCGGGCGCAGCCGGTGCTGCTGGCCCACCATTTCATGGCGTACTACGAAATGCTGACCCGGGATGGAGAGCGGTTCCGGGACGCCCGGCGGCGGGTTGATGTCATGCCCCTGGGAAGTGCCGCCCTTGCCGGTACGACCTATCCCATCGACAGGGACTATACGGCCGAGTTGCTGGATTTCTCCGAGGTATCGGCAAACAGCCTGGATGCTGTCGCGGACCGGGACTTTGCCATCGAATGTGTGTCCGCTGCCGCGATCTCCATGATGCATTTGAGCCGATGCTCCGAAGAGCTGATCCTGTGGTCGAGTGCTGAATTCGGCTTCATCGATCTTCCGGATGCGTTTGCCACCGGCAGCAGTATTATGCCCCAGAAAAAAAATCCGGACGTGCCGGAACTGGTCCGGGGAAAGACGGGTCGGGTGTACGGCGATCTCATGGCCCTGTTGTCCATGATGAAGGCACTGCCGCTGGCCTACAACCGGGATATGCAGGAAGACAAGGAGCCGATCTTCGATGCCCTGGATACGCTATCAAGCTGCCTCCGCATTTACACAAAGATGCTTCCTCGAATGCGCGTGAACACGGAGAAGATGATGGCCGCAGGCTCGAGCGGTTATCTGAATGCAACGGATCTTGCCGATTATCTGGTCAACAAGGGAATGGCCTTTCGTGAGGCCCACAACTGTGCGGGCCGTGCGGTCGGCCACGCCTTTGCCAAGGGAAAAGAGCTCCACGAAACGGATCTGGACGAACTCCGGGGCTTTTCCAATCTCATTCAGGAAGATGTTTACGACGCACTGCAGACCCGGCAAACCATCGATCGGAGGACTTCTGCCGGCGGGACTGCGACCGCCAATGTCCGCAAAGCAATCGAAATCGCTGAAAAGACCCTCGATGGAGAGGTCCAGACGTGAATCCGTGTGCGGGGGTAGACAACGGGCTCGATCCTGTCGTGAACCACGTTCGGCAGATCCTGTGGTTCTGGGAAATGGCAATCCTGTGCGGGCTGTTGCTTTTTCCGGTTGCCTGCGGGAAAAAAGGGCCGCCCGTACCGCCGAAAAGTAAAATCCCATCGGCCGTCCAGGACATAAATTACAATGTTCAGGGATCTACCGTGCGACTGTCCTGGCCGGTGGCCGACACGGATGTTTCCGACGACCGGAAAATCGTCTCTTTTCGCGTCTATCGATCCGTTCGTCCTGAGAACGCTACCTCGTGTCCGGGCTGTCCCGTGCCGTTTGAACTGGCAGGGGAGGTGCCGGCGGCCGGTGCCTCGAAGGAGGGGTTTGTGGAATATATCGACCAATTGAGTCCGGGAGACATATTTTACTACAAGATTGTGCCGGTATCGGAAAACGGAGTGGCCGAAGTTCCGTCGCAGGTGATTAAGATAGCGGATTATTAATCGGAATAGGGGCCATTTTTCACCCCCCGCGAAGGAAATTGGGCTGGGAAATCTTTAAACGAACTAAGCGGCGCCGCCGCGTTTCATAAAATCGTTCCACGATTCTATAGGGAAACCGATGCATCATTTCAATTACATCGATAACGAGTTGTTCTGTGAGAACGTCCCGGTAAACACTATTGCCAAAAAGATCGGGACCCCGTTTTATCTTTACAGCCACGCTACGCTGACACGACACTTCTCGATTTTCGAACAGGCATTCGAAGGCGTGGATCGGCTTGTCTGTTTTTCGGGGAAAGCCAACAGCAGCCTGGCCATCCTCAAAATCTTTGCAGATCTTGGCGGCGGACTCGACATCGTATCCGGAGGCGAACTTTTCAGAGGCCTCAAAGCCGGTTTCACGCCACAGAAAATAGTCTATTCCGGAGTGGGGAAACGGATCGATGAAATCGATGCCGCTCTAAGCAACGGTATCCTCATGTTCAACGTCGAATCCCTGGAGGAACTTGAGCTGATCGATCAGCGGGCAAAGGAGTCGGGTACAACCGCTTCGGTGGCGTTGCGGGTAAACCCCAACGTGGATCCCAAGACACATCCGTACATCTCGACGGGGCTTCGGAAAAACAAGTTCGGTATCGATATGGAAACCGCTCTGGAGGGGTATCGGGCGGCAAGCCGTCTTCAGCACATTCGGATGATCGGCATCGATTGTCACATCGGATCGCAAATTACCGAAGCCCGGCCTTTCCAGGACGCGCTGGACAGTCTGAAGGAACTGGTGCATCAGCTTCAGCACATGGACATCCATATCCGTTATCTGGATATGGGCGGCGGTCTGGGAATAACCTATGATGATGAAAAGCCGCCGCTTCCCAGCGAATACGCCCGGGCGATAGTCGAATCCATGGGGGATCTGCCGCTCACGTTGATTCTGGAGCCGGGCCGGGTGATCGTGGGAAACGCAGGGATTCTTGTCACCCGGGTCCTGTACCGAAAACCCGGCCCTGATAAGGAATTTATCATTGTCGACGCCGGGATGAACGATCTGATACGACCCACCCTTTACAGCGCCTACCACGCCATAAAACCGGTGGAGTTGTCCGGTGGTGCCACGATTCGTGCCGATGTGGTGGGTCCAATTTGCGAAAGCGGCGATTTTCTTGCGCTGGACCGCGAATTGGCGGATGTGGTAAAGGGCGATCTGCTGGCGGTCATGAGTGCGGGCGCTTACGGTTTTGTGATGTCCTCGAATTATTGCAGCCGCCTCAGGGTGCCGGAAGTCATGGCCATGGGAGATACGTTTGAGGTCATCCGCACCCGGCAGACCTACGATGACCTGATCGCCGGAGAGTCGGTTCCGGAATTTCTGAAAGAAGAACGATAGCTCTCACAGGGCTCACAGAGAACACGGAGGACGGAAGACAGAGGACAGAGGGCAGAGGGCAGAGGGCAGAGGACAGAGGACAGAGGACGGAGGGCAACTGACCGATGTCGGATGTCGGATGTCTGAGGCTTGCCCGCCTTTGGCGGGTTGGAGGACAGAGGGCAGGTGTCGGGTTTCAGGTTTTAGGGGACAGGGATTGGAGCTGAAAGCTGAAGGCTGAAAGATGAAAAGAACAGATGCAAGCTGCAGGATACAAGATGCACCCAAAAGAGATCGAGAGCTCATTGATCGCTGGCAGTCCCCTTAATCATGTATCCTGAATCTTGAAACTTGTATCTTGACCCAACGGGCCAACCCTACGACTCGTTTCACTCGCTTAGGGCAAACGGGCCAACGGGCCAACGGGCGCAAGGGTCAACGGGTCAACGGGCTAACGGGTCAACGGGCAAACCGGCCAACCGGCCAACCGGCAAACCGACCAACCGGCAAACCGGCTAAACCGGCCCACGGGCCAACATGCAAACCGGCAAACGGTCCTATTGATAGAAAAATATTAAACTCTCGGCCCCTCTGTGGTAAGTAAACCATCATAGGTCACCCTCGCAGGGTGTAACGTTATGGAGCAACATGTATGAGGACCATTCCATTCTTCAAAATGAGCGGCAGTGGAAACGATTTTATTATCATCGATAACCGCGAGAGCATTGTCGACGATGCCAAACTGCCCCAGTTGATCGAAAATGTCTGTCGACGACGGCTTTCCGCGGGGGCAGACGGGCTCATACTTGTTGAAGGGTCCAACGAAGCGGATTTTCAGTGGCGGTTTTTCAACTCGGACGGTGGCAGAGCCGAAATGTGTGGAAACGGCGCACGGTGCACCGCGCGATTTGCCTACCTGAATAAGATCGCCGGTCAGCGCATGTCTTTTGTAACAGACGCCGGAACAGTGCATGCACAGGTCCTGGAAGACCAGGTGAAGATTCAGATGACAGATCCGGTTGACCTGAAACTCGATTATACCGTTGATCTCGAAAAGGGTCAGATCTCGATCAGCAGTATCAATACCGGTGTCCCCCATGCCGTGGTTTCCGTGGATCGGATCGCCGATGTGGAGGTTGTCGCGCTGGGGAGGGAGCTCCGTTATCACAAGCTCTTCGCGCCGGCCGGAACCAACGCCAATTTTGTCTCAACCATGTCTGACAACACGTTTGCCATTCGAACCTACGAGCGCGGGGTGGAAGACGAGATCCTGGCCTGTGGCACCGGGGCGGTTGCCGGTGCCCTGATCATGGCATCCAAAATGCAGCTGTCATCTCCCATCCGTATGATGACGCGCAGCGGCAGCTGTTTGACGATCCATTTCACGGTTCTGGACGGCGCATTCCAGCGGGTCGAATTGGAGGGCGACGCCCGGGTCATTTACAGCGGCGCACTCTGGGAAGACGCCTGGAATTACTCGATGGGATCTAGGCGTAATCTGCCCGGCAAGGATGGGTGACAACGCAGCGACCCATTCCTGCCCAGTCGGATCTTTTCAAGTGTCGCTTATATTCTGAATCAATTATAGCTCCAAGCTATTCACGGAACACCACCGTTTCTAAAATGCGAAACCAAATGGAACATACGGCTTACATTTCCATCGGATCCAATATGGGAGATAAAATCGCCAACTGCCGCAATGGGATTGCCGGCTTAGCTCAGACAGAAGGGATCGCGGTCGTTCGGTTAGCCTCGTGCTACCGAACCGCGCCCGTTGATTATCTCGAGCAAGACTGGTTTATCAACACCGTTGTCAAAATTAAAACTTCTCTGCCACCCACCCAACTGCTTCGGGAACTGAAGGCCATTGAAACAAACGTGGGTCGGAAACCATCTCCGGTCCGATTCGGACCTCGGATTTTGGATCTGGACATCGTAATGTACGACGATGACGTGATCGAACAGAAGAACTTGATTGTGCCGCATCCGCGCATGCACGAAAGACGTTTTGTCCTTCAACCCGTTTGTGATATAAACCCGGATGCCCTTCACCCGGTACTCGGTATGAAAATAGCGGATCTGCTGGCGCTGCTGGACGGCAACCAACAGCCGATTGAAGAAATCCCATGCAACTTCTCATCCTTATCGCGCTGATCTATCTGGCGTATCGAGCACTCAAGTCCTGGCTCCATAACACGATGTCGTTGCGGCCGCCTGCCGGGGGAAGCAGTGACCGGGCGATCGACGACGAGATGATAAAGGATCCGGTGTGCAACGTATATTTCCCCAAAAGGGATGGCATACGGCTGCGTATAGACGACCAGGAGATTTACTTTTGCAGTGAAGCGTGTCGGGATGAGTTTCTCGCAGAAGAAAGTGTCTACCGGAAATGATGCGGATTGACGTGCTTTATGAACCGAACGGGGGGAGTTTGAGTTCGAAATATTCCCATGGCAGATACGGGGACCATGAACTTTAATCTACCGGGATTACACCGAATAAAATTTTCTAATCTTAAGAGCGACATCGTCGCGTTTTATAAAATCGTGTCACGATTTTATTAGGAGGGGCGGATGAAGTTTTTCTTAGATACGGCCAATGTTGCGGAAATCCGGGAAGCCATGAGCATGGGCATGGTGGATGGCATCACGACGAATCCAACGCTGATCGCCAAAGAAGAAAGGGAATTCAGGGAAATCATCGAGGACATCTGTGCGATTGTGGATGGCCCGATCAGTGCGGAAGTCATCCGTACGGATGCCGACGGGATGATCCAGGAGGCCCGGGAATTAGCGGGGATCCATGAGAACATCGTGGTAAAGATTCCCATGCTCGTGGATGGTCTGAAGGCTGTCCGGCAGCTCACGGCGGAAGGCATCAAAACCAACGTCACGCTCATTTTTTCAGCCCTTCAGGCCTTGATGGCCGCAAAGGCCGGGGCGACCTTTGTCAGCCCCTTCGTCGGTCGTCTCGACGACCTTTCCCAGGATGGTCTTGTATTGGTCGAGCAGATCGTTGAGATATACAGCAATTACGCCTTTGATACGGAAATCATCGTTGCCAGCGTACGAAATCCCCTCCATGTCCTGGATTCCGCACTGATGGGGGCCGACATTGCAACCATTCCTTTTGGTGTGCTCAAAAAACTGGCGGCTCATCCCATGACAGACAAGGGGCTGAAAGCATTCCTGGATGACTGGGACAAGGCAAAAAAGTAGAAAACAGCACATAACCTTATGATATCCCGCGAGAACATCAAACAGCTACTCTGGCGCCCGAATTCATTGACGTTATTTCGGGTGGTGAGTGTACCGGCGATTGTCGTCCTGCTGCTGTATCCGAATCGGTTGACCACCTTTCTGGCAGCCATTCTCTTCAGTGCCGCTTCGATTACCGATTATTTCGACGGTTATCTGGCCCGACGCAGCGGGCTGGTGAGCAACTTCGGCAAGATCATGGATCCGGTGGCCGACAAACTGCTGGTGTCCTGCACGTTTATCATGCTGACGTCATTGGGATGGGTACCGGCGTGGATTGTCTGCGTGATCATTGGACGGGAAATTGCGGTCACGGGTCTGCGGAACATCATCAGCGAGAGCGGGCTGGATGTCTCCGCATCGAGTCTTGGCAAGTACAAAACCGGTTTTCAGATAGCGGCCATTATTCCGCTTCTGTTCCATTACCCGTATTTCGGGGTCGATATGGAGACCATCGGGGGCATCTTCCTGTGGGTGGCGCTGATCCTGACCATCTGGTCGGGGGTGGATTATTTCATCCGGTTTCGACGCCTGCTCCAAACCTGACGGAGTTTTCTGTTGACAAAACCGGAATGCGGAATTAAGTGTATTGCTTCAGCTGGGCGGGAATAACTCAGTGGTAGAGTGCGACCTTGCCAAGGTCGAAGTCGCGGGTTCAAATCCCGTTTCCCGCTCCATTTTTTTTGGCGGCATAGCCAAGTGGTAAGGCAGAGGTCTGCAAAACCTCCATTCCCCAGTTCGAATCTGGGTGCCGCCTCCACGATCGAATAAAAGGGAAAACTGTAAGGTTTTCCCTTTTTATTTTGGGTGATCTCGGATTCATCCTACAGCGGTTGTCATAATTGCGTTTAACATATTACCGCAAAGACGCCGAGGCCGCGGAGTAGATTTTGATTTTGCATTTCGCTGCCCTTCGAGAGCCTCCCTTCGGCTCCGCTCAGAACAGGCAGGACTTAGGGGGCGAAATGCAAAACGATCGCCTGTCAACATATTGAGAGTTTCAATATGTTTTTGAGGGACTCTTTCTCAGAATCCCCCTCTCAGGGATTCTGGGAAAAAAAGATTTCCTTTGCGTCCTCTGCGGCTCGGCGGTTATCTTTTCCGTATTTCTGCAAACGCAACAAGAAAGGGAACAAAATTAAACCATGATTGCAGAAATCATAGCCACCGGCGATGAAATCCGGACCGGCGCCCTGGTCGACAGCAATTCAGCGTATATCGCGGATCGGTTGGAGGCTCTCGGTATCGATGTGCTTCGGCATGACACGATCGGTGATAATATCGACCTGCTGTCCGCATTGTTCCAGGAGGTCGGGGGCCGGGCGGATATCGCTGTGGTCACCGGTGGGCTGGGGCCGACCATCGATGATCTTACGACAGAGGCTGCCGCCAGGGCGGCAGATGTTCAACTTGCCCTGGACGAGGTGGCGTTGCAGGATATTCTTCGCTTTTTTGAGAAACGACACCGGACAATGACCGACTCCAACCGAAAACAGGCGATGTTGCCCGTTGCATCGCAGCGGATCGACAACCCCGTGGGTACGGCGCCTGGATTCTCAATGCGCATCGGTGGTTGTGTGTTCTTCTGTCTGCCAGGGGTGCCTCCGGAGATGAAGCGTATGCTGTCGGAATCGGTCCTTCCAAAATGCCGGAAGCTGCTGGGCCGAACCAGAGAGGCTTCGTGCATCCAGACCATTTCCACATTTGGTCTCCCGGAATCGACCACCGGAGAGCGTCTCGAGGGCTTCGGTGACCGGTTTCCCGACATTAAACTGGGGCTTCGGGCCAAATTCCCGGAGATCCAGATTCGCCTATACGGCCGCCACGTCGACGAAGAAACACTCTCGAATCACATGAGGGAAGCCGCCGACTGGGTGCGGGAAAAGATCGGACACCGTGTGTTTTCCTCGGAAGGAGAGCCGATGGCGGCAGTCATCGGCCGCCTTCTTGGCGACAGGCAGGCAACCCTGGCGGTTGCCGAGAGCTGTACCGGCGGCCTCATATCCCACTGGTTGACCAATGTGGCCGGCAGCTCCGGATATTTTCTGCTGGGCGCGGTGACCTACGCCAACACGTCGAAGATGTCCGTTCTGGGTGTTTCGACCGAGACCCTCGATCGATACGGGGCAGTTCATGAGCATACTGTCCGCGAAATGGCCGACGGGGTTCGTCGTCGATCCGGCGCCACGTACGGCATTGCCACCAGCGGCATTGCCGGCCCGGACGGTGGAACACCGGACAAACCGGTGGGGACCGTCTGTATCGGCATCTCCACCCCGGAGGGATCTGAAGGGAGTCGTTTTTTCTTTCCTTTCGGGAAACGACAGATGAACAAACAGATGTTTGCGATGTCCGCGCTGGATTTGCTGAGACGAAAGCTGATGGCGGCGGATACGTGATCCTGAATACCCGATGTTTGTCCGCCGATGGCGGGCTGGATGCTGGATTCTGGATTCTGGATTCTGGATACTGGAGGTTGGAGGTCAGAGGTCGGAGGTCGGAGGTCAGAGGACAGAGGAAAGGTGTCGGGTTTCAGGTTTCAGGGGACAGGGATTGGAGCTGAAAGCTGAAGGCTGAAAGATGAAAAGAACAGATGCAAGCTGCAGGATACAAGATGCACCCAAAAGAGATCGAGAACTCATTGATCGCTAGCAGTCCCCTTAATCATGTATCCTGAATCTTGAAACTTGTATCTTGACCCAACCGGCCAACGGGTCCACGGGCAGACGGGTCCACGGGCCAACGGGCCCACGGGCCAACGGGCCAACGGGCGCACAGGCAAACGGGCAAACCGAGAAATGGTAATCCTCAATATTGTCTTCATGGTACTTGGCCTCCTGATGGTGTACACCGTCGTCACACTGGTGTTGATGGTGGTCGTCCATCGCATGCCTCGAAGACCGGTGACGGATCCCCCGGACTGGGGAATCGTCCAAGATACGCGAATACCGGCGGTGGACGGAGGATTGCTGGAGGCCTGGCGCATTGACCCGGATACGCCCAGCCGTGGGATTGTTGTACTTGCCCATGGATGGGGAAGAAATCGGGACCGGATGATCCGCCGCGCCCGAATGTTCGGCCAATGGGGCTTTACGACCGTCATCCACAGCGCCAGGGACCACGGCGGCTCCAGTCCAAAACGTTTTATGAGCGCACCGGCGTTCGCCGATGACATCGAGAGCGTGATGGATTGGATTGGAGAACCGGTCATTTTGTACGGCCATTCCATGGGGGCGGCCGGTGCCGTCATCGCCGCCTGGCGGCGGCCGGAAAGGGTTCAGCTTCTCTTTCTGGAGGGATGTTATGCGCGCACCAAAGAAGCCCTGCTGAGCTTGTATAGATGGTTTAACCGGTATTTCGGCGTCTGCCTGGCACCGGCGGTTCTTGCCTGGATGGACATTTTGCACCGGGTGCCGGGCACAGCGATTCCAGCCTCACCCCCGGATACACGTATGCCGTGAAGGCATTCATGGAAATGAATACGCAGGCGTATTCGAAAACGGCCTGAATCCCGTTCTATTGGGTGTACTCTGTAACTATACGAAAACGCGGATTCATCGGTATCGGTCTCGGAATCGGTATCGCCTTCGAAGATGGTCCTCCTGAATCGATTCCGATTCCGATAGCGATGCCGACCCCGAGCATATCGCTGTGAGAATTACCGCGATACGTTATGAAGCTTGTAAAAACAGGGTATCTTAAAACAGAAGCGTTTCTTTAAATCGATCATGATTGAAACTATAGCGGTTGCCATAAATCTGTTCCGTTTGCAGACATATGGAAATGATGATCGCAGAGTCGCAAAGAACGCAGAGGAACGGTTTTTCCCCGAATCCCTGAGAGGGGGATTCGGAGAAAGAGCCCCAGCAGCATATTGAATTTATATGTATTTTTCAGACGATCGTTTTGCATTTCGCCCCCTCAGCGAAATGCAAAATTAAAATCACCTCTGCGACCTCTGCGCCTTTGCGATGATAGGTTGATCGTAAAATGAATCGGAACGGAATTCTGAAAATCGCTATAAATACCTGTATTTGACTAAAACCTTCAATGGAACGATGTGACACCCTCATCCTTGCAGGCTGGCTGATCGACGGCAGCGGCGGTCCGATATGCAAAGACATGTGTATGGCCGTTCGCAATGGCCGAATCGAACAGCTGAGGAAACTGGAAAATGCCGATCGGGAGCATCCCGAGGTGAAGGATTTTTCCGGTTGCACACTCCTGCCACACCTGGTTGACAGCCACGTACACCTGTTTATGTCCGGCAGCCAGGACCCCTGGATTCGGGAGCGGCAGCTGACGTCGGACTACAACCACGCCCGAGAGTTGATTGCCGCACACCGACAATCCCACGTAAGGCACGGTGTGATGGCGGTTCGGGACGGTGGCGACCGGTCCGCCCACAGTTTGCGATACGCTTTAGAAACGGGCTCCTCCCCCGGCCCTGTATTGTGCACCGCCGGCAACGCCTGGCGGCAGAAAGGCCGATACGGATCACTGATCGGCAGAACGCCTCCGGAGGGGATGACTCTGGCAGGGGCCATTGGGACGGAAAACCCAGGCGCGGATCATGTTAAAATCGTCAACTCAGGATTAAACAGCCTCACGAGTTTTGGTAAGACGACGCGGCCTCAATTTACCCTGGCTGAATTGAAACCTGCCGTGAGGGCAGCCGCCCGGCAGGGTTTACCGGTGATGGTCCATGCCAATGGCGCGGTGCCTGTCGATATTGCCGTGGAAGCCGGATGCCGGTCCATAGAACACGGCTTTTTTATGGGACCTGAAAACCTGGCCAAGCTTGTCGAGCGCCAGGTGTTCTGGGTCCCAACCGCTGTCACCATGAAAGCGTATTCGGAAATGCTCAGCCCCGGAGATCCGGGCAGGGAGGGTGCGTTGCGAAATCTGGAGCACCAGCTCGAACAGCTGCGACTGGCCCACGGGATGGGGGTTCGCGTGGCGACTGGATCCGATGCCGGAAGTCCCGGGGTATATCATGGCCAGGGGGTCGTCGAAGAGATGAAGCTCCTCGTGGACGCCGGCTTCTCTCTTAGCGAGGCGGTTCAGTGCGCTTCGGTAAACGGCGCCGAACTTCTGAATCTGAAAACAAACGGGATTCTGGCTTCGGGACAGACGGCTGATTTTATTGTGGTAAACGGATCTCCGGAAGGCCTTTTCGATCAGCTCCGCCATTCGGCGAGAGTTTGGAAACAGGGAGCGTCTGTGTGATCGTAAAACGATCTTGCTTGCCGCGCGCTATTCGCGTGTGCGCCGGAATTTTTCCATGAGATCGGCAAGCGGGCGGATGACGTCCACCCGTTTTCGGCCCTTTGCACGGAAGATTTCCTGAAGGGACAGATGGGGATCCTTGACCGGATTTCGTAAATAAAGACGGATGGCGTCGATACGATCGGTAATCTCACTTTCCAGCCGGGCCCGAAGAGTATCCTTCTTTGACAGGATTTGTTCCTTGATACCCCGCGGCGGGACCATCTGACGGAATTTTTTCACCTTGTATTCGATGCGGAGCTGAATAAGATCCAGCAGCACCGACTCGTAATCCGGTCCCAGCCAGACCACCTCGGGGACCAGATCACCGAAGTGGGTCACCCCCAGCACATCCTTATCCTGGTTCCAGTAGGCCATCAGGAATTCCATTTCCAGATCCTTGTAGTTTTGCAGGGGCATGTACATCCGACGGAGGTGGAGAAGCACCTTTTCGGTTTTCTTTTTGTGTCCGCCAATGATAACGGAACCGCCGACCTCTCCTTTTTTAACGCCTTTGGTCCAGGGCGCCCCCGTGATGCCAAAATCGTTGTACACCGGAATGTGCAGCAGCGCCGACAACGTGTTCAGCGCCAGGGCATAGCCGGCGGAAGGGCCGCCCACGTTGTATGAGGCGGATAGCAGCTGGTGATGAATCGTGTATTTGTCGAGAAATTCGCCAAGCAGTTTGGCGAGGCTGATTTTCGGCGCCAAACCCTGGAGGTAATTTTTCACCATGGTCAGGGCCTCTTTGGCGGATTGCTGCGTCATCTGGACCGCCATGTCCAGTTCGGCAGCGGCCGACGATGCCGAAGATACCGCCCCGGTCACCAGCACCTTCTCTGCGGTCAGGCCATAGGTCAGGCTGGTGGCAATGGGCAATAGCATTCCGGAGACATCATTGGCCCCAACGCCAATGATGAAGCCGACCTGGGGTTCCTGGCTCAATTCGGCTTCCAGGAATTCATCCAGCTGGACTTTCCCCCTTTTCACGGGGCTTTCGGAGATTTCCCGGCGGGCGGAAAAGAGGTGCGGTTCCACCAACGGATACCCGTCCTCTGATTGGATCGGTTTCAAAATGGACACGATCTCCGAATATCGACGTTCAAAGGTTGTGGTGTCTTTTTTGGTTTCGCTGCGGAGTTCGTCCGGAGCGCCTGCCGCATCCAGAATGCCGAGCAGTGTCTTGTAATTGAATTTGATGAAATTATTTCGATCCTGAGGCGCTTCCTTGAGCAACGCGCGGAATCGTTGAAGGACTTCATACTCGGCCACTCTCAAACTTAATGCCTTCTCTACAAAGGCCGCATAGTCCGCCGGCGTATGGCAGATGCCCTTGGCAGACTCGATGATGGTTTCCTCGTCCAGCCCCTGGGACAGGGGGACTCCTTTGAGGCTGTTTTTCACGATCTCGGAGATATCGTCATTACCGAGATGTCCCGAAACTTCCAATACTTTGAGACGTTTCGAACGTATCAGGGCGGGATCCAGAATATCCAGCCGGTTGGTCGTCAAGGTGGTGAACACCCGATTCAGCGGGATCTCGCCGTCGATGATATTGAGAAAGCGGTTCGTCAATTTGTCGGATGGTGATCCGCCGGCGCCGCTCCGTTTCGGCGCCAGGGCATCGCCTTCATCGAAGAAGACGACCGACGGCGCAATCATCTTGGCGATGTCGTATATTTTTTCCAGGTTTTCGATGGCCCCGTCGACGGGATTCACGGGGTCCTGGAGTGCGCTCGGACTGGCGGAGATGTCATGCACATCCCCATTTTCGCTGAGCCAGGCGCGCACCAGAAATGTCTTGCCGCTTCCCGGAGGACCATTGAGGACGACCCCTTTCTCTTCACTGACACCGTAATAGAGGCTGTTGTTGGCCATTTCCGAAAAGGTGTTTTTGACTTTCCCGACATAGGATTCCCATTGCACCTGCCGGTCCATTCTGTCGACAAATTTCTTGTAGAGATCGCCGAAGGAATTTTTAGCCACCAGTTCAAAGGCCTGGCGAACGAGAACAGCGTCTGAAAAGTAATCCTGGGAAAAGTCGCTTTTAATTTGGATCACCGACTGAATCAGCTTTCTGACGTAAGCGGGAATGATTTTCAGGGTGCGTTCGGTGAAAATCGTGTAAAGCCGCTCCACCACATGGTCCAGGTCTCCGTGTGAAATGCATTTAATGTTCCAGTTGCATTGGGTTTTATCGGAAACGCCCACGTAAATGTCATTTCGCTGGAGTTCCAGCCGAACAATTTCCTTGAGATTGTCCGGATTTTTCCAGTATTCGGAGATTTCGATGATAACGCCCTTTTCGACAAATCGACGGTAGATGGCCGAATCAAAGCGCTCGGGCTGATCGGTGGTGGCCAGCAGGAGGCAGTCCCGCTGACCGTTTATCACCTCGTCGATGACGATATTGGCGGTGTCGATCAGCGTCCGTTGCTGCCGCTCGACGCCGGACTGCCGGCCGTCCGCCTTACCAAAGGCACTGTGAGCCTCTTCAATATGACGGATGGAGGTTTTTTGGGGGTCCCCCATGGCCTTCTTGAAATAGTTACCGGGTTCTCCGGCAAGAGCGGTTTGATAATCGTTCGGGGTGACCATGGTGTAATCGACCATCACCCCCTGTTCCTCCAGTTTGGACAGATTTCGTCCAATCTGGCGTTTCAGAATACGACGCAGCAGCGGGATCCGGGTAAGGGATTTGTAGAACTTTAGCTTTTTGCGTCGATCCATTTCCATGGAAAGCCCGGGGTTGACATCGTCAAGTGATTTCCAGAAGGGCTCGTCCGCCAGCAGCTCTTCCTTTTTCTTTCCCAGATCGATTTCAGGAAGTACTTCGTTTCCAAAGATGACTGCTTCAACGGCCTCTATCAGGGTCGATGTCTTCCCGCTGCCGCTGGGACCGGTGATCAGGACCAAGGGGGCCTTCGGTACCTCCGGATCCGAAAGATATTCTTTTCGGATATGGGAACGGTAAATCTTTTCGAAAAGATTTCGAAGCTCCCAGGGAACATGAACGTCGGTCAATTCTTTTTCCAGCAACGACAGGAGATACGCGTAGTCCCGTGACGATACCTCTTTTTCGAGTATCTTGCCCCAGGCATCCTGAGGGTTGGTCTGGCCGGAAATTTCAAACCGGCGCTGCCAGTCGGTCAGAATGTCCGGATCCTTCAGGATCTGAAAGGTTCTGTCCGGCGCCGCCATGAACAGGGATTGTAACGAATCCACAATCCGGCTGATAAAATTTGACGGTGGTTTGTGCTGGTTGAGGCGGGAACGCATGAACGATTTGGTTTCATAAGGCCAAGACGCAACAAGCTCCTCGATTTCCTGAATCCGTTGTTCAGGAAGCCGCACATAGACCTTCTCTTTTGTTTTGCTTCGCGTCATAGGTCACTCTTTCGAAGGTTCGGACGGCACCGGAGGGGCTGGAAGCGTCAGCGCCGGTGCTCCCTGGGTATTTTGAATCACCACGGTATGTTGCCCCTCCTGGTTCTTTTCATATGCGGTTGCCCACTTTTGTTGGGTAAGAAACTGGAGTAGCGCGGTATCCGTGGTCCCGTCCGTTCTGCCGACGGCGCCCTGAAGGGACTGGATACCGTCCAGGTAGGCGGCATACAGCTTCCGGATGCGGCTCGCCTCCTGGTCTGCGGCATAATTCTCGGCTTCCGCAATGAGTTCCCGGCGTTTCTTCTCCTCGGTGGCTGCGACCAGTTTGTCTCCAAACCGGGTTTCTTTGAGCACAAAGCTGACAATCTCGATCCCGAATTTTTCTTCCAGGGTAGGGCCGCCTTCATTGATCGGTCGCGATTTCAAGGCCGTAAAGATTTCTTCCTTGATCGTTTCCCGTTTGCTGACCAGATTGTCTACCGGCTGGGCCTGGAGGATATCTTTGACAATGCCGTCGTAATCTCCCTGCAGAATGTCCATCGCTTCCAGGTTCTCTATGGCCCATATCCGGAGGTCCCGTATCCGATAGGTCAGCACCGCTGAAGTCCATAAGGCAACGTTTTCTTTGGATATAATTCTCATTGGGTCGATGCTTCCGGCCAGGAACAACATCTGGTTCATCAGCGACACTTCCTGCTCGATTCGGGTGAAAAACGGCAGTCGAACGTGCCAACCGACCCCGGTGATGGCCTCCCGCTTGCCCCCGAATTTCTCCAGAACCACCGCATAGTTCATTTTGACCTTGTAAATGGTTTTCGTGGCATACACCAGGGCCGCCAACCCATAGATCAAACCGCCGATCGTCAGGATCGCCAGCGTTCGCCGCAGCACTTTTTTTACGAAGGCGCGTCTTACGAATCGTTTCGAAACATCTTCGGCCATTGGATATCCTCTTCTATTTCTGGTTCACCACAGAGAAGCAATTTTTCACCACAGAGGCACGGAGGAAACGGAAATTATTTTCTTTTTTGTCCGATTGAGCAATACCAATCATCCCTGCGTCCGGGGAGACTCAGCTCCCCATGTATCATTTTTCAAAACCGGATTTAGACAGGCTATTGATGCTCAGCCGCACGCAGTGCCGGGAGGGTTTCAAGAATCGGTATCTCCCGATTTCTGAAACAATTCAAATTCTCTGTGCTCTCTGTGTCTCTGTGGTGAATCATCTTTTCGTTTATGTGATAGATTAAATCAAAGCTATTTCCGGAACGTAAATCGTTCCTTGAACCAATCGGTGGCTCTTTTCACAAATTCACGCTGCAGGTCCGGATCACTCATCCGGTGATCGCCGCCGGGCTGAATCCACAACCGCTTGGGGGCCTGCGCATTTTCGTGTATCTCCCCGGCATCGGAGACCGGCACGACCTCGTCCGCGTCTCCATGTATAACAAATATGCGACCGACCCTGGACAGGCGATCGGAAATATCGAAGGATAGCATCCGTTCGTCCAGGATGGTCCCGGTCTGCCTGTGGTGGGCCGCCGCATTGATCGTACGGCTTCGGGCAGGCGCTGCCACAGTGACCAGTGCATCCACCGACAAGGCGTCGGCGATCGATATAGAGACCGCCCCACCATAGCTGCTGCCAAACAATCCAATCTGTCGCCCGATGGATTCGGTGTCCTGGAGCCGGGCCACGGCTGCGCGCAGATCATCACACCGCGCTTTCAATGAAGTGACTTTGTGAAATACACCGTCGCTGTCACCGCAACCGCGGTGGTCGAACCTGAAATATGCAATTCCGGCCGCATTGCAGGATTCGGCCAGAGCGATCTGTTTCGGGGAACGGCATGTACTGAGAAGACCATGTGACCCGATCACGAGGGGTGGATGGTCTACCTCCGGTAGGTGCAGTATTCCCCGCAGTCTAAAACCATCGGCCCGGAACGTGATGCTTTTGACGTTTGTCATCGTAAACACACCTGTCATGGGATTTCAAATCATTTTTCCAGACCGAATCGCGTGTCGATGCCGCTGATATCACGGCTTGCAAGGAGGACTAAATTAACATACAAGACAAAATTCTAAAACTCTTTTAAGCGTTCATAGACGAAGCATACGTTTTATTTTTTCATGGAACATCAGTGGCGGATACCTATGGCGGTTCAAAAAGGTAAGATCATCGAGCTGAACATCACGGATATTGCATTCGGCGGAAAAGGGCTGGCCAAACCCGACGGCTTTGCCGTGTTTGTTGATCGTGCCGTTCCGGGGGATGTGGTCCGGGCTCGAGTCACACGGAAAAAGAAAAATTATGCCGAGGCCCGCATCGTGGACATGGTGCGCCCGTCACCCCATCGCGTGGAAGCGCCCTGCCCGTATGTCGGCTGGTGTGGCGGGTGCAAGTGGCAGGATGTCCATTATGACGCCCAGCTCGAATACAAGCAGCGGCATGTGGAGGATGCGCTGCGGCATATCGGTCTTATAGACAAGGTACCGGTGCATCCCACCATACCTTCACCCGATCTGTTCCATTATCGCAACAAAATGGAGTTTTCGTGCTCGGACAGACGCTGGCTGCTGCCCGAAGAGATGGATCACGCCGACATCGACCGGACGTTCGCCCTGGGTCTCCATGTCCCGGGAACTTTTTCCAAGGTGCTGGATACCCGGATCTGTTATCTGCAGCCCGAGCTCGGAAACCGGATTCTCGAAGTGGTCCGCGACCACATGAAATCATCCGGGCTTCCCGCCTATGGCCTCCGCTCCCACGCTGGATTTTGGCGGTTTCTCGTGCTTCGCCATTCAAGGGCCCATGATCAGTGGATGGTGAATATTCTCACTGCCGCCGAGAATCCGGAAGCGGTATTTCCCCTGGCCGAGAAGCTGCGGGCCGAATTTCCCGAAGTCGTTTCCGTTCTCAACGGTGTCACCGCCAGAAAATCCGGCGTTGCCGTCGGTGAATCCACGGTCATGCTTTCAGGGGGCAACACGATCAGAGACCGGATCGACACGTTTGAGTTCGAAATCTCGGCAAATTCGTTTTTTCAGACCAATACTCGCGGGGCGGCGGTGCTCTACGATACGGTACGCCGGTTCGCGGACCTCGAAGGCGGGGAGACGGTGCTCGACCTATACAGCGGTACCGGTACGATTGCCATTTTTCTGGCCGCATCGGCTGCATCGGTCATCGGTATGGAGATGGTCGAGAGTGCCGTTCTGGATGCCGAAAGAAATTGTCGCCTCAACAATATTGGAAACTGCCGGTTTGTCAAAGGGGATATCCGTGAGGCATTGTCCGCAATAACGGACTCGCCCGATGTGATGATTATAGATCCCCCGAGGGCAGGCATGCACCAGGATGTCCTTAAACAGGTTCTGACGATAGCTCCACAAAAGGTTGTCTATGTTTCCTGTAATCCGGCAACACTGGCCAGAGATCTTGGTGTGATGCAGGAAACCTATGGGGTTCATGAGATCCAGCCGGTGGACATGTTCCCCCACACCTATCACATCGAGGCGGTCGCGCGGCTTTCGAAGAACTAAAGAACGGTTTGCCCGTTAGCCGGTTCGCCGGTTTGCCGGTTGTATTCGGATACAAGATCCAAGATTCAGGATTCAGGATAAGAAGGGTGATCAATCAGCGCCCACCCAATAAGCGGTGCATCTTGCATCCTGGATCCTGCATCCATTACATTTATCTTTCAGCTTTCACCTTTAAACTTTCAGCTCAAGCATCCAAAATCAATCTGGTTGTTTTTGGAAGATGTGGGGATTTCGGGGGTGACGAACAAAGTTGAATTCGGAGTCCGGCAGCGTTTCATGGGCGCCGATTATCAAAAACCCGGACGGAAAAAGGGTATTTGCGATCTTTTGAAAAGCCGGGACCTTTAAGGTGTCCCGATAGTAAGTCAGTACATTATTGCGCAGAAACAGCAAGTGGAACCCGGTGTCCGGAGGGTCAGACAGCAGATGGTGATGCCGCCACCGGATATGGGATGTAAACTCTGGTTTCACGGCATATCGGTGCCGGCGGACGCTATCGAAACAGCGATCCCGGAGATCATGGGACACCTCTTTCAGGCTGCCGGCAGGATAGAATCCGGACCTGGCACGATCCAGATTTTCCGGGTTCAAGTCACTGGCGAGAATCCAAAGGGCTGCCCGACACGGTTTCGATGTCGCGAGCCGGTCATGGATGATTTTCAGGCTATAGACCTCTTCGCCACCGGCACAGCCCGCCGACCACGCCCGGATGACGGATATGCCGCTGTTGTCCAGTCGAGGTAAAATGTCCTCTTCAAGGGTCCGCCAGAGCTCGCGGTCTCTGAAAAAACGGCTGATCGACACCGACATGGCGCGCTCACATTCCTCCCGAAGCCGGGGGTTGACGTCGATGAGATCCAGATATTCGGACAGATTACGGCAGTTCAACACATGCATGTGGCGAACGACACGCTTTTTAGCTCCCTTTCGGACTTTTCGGTAGCCTTTCCAGGAAAAGCCGAAATAGTCCAGAAGTCTTCGAAACTGGGTATCGTCCATGTGGTCTGCCGTTTCGATTGCGGATGTTTATTACAAATTCACCACAGAGTATCGATGAGAGAAAAAAATCAGGATCGCATGAGATTTATCTACAGACGTATAAGTAACATAATCGAACCCATCGGAAAATGACAGGAGCGGTGACATGGCCAAAGCCTATGATCCGAGAATGCATACCGCCGAACATATTCTAAACGCGGTGATGGATCGAACCTTTGGGTGTGGGCGGTGTTTCAGCGCCCACATTGAAAAGAAGAAATCGAAGTGTGACTACCACATGTCGCATGCGGTTTCGGAGACGGATATCCGGAATGTCCAAGATGCGGTCAACGACGTTATCCGTTCCGATCTTCCGGTCACAGAGGAGGGGCTCTCCAAAGAGCAGGCCGACGAACAGTATCAATTAGACAAACTTCCTTCAGATGCCGGCGGGACCGTTCGCATCATTCAGATCGGTGACGTGGACGCCTGCCCATGCATCGGGCCCCATGTGGTGTCCACCGGCACCATCGGAACGTTTCGTATTACATCGCACACATTCAAGGACGGGGTGCTGCGTATCCGGTACAAACTTTCAGCTCCGAATACCGCTGGATAACTGCCATGACCTGGCTTTGGTTATCCCTGCTGACCGCGCTGGCGGCCGCATCCCAGGACGCCTGGATCAAACGGTATTTTTCCGATTTGACCCCGTTCGAGATGACGGCCATTCCCGTTTTCTACAGCATTCCATGTTTCGCCGTTTTCCTTCCCTTTGTCACCGTGCCGCCTCTGGATCCGATCTTTTACCTGTGTGTGATTTCCGCCCTCCCCATCAACGCCGTCGCCGTTGTGCTATACATGAAAGCCATCAAGATGTCCCCGTTGTCTCTGACCATTCCCTATTTGGCGTTTACTCCCGCATTCATGATCCTGAGCGGCAGCCTCATTCTCGGAGAGATGCCGAACCAATGGGGAGTCCTGGGAATCGGTGTGACCTGCGCGGGAGGGTACGTGCTGAATCTGGACGGCTCCCGCGGCCATGTCCTGGATCCACTGGCTGCGATTTTCCGGGAGACAGGCTCCTGGATCATGCTGGTTGTGGCCTTTCTGTTCAGCTTTGCGGCCGTCATCGGCAAGCTGGGTATTCTGCATTCCTCACCGATGTTTTTCACGGTGTCCTTTTTCCTGATTTTCAGTGTCGCCATGATTTGTCTCTTGCTGGGTACGGGGAAGGTGCGGCCGATGGTGTTCAAAGATTATTTTTTCAAAGGACTTGTTGTCGGGGGCATTCTGTTTGTCCATGCCGTTCTGCACGGGTTTGCCATATCCATGGCAAAGGCGGCCTACATGATCGCCATCAAGCGTCTGAGTATTCTGTTCAGCGTTCTGTTGGGAGGGATTTTGTTTGACGAAAAGGCCATCCGGATTCGATTTTTAGGGGCGACGCTGATGATATGCGGGGCGGCCGTAATAATCCTTATAGCCACATAGCCCGAACATTGCATGAAATCTTTTCAGCATATGTCTTAAGATAAACGAGATCGGTTCCTTAACGTGAAAACTGACGCATTGGGCTGCGATGCAATTGGTCACGTTGAAAAACGGATGAACGGCCTGAAAAGATTTCACCCTTGGGGCTTCGCTCTGCGAGCTTCGACCTCACATGCCGGGCCAAACGGAGACCTCCATGGTCGGCGTTATTCGAGATTCGCGGTAGTCGGACTACAGCTTCATCTCGTAGTAAGCAGCGAATCGCGAAGCGAGGCGCCTTGCCGGCTCTGTGTAGCGGATAGACGGCAAGGGGTACGTCAGTACCTGTGTAACCCCGTCAGGAACTGCCTTGCCCATGAAGGTCTCCATTTGGCGCAATGTCCGGGATAAAAACCGTTTTGAAACCCCATGGAAGATAATCCAAAGATGTCCGCGGCGCAGAAGACTATCCGTTATGGCTTCCGGGAAGGAGGGGACCAGCGTGCGCGGATCACATTGATGATACGACCGATGGATGCGGTGAGTATCACGAGGATCACCAGAAATGCCAGAGGGATCACTATGGCGGCGCTGAGCTTAACAACGAAAAGCAGAACTGGAATTGCCACAAACACAATCAAGGATACCAGAACAAGGGACAGACATCCAGTGAAGAAATCCCTCGTAAAACTCGGCGATTCCGAAAACTGTGGAGGGTCGATATACACGGATTCAGGCGGTTTATCATGCGCGGATTCAGACGGGTGCTCGATGTCCTTGTTTACTTCCCCGGAGTTCTGGTTGTCTTCGCTCATGGTCTACTTTACTCTTTAGTTTCGGAGTCGGTTTCCGATGGCGTCATAGTGGTAACAGGAGAAAATCCCGTTTGCGGGAGCGCATCTTCCATAGGGGCGCCATCTAACATCCTTTCCATATCATACGTGCATACGAGGGTCTTTTCAAGTCGCTGAAAAACAGTCAGCGCTATGATACGTCGCATCAGTTTACAGTGCCCCGATTAAAAGTTATCATAGATGCTCCGCGCTGCATTGCCGGAATCGATTTCCAAGATGAACCAATGGCCCGGGAAAATGTAAAACGGCCCCGGGAAACAAAGCCAAGAATCCTGTCCCCTGCCATCGACTATGGAGCGTATGCCCCATCCGATAACAAAGGGATCCATCGGCGTGAGAAACAATCAACATTTGGGCGCAACCCCGGGCACCGCCTCATGGCCTGACGGCCGGAGACCGTTGGATGCGGGAACGGCTATGGATCCACACCGACGCCTGTCGGTCCTGCTGGCGCTGCTGCTGGCGGTCGCGGTTTTGCTTGTCTATCGGCCGGTAAAGAACTTTGGCTTTGTGGATTTCGATGACCGCGGCTATGTGACCAACAATGTCCGCGTGACAAATGGCCTGACATGGGAGAATATTTACTGGGCGTTTACGACGTTCCATGGGGCCAATTGGCATCCCCTGACCTGGATATCCCACATGGCCGATTGCCAGTTCTTCGGCCTGAACGCCGGTGCGCACCACCAGACCAGCGTGATGATCCATATCGTCAATACGGTGCTGCTTCTTTTGCTCTTGACGCGGATGACCGGTGCCCTGTGGAAAAGCGCGTTTGTCGCCGCATTGTTTGCCCTGCATCCCCTGCATGTGGAATCGGTTGCGATGATCAGCGAGCGTAAGGACGTGCTGAGCGCCTGTTTCGGGTTCCTTGCCGTCTACTTTTACATCCCATATGCACGGGAAAAACGTCCCGGCCCCTATGTGCTATCCCTGGCGTGCTTTGCCCTGTCCATCATGGCAAAGCCGATGATGGTGACACTGCCGTTTCTGCTGTTGCTCTTCGATTTCTGGCCGTTGGGACGGGTCCCTGACATCTCGCTGCGGTCAGGGAAAAACGTCCGAAAACTAGCCGCCCTGGTGGTCGAAAAAATCCCCTTTTTGTGTTTATCGGCCCTGTCTTCCATACTGACCGTCTTCGCCCAGGGACAGGCCGGTGCCGTGAAAACACTGGAAGCCTTTCCATTGGATGTGCGAGTCTTTAACGCCATTGTGGCGTACGTGTGGTATGCCATCAAAACCGTATGGCCCCGGCACCTGGTGGTGTATTATCCGCATCCCAGATTCGGTCTCGGCCCCGTGGAGCTTTTCGGCTCGCTCATGATCCTGGCCGGCATCAGTTATCTGGCGGTGCGCTATGCCAAGCAACGTCCCTATCTTTTTGTCGGCTGGTTCGGCTATCTGGGAATGCTGGTTCCGGTCATCGGCCTTGTCCAGGTCGGCAGTCAGGGAGTGGCCGACCGCTACAGCTATGTCCCTATCATTGGGCTGTTTCTTATCGCGGCCTGGGGGCTGCCCGAATTGCTTGCCGGCCGGCGCCGTCGGAGAATGATGCTTTGGTGCGGCGGTATCCTTGCACTGGCAATACTCGGCGTGCTTTCGGCACGCCAAGTCGGTCACTGGAGAAACAGCGCGGTCCTGTTCGAGCGGGCACTGGCCCTGACGGAGGACAATGCCCGCGCCCACAGTTGTTTGGGATTAGCCCATTTTCGAGACGGACGCATCGAGGACGCCATATTCCATTACCGCGAATCGATCCGAATCGATCCCGACTACGACGCGGTTCACACCAATCTGGCCAGTGCGCTTTACTCTGTCGGAGATGTCGGCCGAGCGCGTTACCATCTCGAGCGGGCACTCCGTCTCTATCCTCAGAACCCGGTTGCCAACACGAATCTGTCGATCATCCTGCTTGCCGACGGAGATTTCGAGGCGGCGATCGCGCGGCTGCGCATCGCCGTCGAAAATGCCCCGGATAGCCCGAAGAGCCGGGAAGTACTGGCACAGGCCCTCTTGGATACCGGCCGGGCAAAGGAGGCGGAATCCCATCTGCGGCATGCCCTTCGGTACACATCCACACAGCGGGAAACCCGGCTTATGTTGGCCCGTTCCCTTTTGGCCCAAAACAGGTCGACGGACGCCATCGGCCTGCTCTCCCTGATGCTGCGCGAGGACCCGGAGGATCTCGATGCTCTGGGTCTTTTAGGGGAAGGCATGGTGAAGGCAAATAACCCGTCCGGTGCCGTCGCTGTTTTCGAACGGCAGTTGACACTGAGAGACAGCCCGAATGTCCGAAACAATCTGGGAATCGCCCTGGCAAGCGCCGGTCGTTTACACGAGGCGGTCCGACAGCTCTCCGAGGCGGTGCGCCTGGCCCCCCAAAACGATGTATTTCGAAATAATCTGGAAACGATACAGCAGGCCATGAGAAAGACGGAGTGATACGGGCCGGAAAAGTGCATGCACGGGGCATTACCAGCGGGGCATGGGAACGTATGAAGGTGCCACCGGCACCGGCTGATGACGCCGGCTCGGGGACTTGGCAGACAGAGGAAAGGGCATGGTGCCGGGTACCAAGGATATGTGGCGGAAGTGCATGGGAATCGAACCAAAGCACTTGCTATAAGTGTTTAATTATATCATATAATTAGACATATAAAAAAATATGTCCGGAACTTATCCGGCGCCTTTTTCTTGATGTGCCATTATCAAGGATTCCGGCAACTCCTTTTCACCAACCGTAGCACCCAACTTTTTGCGGTGGCTAATCGGCCTGATATAGAAGATAGTCTGTTGCCATGAGCACCGAGGGTAGTGTTTTGACGGTGCGCACTGTTGGCAATAGTAGTCAGTTCAGATATCCTAAAAATGCATGCAACTTACGTGAAGTTAGCCGATATTGGAAAATATTGATTGTTTGAAGTTTTCGGATACCAATACCATTCTAGACCGCGTAACAGCAAAATGACAGTTTCGACTGATGCGGGTATGCATGAGTTTAAAACTTTAGCAGAATCATGGATATCCATTAGCGTCGTCATTTTTTATCCTGTTTGGTGATTCAGGGGCAGGCAGATCTGACAATTCTCAGCCTTTTTTGTGGAGCGGGGAGAAGCTTGAATAATGGATAAAAACCTAAAGGGAGATCTTCCGGACGACGACACCGGTACTGAACTGGCGCGTGAGCTTGGGCTCGGTGCTGCGATGTCGATTGGCATCGGCACAATGGTATGCGCAGGAATCTTTGTGCTGCCGGGGATTGCCGCAGCCAAGGCTGGACCTGTCGTGGTGCTCGCATTTGCTCTCTGCGGGCTGGTCGCTGTCTTGATAGCCTTCTGCATGTCCGAGTTAGCCACCGGCATGCCGTTGTCCGGGGGCGGTTATCTGTTCATTGTGAGGGCCTTTGGTCCCATGATGGGTACAGTCATGGGGTGGTGTTTGTGGCTGAGCCTTATATTCGCCTCTGCCTTCTATATGATCGGCTTCGGATACTATGTAGGGGATGTCTTGTCCATATCACACGTGTGGCTGGCACTGATTATGACGGGTTTGCTCACAGGGCTCAATTTCATCGGCGCCAAAGAGACCGGGGGCACCCAGAACGTGATCGTCGCAGGGCTTCTCATTGCGCTCACCGTGTTTTTCGTGGTTGCCGTATCGGAGGTTGACGTGGAGAACCTGCGTCCATTAATCCCCCCCGAGATCGGCATTTCGGGGTTTTTGGTGGTGACCCCCGTTCTGTTTGTAACATTCATGGGTTTTGCTGAAATTGCTGCGGTTTCAGAAGAGATAAAAAACCCGCACCGGAATCTGCCGATTGCGGTGGTCGGTTCGGTCGTCGTTGTGACCGTGGTATATTGTCTGGTAGAATTCTGCGTTGTCGGACTGCTCCGGTGGGACGATCCCAACATGGCCACCGAGACGATTCTCATGGAACTGGCCCGAATGCTGATGGGGAAGACAGGCTATTATCTGATTTTGCTCGGCGGCATATTCGCCACGGTATCCTCGGCCAATGCCAGCATTATGGCCGCCTCACGGATCAGCTTCGCCATGGGACGGGATCGCCTGATGCCCGATTGGTTCAATACAATCCATCCTCGATTCAGAACGCCGTACCGATCCATCTTCGTCACCGGTGGATTGACCATGGTCCTACTGGTCATTTTAGGCTCCCATCTTGAGCTGATTGCAGAGGTGGGTGCATTTCTGAGCCTCTTGCTCTACGCGTTCATCTCCCTGGCCTGCATGGTCATGCGGCATGCGGAATTGGACTGGTACAAGCCCAGCTTTAAGACCCCGCTGTACCCGGCGGTACCTATCCTGGGGTTGCTGGGCTGCCTGTTTGTGATGGGCATAACGAGCCGGCCGACGATCCTGATCGGATTGGGCCTCATCGCCGGCACCTTGATCTGGTATGTCTTATTTTTACGCGAACATACGCAACTTGTGGGCGTATCCAATGATCTGTGGGAGAAGAAAGTTATCAGGCCGCTTGTGGCCAAAGCGGAAGAATATGCGGCGGCCCGGCGGGATGCATTCCCCGTGATCCTCTTGCCCCTTTCCAATCCTGCCACGGAAGAAGCGCTGCTCCGTGTGGGCACGGCGCTGGCCAAGGCCAGAAGGGCTCGTCTGCATCTGGCTCACGTTGTGAGCCTTCCGAGGCAGACGCCTCTATAGGCCGGCCGTATCGAATTCGAGAAAATGCGCCGCGAACAGGAAACGCTCCTGGATGTGGCATCCAGGCGCGCCACCGAACAAGGGATCCGCGCCCGAGCCAGTGCCTTGGTGGCCCACAGCGTACCATCTGCCCTGCTGAATATTGCTGATATCGAACAAACGGACCTCATTCTTATGGGTTGGCGGGGCGAGGTCCGCGGTCCCCTTCTGCGTGGCACCAATGTGGCAGGAGTGGCCAAAGTTGCGGACCGCAATATCCTGGTCCTAAAGGATAATAGCTTAAGCAAGGTTGACCGGATTCTCGTACCTGTCGGCGGCGGTCCGCACACTAAGCTGGGGCTGCAAGTAGCTCAACAACTGGCTGTGCAATGGGGGGCCACGATAACGGCCATGACGGTTCTGTTAGACCGGGACTATTCCGATGCCGTATCTGCCTTTGACCCCGAAAGTCGGCAATCTCATCAAGACTCCGGCGAAGAATTCGTGCGCGACATTTTGAAAGAAGTGGGCGTCACCGCTGAAATCGCCGCCGTTATCGACACCGACATCAGTCATGGCATCATCAACATCGTCGCCGATTACGATCTCATCATTATCGGGGCGTCGGACGAATGGGCTGTTCGACGGTGGCTCTTCGGCTCCGTTCCCGACAAGGTGGCCAATCAAGCATCGGTGTCGGTATTGATGGTGCGCTCGAAGGATTGATCATTTCAACCCGTCGAGACCAGTCACCATATCGCCCTCGGTGAATCCAGACACGTTTAGCTTGTAAGCAACGATAAGTAAGATTAATTACTACGGCTGATGGTGCGATGAAGATGGTAAAATCGGCTGACGAGGCGATCAAGGCTTGATGCTGCGGTTGTGATATCGGTCGACAATCCTCCTCTGGACCACGGGAACCATCGCGTGGCATCGTTCCCCACTATATTATAGATGATCCGCAACTCCGTTTGTTTTATAAGATATTGTTATAATAATTAAAATGGCGGAAGTGCATGGGAATCGAACCCACCCGGGACGGTGTTAACGCCCCACACCGAATTTGAAGTCCGGGAGCCGCACCAGCTAGCTGCGCACTTCCGAATGAAACGCCCCTTTCTATAGGTCCCGTCTCCTGTTTTGTCAATAACATCTCATCGCGGAAACCGGCCCCGGCTCTGATGTCCGAGTCGGGTCGGCGTTTCCTCTTATTTCGTTTCGGGACATATTTTGCTATACAGCTGAATAGCTTCCGGAGACAATCGGTTTCCCTTGATCCACCCAAGACATTCGATTGAGCGATGCATTCATCAGTGATGGATCCGAAAAAACTGGCCGACACATTTCAGCGACTGGTCCGAATCGACAGCATTTCAAAGGAGGAGGGGCAACTGGTCCGGATCCTTCGGCCGATGCTCGATGATCTGGGAGCGGAAACCATTGTGGATCACGCCGGGGAGCGCATCGGCGGACAGACCGGCAACCTGATCGCACGGTTTTCCGGCAACCGGGATGTTGCCCCCATGCTCTTGAGCGCCCATATGGACACCGTGGAACCCGGACGAGGGATCCAGCCGGTTTGCAAAGACGGTATATTCTTCAGTGATGGGGCCACTATCCTCGGGGCCGACGACAAGAGCGCCATTGCCGTTCTGCTGGAAATTCTTCGTGTCCTGGTGACCCGCGATCTGCCCCACGGGCCGATCGATCTGGTATTGACCATCTGTGAGGAGATCGGACTCCTTGGCGCCAAGCATCTGGATTTCGGCCACCTGCGGGCCCGGTTCGGTTACGTGCTCGACTCCAGGGATACGGAGGCCGTGGTGATCCGCGCACCGTCGGCAAACCGGTTCGACATCGTGGTTCACGGCAGGGCGGCCCATGCCGGAGCCGCCCCCGAATCGGGCATTAACGCCATTGCGCTGGCGGCACAGGCCATTGCCGCACTGGATGTGGGACGGATCGATGCGGAAACCACATGCAATATCGGGCTTATCGACGGCGGAATTGCCACGAATATTGTACCGGACCGCGTCTCGGTGACCGGAGAAGCCCGAAGCCACAGTGACGAAAAACTTCAACGCCTGACCCGCCGTATCACGGAAGCCTTCGAAAATACCGTGGACGCGCATCGATCCGAACCCGGGGACGGCCTTCCCCGGGCGGAAATCCACGTGTCCGAACAGTTTGCACGCACCGACGTTGCGGATGACCATCCCGTTGTATTGCTGGCCCGACGGGCAGCCTCAAACCTGGGGCGGAATATGGCGACCAGGTCCACCGGCGGCGGGGCTGATGCCAATATCTTTTTTCAGAACGGGATTATCACCGGTGTGCTCGGCACCGGACCCCTGGACATTCACACCGTACGGGAATCCATTGCCCTGGCGGACATGGTCAGGGCGGCGGAGTTGGTGATGGAGATTATCCGCTTGCACGCGGAGGCTTGATACTGGATACTGGATGCTGGATGCTGGATACTGGATGGAAGATTCAAGATCCAGGATACAGGATACAAGCTATCTGGTGGGGTGAGGGGACTGGATGCTGGATACTTGATGAGCTGAAAGCTCAAAGTTGAAAGCTGAAAGGATTCAGGGCTCAGGGCACAGGGCTAAAGGCACAGGGCAGGGGGCTTAAGGTACAGGGCTTGCCCGCCTTTGGCGGGTCGGAGGTCAGAGGGCAGGTGTCGGGTTTCAGGATTCAAGACCCAGGATACTGGATGGATGTCTCATGGGGTGGAAACTGATTGATTGTCTTTCATATCCTGAATCCTGAGTCTTGGATCTTGTATCCGAGTACAACCGGCAAACCCTTCGACAGGCTCAGGACAGGCGGGCTAACTGGCCAACCGGCCAAACCGGCCAACGGGCATACGGGGCCGCGGGCCCACGGGCAGAGGGCTCAGGGCCAAAGGCTCAGGGCACAGGGCTCAAGGTTAAGGGCTTGCCCGCATTTGGGGGGCTGGATACTGGATTCTGGATTCTGGATGCTTGCCCGCCCGCCAGCGGGTTGGAGGTCAGAGGTCGGAGGTCTGAGGACAACGAATGACGATCCGCGAAGCGGTACAAATGACTGAATGACGCTGCCGACAGGCGGCAAATGACATGTACTACTGGCCAACGGGCAGGCGGGCCAATCCGTCTTCGCCTTCCGGACTTCGCCGGACAGGCGGGCAGACGGGCCCACGGGCAAACGGGCCCACGGGCCAACAGGCCAACAGGCCAACAGGCTAAACCGGCAAACCGGCGAAACCGGCAAACCAAAGAAATTAATCTCTGTGAACTCTGGGCGCTCTGTGAGAGATTATATAGCTTCTAAAACCTGTGAGAGATTATGATCGCTTACTTCGATTGTTTTTCCGGAATCAGCGGAGATATGACCCTCGGCGCCCTTCTCGATCTGGGTGTTTCCCGGGACTGGCTGACGGATCAACTGGACCAGCTGCCCCTTGCAGGCTTTTCCCTGGAGACCGAGACCGTCCTGCGAAACGGGATCACCGCGTGCGATCTCAACGTCCGTGTCACGGATGACAGCGGGCCACGCACCCACGCCGATATCCGGCACATGATCGCGTCCGGCCGGCTCCCCGATCGGGTGAAAGAGCGGAGCCTTTCCGTATTTAAAAAGCTTGCCGAAGCCGAAGCCAAAATCCACGGGTGCCGGGTCGATGATGTGCATTTTCATGAAGTCGGCGCTGTGGATGCGATCGTGGACATTGTGGGCACCGCGCTGGGCCTGGAGCACCTCGAGGTCGACCGCCTGGTGGCCTCGCCCCTGCCGCTGGGTTCCGGTTTCGTGACGTCCCAGCACGGGCGGTTGCCGATCCCCGCCCCTGCCACCGTGGAGATACTCAAAGGATTACCCGTTTATGGATCCGGCGTTGACGCTGAACTGGTGACACCGACCGGCGCGGCCATTGTGGCTGCCCTGGCCGAGTTGGTGGGTGACATGCCCAAGATGCGTATTGAGACGATCGGGTACGGGGCAGGTCAGCGGGTGCTGGCAGATCGTCCGAACCTGCTCCGAATCGTCCTGGGACACGGGGACACCCACGAGCCCGGAGACGAGACCATCGCGGTTCTGGAAACTACTGTTGACGACATGAACCCGGAGTGGATCGGATATCTTATGGAAGCCCTGTTCGAGGACGGCGCTCTCGACGTGTATTGGACGCCGGTCCACATGAAGAAAAACCGACCGGGCACCGTGATCCATGTGTTGGGCCCGCTGCCGCTGAAAGAGAAGCTCATGGGCCGATTATTATCGGAAACCACCTCCATCGGTGTTCGGCATTCCATGGTTCAGCGAAAATGTCTGGATCGGGAACCGGTGACCGTTGACACGCCGTTCGGAAGCGTTCGGGCCAAACGCATCGTTGAAGCGGACGGTACCGCGCGCATCGTTCCCGAGTTCGAGGTGTGCCGAAAGATTGCCCGAGAGCAGGGGATCCCGATCCGCCGGGTCTACGAGGCCATCCTGAGAAGCACAGGCAATTAGAGCCTTTCCGAACGGCAGCACACATGGGGGATGCGGCTCTCTTCAACTGTTTGGCCTTCCGGCGGATCTTCTGCCGGACGGTATCCGGTATCTGGAATCAAGATTTATACGTGGCACGGGCACTGGATGCCGGATCATGTCCGGCATGACGGGCACACTTTCAGTGTCTCTGCGGATTGCAGCACAGCCGGCCTGTGAAGGCACGACGGAAGAGATCCCTGGTCCCATGAGCGGATATGAAATGTCTGGTATAAAATCGCTGTGCGATTTTATACGGATTGACAAACATGGGCCCAACCTATAGAGACGGTCCATGAATTTTAGGCACCGCCTCGTCCTGATACTTGCCACGGGAGGTTATGTCGGCCGGATACCGATTGCATCCGGGACGTTCGGGTCTCTGCTTGGAATACCCATTTGCTTTGCACTGTCGAAGACCCCATGGATGGCGGCAGCGCTGTTTGTGTTGGCGTTTACACTCGCTTCCATGTGGGTAGCCGATGAAGCGGAGAAGGCGCTTGGCCGAAAGGATCCCGGCGACATTGTCATTGACGAGATCGCCGGTATGGTGATTTCCCTGTTCGCCTTGTCGTTCACAGCGTCTACAGTGGTCGTCGGCTTTCTGATGTTTCGCGTTTTGGATATCATCAAACCACCTCCGATTCGCCAGGCAGAGCGGTACTTCCCAGGCGGCGTGGGGGTGGTCATGGATGATGTGATGGCGGGAGCCGTGACCAACATCCTGTTGAGGATCGGGCTGGTGTGGATTCCCGTTTAAGCGACGTTAGGCAGCACCTGGAAAGGATCCAACAGAAATCTTGAAGCAAAAACCGGAAAACGATCAGGAAGCCCCGAAGGACAAAAAGAAAAGCGGGCTTCGCGAAAACATCGAGGCGATTCTCATCGCCATTGTCCTGGCGCTTTTTATCCGCACGTTTATCGTACAGGCGTTCAAAATCCCCTCAGGTTCCATGAAAGAGACCCTCTTGATCGGTGACCACATATTGGTCAACAAGTTCGTCTACGGCGTCAAAATCCCTTTTCTCCAGAAAATTCTCATTCCCGTGAAGACGCCCCGGAGGGGGGATATCATCGTATTCCGGTTTCCTGAGGAGCCGGACAAGGATTTTATCAAGCGGGTGATCGGAATACCCGGGGATGTGGTTGAGATCAAAAGCAAACAGGTCTATATAAATGGAAAACCGATGAACCACGACTTTGGGATGCATAACGACCCGCGGGTCATTCCGGGGATGATTCAGCCCCGGGACAATTACGGACCGAAAACGGTCCCCGATAACGGCTACTTTGTGCTTGGGGACAACCGTGATCACAGCTATGACAGTCGGTTCTGGGGCTTTGTCGATCTGCAGGCGGTAAGAGGCAAAGCGTTCATGATTTACTGGTCCTGGGATAAACAGGACTTTGGGGTACGCTGGGGCCGGATCGGAAATACGATCAGGTAATGTCCGGGCGGTAGCTGAGTTTCATCCGGAGGGAACTGCGCCGGAAGGTCCGCCGATGTTGAGAACAAGCAGGTGATCCATGCAATTTTCAAAAAAGGATGTCCTGGATATCGCTTCCCTGTCCGCCGAGGACATCAACATGGTTCTGGATACCGCGGTCGGCATGAAGGAGATCTCGGAACGGCCGATTAAAAAGGTACCGACCCTTCGCGGGAAAACCGTCATATTATTTTTTTACGAACCGAGCACCCGCACCCGGATGTCCTTCGACATTGCCGCCAAACGGCTCAGCGCGGACAGCCTGTCTATTTCCGCCAGCACCAGCAGTCTGGTCAAAGGCGAAACTCTCATCGACACCGCCAAGAATCTCGAATCCATGCACCCGGATGTGATCATTATTCGTCATTCCTCGGCCGGCGTGCCCCGTATGCTGGCCCGAACGGTCCGGGCGTCGGTCATCAACGCCGGGGACGGCATGCACGCCCACCCGACCCAGGCCCTGCTGGATATGATGACCGTGCGCGAGCGCAAAGGTCGGCTCTCCGGACTTCGGCTGGCCATTATCGGGGATATCGCCCACAGCCGGGTGGCCCGGAGCAATATCGTCGGCTTTACCAAGATGGGCGCTTCGGTGGTCGTGGCGGCACCCCCCACAATGATTCCACTGGGTATCGACGCCCTCGGTGCCGAGGTCACCCATGATATTGGCGAAGCCGTTGCCGGGGCGGACGTGATCATGATGCTCAGGATTCAGAAAGAGCGCCTGCGAAGTTTTCTGTATCCTTCGGACCGTGAATATGCGAGATTTTACGGCTTGAATATAAAACGCCTGGAAAAGGCGACAAAGGATGTGTTGATCATGCATCCCGGGCCGATGAACCGGGGGGTGGAGATTTCCCCGGAAGTTGCCGACGGTCCGTTTTCCATCATTCTGGATCAGGTCACCAACGGGGTTGCCGTTCGAATGGCGCTGCTGTATCTGGTGGCAGGGGGGCAGCGTCATGCGGATAGTGATTAGAGGCGGTCGTATTATCGATCCGAGCCAGCCGGAAGAAGCGGCCGATCTTCTCATTGAGGACGGCATTATCCGCGACCTGCGTCCTTCCGCCGGATCATCCGAAACCGATTGGCCCGGCGTGGATCGCCTTGTCGATGCGACGGGCCGCCTTGTTTTGCCCGGTCTGATCGACACCCATGTGCATCTGCGGGAGCCGGGCCAGGAGTACAAAGAGACCATTGCCAGCGGGTGTCAAGCCGCCGTATGGGGAGGCGTTACGGCGGTCTGTTGCATGCCGAACACGGATCCGGTGAATGATAATGCCGGCGTGACCGAGTTTATCCTAAAAAAGGCGGCAGAAGCGGCCACGGCCCGGGTCTATCCCGCCGGGGCCATCAGCCGGGGACTGCAGGGACAGGAGATGTCCGAATTCGGGGAGCTGAAAGCAGCCGGTGCCGTTGCGGTGACCGATGACGGAATGCCGGTCATGGACGCTCAATTGATGCGCCGCGCCCTGGAATATGCCAGAGGATTCGGGTTGATCGTCATGGCCCACAGCGAGGATCTGGCCCTGACCGGCAGTGGCGTGATGAATGAGGGGCTCGTGAGCACCCGCCTGGGGCTCAGTGGCATACCCAATTGTTCCGAAAGTGTCATGGTAACTCGTGATATTGCGCTGTGCGCCCTGACCCGGTCGAAACTCCACATTGCCCATGTCAGCACCCGGGAGTCGATCCGGGCCATCCGTCAGGCAAAAGATCAGGGGATTCCGGTCACCGCCGAAACCGCACCCCACTATTTTACCCTGACCGATGAGGATGTGGGAGAATATGACACCCATGCGAAGATGAACCCGCCCTTGCGAACCCGTGAAGACAAAGAGGCCATCCGGCAGGCCCTGGCCGACGGCACCATCGACGCTATCGCGACGGATCATGCACCCCACAGTTCCATTGAAAAGGATGTGGAGTTTGACCGGGCAGCCAACGGTATCATTGGATTGGAGACATCGCTGCCGCTGAGTCTGGGTCTGGTCCGTGACGGGGTACTCACCATTCACCAGCTTGCAGAACGGATGTCCCTGGCGCCGGCGCGGATTCTCGGTCTGGATCGGGGCCTTGGTCCGGGAAAACCGGCGGACATCACCATTATTGACCCGGATGCCCCCCATCGGATCGATTCTCGAACGTTTCAGTCCCTGAGCCGAAATTGCCCCTTTGACGGATGGAATGTTCAGGGATGGGCGGTCATGACGATTGTCGATGGAAACATTGTGTTTGATCGGAAAGCAGAAGCACCATGAGCAACGAATCCGCCCGCATTCTGGTTGTCGACGACGAGCCGAGCATGCGCGAGGTGCTCGAATACATGCTCCAGCGTGAGGGGTATTCCGTCATCTGCGCTCAAAACGGCCGGAAAGCCATCGAATTATTGACAAAAAATAGAGTGGATTTGATGCTCTGCGATATCCGCCTTGGAGATATCACCGGGCTGGAGGTGTTGAGATCGTGCAAGTCGACAAACCCGGATACGGTGGTCATCATGATCTCGGCGTATGCCTCGACAGAAAATGCCGTGGAGGCCATGAACATTGGCGCCTACGACTTTGTCCCGAAACCGTTCGACATTGACGAGATCAAGGCAACGGTCGCCAACGCGCTGTCGCGCAAGACCCTCGACCGGGAAAAGAAGTTTCTGGACGAGGAACTGAGAAAGAATCTTCATTTTGGGAAAATCGTGGGCAACAGCCCGCGGATGATCTACGTATACAATATGGTCCGACAGGTTTCCAAGACCAGCACCAGCATTCTGATTACGGGTGAAAGCGGTACCGGCAAGGAGCTGGTCGCACGTGCCATTCATGATGAGAGCGACCGCAGGGCATTCCCGTTTATGGCCATTAATTGTGGTGGAATTCCAGAAACCCTCATGGAAAGCGAGCTGTTCGGCCACAAGAAAGGAGCCTTTACCGGCGCCACCCAGGACAAAAAGGGGCTCTTCGAGCTGGCAGACCGGGGAACTGTTTTTCTTGATGAGATCGGGGATTTGAGTTTCCCGATACAGGTCAAGCTGCTTCGGGCCGTCCAGGAGAAGGTTTTCAAGCCGATCGGCACCGGAGAGGATATCAAGGTCGATATCCGTATCATATCCGCCACGAATAAAAACCTCGAAGAAGAAGTGATCGCCGGGCGTTTCCGGGAGGACCTGTTTTATCGTCTCAATGTCATTGAGGTCAAAATACCACCGCTGAGGGAACGGAAGGGGGACCTGAAGTCGCTGGCCCAGCATTTTCTGGAAAAGTACTCCAATGAGATGGGCAAGCAGGTCACTAAAATCTCTTCCTATGCCATCGACCTTCTCAATAAATACGATTTTCCCGGAAATATCCGCGAACTCGAAAACCTGATCGAACGCAGTGTGGCGCTTTCCAACACCAATATCCTGCTGCCGGACAGCCTGGCCATGTCGGTCCACAAAAATAGGTGGATCGAAGGCGTTAAGGATCGACGTTTCGATCTTGACGAGGTCTCCAAGGGCGTTGCGCTGGATGAAATCCTCGCCGAGATTGAGAGGGCCTACTTGAAAAAAGCCCTCGAAGAGAGCAACGGCAACAAAAATACGGCTGCTGAACTTCTGGGCATCAGTTATCGATCCTTCCGACACCGCTACACGAAGCTCGCCATCGACACCTAGCCCGCTTCTTCGATGACCACTCCCGCTCGACACAGACACCTGACCGAGTGACATTATTTGGCAGGGGGGTGACATATTTTGTCATGCCCGCTGCCCTGAGTGTGCGATCGAAAACCGATCGCCACCCTTCGTTTAATTTTTATATAATATTTACAATAAGTTAATGTGGATTTTGATTCCGTCATCTCGGGTGGCACGGGTGTTGCTTAGGTACTATGCCAACAACGTTGAAACAGCCATTACCAACATCAACGTCGACCAAACAAAAAGGGGGTCAAGCGCTCGACGGCAAACGACATCGGTTACATGAACAAAAAATTTTTTAACAAAAACCACATAAACATCAATTAACAAAAGGGGGATTCAATGCTTAGCAAAATGAGACACACCAACGAAAAAGGTTTTACCCTGATCGAGCTCATGATCGTTATCGCGATCATCGGCATCCTGGCGGCCATCGCCATTCCGAACTTTCTGGCCTACCGGACCAGAGGCCAGGATTCCGCCGCCATCGCGGCCGGCAAGAACTTTTTCAACATGAGCATGGCCTATTTTGCCGACACCAGCACCACTGGAACCAACGTGACCTGTGCCAATACGGTCTCCTTCGAAGCGGGTAACGTATACAGCCCGGGCCAGCAGGTTACCTGTGGCGGGACCATCACCGACACCGCCGGCGTGGTTGCGACCAACGCCACCTTCAGTCATAACAGCAGCACCCGCGTCTTTACCTTGCAGAACGACGGCGATCTGAGCTCACCCTAACGGGTACCAATTAGCCTAAAAAAGGGGGGGAGATTTAAATCTCTCCCCTTTTTTTATGACCGGAACACCCCCCGCCTTTGCCTTCACCCGGAAATTAAACTAAACTGGGTCTGTAACCTCCTGCAAGCAACAGGGAAAGACCAACAAAAAAAGACAACGGTAACCTGAGAGCATGGCGTCTGATTCTCGTTACATCCGTCCCGAATTTCTGGTCTCCGTGTTAATCCTCGTGGGGACCGTTTTTGTTTACGGACAGGTCGTCCAGTTCGATTTTCTCAATTTCGACGACCCCTTGTATGTGACGGAGAACCCCCATGTTCTGGGCGGGCTGACAGTGGAGGGCGTGGCATGGGGCTTCAGCAATTTCTCCGACGGGAACTGGATCCCCCTGACCTGGCTGTCGTTGATGCTCGACGGCATGCTGTATGGTTCCGATCCATTCGGGTATCACCTGACGAATGTGCTGTGGCACGCTGTCAATTCTATTCTACTCTTTGCGGTATCTCGCAAGATGACCGGGGCCTTATGGCAAAGCGCGTTCGTCGCCGCGATGTTTGCCCTGCATCCCCTCCACGTGGAGTCGGTGGCGTGGGTGTCGGAGCGAAAAGATGTCCTGAGCGCCTTCTGGGGTATTTTGGGGCTCTTGGCCTATGATCGGTATGTGCGGCAGCCATCCGGCTTCAGGTATGTGTTGCTGTTCATCTGTTTCTGCCTGTCGCTTCTGGCTAAATCAATGCTGGTGACGTTTCCCTTTATCCTGCTTCTGATGGATTTCTGGCCGCTGGGCCGATTTGGCCTCGACATACCTGATCAAGGCAAAAGCAATTGGGTTATCCGGTTGTTGCCTCTGGTCCGGGAGAAAGTACCCCTGTTTGCCGTGGCGGCAGTGTTCGGCGGGGTGACCTTCTGGGCTCAGAAGAGCGGCGGCGGGGTCTCATCGCTGGAACTCTATCCCCTAAGCGTGCGTGCCGCCAATGGCCTGGTTGCGATGGTGGCCTACCTCAGCCAGGTAATCTGGCCTCTCCAGCTGGCGGCATTCTATCCCCATCCCGGGAACTCACTGCCTCTCTGGCAGGTTCTCGGCTCCGGCGTCCTGATTGTCGGAGCCACTGTCATCGCTGTGGTCAACGCCCGAAAGGTTCCCTATCTCACCGTCGGGTGGCTGTGGTTTGTTGGGACCCTCGTACCGGTAATCGGGCTGATACAGGTCGGCGGACAGGCCATGGCGGACCGTTACATGTACCTTCCGATGATCGGTATCAGTATCATTCTCGCCTGGGGGGGCGCCGACGCTGCAAAAAAACTCAGGCTGCATCGCGCCCTTGTGACCGCCGGGGTGATGACGCTGCTTTCCCTTTGGACCCTTCAAGCCCACCGGCAGGCCGGCTATTGGCGAAACAGCGTGACCCTGTTTGAACATGCCCTGGCGGTGACCCATGGGAATTTTGTCGCCCACTCAAATCTCGGAAACGCGCTCCTGGAAACAGGGAGTGCCCATCGGGCCGTTTCCCAGTTCAGACAGGCGGTCGCCATCCGCCCGAAGAGCGCCATGGCGCATTACAATCTGGGCAGGGGTCTCACCGACGTTGGGGCATCCGGGATGGCCATGGCCAGTTATCGTGAGGCCTTAATCCGCGATCCAGACTATCCCGGAGCCAACGGCAACCTGGCGAATTTGCTGACCGCCGAAGGTCGTTTTGAAGAGGCCCTGGTCTATTACCGAAAAGAAATGGATATCGCCCCGGATGCCCCCGGTCCCTTGGGCAACATGGCCAACCTGCTGGCGATCCGGGGAGAATTTGACCGGGCGATACCCCTTTACGAGCGCGCGATATCCCTGGATCCTCAAGATGCCGTTGTTCACGGTAACTACGGTTTGGCGTTAAAGGCCGTCGGAGCGCTGCCCCAGGCAGCCGCCCACTTTGCCGAAGCGATCCGATTGGATCCGTCATATGCTGCGGCATACCTTGAAACCGGCCGTATTCTTCTTCAGCAGGGGCATTCGGGGGCGGCAGAAAAATTTTTCAGACAGGCCCGGGAGTTGGATGGATCCGCGGGAACATCGGATCCGTCGGTCGGAGGAGCTTCGGTATCCGCAACGGAAAACCGCGCCGGCTCACACTGAATACGGGTTGGATGTTAACCCTCAAGGGACAGGTTCTCCGTCCAGAAAGGCCGCACAGAACGCTGAAATCGCCTCGCCGCACGTTCCTCATCTGCCTGACCCTTATCGCAGCCATCCTGGCCTGCTACGGCCACGTGCGCCATTTTGATTTTGTGAACCTGGATGACCCGGTTTACATTGTTGAAAATCCGAAGGTCCGTGCCGGACTGAACTGGGAGGGTATCCGCTGGGCTCTCACCACCACGGAAGCGGCCAATTGGCATCCCCTGACATGGCTCTCGCTCATGGTCGATACGACAATTTACGGACCGCAGCCCGGAGGGTATCACATCACCAATTTGCTCCTTCATGCTGCCAATGCGCTCCTTCTGTTTGTTATTCTGTTCCGGCTCACCGGTGCCCTCTGGCCCAGTGCGCTTGCGGCGGGTCTGTTTGCGCTGCATCCCATTCACGTGGAATCGGTCGCCTGGATATCCGAGCGCAAGGATGTGTTGAGCGCATTCTGGGGATTTCTGGCTATCGGCTGCTATGGGATCTATGTCAGGCGTCGAAGCAGGGCAGCCTACGGGGCGGCAGCCGGATGCCATCTCTTGGGGCTCATGGCAAAACCGATGCTGGTGACGTGGCCCTTTCTGTTTCTGCTGCTCGACTATTGGCCACTCCAACGATGGTCATTCTCCGATTCCGGCGGGAAATTTCCGTTGCGTCGGGTCGGCGAGCTGTTCATCGAGAAAACACCATTTTTCATCATGGCTGCCTTCTTTTGCTGGACCACCCTGATGGCCCAGTCCGGAAAAGGCGCGGTGCTGTCGATGACCGCACTTCCCGTGACGGACCGGCTGGCCAATGCGGCACTGTCCTACCTCTGGTATATCGGAAAGATGCTGTGGCCGGCAGGGCTCAATGTATACTATACCCATCCGGGATTCATGGTCAGTGTTCCGGCTGCCGCCGGCGCCGCCCTGCTGATAGCAGGTCTCAGCTACGGGGCTGTTCGTGTGGCAGGGCGATATCCATTCGTACCGGTCGGATGGCTCTGGTATCTGGGGACCCTGGTGCCGGTCATCGGCTTGGTACAGGTGGGGCTGCAGGCCCGTGCCGACCGGTACACCTACATTCCGATGATCGGGCTCTACCTCATCATCGCATGGATGACAGCGGAAATTGCCCGGAAGAGAAAATGGAACGGACGTGGGCTGTGGGTTGCCGCTGTCGCGGTCCTTCTGGTCCTGGGTGCGAGAACCTACATCCAGGTGGGCTTCTGGAGAGACAGTGAGAGCCTCTTTCGCCGCGCCCTGCATGTGGATTCGGAAAACGATGTCGCCCACAACAACCTGGGCGCGGCGTTGTGGGCCAAGGGCGACCATCGGAACGCGGGAGAACACTATCAGCGGGCCGCGGAGATCAATCCGCGGAACCACCAGGCCTGGAACAACCTGGGCGTCCGGGAGGCGGAAACAGGAAAGCCTGAAAAGGCGAAGCACGCATATGAAACGGCGATCTCTCTGAACCCGAATGTGGCATTGTATCGGTACAACTACGGCAAGTTGCTGTTTGCAACGGGAGAACCGGATGCGGCCATCGCCGAGCTTGCTGAAGCACTGCGCTTACATCCGGGATATGCAGATGTCTACAACTTGATGGGGACCATCATTGAGGGGCGGGGACGTCTGGAAAAGGCTGAGGTTTTCTACCGCAAAGCCGTGGAAACCGATCCTGATTATACGGAAGCCCGGAAAAATTTAAACCGGGTCCTGGAAACCAAGCCATGAGTCTTATGCGGCAAAACCCATGAGGGAACGTATGACACACGTCATATTGGAGGGGGCGGATACCCTGAGAAACGGTCAACGATCCGACACAGCGGCGGATACCGCTATCCGGGTCGAGGGGAAAAAACCGTCGGTGTGGGGCGCGGGCATCTCCCGGCACCGAATCCTCTTGTTATGCATGACGCTTCTGCTGGTTGCGGCTATCGTGCTCGTCTATCGACCGGTGAAGGATTTTGAATTCTTGGATTTCGATGACGATGGCTATGTCACCGGCAACGTCCGGGTACCCTACGGATTGACATGGAAGAATATTCGCTGGGCGTTTACGACATCCGATATGTCCAATTGGCACCCCTTGACGTGGATATCCCACATGGCCGATTGCCAGTTGTTCGGCTTGAACGCCGGAGCGCACCACCAAACCAACGTGCTGATTCATGTTGTCAATTCGGTGCTTCTCCTTTGGCTGGTGTATCGGATGACCGGCGCCGTATGGAAAAGCGCATTTGTGGCGGCACTGTTTGCCCTGCATCCCCTGCACGTGGAATCCGTGGCGTGGATCAGCGAACGCAAAGACCTGTTGAGCACCTTTTTCGGGTTCCTGGCGGTATATGTTTACATCGGCTATGCGCGCCAAAAACGCGGCAGTTCATATATTATTTCCCTCCTTTGCTACGCCCTGTCCATCCTGGCAAAGCCGATGATGGTGACCCTGCCATTTCTGCTGTTGCTGTTCGATTTCTGGCCTTTGGAGCGTGTCCATCACGTCTTCCAGCGGACAGAGCATACGCTTCGAACGTGGACCGGCTTGGTGATCGAAAAGATTCCTTTTTTTTGTATATCGGCCCTGTCCTCGGTGATGACCGTCTTCGCCCAGACGCAGGCAGGTGCGGTGAAAACATTGGATGCCTTTCCGTTGGATGTGCGTGTCTTTAACGCCATCGTGGCGTATCTGCAGTATCTAATCAAAACCGTGTGGCCTCGTCAGTTGGCCGGATTTTATCCACACCCCGGATACAGTCTCGGCCCTGGGGAGGTTTTCAGCTCGCTCATAGCTCTGGCCGGCATCAGTTATCTGGCGGTGCGCCAAGCCCGGAAACGCCCCTATTTTTTTGTCGGCTGGTTCGGCTATCTGGGAATGCTGGTTCCGGTTATCGGCCTGGTTCAGGTGGGAAGTCAGGCAATGGCCGACCGGTACAGTTACCTCCCGTTAATTGGACTGTTTATCATCGCAGCATGGGGTCTGCCGGAGCTACTTGCCGGCCGGCGTCATGGAAAAGCGATCCTCCGGGGCGGCGGCATTCTGGCGCTGATAATGCTCGGCGTTTTGTCGGCCCGCCAAGTCGGTCATTGGCGTGACACCAAAACCCTGTCTTACTACATTCTTTCGGTGACTCAGGATAACGTGATCATTTTGAATAGCCTCGGAGCCTTTTACACGCGAGAGGGCAAATTGGAGAAAGCAGAGGCGTATTTACGCCGTTCTCTATATCTAAAACCGCAATTCGGACTGGCTCACAACAACATGGGGATCGTACAGTCACTGATGGGTCGCACAAAAATGGCAATATTTCATCATCGACAGGCGATCCGCTACGATCCACACAGGGCCATGCACCAGTATAATTACGCGGTCATTCTGGTCCGTCAAAAGCGATTTCAAGAGGCCTTGGACCGTCTTTCCGAAACGCTTCGCATAGATCCGAATTTTGCGGACGCGTATGTCGTTATCGGAATGCTCCTGATGCAATCGGGGAAGAACGATGATGCAGCGGACCTTTTCCGTCATGCCCTGGAAATCAATCCCATACATGCGGATGCAAAACGATTTCTCTCGAGCATGGAGTAACCCGACATGAACCGCAAGATAACGTCAACATCACCGCAAGGGTCCTTGTCCCGAAATACGTCCATACGGCCTTCGGACATGGCGAATCCCCGGAGCCGGGAACGGTCGTTGCTCATCACGCTGCTGCTGGTTGTCGTTATCCTGCTTGTCTACCGGCCTGTGAACGACTTCGGCTTTTTGGCTTTCGATGACGATGGCTATGTGACCCGCAATCACCGCGTGCCCTATGGATTGACATGGGAGAATCTTCGCTGGGCCTTTACCACATCCGACATGTCCAACTGGCATCCATTGACGTGGATATCCCACATGGCCGATTGCCAGTTTTTCGGTATGAACGCTGGCGCGCACCACCAAACCAGCGTTCTGATTCATATTGTCAATTCGGTACTTCTCCTCTGGCTGTTGCATCGGATGACCGGCGCCCTGTGGAAAAGCGCATTTGTGGCCGCACTGTTTGCCCTGCATCCCCTGCATGTCGAGTCCGTGGCCTGGATCAGCGAGCGGAAGGACGTGTTAAGCACCTGTTTCGGGTTCCTCGCCGTATTTTTCTACATCCCCTATGCACGGGAGAAACGCGGCGCCCCTTATGTGCTTTCCCTGGTTTGCTTTACCCTGTCCCTCATGGCCAAGCCAATGATGGTCACTCTGCCGCTTCTGCTGTTGCTGTTCGATTTCTGGCCCTTGGGGCGGGTCCCGGACATGTTGCCGCCGACAAGAAAAAATGTCCGAACACTGTCCGGACTGGTGGTCGAAAAAATTCCCTTCTTCTGTTTGTCGGTTCTCTCCTCGATAATTACCGTATATGCCCAGGGACAGGGGGGGTTCTTAAAACTACGGCTGCGTTTCCCATGTCTGCGCGGGTCTTTAACGCCATCGCGGCGTATCTCTGGTATCCCATGAAAGCCATATGGCCCCGGCAGCTGGCCGCATATTATCCACATCCGGAATACAGCCTTGGCCCCGCGCAGATTTTTGGCTCGCTTATTGTCCTGGCCGGCATCAGTTATCTGGCGGTTCGTTATGCCCGGAAACGCCCCTATCTTTTTGTCGGCTGGTTTGCCTATCTGGGAACGCTGGTTCCGGTCGTCGGCCTTGTCCAGGTGGGCAATCAGGGAATGGCGGATCGGTACAGCTATGTCCCGCTCATCGGGCTGTTTCTCATCGCGGCGTGGGGGATACCGGATTTGCTATCCGGTCGGCGCCACGGGAAAGCGATGTTGTGGACCGGCGGTATCCTTGCGATGGCGGTACTCGGCGTCCTATCGGCACGTCAGGTCGGTCACTGGCGAAACAGCAAAACCCTGTTTCACCACACGCTGTCAGTCACCGAGGACAATCCGGTCATCATGAACAGTCTGGGGGCGATTTACACCGGTGAGGGAGACCTGGAGAAGGGGGGGCCTATTTACGCCGTGCTCTGCAGCTGAAACCGGCCTTCGGGATGGCACACAGCAACATGGGGGCGACCCTGGCGAAAATGGGTCGCATGGGTCCGGCGGCATTCCATTATCGCCAGGCGATCCGGTACGATCCGAACCTGGCGGTTCCCCATTACAACTACGCCGCCGTTATGTTCCGTCAAAAAAGAATCCAGGAGGCGATGCATCATCTTTCCCAGGCCATCCGCATCGATCCGAATTATTCCGACGCCTATGTATTTATGGGATTTCTCCTGATGGAATCGGACAGAAACGACGAAGCACGGGATTATTTCCATCGTGCTCTGGAGATCAATCCCGTTAATGTGGATGCGCGCCGCTTTCTCTCGAATATGGAGTAATTCCTTATGATTCCAAGGAGATATGCGATAGCGCTGCATGGATCGTTATGGCTTTTGCTGGTCGGATTTCTCGCGGTCGAAGGTCTGGTGAACCTGACCCCGCCCACATCCCGGGACGCGTTGATCCACCATCTGGCCATCCCCAAGATATGGATCTCGGCGGGAGAGTTTGTGGAAACTCCGTGGGCCGAATTTTCCTATTACCCCATGACCATCAACCTGTTGTATCTCCCGGCGCTCAATGCCGGCATCGATGTTCTGGCAAAATTCATCCATATGGCCTTCGGGGTCGGCATCGGTCTGCTCCTGTTTTTCTATCTCAAAAAACGCCTGGGAGTCTTGTGGGGACTGCTGGGGGCGGTCATTTTTATCACCACACCCATTGTCGTTTGGCTCGCCACGTCGGCGTACATCGACTTGGGTATGACGTTTTTCACCACCGCCGGCCTCATCGCCTTTTTTCATTGGCGGGACTCGAACTACCAACGCCTCGGATGGCTGCTGCTTTCCGCTGTCTGCATGGGGCTGGCCGTCGGTTCCAAATACAATGCCCTGATCGCATGGTTGACTTTCATCCTGCTCACCGCGGCCGTGGCATCGCCGTGGTACGTCAAAAACTTCGTACTGACCGGCAATCCATTTTATCCGCTCTTTCAAAGTGTCTTCGAAGTGGCCCGGCAGGAGTCGCTTCCGGCCGCCATTCAGACCCAGGCGGTCGAGGAGTCACGCAAACTCGGTTTTTTTGAAATGCGCCGTATCCTTTATGGCGAGAGTCTGATCGAAACCCTGCTCATTCCGCTCCGGATGTTCTTTCAGGGAAAGGACGACAGTTACCAGTACTTCCAGGGGGTGTTGAATCCGATTCTCATCGTTTTTCTCCCGTTTGTCTTTTTGATCCGGAAGATGCGGCGCGACGTCCTATTTCTTTTGGGATTCTGCGGCCTTTTCGGGGCAATGGCCTATTTTCTGACATTCTACCAGGTGCGCTACCTGCTTCCGGTGTTGCCCTGCCTGGCGATTGTCGCCGCTGTCGGCATCCACCATCTCGTTTCGCGTTTGCAGTCATCGCCACGCTCGGTGTTGGTGCGGACATCGGTATATGCGGTTTTCTTGTCGGTGGCCCTGTTATTGTCGTTGAACGTTATCTATCTCGTCGATCACGTGAAAAAATTCGATCCGATACCGGTTGTCAGCGGCAGGGAAACCCGTGAGGCGTATCTGAGCCGCATGTTACCCCACTACGATGCTGTCGAATATGTGAATCGCAAACTGCCCGCGGATGCCTCCGTGTTTACCATGTTCCTCGGCCGTCGGGGATATTACCTGGGCCGCCCTTACCGCAACGAACTCCGGTTCGGCGCACCGACCGTGCACCGGCTCATCATAGCGGCCGAGACACCCGAAGCGTTCTCCCGGGCGGTTCACGATATCGGGGTCAGCCACCTCCTGATCCGGACGGACCTGTTCCACCGGTACCTCAACGACAATTTTTCTGCCGGACAGATCCGTCAACTTTTCGAAAGGATTCAGAAAACATGGGATTTGGTGTATAATGCGAACGGTTACACGATCTGGAGGGTAGCGGGGGACCATCCGCCGGAGACGGCCCACAGCGAGAAAGGGATTACGTGATCCATGTTTAAAGAAAAAAAGGTCATTGTCGTGATGCCGGCCTACAATGCGGCCAAGACTCTGAAGATCACCTGGAAGGAGGTCATGGACCAGGAAATCGTGGATCTGGTGATTTTAGTGGACGACCGGAGCCAGGATGACACCGTGTCCATTGCCAACTCCCTGCCCAACACCATTGTGTATACCCACCAAAAAAACATGGGATATGGGGCCAATCAAAAAAGCTGTTACCGGCTGGCTCTGGAGGCCGGCGGCGATATCATCATCATGGTCCATCCGGATTACCAGTACACTCCGAAACTGATTCCGGCCATGACCTCGATGATCGGAAACGGTCTGTACCACTGCGTACTCGGTTCCCGGATTCTTGGCGGCTATGCCTTGAGAGGCGGCATGCCGCTGTGGAAGTACGTGGCCAACCGGGGGTTAACCCTTTTCGAGAATTTACTTGTCGGTGCGAAACTGTCCGAATATCATACCGGCTATCGGGCATTTTCCCGGGAACTGCTCGAAACGCTTCCGTTAGGAAAGAACTCGGATGATTTTGTCTTCGATAATCAAATGCTCGCACAGATCCTGTGGTACGGGTACACGATCGCTGAAGTCAGCTGCCCGACGAAGTATTTCGCGGAAGCATCGTCCATCAATCTACCCCGGAGCATCAAATACGGTATCGGATGCCTGGTGACCGCGGTCCAGTTTCGATTGCAAAAGCTGAAGTGGGCCAATACACTCATTTTTACGGGTGTTGGGCAGCCTTCCAGGGAATCGGGACCATCGCCTCCCTGACAGGAAAAGCTCATGGCCGCCAAAACCGGGCTTGGATCCGGGAGATACCGTGAATTCGTGGTATGGAAATTTCCATAACGTTCCCCACTTTTGCCAATCACACGGTGATTATGGAACAGCCTACAGTATCGATCATTATCCCCGCCTACAATGAAGCACAGAATATCGGCGCGATTGTCTCCCGTATCCGGAATCGGTATCCGGATTACGAAGTGATCGTCATCGACGACGGTTCCACGGACGGCACCGGTCAAATTGCGTCCTCGGCAGGCGCTACGGTGTATCCCCATCCATACAATATCGGTAATGGCGCGGCGATCAAGACCGGTATTAAAAATGCCGGCGGCGATATCCTGGTGCTCATGGATGGTGACGGGCAGCACGATCCGGAAGACATCGCAGCGCTGCTGCGGTTTCTGCCGAAGTATGACATGGCTGTCGGGGCCCGATCGATCAAGGATCAGGCATCGCTTCACAGGGCCCTGGGGAATATGGTCTACAACCGCTTTGCCTCGTATGTGGCCAAGTTTCCCATCGAGGATCTCACATCGGGATTTCGTGCCGTCAAGGCATCCGTGGCGCGCCAGTTTATCCATCTGCTGCCCAATACGTATTCTTACCCGACCACCATGACCCTGGGAGTTCTGAGAAGCGGCCTGAGCGTCAAGTATAAGCGGATCAAAATCCACAAGCGCCATCAAGGGCACAGCAAGGTCAGTATCGTTCGTGACGGCGTCCGTTTTTTCATGATCATTACCCGAATTTGCACGCTTTTTTCCCCGCTGCGTGTTTTCCTGCCGGTCAGTCTCCTCATGTTTATTCTCGGGTTTGTGCGTTACATCCACTCCTTTTGGACCCAGGGCAGATTCACGAATATGAGCGCGTTGTTGTTTGTCACATGTGTGGTGATCTTCATGATGGGTCTGATTTCCGAGCAGATCACCCAGATGCGCTATGAGCGCCGTGCGTGGCCCCGGAATGTAAAGAAACTGACATCCGAAGCCTACAGACAGCCGGACGCTCGGGACCGATGAGTTCTCGAATCCTGTTTATCAGCCGGAATTACCCTCCTCAAGTCGGCGGACTCGAGCAGTTCAGCTATCATCTGATCCGCCAATTCGAACTCCGCGGTGAAGCTGATAAAATTGTTCTTACCCGCGGGCGTCGACATCTCTTCTGGTTTCTTCCCCATGCCGTGGCCAGGGCCGCAGCATTGATATGGCGATATCGCCTGCACCAGGTGCACCTGTGCGACGGGTTGTTGTCACCGGTTGGCATGGTGCTAAAGCGACTGACCGGCGTTCGGGTCTCGGTGACCGTGCACGGATTGGATGTGGTCTATCCCAATCATCTTTACCAGACCGTGATTTCGCGCTGCCTGGCCCGGGTCGATCGTGTCGTGGGTGTCAGCCGGGCCACTTGCCAGGCATGCCTGGACCGCAATGTTCCGTCACGGCGATGCCGCGTCATCCCCAACGGCATTGATTACGATGCGTTCACCGAGCCCATGGCGCCGCAACCGATCCGCTCCGAATTGGCGCGGCGGCTGAATCGGAATTTGGACGGGAAAATCCTGCTCTTGACGGTGGGGCGATTGATTGAACGGAAAGGGGTGGCGTGGTTTGTGTCCGAAGTGCTGCCCCGGCTGGGTGACGGTTTTCTGTACCTGGTGGCCGGACGGGGGCCGGAGGAGGGCGCTGTTCGAAGGGCAGCCATGGAAAGCGGGGTCGGCGGACGGGTGCTGTTGTTGGGGCGTATTTCGGATCGGTTCCGGAACCGGCTGCTGTGGGGTTCCGACATCTTTGTTATGCCGAACCTCACCGTGGCCGGGGACATGGAAGGCTTCGGTATTGCTGCGCTGGAGGCCGGCTGCTGCGGCTTGCCGGTCGTGGCAAGCGATATCGAGGGGTTGAAGGACGCCGTCATCCAGGGTGTTACCGGCTACCGGGTGCCGAGTCGCAGCGCTGTCGGTTTTGTCGAACGGATTACCGGAATGGATCTTGACCCGTCGATCGTGCGGGAAACAATCCGGGAACGGTTCTCATGGGGTCGCGTATACCGGCAGTACCGGCAACAGGTTTTCGAGTGAGACACCGGTTGGGAGGCTCGGACTCAGAGGATCAGCCGGTTACCCTGCGACAGAGGTGGTACACCTGGTACTGCCATTTCAGGGGCCAAAGGAGAAGCAAAACAGCCTGTAGCAGACGGGCGGGAGGGGCATACCAGGGTTTGCGTAGCATCCACGCAAAACTGAAGACGTGGAGGTCCTTCCAACGTTCCTCCACGGTCAGCCCCGCCCGGGAAAACACGTTTTCCCACTTATCCAGGCTGTAAATGGTTTCCCGGTGGGTGACTTGGTGCGTCCCCCGGTAAAGACCCAATCGATAGGTCAAAAACCCGGCATTCGGAACGAGTATCAGAAAGCGACCCTCCGGCGCGGCCACCCGTACCATTTCCGCCAGGGCCTGTTGCTGATCCAAAAAGTGCTCCAACGCACCGAGACACGTCACCACATCAAACAGACCATCGCGGTAGGGAAGTTGTTCGGCAGTACCGACCATCACTTTGTCCGGACCGATGGACCGGGCACAGGTTGCGGCCGCGTGGCGAGAAATATCGATGCCGTAAGGTAACGCCCCAGCCCCCTGAACGGCGCGCAGCCATGCACCGGTGCCGCAGGCGATGTCGAGCAGCCGAATCCCTTCACCCAGGCCAAGCTTTACAGCCAGCCGGCGCAGGTGGCGGGTCATCGGGGGGCTTTGCGAAACATCCCGATAGTACTTGCGATCGTAGTAATCAGCGGACTTTTGAAATTCGTGTGGGTTGGGATGTGTTGTCATATTTTCTTCAACCGGGGGAGTTCGTCGGCCTTGTTGCAAAGCCCTTCACGGAACATGTCATCGATAGACTCCGCATCTTTATTTGCTGACCGGCACTCCCACCCTGAGGAGATGCCCCCGTTGCGCTGATCAAGCCCGGGGGGTCCTATGCATCAGATTCGCGAATAGCCTCCGGTATGCATGGACCGTGGTTTCCATGGAAAATAAACGTACGGCTTTTTTCCGGTTGTATGCACCCATGGACCGGCGCAGACCCGGATCCCCGACCAACCGGGTAATCGTTTCGACAAATCCTGCCACATCGCCCACCGGACAGAGAAATCCCCCTTTGCCGGAATCCACCAATTCCGGTATGGACGAACAGTTGCTGGCAACCACCGGCAGCGCCGAGGCCATGGCCTCGGCGACGGCCAGACCAAATCCTTCCCGAACCGTCGGCATGAGAAGTAAATCCATGCGGCGATACACTGCCGGCATTTCTCCATAGGAGACGGCCCCCAATGGTCTAAGGGCGGGGTGTGACGGGAGGCGATGGCGGGTGCGGAGGCCACCCGTATAGTAGATGCATGCGTTTGAGGGGATCTTGCGGGCGATGTCAAAAAGCCATTGGGCGCCTTTGCGCCGGATCAGATTGCCGGAGAACAGGATGCGGCACGTTTTTCGGCGACTCGATCGCCCCGGTGCCGGTTTGAATCGTTGGGTGTCGATACCATTGTAGATGACAGGAATCTGCCCTTCAAAGCCGATCTCCCGGCGTATCAGACCTGCCAGGAAGTGGCTCACCGCGGTAACAGCTGTTGCCTGTTTTAGCGCCATACGGGTCCATGGCAGGAGAAAACACTGATAGTAAACCTGCTGGGGCACTGAGCTGTAGTTGGCCATGTATCGATCCAATACATAGTTGTGAAATGTGATCACCGACGGGATGCCCTTTCTCCGGAAAAGCGGTGCACTTTCCGGCGTGGTGTGAAGCATGCGTACGCCTGTTGCGTTGGACTCCGGAAATAGATTGCCCGGCGCCAGGGCGAGCCACGGATGATAGCCGGAGAGCTGGTAGCCGGGAATCTGCTCGGAGAGCATGCGATGCACGACGAATGCTCCGCCACCGCGGGCGATAGGACTAAATATCATTCCGGTGTCAGACATGGTCGCTCCAGGGGCGAAACGGAGAGGCGAGTCACCGCATCCTGTTGCAGAAATCATCGACAATAATGTTACCCGCCGTAAATCGTGTAAAATTTGCCTCTCAGGAATCCCATGCCGCTTTTCATGGCGGCGAAATATTTCGTAAACCCGGCATAGAGGAGGAGGCGCCGTGACAGCGGCAGCCCGTGGTCCAGCATAAACACCTGGAAATATCTCACAAGTGCACTCAACAGGTTGGACGGCGGCGTTGCCGGCGGCTGGGGCGCCGGCAGCGGCGGAAGGGGGGTATTCTCGATGGCCGAACGGAGGCGCATGGCCGATACCTGCCGCTGGTGCCGAAGGGCAATGAACACCATGGAATCGAGATACCGGTTTTTGTGTCCGTAACTGGCATCTGCTCTCGGAATTCCATTCACAAAATGGGCATGTTCGAAGATGACCTTGTCGAGAAAAAACATCCGGTTGTGGCCCATATGCCGGAGCCTCAGAAACACATCGTAAATGTGCTGATCGATATTGAGGGCGTCATAGCCCATGGGATACGGATCCGCCAGGAGCTCGCAGGTGCGGCGGGAGAGTATGGGAAATGTACACATCCTGCCGTGGGATTCCATGTCCTCGGGATAGGCCAGAAAGATGCCGTCCGGAACGGTCCGAGTGAAGCTTCGTATCCGGTTGTCCCATAACGGGGTGCGGACGACCAGGTCGTCGTTCATGAGGATCATGATATCCCCGGAGGCACGGCGCATGCAATCGGTGTTGTACGCCCCCATGGTGTCTCGCGGACCGACGATTTCAACGATGTCGATATTCCCGGCACGGATGCCGAGACTCCTTTGATCATCCTCATCCACCCGGAGTAGAATTTCTACATTTCTCGGATCCTCGGTGTTTACAGCAAGGCTGTGAAAGAGCCTCCGTAACAAATCCGGGCGGTCCCGCGTTGGAAGCAGCAATGATATTTTTTTCTTCATCGTTCGGTGTATTTCCGGTCGAGTTTCTGGTCGCTGATTTCCTTGATGTGGTCGACCACCTGTTCTCCGAACGTTTGCCGGATCATTTGGAGATACCCTGGATTGGAAAAGTAGGTATGGAAGGCGGAATCCCGGAATTCCAACACTTCCGGGCCGGACAGATAATTGGTCGGCAGCGGTAACGTATCGTAGGCATGCTGTGAGTAGCCGGTCCAGTTTTCGGGGAGCGGCAGATTTTCCGCCAGGGCGCGCCTGTACAAATTGGAACCTGGATATGCCATCGCGCAGTAGAAATTGGCGAACTCGCAATTGAGCTCCATGGCCAGAGACAGCGTCTCTCGCATGCTTCCTAAATTTTCTTCCGGAAGGCCGAATAGGTAGTTGGCGATGATGTAAATGCCGGCTTCGCGTATGGCTTTCACCGCGCGGAGTAGATCTTCGCTCCGATACCCCTTCCGGACGTCATTGCGGACCCGGCTGCTGCCCGACTCGATGCCGAGACACAACCAGTTGATGCCAGCAGCTTTCATTCGGGTCAGCATTTCCTCCGTCCACGAATCAACCCTCGCGTAGGCCCAGATATTGAGATCGTATCCGCGTTGAATGATGTGATCGCAGATGCCCATAACATGCTTTTTATTCAATACAAATAATTCATCGGCGAATTTAATGTTTTTTACACCGTAATCGGTGACAAGTGTGTCAATTTGATCGATGACCGAATCCGGATGCCAACGCCGGTAGCTGTTGACTTTAGTTTTATACCCCAGTGCCTGCTCTCCGGTCTTGAAGGGAGCCTGAATACAGCAGAAATGGCAACCGAAGGGACAGCCCAGGCTCGTGTATAACGTTGCATAGGGCTCACGCTCATCGAGGTGTTCGAAGCAGTGCCAGTTATGGGCACGGTACCGATCCATGGGCAGTAGATCCCAGGCCAGCCCTGGCATGAGGCTCTCCAGATCGGTCACCAAAGGCGCCGGTTCATTATGAACAACCCGCCCCGCCTGCCGGTAGACGAGTCCTTTGATCCTGCTGAAGTCTTCCCCCATTGACCTGAGTGCCTGAATGAGACCAAGAAGTGTATAGGGCCCCTCGCCGTCGCATACAAAATCCGCCGATTCTTCTTCCAATGTCTTTTCCGGAAGTGCGGCCACGTGGCCACCGAGAAGGAGCAACTTTTGTGCGGGATCGAGCTGCTTGATTTCGGTGCAGATGGCTCCTGCCGCCGGCATGACCATCGTGGAGGCCGAGGGATTCTGCCCGTAGACTACAATTGCGGTAAGAAGGGGGTCGATTTCCGAAACCCGCTGGGCGGTTTCCCGGGCATCGAGTTCTTCCGCGTTGGCGTCCAGGATATCGACGACATACCCCTTCCGGCGGATGAAACTGGCCAGCAGGCCGGCCCAGATTGGCGGTTCGATAGCGGCAATGTGGGCACCCAACTGTTGGTATACTTTTTTACGGGCTCCCGGATTCACCAGGAGTACATCGATTTTTTTTGTTTCCATCGACGTCCTGCCTTTATGGTCGTTGTCAGAAATATGCTCCGATCTCGATGACACGGAACAGACTGTTCACAAGCACCCTTAATGTCAATCGAGCGTCGTCAGTTGAGAAGCTCCTCAGCCGTCCGAAGCAGGCTTTCTTTATCCAACCCATACAGGGATTGTATGTGTTCACGACCGCCATACCGGTAGCAATACTTACGGCTGAAATCCATGCCAACACGTTTCACGGGCTTTAGCATCCCATGATCTGCCATAATTTCGCAGACGGCCGAGCCAAGCCCCCCGGCCAGATTGTGTTCTTCCAGGGTGATGATCCGTCCAGCATCCTGAATCGCCTCCAGAAGGGCCTCCTGGGGGATCGGAAAGGTAAATACGTCGGCCACACCGATATCGGCACCGTTTCCCCGCAAGGTTTCGGCCACTTCCATAGCCCGGTGCACCATATTTCCCGTCGCAACGATCATGGCATCCTTTCCGGGAAGCAGTGTTGACATTCCGGCAGAAAAATCGAACCCGTCCTCGTAGATATCCGGCAGCCACTTGCGATCCATCCGGAGGTAATTGGGATATTCGATGTCACAACAGATATCGGCAAATGCTCTTGCCATTACCGAATCGGTGATATTATGAATCCGCAGGTTCGGAAGGATTCGCAGGGCGGACACATCATCGACGGCATGATGGGTCGGGCCGGAATCATCATAGCTGGTCCCGGCGCCCACCCCGACCAGGGTGACCGGCACGTTCATCGAGGCCAGGTTCACCCGGATATGCTCGTAACAGCGCAGACTGATAAACGGGGCGATGGCGTAGGCAAATACTTTTTTCCCTTCCATCGCCAGGCCCGCGGCTACGGCAAGGGCCTGCTGCTCAGCGATGCCGACGTCGATATATTGTGCATTCAATTCGACCCGAAACGTGTCGAGCGCCGGTGCCCCCATATCTGCGATAACCAGCAAAACATCCTTGTTTTCTTTGGCCAGTTCAAAAACCCGTCCCCAAAATGCGTCTCGTTGAGAGATATTGTTCATGAGGTCACCTCCTTGGCTTGGAGCTCGCTGCAGGCACAAACAGCCTCATCTCCGCTGGGTGGAATGCCGTGCCAGAGAGGATTGTAGCACATGAACGAAATCCCCTTTCCCTTTACCGTGTCGGCGATGATCGCCAGCGGCCGAGAACTTTTACGGGATCGAACACCTTCCAGGGCACCGAAGATTTCATCGAAGGAATGACCGTTGATGGCCTTGACATTCCAACCGAAGGACCGCCATTTGTCTTCGAAAGGTTCCAGGGAGAGCATATTTTCCGTGAAATTGGTCACGCAGAGGTAATTCCGGTCAATGACCGCCACAAGATTGTTGAGGCGGTTGTGTCCGGCAAACATGGCCGCTTCCCAGATGGATCCTTCGTAGCACTCTCCGTCCCCGAGAAGAGAAAAGACCAAATGAAGCTTTCGGTCTTTCTGTGCCGCCAGCGCCATACCGGTAGCCAATCCGAAGCCCATGCCCAGAGACCCGGAAGTAATCTCTGCCCCGGGCACATCATGTTGCAGGTGCACACCGAATTTTCCATCCGCCTGGCAAAACCGCTCCGTATCCTCTTTGGGAAAGTAGCCCAGGTCGGCCAGAATCGGATACAGGAGCACACTGGCCTGCCCTTTGCTCATGATGAACCGATCCCGATCCGGCCAACCGGGATTCGCGACATCGTAGCGCAATATGCCCCCATAATAGAGGGCGACCAAAATTTCGATGCTCGAAAACGAAGACGTGACGTGGCCTGTTCCGGCCCCGCAGCACATGTTCAGAACATCCTGGCGTATCTGTAACGCTTTTTTTGTCAGTCCGGCTGTGTCTAATTTTTCCATTACCAACCTCCGTTAATCGTTCAACGCATGACGGGAAATGAACCTCATGGCTTGGGAAAAGCCTTCCCGGACAGATCTCGATACCGTCTCGAAAGCACGTGTTATTATGGCTCAGGGAACGGCTGTCGGTTTATGTCGAATCACCCAATACCGGTTTTCCGTATTCAGCATAATTCTGTAATGACTGTACTTGCGCCGCAATCGATCCACCGTCAGGGGGTTGGAAAACGATGGCGCGCTCTGTGGGACACCGCCCGTGGGTGTCGAAAGATGGTTGACGGTGACTTTTCGCTTAAACGGATTTCTTTTAATGAGGCGTTTCATGAAACGATAGGTGCGCCTGCTGAAGCCGGAACGGGTCATGTCCTTGGCGATGAGCCTGTGGGCTTTCTTCGAAACATATAACCCGATCCCGAAAAACGTGCGCATTTCGTAATAGGCGGAAAGCAGGATGGACCGCCCGCGAGAATGCCACCTCCGGGAAGCGTTAAGATCGCCGCCGGTGGTCGGGCTGGATGTCACGGCATGTAAAATTTCCTCATAGGATAGGGCGGAGAGCCGGGGGCGATCGCCATTTTTGTGGATTCGTGCAACATCGAAAACCGGCTCCGTCGCGGGGATCGCGTAATATCGGTTCGCGCAAAAAATGACATGGAAACCCATGAAATCGGCCTTCATCAGTACCGGGTGCCCTTTGAGGCCGAATAGGAACACCAAATGTCCTTTCTTTCGGTGTTCCGCACTTGGAAATTCCCCGGCGAGTTCTTTTTCCGCATGGTCGAACAGGTACTTTTCCAGCGCGGGATAGGGGGCTAATTTAGGGTAGATCTCAGTTGCTCGCCGCCTGAAATCGGAAAGGGATTCCGAAGACTTGCGGTGCAACAGCGTGTTCACATCTTCTGTGAACTGAAAAAGGTCTTCAAACTCAGAAACCCTGGAGAAAACCTGTTCCTCAAGTGACTCGAATCGACCGGTGTCGTGCCATTCGGACTCGAAATACTTCCGTTGTTTTTCAAATAAGAGGGAGGAGGACAGACTCTCCTGGGAAAGGGTGCCTCCGGCAAGATGGGTGACCACCGTTTCCGGCGCACATACGACACGATAGCCTGCTTCCCAGATGCGAAGGCCATAGTCAATATCGAGAAAGTACTTGTGATAGACTTCATTGAACCGGATATGACCACATTTGTTGACATCGATGAGAAGACAGGCGCTGCACAGGGTCATGGTGCTGCGGACCTCCTCCGGGCGTGAAAAAATGTGGCCATGATGACCGGATTGATCCGGTCGGAAGACGATGCCACCGTAGGAGAAACGACCTGCTCCATCTTTGTGAAGCGGGGTTACCACCCCGACATCGGGCGCCATACATCGGAAGAGCCCATCCAGCCACCCGGCGCCCACGAAAACGTCATCATCCATGAGAACCAGAAAATCCGTTTGGACGATCTCCAGGACACGATTCATTTCCCGCGAATGATTAAATCCCGGGCCGAAGTTGTTGTCCAGCAGGATCAATTCATAGTTATCGGTATGTTGCTTGATTCGGTTCAAGCAGGTTCGGGCCACCTCGGAACGGCTGTCTGCACTGACGACGGCTACCGTGACACGGGTGTTGGCGCTGGACAACGTAAGCGTCTCCGGTTGAATATGGATGTGCTCGGTTGTCCGGATGGAGAAGGAATCTTCCACGGCATCCATTTTTTGTCGTAATCGGTCTGTGCGACCCTTGCGGGCAAACCGATCGATATATTCCATGAGCTTTGCCGCCGTCTGCTTTCGCTGTGCTAAGAGTTCGTCGAACAGAACGGCATCGTCTTCCACGATCTGATTGTCCAGTCGATATATCCGCTTGCCCGTTACCGAAACCACATAATGCTCGTGTTCAAAAACGACATCGGGCAGGTAGACGATTCGCTTTTTCCCCATTACCCCGAGAAGGTTGAAAATATTGTATATGTGATCGTCAATGCGGTGCCGGTAGTATCCCTTTGGACACAGTTCTCCGGTAATGTCACAATAGGTTCTCGAGACAAACGGAAACGTGCAGAGTTTTTCTTTGAAAATGAGATCGTTCACATGAACCAGGACGATATCGTCAGCGTATGACTGAAAAACAGAGAGTATTTTTTCATCCCATCCGGGGGTGCGAATCACCACATCGTCGTTTAAAATCATGATATATCTGCCGGTCGATGCTTCATAGGCAGCCATGTTCAGCGCGCCCATATGCAAGCCCGGAGTGACCGTCACTGTCTTGATAGGGACGCCGTCATAGTGGAACCCACGCATCTTCGAGTCGTCTTCGTCGACTACGAGGACGACTTCTATCTGTTCAATACACCGGGTCATCTCCTTGAAACTGTCAAGCAATCGACAGAGGCGATCCGGTCTGCCACGGGTTGGAAGGACAAATGAAAACGTCGGTATTCGCCGGTTATCCATGGATACGCCCCTTGGGGAGGCGGTCGATATGGGGGGGCCTCCCTTCATGTCGGACCGGTTTTGCAGCCCTGATAATCGGTTGTCCTGTGATGCCGCCGCTGTCGTTTTTTCGGCCCATAACCTGGAGTCTTTAGGGGGTGTCATCCTTTGTTGCCTCTTGACCGATCCAATCTGCCGCGAAGGTGTTGCACGAATCGTCTCGTGGTTCTCTTCGGATGCCGAAGCTTCTCCGGAAGATTGATATCATGTAAGAAAGCGCCGATGGTTCCTTCCCGGGCCGTTTGCCGGGTGATGATCCGCTTTAATTCGGTCAGGCTTTCCGCCTGGGGAAGTCCCGCTAGAGAATCCCGTTCAAAATCGACCGTTGTTGGTATTGGCCTTCCGTAGTATCGGCGGTGGTACACGACAATATCGTGGCCCAGATAATCGTATTCCACAACGATCGGCAATGATCCGTAGTGCTCTTTTCCCAGTTTCACTTTTCGATTCCGAAATTCTTCGATTCTATTTGAGAACACACCATCCTTTCCATCGACATCGATGGTGTAACCGAGAATGTCCATGAAGTCCTGTGGTAGTTTCCTGAATTTCGACATCGCCTCCGGGGTGAACTGCTGCCGATATGCCCCGATCTGTCCTTTACGAAACGTGGGTGACGATTCGTTGTAAATCCGTTCGGCAATATCTCCGGGGGCCCCGGGAACATGTAGCTTTAATTGGAGGGACCATACGAGCCGCTCCAAGAGCACATCTTCGCCGCCTCCTTTGCTTCCCACCATTTCCTCGAAGGAAACCGGGATGACGTTGGGAAAATCAAGCCAGGCGATAAACTGGCCGATCCGATCGCGAATGGTTCCCAGAAGCCAGGGATCGTCAATCAGGCGCAACAGGCGACTGGCGAAGTCGAGATCGTTCAAATAACCACCGAAGCTTGTTTTCCCGTCTTGTGAATAGTAAAACGCTTCAGAAACGAGCATGTCGAGAGGATGGCGGTAATTGAACAGGGCCGGCGAGGTCCGAAACGGATGGCGGCGATTCCCGAAAGTCGCCCGGCGGACAGAATCGATGAAAAAATCCCGCGCCGGCGTGTGGGCATTGGAAAATTCAAGAAAATACCAATGCCCGTTTTGGGGAGGATCCGACAATACCAATCCGTCAATATATCCCAGCGCGCGAGCCAGTTCAAAAAGAAGATGGGTGCCGGATTTTTGGGGTGAAATTAGAAACAGCACATTCTTTTTCCAAAATCTTCCGGTGACAGGAGCCACAACAACCCCGGTGTGCAAATCGATGCAATCGTGCAACAGTTCGGAAACGTTTCCAGCCCCATCGCTGCATATGACAGTCAAATCCATTTCCCCACGGGATGGGATCTGTCGCACGTCTGAATGGAGGGGCACCCGGCACTCATCCCCCAATGCGAAAAACGTCACATCATCGGGCGTATTCGAGCGTTTCAACGCTTCGATCAGATTTACCGATTTGTCATTGAACGGACGGAGGAGAATTTTTTTAGCTCCTCTTTTGATATATCCGAGGAGCGCCTCTTTTGTGCTTTCGGTGGTACCGGCGACAAAATCGAGAAAAAGAGACATGTCCTCAAACGGTCGTGCCCACGCAGAAGAGGGGGCGCTGCCTCCGGCAGGTTCGGAGCGAACCTCCAATTGCCGTGCGTCCGCAAATACCGTGCGCAATTTGACGTTGCCCATGGACCGGACCACATTCTCGTGTCGGAGTTCCATAAGCGCCAGCCGATGGGGAATCTTTCCGGGATTCGTCCAATCTTCGTCGGCAATGTCGGAGAGAAGACCGACGATTCTTTGAACCGCCTTGTCGGCTGCTTCACAGACCCGGAGAGGGACATCGTCGTCTGTCATGCACGAGCGCTCGATGCGCGTCCAGCGATTCCACGGATACGCCCTGAAATCGAGAAGACCGTCCCATTGGATATTGCTCTTCTGAAAATCGAAAATGAACAAATCCCGGTCCGGGTAGTCATCGAACACTTTCCCCTCCCGGATGTAGGTATCCATTTCCTGCTGGTACGGCGTGTATGTGTCTTCATCGAGATATTCGATGGGTGGATATCCGTAGGGCCGCATCAACGCGTCGAGACCGCTATTTTTAATAATGTCGATATGGGCATTGACCAAGCTGTTTTTCCAATCACCGACGATGCCTTTCCCCTGTCGATAGTTATGCCGATGGGGACCGGTCAGGTTCCGATACCGCATGTCTCGCCACATTGCTTCGGCTTGGGCTTTCGCGATGGGTATGCCGGCACTGCGACCCAGATTCAGAATGGTGTCCACCGGATTCCGGATCAGGTCCTCCCAGCGCATGACAATGAAGTGTTGGCGGCACTGGTTGAAATTCTGCATGTAGGCGACGTAGTAATTTGCCAAGCCCTGGAAAAATTCGAGATTCGTCAATTTGAACTTGGCAACATGTTGTCGCAGCAAATCGTTGTCTTTTTCAGGAGGAAGGAACCGTTGAATGTACTCGCTGGTGATGGCGTTGATGGAAAAAACGGCCGAGTTCAGCGCGCCGCAGGGATTTCGGACCGAAGCAAATCGGGTGTGCTGCTGAAATTCCGGGAATTCCAGCCACATACTGGGATGGGGGTGGGAATGCACCACGGTGTCCAGTTCCATAAATTTTCGCGGCAGCCGGACGATGAGCGTGAAATCCCCCATACCCCGAACGCCGATATATTTACGAATGCACGCATAGCGGGGATCATCCTCCAGAATCCATTTGGGGCCCCCGATCAGCGGATGAAACATGGGGCTGAAGACCAGATCTCGGTCGATGCCGTTTTTCGCGAATGTGGAGATAATTTCATCGGCGACGTAGGATCCAAGGCGATCGGCAAAATACCGCATTATCCGTAACCGGTTCGATGTTTCCTCTCCGGCAAACGCATATAAATTTCGGGCGATGGTGATCAACAGGGTAAAGCCGGTTCTCGGTGCGCCCACTACAAGGGGGAAATAATCAGATTGCCGTGATGTCATCGATACATTTCCAATCATGTTATCTGTTTGTCATGGATCGGCACTGCTGAATCGGTGGTCTATGACGCAAACCGGTGTTTTAATCTCCCGTCGCAGGGCAAACGGATTGCATTCAATGATGTGGAACACACCCGCCGGCTCCCAGGAATCGGCGATTGTCATTTCCGTTCGCAGTCTCAAAGACACGGAGTATCGACCGTTGGTCATCGTCAGGGGGCCTAGATCGATCCGGACTCGTCGGGTGTGGCAAGAGAAATACATATCGTGCATCAGGCAGGAAACCCCTGTCGCCACATACTCTCCTGTTTCCTTGTGGATGCGAAACTCAAGGCTGTAGGTGTCGAATTTACACGTACCGCCGACCTCCACGACCCAACTCATGCGGTCACCGTGGGAAAACACGTTCACCGGATTGCCGATCTGGTCATACATTTCCAATCGCTGAAGGTAAAACGTCCGCTTTTGAATCTCTTCATCGGATCGTATGACAACCGGAGCCGAATCGTTCAACGCCTGAAGCGAGTTTTCCTCGTAATGTTTGACCACCTCGAAGGTCGGTCCGAGTTCGACAATCTGTCCTCTATCCAGCCATGCCACACGGTCGCACAGTGTGCGAACGGCAAACATCTGGTGGCTTACAAATACGACGGTCCTGCCCTGCCCGGCGACGGTTTGCATTTTTCCGATGCACTTTTTTTGAAATGCCAGATCACCCACCGCCAGCACCTCATCGACCAACAGGATTTCAGGCTCCATATGTGCGGCAACGGCAAATGCCAAACGGACATACATACCACTAGAATATCTTTTTACGGGCGTGTCGATAAATCGTTCCAGTTCGGCGAAAGAGACGATTTGATCGAGGTTTCTGGCAATCTCACGCTTTCTCATTCCCAGAATAGAGCCATTTAAGAAGATATTTTCTCTTCCGGTCATCTCCGGATGAAAACCGGTTCCAACCTCCAGCAGGGACCCGACTCGGCCGGACATCATGGCGCGCCCTTCGGTCGGTTTCGTGATGCGAGCCAATATTTTGAGTAATGTGCTTTTTCCGGCTCCATTGGCACCGATGATACCGAAGATTTCTCCCTCATCGATGGTTAATGAAATATCCTTCAAGGCCCAGATCGAATCTCCGGCAGGCATGGACAATTCATCTGTTTTCGAACGCGGACCGCTGTGCTTATCGTTTAATGCCCCGCGTGCGACCCGTTTCAGGATTCCGCTCAGATTGTCCCGAATAGAGTGCTGCCGGCCGTGAAGCAATCCCAGTCTGTAACGCTTCCCCAGGTTTTCGACCCGGACCGCCGGTTTATGCTTCATCGGACCCTCGTGGTTCCGATTCCCGGGAGCGGACCCCGGCTGGGTTGATGCCGACTCCTCCCGTGGTTTCATGGCCCCGCATCGTTCGGGTATGTCGTCAAATGATATCGGCAAATTCACTTTCATACCTTCGAAAATAATATAAGCCGCCCACAAAGAGCAGCAGTGAAATGGCCGCGGTCATGATCAGGTGAAACGGGTTCATATCCCCCACGCCCAATAGGGACCACCGAAACCCCTGGATGATCCACGTCATCGGGTTGAGATGGAAAAAGAGCCGAAGATGGGAGGGAACATTTTCCAGCCCGTAGGCCACCGGCGTAATCCAGAACCACATCTGTATGAAAAAAGGAATTGCAAATTTAACGTCATGGTAACGGGCGCAGAGAGCGGAGGTAAAGAGCCCGATTCCCACCGCCAGAACCAGTGCGGCGGCAAGAAAAAACAGAAACAACCACGCGGTCACTCCGGGCACGTAACCATAAAACACCATCAGTATGGCCAGGATGGCCAATGCCACGATCAGGTCCATGAGTCCCCGGCCCAAGCTGGCCAATGGCAACACCAGGCGGGGGAAATACACTTTGGTCACCAGGTTCGTGTTGGCGATCAGGCTGATCGTCGCCTGATCCAGTGATGTGGCAAAGAGACTCCAGGCAACGACGCCGCACAGGGTGAATAATGGATAGGGGATCCCGCTCGAAGATAATCCGGCCACCTTACCAAACACCAGGGAGTAAACGCCGACGGCGAAAACGGGTCGGACCACGGCCCATCCCACCCCGAAAAAGGCCTGTTTGTATTGGGCCATGATATCCCGCCGGGCGAGAAATCCGATCAACTCGCGGTGGGCTAAGAGCTCCTTGAGATGCAAGCGAAGCCAACCGTTATCCGGTTCGATAATAATCTGCTGGGCCATTGGGGGTCCTGTGCCGGTTTACGTCGGAATCATGGATCGATCCGTTCCACTGGTGATGTTGGCGAAATGTTCCGTTACCGGACCGAATTGAACATCTCGCAGAGTTGAAGAATTCTGTCTTCACGCAACTCCGGGTAATTACCGATGTAATAACCAAAAAAATGAATGTGTTCGATTTCGGGATGCCGCTCCCATTCACCTTCTGCAACCACTCCACGCAGATACGGCTGTCGCAGTTGATTACCGCCGCCGGAACTTCCCCTTCGAAATTCAACGCCGGCCTGCCGCATAGCGGCCTCCAGCCGGTCCCGGAACTCGGGATCGGGTTGTTTCAACACGACATTGAATGCGTAGTTACAACTGCCCTCCAGATCGAAATCGGTCCGGTACGTCGATGCATCCAAATTGTCGATGAAAAGTTTGAAGTTCCGTCGTCGCCTGTCATTGTTGGCATCGAGCCGCTTGAGCTGGCTGCGGCCGAGAACCGCGGCGATTTCGGTGCTGCGCACGTTGTACGCCGGATAGGCGAAGATAAAATCCGTGGATAGATCCGGATGGCGTCGGGCGTATTCGGCCTGGAGAGCGTCATCGGTGGCTTCCCGGACCATGCCGTGGGACCGGAGCATCCTCAGGGTCTGATAGATCTCGTTGCTGTCGGTGCAGACCATGCCGCCTTCGATGGTGCTCATGTGGTGGGCGAAGTAAAACGAGAAGTTGGACATCAGGCCGAAGCTGCCCAGTTTCCGGCCCTCGAAAGTGGCTCCGTGGGACTCGCACACATCCTCGATCAGGAGGATCCCGCGGCTGTCCAGCGCGTCCAGAAGACGCCGGCTCAGTCCGTTGAATCCCTGCACGTGGGTGAGAAATACGGCGCGGGTGCGGTCGGTGAGGGCCGCGAGGACGGCGGTTTCGTCCATGCACAGGTTCCGGGGGTTGATATCGACAAACACAGGGGTTAACCCATGTTGAAGAACCGAGGCGATGTCCGACACCCAGGTCAGGGTCGGTACGACCACCTCCCCACCGCCAAAATGGTGCCTGAGCGCCGCCATGGTGATCAGGTTCGCCGATGCACCGGAATTAACGAAGACACTGTGTTGAACACCTAACCATTCGGACCATTCCCGTTCAAAGGCTTCCACCTGGACCGATTGGGTGAGGCGAGGCAGGTCTTGGAGAAATTCAACGAGAACCTGAATGTCGTCCCGGGTGATGTTGTTTTCCATCAAAGGCCAGTTCAGGGCGTGGGCCTTATTTGGGCTTGCCATGGGGTTTTCTCCTGTCGGTTCCAGTCCGTTTCAGCGACGCCGTTTTTCCACCGGGTTTCAACCTATTCGATCAACTGATCGAGCTCTCGAAATTGGCAGATGGTGCGTCCGTCGCGGTCCTGTTCGGCTGCCAAGTTGTACTCGTCCAAATGGGGTTCATACACGATGACCTGGGTGCCGCTGTAATCGAAACGGAACGGCACGTGCAGCAGTTCCCCCAGAGCTCGGCGAACCAGGGCCTGTTTTTCCGGAGGCACGAATAACAGCAAAAATCCGCCGCCCCCGGCACCGGTAATTTTACCCCCGATCGCACCGCTGGACCGGGCACGTTCATACATGTCGTCTACGATATGATTGCTCACCGTGGTACTTAGGCTCCGTTTGACAGTCCAGGCTTCGTGGAGAAGCTCTCCGAAGCGCAGAATATCGTCGTTGCTTTGAAGAATGTCGATCCCCGTGTCCACCATGGTATGCATCCGAAAAAGCTGCTTTTCTTTTTCGTTAATGTCGTGCACATAGGAGTCCGCCACATTGGACGCCGTGCGTTTAATTCCGGTGTAGAAAAGCATCAGGTGGGCGTTGAGTTCCTCGCAGCGGTGGGTCGTCAATGTGAGATGGCGCAGTTCGATTTCGCCGTTGGTCTTGAACAGAATGTGGTTGATGCCACCATAGGCGGCGGCGAACTGGTCCTGGGAGCCCACGGTCTCCTGAATCATGTCTTGCTCGACATGGATGCTTTCGGTGGCGAGGCGGTGTTTGCTGACCATCTTTCCTTGCAAGGCATAGCAGGCATGGAGCATCCCCACGGTAAATGAGGAGCTGGATCCCATGCCGCTGCGGGCCGGCAAATCGCCGTCATGGTGGATTTCCAGGCCCCTGTCCAGATTCAAGAATCGCAGCGTTTCTCGAACCGCCGGATGTTCAATTTCACTGTAATGCCGGCATAGTTCAATATTCGAATACACCAGACGGATGCGGTGTTCGAAAAACGGCGGCAGATATCGCAGGCTGATATAGCAATACTTGTTAATGCTCGTGGACAGAACACATCCGCCGTGTTTAAGGTACCATTCCGGATAGTCTGTTCCTCCACCGAAAAACGACAGACGAAATGGGGTTCGGCTGATGATCATATGCTGTAGCTCCTTTCGAGGCTATCGGATAACACCGGTAAACCCGGCGACGTAGTCTTGGATCGGTCGTACTGCCGGAGCCGCCATTTCCCCGGGCAGTCTTTCCGGGGGGAAGAAGGCCAGGTCGATACTCTCGGCACTGGTTGTCGGTGTACCGTCGATCCTATCCGCAGATAGAACGATATCGACCAGCTGCGCGACATCACCGTTATCCGGGTAGGTGACAATGCGGCCGTCGGAAGGGGTCGAGTAGACGCCCACCAGGCCTGAAATACGGATCGTCAACCGCGTTTCTTCCCACACCTCCCGAAGGGCCGCTTCCGTGACGGACTCTCCAGGTTCAATGGCACCTCCGGGAAGACCCCACAATCCGTTGTCGCTCCGCCGTTCCATCAGAAGATGCCCTTTACCGTCGGAAATAATGACCCCGACAACGGCCTTGACCCGGACCCCGGAGGGATCCCCGTCGATGGTTTGTGCATACATGGAAGCCATTTGAATCTGTTTCCGTTAGCCGCCCGCGCATTCCTGATTCGGCTTGGTTTCATCCACGGTCGATGGATGTTGCCCCAATTCCCGGAAAAACCGGGAGGCCCGCCGGTAGGACTCGGGGGTGCCGATATCGATAAAGGGATCTCTGCAGCGATAGCCGTAAAGCCCCCGCCCGATGAGGGACGGGAAAAAGTTATGTTCCAGGGAATAGGCTGTTCGGGGGGGGATCTCCGAGAGGAGCGATTTTTTCAACAGGTAGACCCCGGCACTGATCCATCCTGGACGGGAATCCTCCCCCTTTTCATCGAAGCGCCGGATCTGGTCCCCGTCGTCGATTTCGATTTGGCCGTATCGGGCGGTTTCCGACACCCGTGCCAGCAGCAGTGCGGCGTCCCTGGATCTTTCCCCGAACCAGGAGCGGAACCGATTCAGATCCGCGTCGATAAACGAATCACCGTTCATTGCCAGCAGAAGGTTCGAATGAACCGCATCCATAGCCAAACGCAAAGCGCCGCCGGTTCCGAGGGGCCGGGATTCCTCCGAGTATACCAGGGCCATCCCCCGATAGTGCCGGCCGAATACCCGTTGGATATCGGACCCGCGAAACCCCGTGCAAAGCACTACCCGTTCGATCCCGGCCCTTTGCAGCTGATCCAGCAGATAGGCCAGGAAGGGTCGGCTGCCGACCGGAGCCAGGACTTTGGGTCGATCGTCAACCAGGGGGCGCAGTCGGGTGCCGAGACCTCCGGAGAGGATGACCGCATCGGTAGAGGGGTGTTCTTCCACTTTATACCACCCTATCGTCAATATACCGCATGTTGATGATGGGGAATTTTATAACTGTATCCCCGTGTCCGGGCGCCCTGCGTGTGCCGAACGCCTCCTTCCGAATCGCTTTACACATTGGCAAACCGATTGGGTTTCAAGATGTTGTATCCCTTCAACAACTCGACGATTCCCATGTCGAGGGTGTGGTCCGGACGCCAGCCCATGGCCTCGATTTTCTCGTTGCTGACCAGGTAGTCCCGCTTGTCCGGGTCCTCGCCGATGGGAGATGTCTGGATATCAAAATCCGGAACGTACTCTTTGATTTTTTCACAGAGCTGACGCTTGGTCAGGTTCGCCGAACTCAGCCCGACATTGAAGGGCCCACCGCGCATGTGCTCCATATGGTCCATGCCGAAGAGAAAGGCCTTGGCCACATCCCTGACATGGATGTAATTTCGGCGGAAGTGTTCTTCGAACAGAACGATGAACCGGTCCTTGAACGCCCTGTAGACAAAGTCGTTGACGAGCAGATCCATGCGCATCCGGGGGCTCATACCGAAAACCGTGGCGAGTCGAAAGGTGATGGCGTTGCCTCGGGACAAAAATGCCTCTTCGACAGCCACCTTTGCCCGACCATATCCGGAGATGGGGCGCAGGGGGCTTTCTTCCGTGCAGTAGGCGTCTGTTTCCCCAATTCCGTACCCGCTGTTGGTGGTCGGAAAGATGACGCGTTGGGATACCGATGTGCGCTCGACAAGCCACAACTGGGCTTCGAGGTTCACCAGTCGGGTCAATGGCGGATTCGCCCTGCAGGCCGGAGCTCCCACGATGGCCGCCAGGGGAATGATCACATCGAACTGATCGACCAGTCCGTCCATCAGGGAACGATCACAGATGTCCCCCCGAACAAATTCGAATTTCGTGTCTGCACAGCATTCCAGCAAAGAAAACTGGCCATGGATCAGAGAATCGAGAACCGTGACCCGATAGCCCTGTTTTAACAGTTCGGGCACGAGGATCGAACCGATGTAGCCGGCCCCTCCGGTAACCAATACCTTTTTCATTTCCACAACAGCATCTCCTTTCTGAATGCCGTCCTCTTGCGGTTGATTCAATGGCGTCGGCGACAGTTACCGACCGGCCTTTACACGGCTATCCGGCCCCTCTTCCAGCTTCCAGATCATCAGTCGGGGTCGCTTTTCCAATTCCGGGAGAAAATCCTCGAACTCTTCCTGGCTGACCACTAGACTGCGGATCTTCCTATTAATATATCGTTCGGTTTTTCTACTCAAATCATTGAGATGGTATTGATCAATGTCGCCGACGAGGACCAGGTCGATAATGCCGGAGTCCTTTCCTTCGGCGTAATCATCGATGAGATAGGCCCGTTCCAGGTGTCCCAGCCGGGTAACGATACTGTCGATGACCTGGTCCACCCCAAGGACCTTGCTGACCATTGATTTAAGGTCCGGAAAGAGCGGATGGTCGGTGTTGGCCATATAGTGAACCTTGCGGCCATGCTTTTTGGATTTGAGCAGGTCGGTGCGGGTCAGCTGGTTGAGTTCCTCCCGGACGGCATTGGTCGATACCCCGAACTCGTTTGACAACTCCCGCAGGTACGAGCGGGTGCGTGGGTTGAAAAAAAATCGCATGAGCAGCTTGACCCGTGTTTTCGATCCGATCAGTCCGGTAAACAGATTGTCCATGATAATATCCATTATGAGTAGTTTACCTACTCATATAACAATTTTGTCGGAATGTCAATTTAGCGGCTGTTTTTGGGGGGAATCTTGATGCTGGATGCTGGATGCTGGATTCTGGATTCTGGATTCTGGATTCTGGATGCTTGCCCGCCGTTGGCGGGTTCAGGGCTTGCCTGTCCGCCTGAGGCGGATAAACCTTTGGCGGGTCGGAGGGCAGAGGGCAGAGGAAAGGTGTCGGGTTTCAGGTTTCAGGGGACAGGGATCGGAGCTGAAAGCTGAAGGCTTAAAGATGAAAAGAACAGATGCAAGCTGCAGGATACAAGATGCACCCAAAAGAGATCGAGAGCTCATTGATCGCTAGCAGTCCCCTTAATCATGTATCCTGAATCTTGAAACTTGTATCTTGACCCAACCGGCAAACCGGCCCAACCGGCAAACCGGCTAACGGAATTCTGGATGGGTATTCGGTACTGGGGATTAGGTATTCGGCGGAGACAAACAAGTCCGTATTCCCAGCAATTACCGAGTACCCAATACCCGATACCTAATACCTGAAACCGGCAAACCGGCTAAACCGGCAAACCGGTAAACCGGCTAACGGGCCGACGGGCCAACGGGCCAACGGGCCCAACCGGCCCGACCGACAAACCGGCAAACCGGCTAACGGGCCCACGGGCAGACGGGCGAACGGGCAAACCGGCAAACCGGCTAACGGGCCCACCGGCCAACCGTACTATGTGTCCTCTTCCATGAACCGGTCCAGCCAGCCATGGAGCAGGACCTGATGGGAGGCTTCCACGACACCGTAGGTGTCCGCGGGAATATAGAAGTTCAGATTTCCCATCCCCCTGGAGCGGTTGTCCGGGCCCATGCCGCTGAGGGTCACCACGGTCAGTCCCATTTCCGAGGCTTTTTCAATGGCCCGGATGATATTCGGCGAATTGCCGGAACTGCTGATGGTCACCAGCACATCCCCCGGGTCGGCGAAGCGGCCTAAAGGAAGGGCAAAGGATTCTTCGTAGCTGATATCGTTGCTGATGGCGGTCATCAGGGCCGCGTCATTAAATGCCTGACTGCGAAATCCGCCGTTTTTGCTGGCGTCTGCCGCCATGTGACCGGCCATCATGGCGCTGGCGCCGTTGCCGGTAAAAAACATGGTGGCATTCGTCTGTTTGATCCTTCGCGTCATAGCACACCAGGACCCCAGTCCCTCATCCGGAGTCATGGGTTTACCGTGGGTGTCCGTCACCGTCATCCTGGTCAGTGCCTGGGAAACGGCATCTACATACTGGTCGTACGTCGGCATGGTGTTATCCTAATCTTTACGGGTACTGGGTATTTGGTATTGGATATTCGGTGTCCTGTTTTAAACGGCTTCAACAATCGAAGCGACAGGTACTATTACCAAATCAGAACGGATGGGTAAACCCGTCTGCGCTTCATTGGAGCTACGCCGGGGAAGCGGGCTCGCCGACCAACGGGCCAACCGGCCAAACCGGCAAACGGAATTCTGGATGGGTATTCGGTACTGGGGATTAGGTATTCGGCGGAGACAAACAAGTCCGTATTCGCAGCAATTACCGAGTACCCAATACCCGATACCTAATACCTGAAACCGGCAAACCGGCCCACGGCCCAACCGGCCCACGGATCATGTAATGTTTATCCGATGTGATTCGACGACTTAACGGGTGAGCAACCAGAGTAGAACAGGGGCCATGAGGGCCATGAGAATAATGAGACCCGGGGGTGTAAAATATGGCCGGTACCATGGTTCCCCGTGAATTTTGGCCTTTTTGACCTCGGTGAGAAACCATTTCCCGATGATCACGGCCGCGATCAGGGGCGCGATGATTTTTACAAGTTTAAATAATCCGACGGTAATGTCCATAATTGAGTCGTTCGTTGGCAGATTCGATTAATTGTGGTAACGTTTATTTTTTTATCGGATCGATTGATAGTGTAGCTAATTCGCATAATCAAAGGGGGCAACAGGACGCCCCCTCATTGTCAAATGGTACGCCTGGGGTGACTCGAACACCCGACCTACGGATTAGAAGTCCGTTGCTCTATCCAACTGAGCTACAGGCGCGTCTGAAAGTAAACCCAAAAAATAATATACTTTCCCCCTGAAGTCCAACAAAAAGATCATCCGGATGTTTCTTCAGGGATTTTGCGTATTACCATTGCACTGAACTTAAAGCAGCGCGGTCAGAGCCGAACGAAAGATGACATATGGTCACAAAAAAAACGACGAAGAAAACTAAAACCGCGACCGCTCCAAAGGCCAAAAAACAGAAGGCCAAAGAAGAGACACGGTCGGCCAGAAAGAAATCTGCCACCACCCGATCCGCAGCGCCGGCGGGAAAAGCGGGCCGGACAAAGACGACCGCCGGGACCGGCAAAAAACCAGCCCCGGTCAAACGCAAAGCATCAGCGGACAAAGCCCTTGTCAAGTTCGATCCGTTGCAGCGCTACCTTGCTGAAATAAGCGATTACAACCTGTTGAGCCGGGATAGAGAGCGTGAACTGGCCATCCGTGTACGGGAACACAGTGATACGGATGCGGCCTACGAACTGGTGACATCCAATCTGCGGCTGGTCGTAAAGATTGCACTCGAATTTCAGCGGGTGTGGATGCAGAATCTGCTGGATTTGATTCAGGAAGGCAATATCGGATTGATGCAGGCGGTTAAAAAATTTGATCCCTATAAAAACGTTAAATTTTCTTACTATGCCTCCTTCTGGATCAAAGCTTACATTTTAAAATTCATCATGGACAATTGGCGCCTGGTGAAAATCGGCACGACACAGGGGCAGCGAAAACTGTTTTTCAAACTCAAGAAGGAAAAACAAAAACTGATTGATCAGGGTTTTGATCCAAAACCCAAACTCCTCTCCGACCGGCTCGGCGTGTCGGAGCGTGAGATTATCGATATGGATCAGAGACTGGATGGATGGGACGTTTCGTTGGACGCACCGCTCAAAAACGACTCCGACACCGAGCGTATCGAGTTTCTGAGCACCGACTCCACCTCGGCGGAAGACCGCGTTGCCAAAAAAGAGATGGAGACACTCCTGCACGAGAAAATTGCGGAGTTCAGAACCCATATGACCGAAAGGGAGTTGGACATCTTCGATAATCGGATATTTTCGGATACCCCGGTAACCCTGCAGGAAATCGGAGATCGCTACGGCATATCCCGTGAACGCGTCCGACAGGTCGAAAAGAATGTCATTAAAAAGATGCGGGAATTCATCCGACGTGAAATTCCGGATTTCGAGGCATACACCGAAGGCGCGACCACGGAGTAGCGTAAATCGTCACCAGACCTCCGGGCACGTAAAATACAACAAACTATACGCAATCCCGACGGACCTCGTTTTCCCAGAGAGGGTCCGGTCCGTCCGCGGTTGTGGTGGACAGGATAGCTTGATGAAACGTTCCATATGGACTCTTATGGTATTGACGGCCGTCAGCGCTGGGTTAAGCGGATGCGGAACCCTGCGCAACGCCGGTTCTGTTGTGGATTCGCCTCCAGGGCCGCCGGAACCCGGGGTGGTGTCTGATGCCGCAACGGTCTCCGAGATCCGTTCCGAGAACGCCTACTATTTTTACACCGAATCCCAGATTCAGAGGCGGCGGGGAAATCTTGATGGGGCGGCGGCACTCCTGAAACAGGCAATTGATAAAGATCCGGATTCCCTTTTTCTGAATCGAGAACTGGCCAAATTGTACCTTCAAAAGAAAGACAATATGGGGGCCCTGGCCGTCGTCGAACAGATTCTGAACAGGGCTCCGGAGGATGTCGAGGCCCTGATCATTTTTGGTCAAATCCAGCTCACCCAAAAGAACCTTACGGCTGCCAAAGCCGCCTACGAAAAAGTCCTTGCAGCCGATCCCAACCAGGAGAGGGTGTATCTCATTCTCGGAGGCATTTACCGGGAAGAGCAGAACCTCGATCGTGCACTGGATGTGTATACCCGGCTGGTTGAACACTATCCGCAATCCTATGCCGGCCATTACTATATTGGAAAAATCCTGTTCTCCAAGGGACAAACGGAAGAGGCGGAAAAAGAGCTTAAGAAAACCATCGAACTCGCTCCGGATCTGGACGAACCCAGGTTTGAATTAATCCGGATATACGAATCTCAGGGGAATCAGAAAGAAAGTACCCGTTTGTATCGGGAGATTTTGGAAAACGATCCCGACAACATCCGTGCAGGAATGGCCCTCGCGATATTGTACTACAGAGACGGCCGGACCGATGACGCAGAGACCCTCCTCAGCGATATCGGAATCCGAAGCCTTTCCGATCGTCGGATCCTGTCGGCGGCTGTCAAAGGCTACTTGGACCCGGGGGACTACGAGGACGCCGTCATTGTCCTGAAGGGCATGGCCAAGGGTGCTCCGGACAATCCGGGCATTCACTTTCTGACCGGTGTTGCCTATGACGGATTGGATCGGTCCGAAGAGGCCATCGCGTCCTTTCTGAAGGTACCGACAGAGTCCAAGTTCTATGAAAACGCCGTGGTGCACGTTGCCTTCCTGTATCAGAAATTGGACCGTATCGATGACGGCATTGCCTATTTGCAGGAGGTGATCCGATCCGCGCCGGACAATCCGGAATTCCATCTACATCTGGGCACATTTTACGAGAGCGAAGAAAACTACGCCCGTGCCGAAGAGATTCTCCGGAAAGGACTCTCCCTCGATCCGGAGAATGCCCGCATTCATTTTCGAATGGGAGTGGTATACGACAAATGGGGCCGCAAAGAGGACTCCATCCAGGCCATGAAAACGGTGATCCGCCTGGATGCCAAACATGCCAATGCCCTCAATTACCTTGGATATACCTATGCGGATCTCGGGAAAAATCTGGATGAGGCCGAACGGTTGATCAAAGAAGCGTTGAAGCACAAGCCGGACGACGGCTACATCACGGACAGCTTGGGGTGGGTTTATTACAAAAAAGGCCAATACGATGTAGCCCTCAAATACCTGGAGCGGGCCGTGTCCATCGTTCCCGACGACCCAATCATTCTGGAACACGTGGGTGATGTCCATCTGAAGCTGAACAACAAGGAAAAAGCGCTGGAGTTTTATCGGCGGTCCCTGAAAATTAGGGAAAAGGACAGAGAAGCGGTCGAAGAGAAGATCCAACGGATCACGAACGAAACGGATTGATTCGGTGGTAGCGACATGTTTCATCAGACCATTTGCCAGTTCTCGATGGCACCCGCATGAACACCGGCTGACCTTAGATACATTTTCCATAATACCGTGACGGGGTATCCTGACCTTTTGCTGAGGAACATTGCCACGAGTTGGCCGGTGCCATACGGCCTGCTGTTCTGTCTGCTGACCCTGGCCGGGTGCGGCGGGATTCGGCCATCGCCGGAAGTGCGACTATCTGCAGAAGCCGGCCGACTGTTGTCGGCCATATCCGGCATGAACGCCGGGCTGACATCCATTAAAGGGATCGGAAAATTATCTCTCCGATCCGGCTCCACCCCCGGGAGTTTTCGGTTCGCGTGGGCGGCTGTGCCGCCCGATCGGGTCCGTATCGATCTGATGGATCCCACCGGTCGCCCGGCAGGTACCCTTGCCAGGGACGGCACCTGGACCTATCTTCGGATTCATAAGGACGGTCGACTGTTTCGGCGGCGATCCCTGGATCGGCAAATCGGCAAATGGCTTGCGGTCCCGGTGGAAACCGCCGACCTGATTTCTCTGGTATCGGGTCATGTGCCGTTGAGAGAGCATGATGCCGTCGATGTGATCGGATCCACAGGAAAAGGCCCGATTCTTGTGCTGCGACGTCATCAAACCCTCGTCGAACGCATTGAACTTTCGCCTGACAGGAAATCGGTGGTGCGGATCGACATGTTCGGTGCCGCTGGTCAGAGGGCATATCGCATCGTGTACCCGGAATGGCGAGTGACAGTGGATGACCGATTGCCTCCATGGCTGGAAATTTTCACCGGAGACGGGGATTCCATACGGATACAATTTATCCGCTACCGGGAAAACGTCCCCATCGACCCGGCCATGTTCGTTCTCGATACCCCCCGTCAGGCAGATTCAGGCATAACCGCTTCCTCGCGGTATGGCCTTCGCCGATTCCCGTTTGTGGCGCTCCGACCCGGATACCCGGTATGCATAGGACATCTCCCCGGCCCATTATCCGTGGAGAAAAAAGGGGATAGCCGTCCCTCGGCAGATACATTCAGATCATAAAGGGGGCTGGTGTGTTTCCGGAAAATCGATTTCTGGCGGATCCGGCGCTGGGAAAACTGGCGAAATGGCTCCGGATCCTGGGAATGGATGCCCGCTATATCCGTTCCGGATCGATCGACAGGGCTCTCGCCGACTGTGAGCCAGGGCGCATCCTGTTGACCCGATCCCGACGGATCGCCAAGCAGGAACGTGATCGGAAGATCATTTTTATCCGGAGCAATGCTCCCATCCGGCAGTTGGAAGAAGTTATCGATGCTGCTCGCATCCGTCGCGGGGATGTCCGCCCGTTTTCCCGCTGTATCCGGTGCAACGTTTTGATTTCACAAGTGGCGAAAGCCTCTGTAAAGTACCGGGTCCCGGACTGGGTCTGGGAACAACACCATCATTTCCATAAATGTAACCGATGCGGGCGTATCTACTGGGCCGGGACCCACATCGACAGGAGTTTGCTGCAGATTGACGCCCTGTTCGGCACCAACGGCGGCCTTCAGTTTCCGGGTTAACCCGAACATTGCATGAAATCTTTTCAGCATATGTCTTAAGATAAACAATATTGGTGCCTTAACGTGAATACTGACGCATCGGGCGGCGATGCCATGTGTCACGTTGAAAAACGGATGAACGGCCTGAAAAGATTTCACCCTGCGGCCAAACGGAGACCTCCATGGCCGGCGTTATTCGAGATTCGCGGTAGTCGGACTACAGCTTCATCTCGAAGTGCCTTGCCCATGAAGGTCTCCATTTGGTGCAATGTCCGGGTTAAGCCTCTCGCCGTGATGTTGGAAAAAAACACCCGGTGGACCGACCCCTACCGGGGGATAGCAATCCGAAAGGATGACCTGCATGACCCGAAACAACGTGAACGATTCTGCTGCAGGCAACACCGCATGCGGGGCCTCCGGATCATCCCGCATGACGTCCAGGCTGCAGGACACGATGATCGAGAATTCCCTTCGGAAAATTCGTCACACGCTCATCTTTATGAGCGGCAAAGGGGGGGTCGGAAAGAGCAGCATGTCGGCGAATATCGCTGTTGCCCTGGCCCAGCGGAAGCTTCGGGTGGGACTCATGGACGTGGATCTTCACGGGCCGAGTCTCGCGGGAATGATGGGTGTTGAAGGCCTGCTCGAAATCACCGGCGATCGGTTTGCCATCCCCAAGCCCTTCAACCAGAACTTGGGCGTCGTTTCGATGCAGTCCTTGATGCCGGAACCGGATCAGGCGGTGATCTGGCAGGGCCCGGCAAAAACCGGTGTCATCCGTCAATTTATTGCCGACGTGCAATGGGGAGAGCTCGATTTTCTGATTGTCGATGCCCCTCCGGGAACCGGCGATGAACCGCTCAGCGTGGCACAGACGGTACCCGATGCCAAGGCCGTCATCGTGACCACCCCGCAGGATGTCGCCCTGTCCGACGTCCGCAAATCGATCGGCTTCTGCCGGGTTGTCCACCTGGAGATTCTCGGATTGGTCGAGAACATGGGCCCCTTTCCATGTCCGTGCTGTGGAAAACGGATCGAGATATTCAAACACGGCGGCGGTGAAATAACAGCTTTGCAGATGGGGATCCCGTTTCTCGGCACCGTGCCGTTTGATCCACAGGTGGTGGAGGCGTCGGATTCGGGGATCCCGGCATTCGGCGGGGCGGCATTCGCATCGTTTTCAGAAGCCATCACCCGGTGCGTGGATCGCATCCTGGGTGGGCTGTCTGACGCCTGACGGCAGTTGGACGTCATTGCTCTGAATACCGTGGCACATTGGATTACGAACATCGAACCGATAGGGTCCCAACGTGAAGAAAGCCATTGCTTTGGAAGGCCGCTTGAGGGGATGCCGAAATGTCGTGACCCTTGGCGCACGCCCCAATTTTTCGGATTACACGGCGGAAGAAGCGGAACTCATCCGTTCGGCCAAAAAGATATACTATCCGACCACCTTCTATGCCGACCTCTTCGATGCGGCCGGTATCCCCACATTTCCCAGTTACCACACCTACAAATGTGTCCAGGACAAAATCAAGCAGACCGCCTTGTTTGAGCTGCTCCAAATTGCTCACCCCCGAACGCGGGTCTTCTACGGAAAGCGCCAAAAAAAGGGAATCCCGGATTATTTCCGATTCCCCTTTATCGGCAAAATTCCCAGGGGGTCTGCCATGGGAAGGGGGGTGTTTTTAATCGACCGACCCGAGGCCCTGGAGAATTATCTTTCTCAAACCCCGGTCGCCTATATCCAGGAATATCTCCCGATCGATCGGGATATCCGGGTGGTCGTCATTGGTGGTTCTGCCATACATGCCTACTGGCGTGTTGCCCCCACAGGCGAGTTTCGCAGTAATGTGGCTCTGGGTGCCCGTATCGAGCTCGCTAATGTCCCCGAGGCGGCGATTCAATTGGCCCTGGATACGGCCCGGCAATGCCGATGGGACGATGTCGGCATCGATATTTGTGCCCACCAGGACAGCTACGTGGTGTTGGAAGGAAACATGAAATACGGAAAAGAGGGGTTCCGGGCCGCCGGCATGGATTATGTTAAAGAGATGGAGCGAAGGATTGAGAATGGAGAGATTTGAGGAACCCGTGCTGGACAGGCTGAAACACGCTCTGGACAAACGGGAGGAGGCGTTTCTGTCGCCGGTTGCCACACAGAGCCGGAAAGGCGTCCGACGGAATCCGGAGCGGCGACTGGAAAGCGATTATCGTCAGATGTTTGCCGTGGACGTGGACCGCGTATTACACTCCCGAGCCTATACCCGGTACATCGACAAGACGCAGGTGTTCTACTTGATTCAAAACGACCACATCACCCACCGGGTACTTCACGTTCAGCTCGTGTCTAAAATTGCCCGCACAATTGGACGATTTCTAGGACTCAATGAAGATCTGATCGAGGCCATCGCCCTGGGTCACGATATCGGGCATACACCCTTTGGTCACGATGGGGAGCGCATCTTGTCCGAACTCTGCCTCGCCCAGGGCATTGGGTATTTTCATCACAATCTTCAAAGCGTGCAGTTCCTGGATCGTGTCGAGAGAAATGGAAATGGCTGGAATCTGTGTCTTCAAACCCTGGACGGCATTCTTTGCCATGATGGCGAGGTCCATAACCAGAAGCTTCGACCGGAACGCAGCAAAACCTTCGAAACCCTCCAACGCGCCATATCGGCTAAAAAAGCGGACCCGGCCATGGCCCTCATGCCGATGACCCTCGAAGGGTGTGTGGTGCGGATGGCCGATACGATCGCCTACATCGGAAGAGATCTGGAAGACGCCATACGGTTGAACATGATCCGGCGGGAGGACATCCCCGGATCGATCACATCCGTTCTGGGGAAGACCAACGGCACCATCGTATACAATCTTGTCACCGATGTGATCCGATCGAGTTTCAATAAACCGTATATCGCCTTCAGCCATGATATTTCGGAAGCGCTAAAGAAGCTCAAAGAGTTCAATCTGAATCGGATTTACATGCATCCGGACGTCAAGACCCACCTGAAGCGGATCGAACATTTACTCAAACTGTTATTTGAGCAATATTTAGAGGATCTGAGGTTAGACAACACCGATTCCATGGTATTTCGACAATTTCTAAAAGACATGTCGGACGATTACCTCCAGGCCCATCAGCCGGAGGAGATCGTTCGTGATTTTATCTCCGGTATGACAGACCGGTACTTTCTCAGGCAGTGCCCGGAACAGTTGCGACCCACACCGAGGGCCGGTTAAGCGCTCTGCATACCCTGTGCTCAGCCATTTCGAAGGATCGAATTCTCCGTGTATTCACCGAAACACCAAACACCAAACACGAAACACGAAACACCAAACACGAAACACCAAACACGAGACACCAAACACCAAACACCAAAAATGATGTATGAAGAACGGACCTATCGCCATCTGCTCGATCCAGGGCACCTGGTCACATTTCAGGTTCGGGTCAAAGAGACCGATCTGCTGATCCATGCCGCCCGCCCCATGGAAGAACGGACGCGGGAACTGGTGTTGCGACAGCGCAGATATCTGGAACAATTCATTTCCACATATCCGGAATTCGCCACGACCCTGGTGCCCTGGCCCCGTAATGATCCGGCACCGGAAATCGTCTCCCGCATGATTGATGCCGGACGGAAAGCCGGAGTCGGTCCCATGGCTGCGGTGGCCGGCGCGGTGGCCGAATCCGTCGGACAGGCCCTCCTTCAGGAAGTGGATGAAGTCATCGTGGAAAATGGCGGGGATGTGTTTATTCAGACCAACAGCGCCCTGACCGTCGGCATTTATGCCGGGGATTCTCCCTTGAGCCACACGACCGGTCTGACGATTCCGGCCCTGGCAGAACCCCTTTCCGTTTGCACATCATCGGGTACGGTCGGTCATTCCTTGAGCCTGGGAAACGCCGACGCGGTCTGTGTGGTATCCCGCTGGTGCGCCCTGGCGGATGCCGCTGCCACGGCCATCGGCAACCATGTCAGGTCGGCGGCGGACATCCGAAATGCAATTGAAGAAGCCCGACAAATCGATGGATTAAACGGGGGAGTAATTATCGTTGGGGATACTCTGGGCGTCTGGGGAACCGTGGAACTGGTCGCCCTCGGCGGAAAAAAGGCTTGAGTTTCCGGTGGGAAAAGGATAGATTTCAAAGCATTAAACACAGCTGCAGGTTTCCAGCGGGTGCAGGAAGATACCCACGGCAACCGTCCATGACGGAGTTCAGCCATTCACCGCAGTGTCTGAAAGGTGCCCGGCGTGCTGGCCGGATTCTGGAACTGCCTTCGGGAGGTGGTGATCGTCCAGAGATTCACCGCCGGGGGCGAGAGGAGTGAGATGAAAAAAGTCAAATGGATCTTCTGGCTTCTTGTAATCGGGTTCGTTGGGTTGATCATCTTTCAGAATCAGGGCTACTTCCTCGACAAACAGCAGCTGGGCATCGACGTGTACTTCAAGCAGTACCAGACACCGATATTTGCCAACGGCGTGCTCTTTCTGGCTTGCTTTCTGATCGGCTTTCTCCTGGCGTATATTTTGAGCCTGTCCGAGCGATTCAAATCCGGGAGAACCATTCGGAAATTGAACGAATCCATTCAAGACCATTTAGAGCAAATGGCCATGCTGAAGCGGGAGATGGACTCGATAAAGGCCGCCTCGGTTCAAACGCCTGAGCCCGTGACGGTCATAGAAGAAGAATCCCCTCTTATATCGGAGGCTGAACCCGCTGTCCCTGAGGAGAAGGAAAGCCAAGAATAAAATACATACAGCCAATCCCGAGTCCGAAATGACCCTTGTCGAAAGGAGGCAACAGAACCATCCACCCCAAGTCCGTTTCGAACGGGCCTGAAGAGGCTTTGAAATGCTCCGTGCTTCAACGCCATCAATTGCTTCCCACGAATCGACCGCCAACCCCATCATCACATCGAGTCGTTTCTAAATCCATGAGTGCCGGCAAAATAACCCCCATGCTTCAGCAGTACCTCTCTATCAAGGAGGAGTATCCGAGCGTGCTGCTCTTTTACCGGATGGGCGATTTTTACGAGCTGTTCTTTGAAGACGCCCGCACGGCCGCACGTGAACTGGAGATTACCCTGACATCCCGCAACAAAAGGGATAAAACCCCCATACCCATGTGCGGTGTTCCGGTGCGAGCGGTTCAGGGGTATATTGCCCGGCTGATCGACAAGGGCTACAAGGTGGCCATCTGCGAACAAACCGAGGATCCGGCCGCCGCGAAGGGCCTGGTCCGGCGGGAAGTTGTCCGGGTCATTACCCCCGGCATGATTCTGGAAAACGAATTTTTAGACGCCAGAGCCAATAACTATATCCTTTCTATGGTGCGAGGTAATGGGTCCGCCGGGCTCGCGTATCTCGACATCTCAACGGGCACCTTTCGACTGGCGGAATCCGAAGATCTGGAAGCGGTTATCGAAGAAACGTTCAGAATAGCCCCAAGCGAAGTTTTGCTTCCGGAAACGGCCCGATCCGATCACTTTTACGGACCGCTACTGAAGCGAACGGAAAGCAACGCGATCACCTATTTAAAAGACAGTTCCTTTGATTTCAGCAGAAACCGCGAGCGCCTGATAAAACAATTCCGGACCCGGTCCCTGGAAGGATATGGGTGTGAACACATGCGGTCGGGGATCCGTGCAGCGGGTGCCCTGGTATTCTATATTCGTGAGACCCAGAAACAGGATGTGGGCCACCTGTCGGGACTTGAAAGCTATTCACTCGACAGCTATCTGCTGATCGACGAGGTCAGCTGCCGAAATTTGGAGCTGACCACCAATCTCAGAACCGGAGGCCGACGGGGAACACTGCTGGCCATACTGGATCGCACCGTAACCTCCATGGGCGCCCGGCTTCTCAAGCATTGGATGCGCTATCCGCTGCTCGATGCACAGAAGATACAGAACCGTCTGGATGCAGTGGAAACGGCCAAGCAAGCTGCGGGTGTCCGGGCCAACCTCCGGGAGTCGTTAAAATCCATCTATGATCTGGAACGCTTGTCCAGCAAGATCACCATGGGGCATGGCAACGCCCGGGACCTGACGGCGCTGAAACGATCCATTTTTGCGGTGCCCGGGATCCGATCGGAGTTATCGCATCTGGACACACAGCTGTTCCGATGGAAGATCGCTGAAGACCGTCTCATGGCGATCGCCGGATGTATCGATGCGGCCATCCGTGAAGATGCGCCACCGACAATCCATGACGGTGGCATAATCAAATCTGGATTTGATGCCCAGCTCGATGAATTGATCCAGATCAGCCGGGATGGTAAAGGATGGCTTGCCCGACTCGAGGTCAAAGAGAAAGAGAAGACCGGAATTCCGTCCTTGAAGGTCCGGTACAACAAGGTCTTTGGATACTATATTGAAGTGCCGAAGGCCCGATCGGAATCGGTCCCGGAAAACTATGTGCGCAAACAGACACTGGTCAATGCCGAGCGATACCTTACAGAGGAATTGAAAGAGTTCGAAGCCAAGGTCCTGGGCGCCGAAGAACGACGGGCCGCTTTAGAATACCAGATATTCAGCGATATTCGCCGAGGAATCGCAGAGGAGCACCTTCCATTGCAGCAGGCAGCCCGTTGCATTGCCCGGCTGGACACCCTCCTGGCCTTGGCGGAGATTGCCGATCAGGAGGATTACACGCGTCCGGTTATCAACCCGGACGGCCGGATCCATGTGGAGGATGGACGACACCCGGTAGTGGAAAAAATGCTTGCCGGAGAGCGGTTCGTTCCCAACTCCATTGATATGGACAATGACACACACCAGGTCCTTATCATCACCGGGCCGAACATGGCGGGAAAATCGACCATCCTTCGCCAGGTGGCGCTCACGGTGATTATGGCCCAGATGGGGGCGTTTGTCCCGGCTCGGGAAGCGAGCACCTGTGTTGTTGACCGCATTTTTACCCGCGTCGGTGCCCTGGACAATTTGTCCCAGGGGCAGAGCACCTTTATGGTGGAAATGGAAGAGACAGCCAATATTTTGAATAACGCGACGCCGCACAGCCTGGTCATCATGGATGAAATCGGCAGGGGCACCAGCACCTTTGACGGGCTCAGTATCGCCTGGGCGGTAGCGGAATATCTCCACGGCTTGAAGGAGCGCGGGGTCAAGACACTGTTTGCGACCCACTATCATGAACTGACGCGTCTGGAGGACGCCCACCAACGGGTTCGCAATTTCAACATCGCTGTGAAAGAATGGAACGACGAGATAATTTTTCTACGAAAACTGGTTCCGGGGGGAACCAACCGCAGTTACGGGATTCAGGTCGCCCGTCTGGCAGGCCTCCCAGGCCGTGTCATCCAGAGGGCCAAAAAAATACTTTTCGCCATTGAAAGCGGAGAGGACTGCCCGGCTGCATCGCCGGCCTTGGGGGACGACACCCGCTTCGAGGACCCGGAGCAGATGCAGCTCAACCTGTTTCGAACACCGGACCAGGTCGTGTTGGACCGGCTGAAACAGCTGGACATATCTTCGATGACACCGCTGGAGGCCCTCAACATGTTGAATGAACTTCAGAAAGCCGCCAATCGAAAAGAGGAAAAGGACGGATCGTGAGACAAGTTGCGACAGCATTATATTCCGGAGTCGGAACGTGGTCATGGGCTACCCCGGCGCGCTGCTGCGCAGCGGTGCTGTTTCTCGGTATCCTGTTAACGCCCCTGGCGGATGCCGGAACATCCCCTCGGCAGCAGTATTATTCAGCCGAAGCCTGCTATCAAAACCTGAGAAAGAACCCGGACCGGATGAAGTACCGCCACAACTGGATGGCTTGCATCCGGAAGTTCGAGTCCATCTATCGTAGCGATCCGGATGGGCCATGGGCGGCCGCCGGATTGTACAGGAGCGGCAAGCTGTACCTGGCGCTCTACGGGAAAAGCGTTCTGGCTTCCGACAAGCAGGAGGCCATCGATATCTTTAATCGGATCGTCAAACGATTTCCGAAAAGCGCTTATCGGACGAAAGCCGCCGCCGAACTTCGGGCGCTGAAACGCGGCACTCAACAGAAAAAGACAACAGCGAGACCCACGCCCCGGACATCCTCCTCGACCCGGGCAGAAGCCGGTGCCAAAGCCAAATATCTCACCGCGGATGCATGCTTTCGAAAACTCGACAAAGACACGAAAAAACAAAGATATCGAGAGCCCTGGATGGTATGTATCGATCAAGCCGAATCCGCGTATGCCCACGACCCGGACGGTGTCTGGGCCGCCGCCAGCCTCTATCTGACCGGACAGATGTATGAAGGCCTGCATAAACGTTCATTTCAGAAGAGCGATGAGCACGAGGCATTGCTCCGCTATCGGAAAATTGTTCTGGAATTTCCAAAGAGCCGGTATCATCCCCGCGCCCGAAACGATATCGCGCGTATCACGGGAAAGAACCCGGCATCCCGAGCCTCACAAAAACCCGGCACGCCCATGTCACCTGCCGATGTTATTGCCCGTGAAAGCGATGCATCACGCCGTCCCCCTTCCGAATCATATCGGGGAGCCGGGGGTGCTCCGGGTTCACCGGGCAGTCACCGTGGAGCGGTTTCCGTGACGGGCCTCCGTTTCTGGAGCAACCCGAATTACACGCGGGTCGTCATCGATGCCGATGATGATACGGCATATGTCCATCGGCTGCTAAAAAAGGATCCGGCCATCAATAAACCGAAACGGCTGTTTGTCGATCTTTCCAACAGTCTTCTCGGTGAGAACATCGAGCGGACGGTTCCGATCAACGACAATCTGCTCAGCGACGTGCGGGCTGGCCAGCACACGCCGGACTCGGTGCGGGTTGTCATCGATATCAAGTCTTTTAAAACGTATAAAATCTTTTCCCTGAAGAATCCATTTCGGGTGGTGATTGATGTCTGGGGAGAGTCGGGTGGCACCGGTAGCCGAAAGACCGCCGGAAGTGCTGTCGGAAACGGCAACGATCTTCCCCCAAGCGCCTTGGCCAAGCAGCTGGCCCTCGGGGTGCAGCGCATCGTTATCGATCCCGGCCACGGGGGGAGGGACTACGGTGCGCCGGGATACCTGAAGGGGGTTCATGAAAAGCAGATCGTGCTCAGCATCAGCAAGCGGCTGGCTAAAAAGATTCGCAAACAGCTGGGGTATGAGGTGATACTGACCCGCTCGAGCGACCGGTATATGACCCTCGAGGAACGCACGGCCCTGGCCAACACGAAAAACGCCGACCTGTTCATATCCATCCACACCAATTCCCACCGGGATCGACGGGCCTATGGGGTTGAAACCTACTTTCTGAACCTTGCCACCGACAATGAAGCGATTATGGTGGCCGCCATGGAAAATGCCACGTCAGAGAAAAACATCAGCGATCTGCAGACGATTCTCCTGGATCTCATGCAGCATGCGAAGATCAACGAATCCAGTCGGCTGGCGGTACACGTTCAGGACTCCATGAACACACGGCTGAAGAAAAAGTACAGCCGCATCAAGAACAAGGGTGTCAAACAGGCGCCGTTTTATGTGCTCCTGGGGGCCCAGATGCCGGCCATTCTCATCGAGACATCGTTTATCAGCAACAAACGGGAGTGCAAGCGGCTGACGGATCCGGGCTACCAGGACGCCCTGGTCCAGGGGATCGTCAACGGGATAAAGAAATACATCAAAGAAATCAGCCCTACGACGGTGTACGCTCCCGACCCCTCTGCCGAGCGGCAGGGGTGAGGAAGGGATATTTTTCTTGACAAGATGCCGTACATGCCAAATAAATGATATCTCAAGCGTTTTTTAAGTTCATTGTTCCTTAAGACTCTGCGGTCAACGTTTTCATATGTCTGCAAACGGAACATATTTAGGACAACCACTATAACCCCTGACGGAAGGAGGCGAACATGGCGGAAAGCGTGTATAAAATCATCGAATTGGTAGGGTCCAGTGACTCCTCATGGGAAGAGGCAGCCAAAGCTGCCGTGGAAACTGCCGGAAAAAGCCTCCGGGATCTTCGCGTGGCGGAAGTCAGCAAGTTGGATATGAAAATCGAAGACGGAAAAGTTACTGCCTTCCGGGTGAGGGTTTCGTTATCGTTTAAATACGTGACCGGCTAAAGAGTCCGGCCGGTCAACCGGCCCTCTGTTAAAACACTTACCTGAGAACATCACCAAGGCGGTTACCTGCACGATACCTTTCGTGGCAGGTTACCGCCTTTTTATTTCCCCCTTTTTTGAATCCTGCCTTCACCGCATAAGAAAATGAATAAAAAAACGAGATTCACGATCCGTTGTGACCGGATCTGTCAAACCCATTTGTTAGGGTGTCTGCCAGGATCATCGAACCCGGGTGCTTGGCGAAACCCCAACAGGAGGACGGATCCATGACCAAAAGCGAGCATTTTACCGAGTACCAGGACCGTTTTGAGTACAACGGCGGTACCATGATCGAGCACATCCGCAGCCAGAACAACCGTATTCTACGGCACGATTGGATCCTCTTCGACAGCGTGGAAGAGGCGCGGGAGTATTTCTACGAGCAGATTTAATCCGTTAGCCTGTCTGCCCGTTTGCCCGCAATCCTGTTTGCTGCAAAGTCCGGGTTACCGGGTTAGCCGGTTTATACTGAGCGAGCGGCTTGTGGGGTCGCAGGTCGAAGAGCGACCTGTAGGGTTGAAGTCCTGTTACAGAGGGACAAAGCCCCAAGCCCCAAGACGGGTTGGCCTGTCTGTCGGGGTGCCTTGTCCCGTTATTGCATGACGAGCCAATGCAGCAGCGTCGAAGGAGGCAATACTTTGGAAGCGCGCTACCAAGCGACCGTTGTAGATTTTGGTAATTTGAAGGTTGTGGTGTTGTTTCGAATGTCGATATTCGAATGTCGCATTGAGACTTAGGTGGGAGAACATATGCTCTGGAGACTCTTGGACGTGATGCTGGAATGCGCTTTTATGGCGTTGATCGTCATCATTGCAGTTCTCGGAACGTTGGCCTTTGGTTTATAACAGCGAATGGCTTCAGGCGCCCTACGCTCCATGACAACATTGGGTATACGTGTACCGCAGTACCGAATCATCGTCGCCCACAGAGCACTTCCGTTGCCGGAATATGGGCCTTTCACAAGGTATCTTTAGTCGGAAAACGGTCTTCAAAATCGGGCCTGTTCTCGACCAGATCGATGCCCGCAGCCGTAAGGGTGGCGGCAACGCCGGCATGGGTGATGCACTCTGCAGACTTGTTGAGTTCAACGTAACCGCATTTCTCCAGGTAGACAATGTTCCAGTTCAACTCACGCGCTTCCGTTTCACAGGACTCTTCGATGTGACTCAGCTCAACCTGTGCAAAAGGCACTTCCTTGAACATCTCGTAAAGCAGTTCCAGAATACATCGCCGCAGCTTGACGTGAGGGATGTCATCGGGCGTATCGCGAGATGTTTTCATAACTTTCGGAGTATCTCCTTCACGCGGTTGCCGTCGGCGGCCGCACCAAAGTGTTTCATGATGGGTCCCATGGCCTGCATCTTGTTTTTGAACCGGCTGAAATCGATGTTCGCCGTAATCCAGTGTTGAATGTCTTCGTCGTCGGCCATCCGGGGAAGATAGCTCCGGAGAATGCAAAGATACCCGGATTCTTCGGCTGCGCCGCTTTTCTCGAGCAGTTCGGTTTCAGATTTCACCAGTTTTTTTATTATATTGATGATTTCCTCGTCGGAAAGCGTCTTTTTCGTTTGCCGGCCGAGTTCTCCCATGATTACGCGAATGGTGTTTTTGCGGGCGTCATCCCGTTCCCGCATGGCGGCAGTCAGGTCCTGTTTTAATGTTTCCTGCAATGACATGGTATCTCCGTAATGTTGACACGGCGTCGGCTAAAAGGTGGTGTCGAACCGCCGCCAAAATTCTTCCGGGGTGAACCGATGCTCCTGGGTTCCAAGGACTTCGACAGCGAAGCTGGCGGCGACAGCTCCCATCTGCGATGCTTTGAGCAGCTCATCGCCGGAGACAAGACCCTTGATCAATCCGGCCCGGAACGCATCACCGGCTCCGGTGGGATCCGCAACCGTGTTCGCCGGCGCTGCAGGTATCGTCTCCTCGGAGTCCCTCGTGGCAACGGCGGCCCCCATCTCCCCGAGAGTGGTAATGATACTGCCGGTATGTTCAAGAAGTTCGGCTTTCGACCGGCCGGTATGCTTCTGGATCAAATCCAACTCGTAGTCGTTTGAGATCAGAATTTTTGCCCCCTGAATCATCTCGGCCAGGTTCTCCACCGGGATCACCGGAATCTGCTGGCCGGGGTCACAGATGTAGTCGAGCCCGCAGGCCTTGTATGTGCGACTGTAGGTAATCATATCCTGGGTATTTCCCGGTGAGATGATCGCCAGGGTATCATCCGCCTTCAGGCCGTCGAAACTGTAGTTGGACGGGTACTTCATGGCCCCCGGATTAAACCCGGTGATCTGGTTGTCGGCCTTGTCGGTGGTGATATAGGCGCTGGCGGTCAGTTCCTCGGGAATGCTTCGGATGCCGTCCTGGGGCAGGGCGAGTCGTTCAAGCCACGTCCGGTAGGTGGCAAAATCCCGGCCGCAGGTCGCCAGTATTTCCGGCCGCTCTCCCAGCAGGGACAGGGTATATGCAATATTGCCGGCTGTTCCACCAAATCGCTCCAGCAGGCCGTTTACCGTAAAGCAGACGTTCAGAATGTGAATTTTCTCCGGGAGGATATGATCCGCAAATCGTCCCGGAAAATCCATGATGCGATCGTATGCCAGCGATCCGGAAATAAGTATGTTCATAAGGACGGTCTCCTGATTCCCGTTTCCCAAGAATGCCCTGGAATGTGTCAACAGCACACCGATTTGTCAAGATTTCCCTGGCGTCGTCACGGTAGAGAAAACATTTCGTCGTCGGAAACCGCGCTCGCAGCGGCACCCGTTCATGACCTGCAGCCGAAAACGTTCCGACACCACCATCGCCATATAATGCAAGCTACCCGATTCGTCTATTTATATAATAATATAATTATATAAAAATATTTATAAATAAATATTGAAATATAATTTTATATAAAGTAAGAAATCTACCATGGATCGGAAAAAAGTGTTTTCAACACGCATCAATGAGGAGCGACTCAAGGAGCTGAAGCACCTGGCGGTGGATGTTGACAAGTCTCTTGGTGCCTTGCTGGAAGAAGCGATCGCGGATCTGGTCAAAAAATACCGAACAACATTGAAACGGTGACCCATGACCTTGGTTGACGCCATCTATGCAATGACGCTGCTGGTTCTTTTCAGTCTTTTTTTTTACCTATTGAAAGGGCTGAAATAGCACCACGCTGGAAATCTGTTGGGAAGGAATGGGGTGTCGTCTGGTTTGTCTCGAGACGTTACCCGGTGGCCGGAAACACGCGATATCCAAACGGAACATAGTACGACAACTGGGATCACCCTCCGACTGCTCGCTATAGTGGCTGAATCAAACGGTCCAGAATGAGACCGGCAAAACTGTCCTGCCCGGCTGAGGTAAACAACCAGCCAAGATGGGTGAGGCAGGTCGCACAGATAATGATTCGCCACCGGTAGCCACCGAACCAGCTAAACTCATCGGTGGCCGGGCCTGCATACCCGCATCCGGTAACAGACCGGAAACAGGCGATTTCAAACACAATACCGTGTGGGTTGGCAAACGTGTGGGTGTGAGACCCCTGAACCGAGATCCGATCGTCCGGACGGGTCACGGGCTGTCGGCATTGACGGCACAGGATGTAGGCCTTTTCTTTTTTTTCTTCCTCGGATTCGTTCCCGGTGTCCGGGAGCTCCTGGTGGCTGGGGGATTTCTCGTTGGGTCGGGTGCGCCCCTCGACCGGCCGCAATGGATGTCCGTCCCACACGTCGGTGGGTGGTGCTGCCCTACAGGGTTCTTCTACGGATGTGTTGGAGAGGAGGGCCCAGGGAGTTATGGTTTCGTTTTCTGATGTGTTATCCGGCGCCGTTGGATTTTCGCTCGACCCATTGAACCGATGGAGGCAGGCAAGCCCCGGTCGCCTCCGGCGCCGCCAAAGGCGGGTAAACCCTGGTCGCCTCCGGCGCCGCCATGGGCGGGTAAACCTCGACTCCTTGGGCTCTAAGTCTGTCATGTCGCTCGAATCCTTGAATCTTTCACTCCCTGACCCCGATGGACTCACAGCGATTCATCCGTTGGCCCCATGGGTCTGTAAAACGGAAATCTTGCCGTGGTCGTCAAACAGATTCCACCAAAGATAAGTATGAATCCAAAGAGATGGTAGGCTTGGAGAACTTCCCCCAATAAAACATAGGCCAGTGCGATACTGAAAACGGGCATGAGGTACACGAATACCCCGGCTTTGTTGGCGCCGACGATGCCGACGGACCGGTTCCAGAAAAGAAACGACAGAACCGATGGAAACACGGCCACATAGGCAATGCTGGACAAGGTTGCCGGAGTGAGACCGAAGCGGGCACCGGTCTGAAGTTCCCAGAGGTAGGGCGGGATGAGGAACACGATGCCGATGCCGATCGTTGTTGCCAGGAAGGCCACCGGATGTACTCCCGACGGTCGTTTTCGAAGCAACACCGTATACAGTGCCCAGCTCATGGCGGCGGACAGCGTCCACAGGTCTCCCGCAGAAAACCGGGTGCTCAGCAAGGCCGTCACCTTTCCCCGAGACAACATCCACAGAAGTCCGCTAAGCGATATGGCGATACCGATGCCCTGAATCCTGTTGATCCTGTCCCGGAACCCGATCCAGGATACAAACACGATAAACACCGGAGTCATGGCGTTCACCAAAACCGTGTTGGCGACCGGCGTCGACTGCAAGGATACGTATATGAACGTGTTGAAGAAGGTTACGGAAAGCACCGCCAGAACGGTCATGATGGCCAGATGATCCCGGATTTGTTTCCAATCCCGGAGAAGCGGTCTGATGGCAAAGGGCAGAAGGACGATAAAGGCGCCGACCCAACGCCAGAACGCCAGCGACACGGGGGGAATGATATCGTTGACGCCTCTTCCGAGCACGAAGTTTCCGGACCAAAAAAGTATTGTCAGCGTCAGTAAAAGGTAGGGCATTGGAGTGAAACGCCGGATCTAGTGTGGTGTCCCGTAAGTTCTTGCCAAAAAAAGTGGGGGGTTACTCCCAATTGTGGGACTCGAACGCGCCAAAATCCGAAGCACGAAATTCGTGCTTTGTCGATCCAATCCTTAGGATCAGCCCAACGAAGGGCCGTATCTTATTTTCCGCAACTTGTGGGGCATGATACTAGGACCCTTTTCGTGCACATTTTGGAGGAGTAAAACCGCCTTTTCCTGTTGGAATCCCGCGGGGTCTGAAACTGCCCGGGGACATCAGCTTTTGGATCTGATCGCCACCGCACTCCGGGCATCTCGGTGCCTCGGAATCGGAGGATTGCGCCAATGTCGGAAACACCATTTGTTCGAACTGATGCTGACAATCATTACAAGAAAACTCGAATATCGGCATGTGTCGTCTCCTATACAAATGCAGACTGGATTATAGCCCTGTGACGATTTAAGTCAAGGGAGCATCTGCCACCGGTTTTGTGTGACGGGAGTTCCGGCATGGCTTGGACAGAGCGTGACAAAATTGATATTTGATAGAAATTTCGATAACATAAAACCATTGCACACTTGGACCCCCCTTGAGCATGCCGCGATTTTCCGGGCGGCTTCCGATTGATCCCTTGTCAAAACCGTTTTGCCTGCGAACCATCGGGATTAAAGGAGATCGTCATGTTGGATGCGATCTATAACGCGCTGCAAAGTGTCGGCTACACCCACCCGGTGCACCCTTTTGTTGTCCACGTCCCTATCGGAATGGTCGTCGCCGTTTTTCTGTTTGGTCTTGGCGCATGGATCTTCAAAAAGCCGGTGCTGGCTCAAACCGCACGACATTGTAGCATGCTGGCCGTACTCTTCTTGCCCCTGGCGATCGTTGCCGGGCTGATGGATTGGCAATATCATTACCACGGGTCCTGGTTGACGCCGATTATCGTCAAGATGGTTCTTGCGGGGTTATTGATTGCGGCCCTGGGAACCGCCGCATTTCGGGGCATATCTAAAAATATCGAAATCAAGCGGTTGATTCCGCTTTACTTCTTCTGTTTTTTACTGGTCATCGGGTTGAGCTTCTTTGGTGGAGAGCTTGTGTACGGAGCCCGCGGGACCACAACCCCGGCGAAACACACCAGAGCCCCCGTCGCGAGCAGCGGGTCTCTGGTGGAGCAGGGCGCAGACGTGTTTGCGAAACGATGCGCATTCTGCCATCTTACCGACAGCCGAAAAGCGAAGATCGGTCCCGGACTTCAAGGCCTGTATCAGCGGAAAAGCCTACCGGTCAGCAAGCGTTCGGTAACGGAGGAGAACATTCGCAGGCAATTAACCGCGCCCGTCAAGAATATGCCGTCCTTTCCGGATCTTTCCCAAAAGGAGGTCCGATCGCTGATCGTTTACATCGAAACCCTCTGATCCGCCGCAACCTGCGTCCAGATGACAGGGTGGTCCCACTGTTCCCGCTGTCCCTTTCGGGTGCCCTTCGGGGATCGATATGGCCCGGTTCCGAATTTTGTGATAGAACACACAAAAGCTGCCTTCGTTCGACAATCTCCCCGCTTCGGCACGCCGAACCGCGAATGGCGGCCATCCTGTTCGATTCCGATTCCGATAGCGATCCCGACGGCGACGGTGGCCCGGTCTGGATCCCTTCGGCACGGTATCATGGTGATCGAAACACTCTATATCCAAATGGAACGTATTTATGGGAACGACGCTAAAGTACCTGTTCAGCAGCCTCTGCACCATGCTGATCCTTTCAGGCGCCCTGTGCCAGGCACAGGAATTGACCATCATCACCGAAGAACTAGCGCCGTTTAATTTTACTGCCCACGGGAAACTGACCGGGTCTTCCGTACAGGTCGTCGAAGAGATACTCCGGCGTCTGGGACGAACGGAACGCATCCAGTCCATGACGTGGGCAAGGGGATACAAGCTGGCCCTGACAAAACCGAATACGGTGTTATTTTCCACAACCCGGATTCCGGAACGGGAGGACCTGTTTCACTGGGTGGGACCGTTGAATACGGTGAAAATAGGTTTCTATGCCCTGAGCAGCTCCAACGTGCGACCCAAGACCCTCGATGATGCCCGGCGTGTTGGAGCTATCGCCACATATAAGGATGACGTGCGGGAACAACTGCTGCTCGGGCTGGGGTTCACGAATCTGGACAGCTCCAAATCGCCCCTGAGCAATCTTAAAAAGCTTTTGGCAGGACGGGTGAACCTGTGGATCTTCGACAACATCGGCATTATCCTGGTGACCCGGCAGATGGGCATCGAGCAGAAAGCCGTCGAGCTCGTGCTGCCATTCGGAGAGTTTAGCCAGTATATCGCATTTTCGCGGCAAACCCCGTTATCCATCGTCCGGCAGTGGCAGGAAACCCTCGACGGGATGAAAGCCGACGGCACGTTCCAGCGCATCAGCCGCCGCTGGCTGCCGGAGGAGAGCATCCCGGCCGGCCGTGATACGGGCACCGGACGGATAAATCCGGCCGAGCGCATGCGGATTTTTACCGAAGACTCTCCACCGGGCAATTATCTGGAAAATGGAAAACCGATGGGGCTTTCGGTGGAGATCGTCCAGGAAATTCTATTCCGGCTTCGGCGGCCGGAATCGATTGAAGTCGTGCCCTGGGCACGGGGATATCGTCTGGCCATGTCCGAACCCAACGTGGCCCTGTTTTCAACGACCCGGCTTTCCCAGCGGGAGGATAAATTTCGGTGGGTAGGGCCCTTGTATTCTCAAATGTGGGGATTTTATGCGAGAAAGGGGAGCGGGGTTCGGATCCGAAACCTTGCGGATGCCAGAAACATAGCGCGTATCGGGACGTATCACAAGGATGCGAAAAAGCAGTATCTGGAGGCATTAGGATTTAACAACCTGATCAGTTCAAACATCAATATCAGCAATGTCAAACACCTGATGAAGGCCGAGATTGACCTCTGGGTAAGTTCCGACTTCAATGTGGCCTATCTATCCCGGCAGGCCGGCGTGGATCCCGAAAGGCTGGAACTGGCGTATCCGTTTCGTGAGGTATATAACTTTATTGCGTTTTCCCTAAGCACCCCCGAAGCTGTTGTCGATGAGTGGCAAGCGGTGCTCGATGCCATTGTCGCGGATGGTACCTACGGGATCATTTGCGACAAATACGATTACGTGCCGCATGCGGCCCTTGTTCCGTAACCCGAGTCCACATTGGGCGTCATCCGATGAAGTGGTCTACTTTCAAAAAACGGTCAATTTCCAGGGATCTGACCATTAGTTTGATCATGCTGATGATCCTGTTTGAAGGGATGCTGATGGTGGCTGTGTACCATCGACAGGAACGATTGCTCCTTGCCGAGCTGGAGGAGAAAGCAGACAATTACGCCCAAAATTTATCGGAGGTGCTGGTGGTTCCGGTATGGGATTATGACGATGAACAGATTGTCAAAATAGGAACGGGATTTGCCCGCAACGTGCTGTTGGAGGCCATACGCATCACCGATGCCGACGGCAGCGTCCTGTTTCGTGCCGGTGAGGCGAGGGATTTCGGCCGACAAATTGTTCGTAATGCAGATATTCAACGTTCCGGGCAGACCATCGGAAGCGTCCGTTTTTATCTGTCCACGGAAGCATACCGCGAGGATCTGGCCCAGTTACGAGATGCTATTATTCTGGTCCTGATGGCTTCTCTGGTGGTGATTATTGTCACCACCGGCATCTTGCTGAAGATTTTTATGAGGCAGCCGATGAAGCTCCTCCAGAAAGGGATCGCCCGGTTGTCCCAGGGAGACTACTCCCATAGATTCGAGGAGATTCACTACAACGAGTTGGCCGGTATTGCCGATCGGTTTCAGCAGATGGCAACCGAGGTGCAGTCTCGGGAACGTTCGCTCCAGGTGGAAGTCATGGAACGAAAACGGGCCGAGGAACGCATTCGCGATAGCGAGGCCAAAACCCGGGCGCTTCTGGATGCGATTCCGGACGTGATGTTCCAGCTCGACCGGCAAGGTTTTTTCGTTGACTACAAGGGGGCCTTGCAAGGTCTGTATGCCCATCCGGGCGCATTGATCGGAAAGAACCTGAACGATGTGCTGCCACCCAAGGTATGCGAAATTTACTTTGAAAAACTTCGAGAAACCCTTGAAACCGGACAGTCAACGAAGTTCGAATACGAGATTCCGCTGGATGAGTCGCCAGCCTATTTCGAATGCCGCATGGTGGCCATCAAAAAAGACCAGTCGCTGGCCATCGTTCGAAACATTACAGACAGTATCCTTGCGTTGGATGAAAAAAACCGGCTTGAAGAGCAGCTGCGCCGCGCCCAGAAGATGGAGGCGATCGGTATGCTGGCCGGTGGTGTGGCCCATGATTTGAACAATGTGCTGTCCGGGGTGGTCAGTTACCCGGAACTGGTACTCATGGACCTGCCCCCGGGAAGTCCTCTGCGTCAGCCTATCGAAACCATTCAGGCATCCGGCGAAAGGGCCGCAGAGATTGTCCAGGATCTCTTGACTCTGGCCCGGCGCAACGTGTCTGTATCCGAAGTTGTGGCGTTAAACGACATCATCGAAGATTATCTCCATAGTCCGGAGTATGCCAAGCTCAAACGGGACCATACCCACCTAAGGATCGAGCTGGAGCTGGAACCGAAACTGCTACCGGTGACCGGCTCTCCGGTCCACCTCGCAAAAACGGTGATGAACCTGATTTCCAATGCGGCCGAGGCCCTGGAAACCGGCGGCCGCATTTCCATTACCACGACCAACCAGTACATTGACACGCCGATCAAAGGTTATGATGATGTCCAGGAGGGTGACTACGTTGTCATAACCGTCTCCGATGATGGGATCGGCATCGAGGCGGAAGACATCGAGCGTATTTTCGAGCCGTTTTACACCAAAAAAATTATGGGTAGAAGCGGCACCGGGCTCGGGATGGCCGTCGTGTGGGGTGCCGTGAAAGATCACAGCGGGTACATCGATGTCCAAAGTCGTGAATCGATCGGCACCGATATTACCATTTATCTTCCGGCCTCTCGACAGATCCGTCGGGGTTCTGAGGATCTCGTGTCTCCAGATGAATATCGGGGACAAAATGAACACATCCTGGTTATTGACGATGTCCCGGAACAGCGGGAAATCGCAACCCACATGCTCGAGAAACTGGGATACCGGGTGACGGCCGTTGCCTCCGGAGAGGCTGCGATCGACTTTTTAGGCCATGAAGCCGTGGATCTGCTGGTGCTGGATATGATTATGGAGCCGGGGATGGACGGATTGGAGACCTATCAGCGAATTTTGGACCTCTATCCCGCTCAGAAAGCGATTATCACCAGCGGGTTTTCGGAATCGCGACGGGTCAAATCCGCCGAAACACTCGGGGTTGGTGCATACCTGAAGAAACCCTACCTGATAGAAACCCTCGGACTGGCCGTTCGCAGGGAGCTGGACCGCCAACCTGTCGGATAATAATACTGCTTATTTTCAATACATTGAAAGGCTGTTGCACTTTCTTCGTATAGAGCGATTGGCAGATTTCCATTCCGAAACCAAACGTTCCGTCCCGGCTCTGGATTTTTCTATCGTAACATATTTATTGCAACGGCTATGGCATTGACAAAGGACTGTGTAACGGATTAGATGATGAGCATCCGCGTTACATGTTCTCAAGCGCCTCTGCTCAAGTATACACACATCTTTACGTTGAGTTGTCATTATACACTGAGGCTTGCGCTTACTCATGGTTCCCTCGATGTGACCTTTCGTTGATCGGGGGAGGGAGAGCAGATGAACAAGAAGCATCAGATTCTCAATGCTGCGGCAAAACTGTTTGCCACACAAGGCTTTGACGGGACAACCACGCTTCAGATCGCCACCGAGGCCGGTGTAACCGAACCGCTCATCTACTATCACTTCAAAGGCAAAGACGAGCTGTTTACCAGCATTCTGCAAACCGCATTCGAGAAATATTTTACCCGACTCGAAAATCTTCCCCGAAGAACCACTATCCAGTTTGTACAGATTGCAAACTTGATTAACCTGCATTTTGCCATTGTCGATGAAATGCCCAACGAAACATTTCTGGTCATGAATACATGCCCCGTCAAGCTGAACGATCCGGACCATGTGTGCCGGGCCAATGTCGACAGGCAAAAGGAATGGCTGACGGGGTACCTGACACAATGCCTCGAGGAAGGGATACGCCGGCAGGAATTTGTAGAGATGCCCATAGCGCCCACTGTGGAATTGCTGATCGGCGTCATTTCCGGTCTCACCCGTCGACGGGCGCTGAAATTGGATTCCAATCGTCAGGTGCGCACCGCAACGATCGATTTCTGCCGCCGCGCGCTCCAGGCCGTCGACGCCAAGAGTTGATGACACATCCCGGATAGCATTCACGCCATGCCCCAAGCACCGATGCCATTTCCAGGATCCTATTGGGTGTTGCCGGGTCAATTTCTGGCCGGCGAATATCCCGGAGCGAAACATCCGGTCAAAGCCCGTGAAAAGCTGACCGCTTTGCTCGATTTCGGTATCCGCCATGTGATCAATCTCATGGAGTCGGACGAACGCGATCGTCAGGGAGACCGATTCACGCCATATAAGTACGATCTCAAACACATCGCCGAGGTTAGAGGCCTCCCTGTCACCATCATACGGTTTCCGGTTCCGGACCTCGGCATTCCCCCTGTCGATATCATGCATGCCATTCTCGATGACATCGATCGGGCCATCGATGAACGGCGGCCAGTCTATCTGCATTGTTTGGCGGGGATCGGTCGAACGGGAACTGTGGTTGGCTGTTATTTGATCCGTCAGGGGATGGCCGACGGCGACACCGTGCTGGATAGAATCAGTCGGCTGAGACAGTGCAGCGCCACCCATCATGTCGTTTCACCGGAAACCCACAGCCAGCGGCAGATGATTGCCCGCTGGTCCGATGAGCCGTGATAAATTACGACATGCAGCCGCGATGATCATATGGCATGGGAGGCTTCGATTCAATATGCGGTTATATCCCGTTTGGACATAGCGAATGTCTGTCAGCAGGATACCGTTTTTCGGGAGTCCGGATCCGGACACGTTCGGTATCGAAATCGAGGCAAAATGGCCAACTTCGACGTCGATACCGATAGCGTTCCCGGCCAAATACGACGAGCCCTTCTGTTCCGTTCTTGCAGCGGCTAAACCTGCTGGTGCTATTTTCCGGCTATCCGCAGGTCACCGCATTCTTCTTATCCTCAAAGCAAGAGTCGGTACTGACAACCTGATGGCATTCACGGCAGTAGAAATAATTGGGATAGCAATTCACGCCGCAGCGCTGGCACCGCCTTCCGACATCCGGTTTGTGGCGGTGCAAGGTATGCTTACACCCTTTTTTATGACGAGCGTACCGCTTTCGATCCTTTGCCAGAACCATTCTATGTCGTTCAAGCTTACACGTCTTACGATCACAATATCTCCGAGATGCCTGTTTGGGCGGTACGGTAAAATCCGAACCGCAGATTCGGCAGCGCTTTTTGAGCATCTCAACTATCCTTTCCAGGAGCTCCAGTGTACATTCACGCGGCACCACCTGTCTCGGATGACCGTGCTTCCGGCAGGTACGGGATGGCGGGAACAGGGCGCAATTAGACACTAATGCCGAGGCATCGTTTGTCAACGACATCGCGACAGGCCGCTATCCGCCTTGTCCGGCTGGGGCAATGACGGCCTCCTGAGGGATCCGCATCAGGATGTTCTGTCGGGGAAGTGATGGATGGGGCAAAAATCAGCGGCAGAGTCTGAAACCTATTCTCGCAGTTCGTCAAAACGGCACGTTAGGGATACCCCATCGCCGTCATAGGACGAATGCACCTTGTAGGGCAGGGTATGAAAGAGCTTGATCATGCCTTTGTTGTGCGGAGCGGTGTAGGCCATGAGGCCGGAAAGACCGTTTTCCCGGGCGGCCTCGGCAAGTTTTTTCAAAATTAGCCGACTGATGCCCTTCCCCTGGTATCCCCTGGCCACAGAAAAGGCGACCTCGGCAATGTTACCATGGGCGAGATACATGCTTTCGCCGACCGCAATCACCCGGCCGAAGCCGAACTCTCCCACCACCGCCACCAGCGTCAGGTCCCGAATGTAATCAATCTGAGATTTCGGTTCCACTTCCGCTCGACCAAAGGCCGTTTTTTCGTGGAAAAACCTGGAGAAAATGTCGTCTTTGTTCAGATTGTAGTAATGCTCCTGAATTCGGCGTTCGTCCACCGGCTTGGCCGGCCGGATCGTTATTTCTTCACCGGCGACCGTAATGGTCTGTTCCAGTTTCACGGGATATATGCCGCGAACCGCCTCACCCAGCGTTCGTTCCGTACCGATGAGGCCTGCCTCTTTGGCGTCTTCAAAAAGCGCCTCGCGAAAATCCGGATGTGCGACACTGATCATACCGATGACCCGCTCCTGGAGGCTTTTTCCAAACAGATTGAACGCGCCATACTCACTGACCACGTAGTGTACATCAGCCCGGGGTACAACCACCGCGGTATCGCTCAGGTGGGGAACGATGTTGCTGCTCTTGCCGTTATCCGATGTCGAATAGATCATCAGGATCGATTTTCCGCCGGGGGACCGGCGGGCGCCCCGCAAAAAGTCAGGGATACCGGAGACCCCTGCGTAATACGTCTGCGGTGAGGCCTCCGCCGATACCTGACCTGTCAGATCGATCTTTTTCGCCACATTCATGGACACCATGCGGTGGTGCTTCGAAATGATAAAGGGATCGTTGACATAATCCGAGGGGTGGAAATCGACTGCCGGATTGTCGTGGATGAACTCGTAGAGATTCAGGGAACCGATAGCGGCCGATGCGACGATTTTTCCGTCATTGAATCCCTTTTTCCGATTGTTGATGATGCCCATGGCATACAGGTGCATGATATCGTCGATGAGGAATTGGGAATGGATACCCAGATCATTTTTGTCTCCAAGGGCCTGGAGGGTGGCCTGGGCGGCAGCATCCAGTCCGATTTGCAGCGTAGATCCGTCGTCGATGAGTCGTGCGATCTGCTTTCCGATACGGGTAGCGGCATCAGATGAGGGGCGCGCCGGTATGGCGATCAGATCCTCCTCGTGTTCGACAATGGCATCCACATCGTTGACATGGATGAAACTCTGTCCCAACACCCGGGGCATTCTTGAATTCACCTGGGCGATCACAATTTCAGCCGATTGGGCCGCTGCCAGGGTAACGTCCACCGAGACACCGAGGCTCATCCATCCGAAGTCATCCGGTGGCGTCACCTGAATCAGGGCGGCACTGATCGGCAGCTTGTGCGTTTTGAACAAACCGGGGACTTCGGACATGTTGACCGGTGTCACGAAGCGTCTGTTCTGGGCAATGGGATCCGCCCCGGCCGATCCCAGGTAGATTGTCCGGATCGTCAGATTCAGGTCGTGGGTACGATTGGCGATGGCCGTTAACGAGGTTGTCTCCTGGCTTAACGTCCGAACAATCTCTACACCGGTCAACCGTTTTGACGCTTCGGAGAGCTCTCGTACCAGTTCCTGGGGTTCGCCGCATGCCGATCCGATGAATACGCGATATCCCGGCCGAATCATCCGGATCGCGGCCGCCGCGGTTTGTCGTTTCTCGATGTAGCTGTCCGCCCAATAGGATGTGTGAATCACAGATACCTCCCGGCCGTCAGACGGCCTGATTCAAAAATTCCCTGCTCTTGTGTGCGCCGACAAGCCGTATTATCATGATATATAACCGGCCTGAACCCATTGCCGCCAAGACCGAAAAAGGTGAATCCCATGCTCAAGGCGCTTATTTTGATTGTACTCACAGTTTGCTATATTATGATCAAAAACTATTTGGAAGGGCGATTGTTAAAAGAGTATGAGAACAGCGACGAGTTCTGCCTGTCGAGTCTCGCAGTCGCCAGAAAGTGCAGCACATATGATATTTTTCGCACCGTCGCGCAGGACTGGGGATTTTCCGACGCCAAGGTTGAAGATGACTTTCGCCGATACCTGAGAACCGGAGACATACCCCATTACATCAGCTCCTATGTCCGCAAACACATCCACGATACCGATCGGAGGTACGGCTCGATGGTACATCCAGGAGGTTCGCTGCCCCGATCCTGGTCCGCATAATCCGGGTATCCCACGACGGCTATCCGGTGCCATGCCCCTGCTATACCGGGTTTTCCCGATGTATCAAGCGGTGCCCATGATACGGCACGATCCGATCAATGCCGATGTCCGGACACATCCCGTTGGATCGCCAGATAGTGGGTGATTTCTTCTGTGCCGGTGCGAATCGGCGCAATTTTCCATTCCATCGCGAACGTGGACCCGTCTTTCCGGTAATTGGTCGTTTGTCCGTGGAATAGCTTGCCCGCAGGAATCTCCTCGCTCAGTCGGTCGAGCACCTTTTTGTCGGTCTCGGGGCCCTGGAGAAGAGCGGGCGATTTTCCGATTAATTCCTCTGGTCCGTAGCCGGTCATCTCGCAAAAGACCGGGTTGACATACACGATGGGATATCCCGGTCCGGCTTCGGTAATCATGATTCCGTTGAAGGAATGCTCCATGGACGCCTCCAGAAGGCGGCGCATGATGTACTTAAAGCTCTCGTCCTGGTCAAAAAGGGTAAAGATGTCTGTGGTCAGTTTCATCAGTATCGCTCCACGTTTGTGTCATGTGTTGTTGATGAACGTGATGGTTTCTCGCTGCATGCGGCCCGGCGCCCAATCAGAAATAATATAAGCTCTTTTTTAGCGACAGTTCCATGCTTCAGTCGTAGCGCTGAAACACGAATTTCGCAATACCCTTCAGCTTTCTACACGGATAATCATATTAGCCTGCTGCAACAAGGGATCAACCCGCCACACAGACGGCGGGCAAGCCTTTCAGCATACGGCCGACATCGTCGCGTTTCAGAAAATCGTTACATGATTCTATTTGTAAGCATTTGCACCTTTTCTTCAACCTGTCCAACAGTCGCAGCGGCCTTGCCGGTGATTCAAATCAGAATGTGCATTCGACAGCAGGCGAGATCACCCACACCATGACTGCCGACACCAGCAGCAGGCTGCCCATATATCCAAAAACCAGGTGATAGTTGCCCGGGTACACATCCAGCAGGTACCCACCCAGCCAAGGGCCGATGGCGCCGGAGACAAAGCCGAAAGCGGTGAAGACAAGCCCGAAAATGGACCCGAAATGCTGCATGCCAAAACAATCGCTGACCAGTGGTGCGCTCACGGCAAACAGGGTTCCGAAGGCGAACCCGATGACCGCTGCCAGGATCGACACCGCCGCCACATGGGAGACAAACGGAAGGAGATAATACGCCATGCCGGCGGCAAAAAAAGCGGTGCACATGACGATCTTACGGCCGGTAATATCGGAAAGAAAACCACTGAGTAGACGGCTTACCCCGTTGGTGATGTTGAAGGCCATCAGAATGGCCAGGGCCTGGGTCATGGTCAATCCCACATGCAGGCCATAGCCGGCCGACAGCGTGACCATGGAAACGCCGGCAGCACCGACACAGGCAAACATCGCCCACAGGAGCCAAAAGGACCGGGTTCGGAGGCTTTGGAATCCATCCAGGGACATCAGTGTCGCATTGTCGGCGTTCGGAACCGGTGCCGGGGCTGCCGGAGGCCGGATGAAGGGCGCCAGCAGTATCGCAACAAAAAACATGAAGCTCCCAAGGGACGCGGCCATGTCTGCAAACCCGAGACGGCCCAGTAGATGGTTGAACAGAGGGGCCATCAGCGCCCCGGAAATCCCGAAACACATGCTGACGAGACCGGCATACAGCCCACGCCATCTGGGATACCAACGCTGCACAACGGTCAGGGTCGGCACATAAACGAACGCCGAAGAGGACCCGACCATGAAGGCCCACCCATACACCCCATGGATTGACGTGGCCCGGCTCACCAGCAGCGCGGCCGTCGAATAGAGCAGGGCACCGATCACCGTGGTCCAGGCCGTACCGATACGTTCCTGGAGCCGGCCCACCAGAAACATGAAAATGCCCGCCCCGGCCAGAACAAAAAAAAGGGTCTGACCGACATCGGCTCTGCTGACATCAAACGTTTCCTGCCAGTAAGCGGCCATGACACCGGGGAAACCAAAAATAAACGATCCCGGAAAGAATATGGCCGCACAACTGGCAAGTACCGCAGCCGGCCCCTGGTATCGAAACGGCATGTCTTCGCACCTCTTGAATGTGAATCGAGTGCCTATCCCGGTTACGGTGATGTTGCCACCGGGTTTGCCGATTCAGTGTACCGGTGTGTCGGTAAACCTTCGTCACCCCCGAACCGGAAAACATCGAGATTCAATCTATGGGGTCTAACCACCAAATGACGGAACTCTTAACAGAGCTAAGAGTGGAATTCGGCCATTCTGTCACCCCCTCCGCGCCTCCCCCATCAAGGGGAAGGCCTTTTCATCCCTCCCCTGGTGGGAGGGAGTCCCAGGGAGGGGGTATTATGGAGGATTCCTTGTTATTGGTTATCGGTTCGTTAAAATATCTCGTCGAAAAACACGCGCATATGCAGCCAGGATCTCTGATCGGCGCTTCGGTTGTAGGCAAGGGCCGGAATCCCGGTTTTATCTGCATCGGGATTGGTGAAGCTGTGTTTGGCCCCGCCGTAGCTGATCATCTGCCAGTCAAGCCCGGATGGGTTCATGGCGGCAATATAACGGTTCAGCTGTTCGACTTTCACAAAGGGGTCGGCCGCGCCGTGGAACAACAGAATTTTGGCGCCGACCCGCTGAATTTGCTCCTGGGAAGGTGCAATCGGTTGTCCGTGAAAGCTCACCACGCCGCGAAGACTTGCGCCACTGTAGGCAAGCTGTTGGACCGTCGCCCCCCCGAAACAGTAGCCGATAGCCGCAATCCGGGTTTTGTCCACCCGGGGCTGGCGAAGCAATATCTCCAACCCGGCCGATGCCCGTTCCTGCCAAAGAGAGATATTCTGGCTGATGGCGTTCATCCAATCCGCTGCCTGACTCGGGTGGGTGGTTACCATCCCCTTGCCGTACATATCCAATGCAAAAGCGACATAGCCCAATCGGGCAAGTTGACGGACCCGGCTACGGGCATAGTCATTCAACCCCCACCACTCATGGACCACCAACACCCCGGGCCTCTTCCCGGGGATGCCGTCGTTGTAGGCCAGAAACCCTTCCAGTACCTGCCCGTTGTGTTCGTAAGTGATGGTTTCACTGACGACTTCGGCGTGGATCGGTGTGGTGATCAGCAGAAAAAGTAGTACGATGCCTATATATCGTGTGTTCATCTTCGAATCCTTTTTGTTGAGTTGAAAACATTAGAACGATTACTGAAACAGATATGATGGCAGGAAACATAATGCCGTAACATGCATTACACAAGTCATGACATGACCGGCGGCGCGGCCGGATCCAGCGAGAAACGCCAAATCCCGGGTTGGATGACGAATACGGAGTTTCCCCGGGCATTGCCGGTCAAGACCGGGCTAGTCGACAAGATAAAGCCGTCGCTTTAAGTCTTCCCGTTTGGCCTCCGGAAGATCGAGCCCGTCCAATGCCTGACTCAATTTCTTACCGTTGATCAAAACAGGGTAATATCCGCACGTATCAAATAATTGCGGATCGGTCGTGTCGAGCAGTACTCGGGGATAGTCCCGGCACATCCCCGGACGACTCTCGTAGGCGTCGCAGAGACCGGTTCGGATGTCCAGGTGGGTGCATCGGAATGTGAATGTTTTCTCCTTTCGGTCCTCCCGGATAAATTCGAAGCCGTTTATCCGCCGGTGCCAGGTGATGATCCACCATCGCGCCATCTTCAGGTAGAGAAAGGGTGGAAATACCTGAACCATGGGCATGCGGCAGCACTTGCCGCACCGATTGCAGGCGCCGCCGAGTCGATAGATCCGTCGCCGCTGGATCATGCGGGTCAATTTCAAGTCAGCGGCGTATCTGACCCGGGCCACCCGTTTGATTGCCCGTTTCAGCCATCTGTCGCGCATGGTATATAGACTTCCAGGTCATTCGTCATTAAGGTAATCTACAGCTCAGCCGCCCCCGGGGTCAGCAAGTCCACATTTGGATATGCCATGATCGCGTCGCTGGGATCCCGGAAATGTAACGGAGCACAGGGTTCGAGCGACATGGTCGCGTTCCATAAAATCGTCGCACGATTTTATTTGTACACCCGATATGGAAAAAAGAAAACTCTTCGGAAACGGATTGAAAGAGCAGCTCCTGGCCAGCGCCAGGGATCGTGCCTACCGGTTTTTAATGGCGGGCGGTACGGTGCGCGGTGTTATCGTTCACGGTACCCGAATGATCAACGAAATGAGAGCCAATCATGAACTGGGCATTCTCGAAACCATGGTCCTGGGGCGTGCCTACCTCGGTGTTTGTTTGATGACGGCAGAGATGAAGGGGATTGATCGGATTGCGCTGAAAATCGCATGTTCCGGCCCGATTGCGGGATTGGTGGCGGAAGGAAACGCCTTCGGGGAAATACGGGGCTATTTATACCAGGTTCCCATACCGGTGGAACGGCCATTGAACGATTTTGATTTGTCGTCCTTTTTTGGCGCCGGCGTGGTGTCCGTGACCCACCACATGACGGGTGCCAAGGATCCGTTTACCGGCCAGGTGGCGCTCAAATACGGCAATATCGCCCTGGATCTGGCCAATTACTACCTGGAGTCCGAACAGATTCCCACCGCAATCAACCTCAGCATCCAGCTGAACCGGAAAGGGGATGTCATCGGTGCTGGAGGACTGATGCTCCAGGTGATGCCGAATGTGGATGAAGGAATTGTTCCGGGGCTGGAATCCGACGTGAGCGATATGCCTTCTCTTGGCAAGGCCTTTGCCGAGGAAAAAGATCCCCAGGAGATTGTGAACAGCCATTTTAGGGCGTATGAACCCCGTTTCATCGGGGATCGACGGATCGAGTTTTTATGTCATTGCAGTCGGGAAAAACTCAAGAGTTTTCTGTCCCTCATGCCCGCCAATGAATTGGAAGATATCCTCGAGAATGGTCCCTTTCCACTGGAAGTGCGCTGTCACAACTGCAACACGCCCTATGAGTTCAACCAGTACCAGATTGGCAACATTTATGAAAAGCGCATGGCCGGCAGGTCGCAGCGGCGCTAGTCCTTGAACTCCGGCGCACGTTTCTCCAGCATGGCCCGAATGCCCTCCTGGAAATTGGGGTCCTGAAATGTGATGCCCTGGTACACGGCTTCCTTATGAAGAATGTCGGAAAGGGTGCTGCGGTCGGCGCTGTCGGTGTTTTCCTTGATGATTCTTAAAGGAACTCCCGGCATCCTGGCCATACGACGGGCGACGTCCATGACGGTGGTTTGAAGGCGATGGTCCGGTACCACCCGGTTGACCAACCCGAGGCCCCCGGCCTCTTCAGCGCTCAATATGTCTCCTGTCATGAGAAGTTCCTTTGTTTTTGCCGGCCCCACCAGTCGATACAGCAGATATTCCGACCCCATGCCCGGGTTGATACCCAGCCGAATAAAGGTGAATCCGATGGATGCCGTGTGTGCGGCAAATCTCATGTCACAAGCCAGGGCCAGGCAGGCTCCCGCACCGATCGCCGCGCCGTTGATGGCGGCGATGGTGGGAATCGGCAGTCGGTGGACGGAAAGGAAAGCACCGTAATAGTCATGCAGTGCGTTTTCGATCTCCAGGGGGGTCGATTCCACCCAACCGGGAAACATTTGCAGATCACCGCCCGCGGTAAAGGCCGGTCCTGCGCCGGTGACCACAAGTACCTTGATGTCCGGGTGTTGTCCCACCCGTTGAACGGCGTCACGGAACTCGACGGCCATGGCGGTGTCCATGGCGTTGCGCTGCTCCGGCCGGTTCAGGGTCAGCATGCCGACACGGTGCTCGTGTTCCAGTTTGATAGTGTTATAGGAAGCGATGGGTGTCATGGACGATCCACGCAGATCTCAACAGCAGGTCAAGGCGCAACCAGTTCAAACAACGCTGAATCAACGTCGACGGGACTAGCCTTCGGTGCCTTCCGTGTCGAATGGCGATCCTGCCGGAAATAGTCGCTGCCCCAGTTCCCTGTCCATCATGAGAAGGGCTGACTTATCGTCTCCGATCATTTCCAGTTCGTCCGCAATTTTTCCCGCTGCGGCTTCTTCTTCAATCTGTTCCTCGGAGAACCACGCCAGCATGGGTTCGGATTGATAATCTTTTTCTTCCCGGGCAATCGTCGTGAGATCGTTGATCGTACCTGTAATGAACTGCTCGTGCTGATAGGCATCCTTGAAGGCTTCCAGGGGTGAAGACCACTCGGTTTTCAGCTGCCGCAGGTCCTGTAACACCACTTTACCGCCGCGATCGATGATATGCCTGTAAAATTTCATAGCATGAGCCATTTCTTCGTGGGCCTGAGAGCGCATCCAGCGTCCCATGCCGTCCAGACTTGCCGATTCGAAGTAGGCCGCCATGGACAAATAGATGTAGTAGGACTCCAGCTCATTTTTTACCTGGTTGTTTAACGCATTGTTTAAGCGATCCCCGATCATCCGTGTGCTCCTTTCTCCTGCAGTTTTTCTTTTTGGTTCTTCTCCCAATACGTGGGGGAAGTAGTCCAAGGTATACCCGCCTCCGGCGCCGCCGGAGGCGGGTATACCTCGACCCCTTGAAACCTAATGGATCACCCCTACACAAGTGGGATTTCCAGCGTTTATTGATTCAGAAACCACAATAATTGGGATATGATCCCCAGTTTATGAATGCATCAAAAATAACATCGTCTGGGGGCTTGTCAATTTGAGGCGGATTCGTGAACGCGACCCGTGCTGAGGGGTAGAATTCCGTTTCAACCGAGACCCGGAATGTGAATACGAAACGGGCGGGTGGATCGGAATCCGTATCGACTTCAAAGAAGGCGTTCCGCCGGTGATCCCGGTTCCGTTAACGGCCCGGGTGGAACAAACGCCTGGCTTGAATTCCCTCGACAGGACACTATATCTGTCTGCCGATCTCCTCGGCCTCACCCACGGCGAATTGGATGGTGCGCGGGCTTTTGGCGTCGCCGATGACATGCACATCGACGGCCCGGTCTTTGAACAGCTCCAGCGGTTTTTTTATGGACGTCATGGCGTCGGAGACGACCACGGTGTCAAATCCGTCGATTTCCAACGGCCGACCGTTGGAGAGAAATGAGACGCCGTGGGGGAAAAAACGTTTGATAGACACTTTCTTAAAAAGTGTTACCGGATGGGCAGTCAGCCGTTCCCGAAGATAGAAACGGTCATTGCTCGACATTTCTTCTGCAAAGTGTGCTTTTCGATGCAGGACCACGACATCACATCCCTGTTCGGCCAGATGATCGGCCACGACCAGCCCCGCTTGATTGCCACCCATGACAATTGCCTTGCCGCCGACGGCGGCATTTTCCTCGAGTACTTCGAGCATCGTAACGACATTCATTCGGGATTGAAAAAGACCCTTGTAAAGGGGTACCTCCGGCATGCTGCCGGAAGCCAGTATGGCGACATCCGGCATTTCGACGGTGATGATGCGTGCATCGACCGGCGTGTTTAGGCGAATCTCCACGCCAAGGCGGGCCACTTCCCGTTCAAGAAAGTTGACCAGATCCATGATTTCCCCCCTGCCCGGGGGAAGGGCCGCCAATCGCGCCAGACCCCCCGCGTGGCGTTTCTCATCGAGTACGAGAACCTGGTGCCCACGCAGCGCCGCCATGCGGGCTGCGGCCAATCCGGCCGGCCCGGCACCGATGACCATCACTTTCTTGGACGCTGGAGCGGGCACCGGGTCCCCCAGCAGATATTCCCGTCCCACTTCCGGATTTACCACGCAGGAGCCCGGTTCCAGAGCAAGGACGGCATGGATGCACGCCAGGCAGCAGCCGATGCAGGGGCGAATGGTGTCCGTTATTCCGGTTCTGGCTTTGTGGGGCCAGTTTGGATCCGCCAGGAGGGAACGCCCCATGGCCACCATGTCGGCCTGCCCGCCCCGGATGATGCGTTCGGCCATTTCCGGAAGTTTGATCCGGCCGGCGGTGATGACGGGCACAGACACCAGCGGTTTTACCGCTTCCGCCAGATGGACAAAACATCCCTGCGGCACATACATGGAGGGAATGGTCAGTTGGCGCGAGCCATAGACGCCGGCTGAGACATGCAGGTAGGCTGCCCCTTCGGCTTCCAGTATCGGGGCCAGTCGCTTGGCGTCGGCCAGTGTCCATCCGCCGTCGATGTAATCGTCCCCGTTGATACGGATACCCACCGGGAAATCTGTTCCGGTTTTGGTCCGTATATCGCGCATGATGTCGCGCAGAAAGCGGATGCGGTTGTCAAACGGCCCCCCATACGCATCCTCGCGGATATTTGAGTTGGGAGAGAGAAACTGGTTGATCAGGTACCCGTGGGCGCCATGGATTTCAATAAAATCGAACCCGGCTTCCAGACACCGACGGGCGGCATCGCCGAAGGCGGCGACGATCTCGTCGATCTCCATCAATGTCAGCGCCTTTGGGACACCGTTGACCACGGCAGGCGCCGGGATGGCCGACGGGGCCACTTTCTGGTCATGGTAGGACTGTCGTCCGCCGTGCATGAGTTGTACGCCAAAACGGGTCTCATAGGGCCGGACGGCGTTGACCATGCGCGTCAGCGACGGGATGCAGGCGTCGTCCCAGAGGGCCGGAAGATGCGGGAGTTCCACGCCGCTCGGGTGGACACCGCCGCCCCCGACCAGCATCATCCCGACACCGCCGCGGGCCCGCACCCTGAAATACTCGATTAACTGGTCGTCCACCCAGCCCTGGTCATCAACTCCAAAGTTGATACTCATGGCGGACATGAGGAGGCGGTTTTTAACCTTGAGGGATCCAATAGAGATGGATTGGAACAGATGCTTGAATGCTGACACGATGTTATCCCGTCACATGATGTTTCGCCAAAACATGGCATGAAATCTTCTCGGCGATGGTCTATGGCGATTGCCGGAATTGCGTCACTCGGGTTATATCAGCCGGTGAGCCGTGTTTTCTATCCGTGATGCTGCTGAAATTACCACATAGTCCAGTTTCCGCTGGAGTTCCCGGAGGCTCGAGGCACCCCCGTATGTCAACCCGGACCTCAGACCGCCGAGAATGTCGGCAATAATATGCTCCTCGTTTTCCTTGTACGGCACTTCGGCCGCCACACCTTCGGCAGTTTTCCAGTCGGCCATGCCGCCGTGGAATTCTTTCTGCACCTCGCTGCTGGCCATACCCCGGGATACCTTGAACTGAATCTGCGTTCCGTCTTCGCCTTGGCGGGTCAGCATGGGACCCGGTGTCGGCCGGGTCCCGGCCAGCATGCTGCCGATCATGACAAAATCGGCCCCAAAGGCGAGGGCTTTAACCACATCTCCCGGGGTGCGGATACCCCCATCGGCCACAATGGAACGATCCACCCGGTTGCAGTTGCGGATTGCCGTCAGGTTGGGCACGCCGAATCCCGTTTTGATCCTTGTCGTGCAGACCGAGCCGCCTCCAATCCCGACCTTGATGATATCCGCACTGCACGAGGAGAGGTAATCCGCACCGGCGTAAGTCGCCACATTGCCGGCCATCAAGCAGGAATTTTCCCCGAGCATCTGACGGATCTTTTTCAGGGTTTTTCCCACATAGCGGGCATGGGCATGGGCTACGTCCACGTTGAACAGGGTGGCCCCGGCATCCCTGAGCGCCTCGGCCCGCTCCAGATCTTTGGCGGAACAGCCGATGGAGACAAGCGTCGGATAGTTGCAGGCCTTGTACATCCGGACGTTTTCTTCGATGGTGCAAAATCGATGCAATACCCCGATCCCGCCTTTGGCGCCCATGAAATTGGCCATGTCCGACTCGGTGATGGTGTCCATGTTGGCCGACATGAGGGGTATGGCCAGGGAGAGTTTGCCCCGACGATCGGAAACGGTGGTGTCGACGACCTTTCGTGACTCCCAATGGTTGTAAGAGGGCACTAGCAATACATCATCGTAGGTAATGGCGTCAGTCATGTCATCTCCTATTTTCTTCGTGGTGGAGGCATGGGGTATCCATCACTCGCCAAGAGGGTCTTGGTTTCTTCCCAAACTTGTTGCAGGAAATGAAACACCCCCATCCGTTAGTCATGGCCCACAATAAATACCCGAAGTTCTCTTAAAAAACCAGCGTGCTCGGTGAGAAACCGCTGAAAAAGTGCTCCGTCGCTGAAAAGATCTTGACTTTGCCGGGGGCAACTCGTTATGAATCCACAGAAAATAAAATTGTTTTGCGATGTTATGAAACGCGACGATGTCGCTCATCGGGCGAACGCCCCTATCCCCGCAGCCCGCTGGGCGGGGAACCATCAGGTTCACGCAACGCCTCGGAAAAGGAACCGCCGGCATGACTCTCGTAACCGTAGATAACAGATTTTGGTACTGGTGGTGCTCCATGGAGGGCCACCGGTCTGGACCAGGATAAGCTGAATATAGCAAGGTTCAAAAGGACCGCGGGCCCAAGCCCACGGTCCTTTTTCATTTTTTACGGGCTGTGGGGCAACCTGCGGCCTTTGTTTGTGAAAAGCCGGCAGGATGACCCCGAAGATGTGATGAGTAATCCCTGAGTAAAGGAGGAGAACACATGTTGATCGTCATGGAACAACACGCCACCCAGGAGGAGATAGCGGCGGTTGTGGTGGCAATTGAAAATCGTGGGTACCAGGCACGCCCGATTCCGGGCGGGGAGCGGACATCCATCGGGGTCCTTCAGAACAAGGGGGCCGTCGACGCCTCCCTGTTTGCCGGACTGGCCGGGGTCAAGGACGTCATTCCGGTCACCCGGCCCTATAAGCTGGTCAGCCGGGAGTTCCAGCCGGAGAACACGGTTATCCGAATCGGGGATGTGACCGTTGGAGACGGCACCCTGACCATCATCGCCGGTCCATGCGCCATAGAGAGTGACACCCAGGCCATGGCGATTGCACGTCACGTTCATAAGGCCGGTGCCTCGATGTTCCGGGGAGGGGCGTTCAAGCCGAGGACGTCTCCTTACTCCTTTCAGGGACTTGGAAAAGAGGGCCTGGACATCCTGGCCCGGGTTCGAGATGAAACCGGCATGCCGGTGGTGACCGAGGTGATGGATGAACGGAATTTCGATCTGGTTGAAGCGTATGCAGATATTATCCAGATCGGCACGCGCAATATGCAGAATTTCAGTCTCCTGAAGCGTGCCGGAAAAAGCGAAAAACCGGTGATGCTAAAAAGAGGCATGGCCGCTACCATCGACGAATGGCTCATGGCCGCCGAATATATTCTCGAGGGTGGAAACGGGCGGGTTATCCTGTGCGAGCGGGGTGTGCGCACGTTTGTTCATCACAGCCGTAACACCCTCGACCTGTCTGCCGTGCCGTATGTTCGCAAGGAGAGTCATTTGCCGATCATCATCGACCCGAGTCACGCGGCCGGTCGTCGTGACCAGGTTATCCCCTTGAGCCGGGCTTCCGTAGCCGTCGAAGCAGACGGGATCATGGTGGAGGTACATCACCAACCGGATCTCGCCCTGAGCGACGGTGCCCAGTCTCTCTATCCGGAACAGTTCGAAGCCCTGTGCCGCGAGGTTCGGGGCATTCACAAATCACTGTTTTCAGGATCGGCGGTTGCCGCGGCCGGTTGATCCCGACCTTCGAGGAATCTTTTATGAAAGCCGAAAAATTTCACATACACGGCACCACGGGTGAATCCACGATCATGATCGGAGAAAGCCTGGACCGCATCCATCAGTATGTCCCACCGGGAAACTGCCTTATCATTGCGGACGCCAATGTTTGCCTTCATCATCAACAGCGTTTTCCGGATGGGGATGTCATTTGTCTCGACGCCGGTGAAAAAACAAAAAGCCTCACGACCGTCGAGACGCTTTACAGGTGGTTTCTTGAGCACGCTGCGGATCGCTCCACTTTTGTTGTCGGCATCGGCGGTGGCGTGGTCTGTGACATCGCCGGATTCGCTGCGGCCACGTACATGCGGGGGCTACGATACGGGTTTGTGGCGACGACGTTGCTTGCCCAGGTGGATGCCAGTGTCGGCGGCAAAAACGGTGTCAATTTCCAGGGGTATAAAAACCTGGTGGGTGTCTTTCGTCAGCCCGGCTTTGTTCTTTGTGATCTGACGCTGCTCGAGACGCTGCCGGGGACGGAGCTGATCAGCGGCATGGGAGAGGTTGTCAAACACGCGTTGATTGCCGACGCCCCGCTGTTTGATTTTCTGGAACAAAACATCTCCGGCGCTCTGGGCCGGGACCTGAACGTGATCCAGCGGATGGTTATCGATTCGGTGAGGATCAAGTCCCGGGTGGTGGCAGAGGACGAAACCGAAAAAGGCCTGCGCCGCATTCTCAACTTTGGACATACTGTGGGACACGCACTTGAAAAGCTGACGCGGATTCAACACGGTGCTGCCGTCAGCGTTGGGATGGTGATGGCCTGTCGCATGTCCGCGCTCAAGGGATATCTGTCGCCCGACGATGTCCGACAGGTCGAACAGCTGCTTCAGGGATTATCCTTGCCGATTTCGACCACGATGACACCGGAACACATTCTGGACGTCATCGAAAAAGATAAAAAAAGGGTCGACGATCGCATCCATTTTGTAATGCTGAAACGGATCGGGGAAGCCGTTGTCGAAGAGATACCGCTGGTCGACCTGAAGCCCATGCTTTCGGAGGTTATCGACGGATAACCGACTGACGGGATAAAATACCGCCTATCGACTTGCTCCGCCCCCCTTGGCCCGCGTCGAGACGTGTCTTAGATTTTTTGAGTGGCTGGTTGTGTGTCGGCCAGCCCTGACGTCATGCACGGAACATATTCAGGACAACCACTATAGCCGGTCATATCGCAGTTGCCATAAATATGTTCCGATTGAGGTAGGATCCACACCCTGGACCTTGAGTCCGGTTTCGGAACGGAATTCCGAAAATCGCTATAACTATGGAAACGGCGAAAGGACTGGATGATGGCGTGTCCTCGGAGACGAAAACCAGACGCGACGCCGATACCCCGCGTGGTGGTTCTGGCTGTGACATTGTTTATGGCAGCCAGCTGTTTTGCCGACAGTGGTGGGGGCTTACGCCATGAGGTTCCGGATGGAAAATTGCTTATCGAACGGCCGCGCCCTGACTCCAAAGGTGGTCAGGCCTACCGCCTGATCTACACCGTGGACGTCCCCGTAGAGGTTTACTGGCGTTTCAAGACCGATTTTGACAACACGTTTGTGACAACCCATCGGTATATTACATCCCACCGTATGGTTCAGCGGACCGGTAAAGTGGTAATCACCGAAAACACATACCGCAACCATGGCGACATGGTGTTCCGCTGGCAGACCACGATCGATAACCATGCCCGCCGTCTCGAATATGTACTCCTGAATCCCCGGTCGGTGGAACACCGTTTTCATCGGGGAACCATAGAAGTGATGCCGATCGAAGGGCAAACACTGGTTGTCCAGACGGCCTACTTCAATTTTTTTGGGGCATTTTTATGGGCAAACCTTCCGGTTCCCGGGGGAATGCGGTCTTCACTCAAGTATACGGCCCGGTGGGAGCGGGAAACCGTGCGTCGCCTCAGGGACCAGTACGCAACCAAGATATGTGGCCCGCCTTAACGATTCCAGCGCGTGAACTACCAATATCCGTGTCCCCTGGAGCGGGCGCTTCGCAACGTTTCCGAGCGAGATCGTTTGGCCCGGCCAGCCGGGATTTATCAAGATTCCGTGCAATCGGATCGCCGGTGCCAGGTGCGACTGATGTTATCGCGATTGTCAGAATTCCGTTCCGATTGGTTTAGGGCCAAAATTTATCGCAGAGCCGCAAAGGTCGCAGAGGTGATGTTCCATCTTGCTTTTCGCTGACCCTTCGAGTGCCTCAGGGCGGGTAGGGCGAAAAGCAAAAACACCGTTTGACGGAAGATACGGATTCTTCATGCGTTTTTGAGGCAGCGGTTTTCCAGAATCCCCCTCTCAGGGATTCTGAAAAAAAAGAACCCTTCTCTGCGTACCCTGCGCCTTTGCGTTAGGGATGTTTTTAGTAAATTTGGTTCTCACCACGCTTCAAACGGAACATATTTATGGCAACGGCTATATTTCTCGACTGTAAAAGAGGGGGGAAGGGAGGCTATGCTCAGAGGGAGAGAAATTCTACCTTTTCAGCGATTTCTTCAAATTTCGGATCCGAAAGTGAATCCCACGGGTGTCGGGGGTAGATGTGAACGATGGATTTAATATTCGGAGAAAAGACTTTCCCGGCCTGAAGCATGGGGTCTCTCATGAGAAATCGAAAAGCCTCTCCGAAATCCAGATACAGGTCCAGGGGATCTCCATCCTCGAGAAGGTCTACCAGCAGTATATTTCGGACCATCCCACGTCCGCGCATCTGTTTTCGGCCACCCCGGCCCGTGTAGATGTCGATCACTGTGTCTTCCAGGAAGACCCCATGGTGCAGCGGACTGACCAGAAATGCTGTCGACACCCCGTAGAGGCCCTTTTCAAAAGTTATCCAGTCGCTCACGAACTGTCCTCGATCTGATATTCCTTGACGCTTCCGTTCCATTATGGGGCTTGTCAAGCGTTTGTTCCGCGCCATACGGGTCGGACCCAAATCCTTCTCCGCAATCTACCGACACATATTTTTGGCAACCTCCAGAGACGGCAGCAGATGCGTTCCAGGTGAAGGATCAACCCCCGGCTTCTCCTCGGAGAAGCCAATCGCGTGGCGCGCCGACCTGAACGGACACCTGTTGGCTCATACGCTCGTGCCCGGGGCGGCTATAAACGGATTCCCAATTCTTCCAGTTCCGCCTCGATGAGCACTTCCCATCCCTTGTTTGCCTTTGGATTGGCCGGGCTGGGATGGGTAATCCGGCCTGTCGTTATCGGCTCACCGTTCAAGGCAAGGCGGATCCGATTGGCGGAAAAGTTCCCGATGCCCACCACAAACGACGGTTTGAGGCTGTTTGCCAGACCCCGGATAGCCCTGTTGCAGGCCTCGAACAGCGGTTTACGTTCTGCGGCGGGCAGCTTGTCCGGCGTGCGATTCCTTCCGCCCGATTCGACGAACATCAGAGGGCAATAATTGGCCACGAAAAATCTGGAGAAAAAGACGTCCGGCGGGCCGAAGCGTTGCCGCGCCCAGCCCCAAAGACGCTTTCCACTGATTTCCCTTCTTCGGCAGTGGAGCCCTTCCACCGGTCGTTTGGGGTGGGTCGTCTCGGGTATCGAAATCCGGGCGTCAATCCCCATCCATTGCGTAACCGCTTCGATCTCCCCAAAGGGAACCCCGGTTTGGGTCATCCCCCAGGGGCCGGGATTCATGCCAACGAAAAGTACCTCCTTGGAGCCGGTTCCGAATCTACCGGCATATTGATCGTATCCGTTTCGGGCATACACCAGAGGATTGTAGACATGGACAACCGGCGGGCCGAATGTGAGCCCGCTTACATCAGATACAAGTCTGTCGATGATGGCGTTATGGGACAGCTGGGAAGGCATGGCGGGTTATGCACTCTCGACCATGATATCTTCCATAAACCGCGAGACCGCGTCAAATTCATCGCTGCTCTTGAACAGGAACCGGATGCCGCAAACGATGGCGGCATCCGTTCGCGACATGTGAGTCACCACGCCACTGAGAGTCACCTCACCCCCCCGTGACGGCAGGCAGATCTTTTCAATCCGCTCTCCCAAATGGAAGGCTTTTTCCTCACCATTGACAAGCACGCCAACACCCTCGTTACTGATGTCATTGAGCTGAAAAATACGATTCTTGATGACGACCTGGGTCGGCTTCAGATTGCACTCGCGGCAATAGGTTCTTCTGTCTTTTTCCTGGTTCATAACACCCCTCGCTCCGGTTTAGCGGCAGCACATGGTATCATTGCACCCCGTCGCAACCGTTCTTTGATCGAAAAGGAGGTCGCGGTCTGACATTCATCCCGGTACCGACGGAATTTTCCGTGACGTCTGTTGCGGTGATTCCAGTGCCTGAATTCTATGAATGATATCATACATGTATAACAGCCATCGCCATGTGGCAAGCGGATATTTTTCTTTGTTATCTCCCGGCCATGGCGCTTGACTGTTGACCCGGCAAAGCTTATGTCTGACCTGTGGAAGATACAGACTACTATCAGGTACTCGGTGTCGACAGAGACGACGACCCGAAGTCTATCAAGGACGCCTACCGTAAACTGGCCTTTGAATATCACCCGGATCGCAATACCGAAAATCCGAATGTTCTCGAGAAGATGAAGGCCATCAACGAGGCCTATGCCGTGCTGTCGGACCCGGCCAAACGCCGTCGGTATGACAGCATCCGGCAGCAGTATGGCTCATCGGCATACAGCCGATTCCGGCAGAGCTACACGGAGCAGGATATTTTCTCGGGCTCTGATATTTTTCAGGTCTTCGAAGAGATGACCCGGGCTTTTGGTTTTAGAGGGTTCGATGACATTTTCAAGGAGTTTTATGGTGAGGGCTATCGCAGCTTCGAGTTCCGTCGGCCCGGCTATTATGCAAGGGGTTTTGTCTTCACCGGTGGTTCCGCTAAAAGGAAACCTCACGGGCAACCACCGATCAATGGCCCGTTTGGCAAGATGTCAAAGTTCCTCTTGGAAAAAATAAGTGGAATCACCTTGCCGGAGACGGGTAAAGACATCCACGATACCATCCGTTTGTCGCCGGGGCACGCCGCCGAAGGCGGGCCCTATGCCTATTACCATCGCAAAAGGGATAAAAAGCTGATTGTCAACATACCGAAAGGGGTGCAAAGCGGTCAGCGTATTCGACTCTCGGGTCTCGGGGAAACGGGCAAGGGGGGAGCGGTCAATGGGGATCTTTATCTCCGGGTTCAGATCCAGCAGCCGATTCTGAGAAGCCTCAAAGACGGTATCGGCAAATTATTCCGGTAGCGGATTGCGCAGGGATTGCCGATGTGCCGTCGACGCCCCGTCACCCATGGCCGGTCTATTGCATCGTATGATTGTCCCACGCCCGGCTCATCCGGTTGAAATAGTCCTCCAGCGAATCAAACACCAGGTATTGCTCGATTTGATCCCAGGCGATCGCTGTTGAAATTCCGGATGCCCAATCATTAGCGGTGGTTCCTTCGGCGAACGCACCCACAATGAATATCCGGCCGCCCTGGTTTTCAAAATGTGCGTTCTGGAGCACGGCATTGTGCTCATCCGGCCGGTTCGACAAATAGATTAGAATGATCTTATCCGCAATATCGGGAAATTCCATATAATTCATAATCCATCCTGAATGTTCGCTGACGGTTCGGAAAACGCTCCGGCCAATACGGTTTTTGGGCACAGGGGATTCGCGTCACATCATAACACCATGAAACCTTCAGGGGGTCAAGACGTGACGACCTCAATGTCCGGATGATCCAATGGGGTTCCTCTCCCGTACAATCTGAGAAGAGATACCAAGGTTTACCTGCCTCCGGCATGGATTCAACGGGTTACCTATCCTTCTGGTTGGAGTTCCTATGCATGTCACGTGACCCCTTGATTCCTCGGCTCCTTGACCCCCCTGTCATCGCACCGATAAAATGTTGCTCGAATAAACCCCAGCGGATCAGGACATGATTCGAAAATTATTGCAGACGAGACAGCAGTTCTTTCCAGCTCTTGACGGTTTCTCCGGACGCCGTCCGGCTGAAGGAAAACCGCCGTTCTGCCGTCGCTTTCGCGGCGTCTGAAAATTCCGGAGAGCCGACAGCAGCAGAAAGTCTCAGCCCTTTGTCGCTCATCCACCGGAAGGTCTCTCGGCCTCGGTACGGAATGACCACCGATGCCGGGTACCGGTTCGACCGGATAAATTGTCTGGCACCGTCAATCTCAAAGCGGCCCGCTAGATAAACCAGTCCATAGGTCTCTGTCAGCGACTCCAGGGCGTCCCGCGCACCCTCGGTATCCGTGTCGATAAACGACCTCCGGAGAGACACGACCTTAATCTCCAGAAGGATCAACGGCCTGTCCGGGGTTACCACCAGGACCGTTCCGGTCGCCCGTTCACCATCGGACTGAGCGGCTATCTCATGGATTCCCGGCGACGCGAATTCGGTTTTTAGAAAACCATAGCCATCGCCACCGGTAAGGATTCGCCCGAGAACCACGCCCTTTTTTTCGATACGGACCCGTTGCCCGCCGGCGGGAAACAATCGGTCCTTGGTCAGCACCTTGATAAAGACAGGATGGTTCTGCACGGTGATCGTGTCAAACACGAAGACGTCGGCGCCGGCGACAGACCCCGGCATCGCAAGACAGAAAAGGGCTGCTGCGAACAGCCAGCGTATCGGCAATGTCCCTGAATGCGGCATTGTTGATGATCTCCGACTTATAGCGATTGTCAGAATTCCGTTCCGATTCATTTTACGATCAACGTATCAGCGCAAAGGCGCAGAGGTCGCAGAGTAGATTTTAATTTTGCATTTCGCTGAGAGGGCGAAATGCAAAATGATCGTCTGGCAAAATGTATGGAAATTCAATATGTTGCTGGGGCCCTTTCCCAGAATCCCCCTCTCAGGGATTCTGGGAAAAATACAGTCTCTTTGCGTCCTCTGCGACTCTGCGGTCATCATTTCCATATTTCTGCAAACGGAACATATTTATGGCAACGGCTATAGATGCACGAGTGTTACGCCGGTTTCAGGAGAGACGTGTGACTTTTGAGCGATTTACCCAGGTGGCCGTTTCCATTGATGACGGTTTTTATTTTTTCTGTCAGCTTGACCCTCTCGATAATTGATGCCATGGCGCGAGTGCTCTTTTCAAGACGGGATCGGGTCGATGTCATTTCCAGAAACGTTTGTTTCTCATCCGCCGAAAATCCTTCGCAGCCTGCGATAAAAAAAGACAATCGCTCGAGATCGTCGACATCGATATACTCGATTTCAGCCCCATCGGTCAGCAGGCGGTTGAGCTCTTTGAGCAGCTGCAAACCCCGCCGGGCGGATGCTTTCATGTCGGCATCGGCAGCCTCCGGTCGGTCTTCAACGTAGGTAATCGATGCCTGCAAGTAGGGTTTGTCTTCAAACAAGGCCTGGATAACGAACCGTTTTTCGCCCTGGGCCAGGATATCCATACGGCCGTCATCGTATCGCTGTATGAGTTGAATGATCCGTACGGTACACCCGACGTGTTGCAGTCGCCCCCCGCTGAAAAACACAATGCCGAACGGGCGGTCATGTTCCAGACATTCACCGATCATCAATTTATAGCGCTCTTCGAATATATGAAGCGGAACCGGCAGGCCCGGTAATGCAACGATACCCAATGGGAACAAGGGAATGACGTGGTTCTCGGTCATGGACAGCCTCCTGCGATCGACACGCGGAACAACGTTATGTGAGATATGCCCTCCGCTGCTGTGATCTCCACCGCACTGCCCGATAGGCCGCGCCCATATATCGGGCAGCACGGCGAATCGTCACATCGCCGTTGCGCACCGCGGGGCCGGGCCCGGGGATTCTGTGCAGAATGCCCGCCGGACCGCCCCGTGCAGATGACGATTTGTCTCAGGCCTGAATTACGCGGAAAGCGCAATCTCGTGGTTGTGATTTACTGTTTCCCAGTTGATGACCTCAAAAAAGGCGGCGATGTATTCAGGCCGCCGGTTTTGGTATTTAAGATAGTAGGCGTGTTCCCAGACATCCAGGCCCCCGTTGTGGACAACGACCCAGGTCCACCCGCTGCCAAATAACAGGGTTGCTGCTGATGTAAACTGATCTTTGAATGCATCAAAGCCCCCAAAGCTCTTTTGAACAGATTCGGCAAACGCGCCGTCTGGTTTGGTGCCTTTTTTCAGCAAGGGCCAGAAGAACGAGTGATTGGCGTGCCCCCCCCGTGGTTGCGGACCGCCGTGCGGATGTCCGCCGGAACCTCATCAAGACGTGAAATAAGCTCTTCTGCGGTTTTGTCTTGAAGATCCGGATACTTTTCAAGGGCTGTGTTGAGCTTGTCGATATATGTTTGGTGGTGCTTTGTATAATGAATCTCCATGGTGCGCCTGTCGATGTATGGTTCCAGGGCATCATAGGAATAGCCCAGTTTTGGGAGTGTATGGTTCATCGGGTTACCTCCGTGAAATGAGAATCATTGTCACTGTTCAGCCCTTGGCCGGCCCCGTGAAATCGCCGTTGAAACGCTTTCACGGAACCGTCGACCACGAGCTGCCGTTAACGCCGGACGGCTGCCGCCCGGTCCCGAAAATTAATCATGAATAAACGCCTTACAACGGCGTCTCCGGCGATCTTGCGACAGCCCCCGTGAAAAGATCCCTTGTCGTGGTTCACTACCCCGGCACGTTGTATTCAGTGAGCAGATATGTTAGGCCGTATTCGATCAAGCCTTTAGTAATAAAGGTTTCCGGTGGCTGTCGCTTTCAAGCAAAGGGAATCCCGGCATCTGCGGAATTTTCAGAATGGGAAAGCATAACTATCAGGATCGGAACCGATGGAACTTCGGTGCAGCGAGCTTTCATTCACGTACCCGGGAACGACAATTGAGCTGTTCGATCGGCTGTCGTTCACCATGGGGCAGCCTGGATTTCATGCCCTGATTGGGCCCTCCGGGGTCGGCAAGACATCTCTGGCTCGGATGATCACCGGTGATATTACCGGTTTTTCCGGAGTACTGGAGACGGACGGCATGCAGGGCCTGCTCTATTCCTACAACCTGGAACGGCTTCCGGGCTGGTCGGGTGTGGGTAAACACCTTGAGAAGATTACTCCCCCCGGAAAACACTCCCTCAGGGACGATCTCATAGAGGTCTTCGGAATCCGCAGCGTAACCAGAGCCCGATTTTCCCAGTTGTCCCTGGGCCAGCAAAATCGGGTCAATCTCATCCGATCCCTGCTCCAGGACTTCCATCTGCTCATCATGGATGAGAGCCTGGCCAATGTCGATGAAATGACCCGGGAAACCATCCTCCTGAAAATTAAAGATCTGTTTCCGGACACCTTTTTTCTTTATATTTCCTACAACGTGATCGAAGTGTCGAAGTTCTGTGCAGGTATTCTGGTGTTTCGGGGCCCGGGAAAATCTCCCCAGGCCGTTACGGTGCCTGGGCAGGACTATCGTATCGGCAGAACTCTGGACAAGGACCGGCTTGAGGGGACGATGCTGGAGGTGATGAATGCCGCTGCATAGGCGCATCTACCAGTTCCTGATAATCTACTTTCTCGGTCTCAGCGGCCTGATGTTGATAAAGTATTCGGTGGGCCTCTCCGACTACGTGATACCGGGCCCGGCGGATGTGTGGGAAACCTGGGGCACGGTGTGGCGGCGGTACATGCGGGATGTGGTCAACACACTGTTGGTGGCCATGGTCGGCCAGGTGATCTCCGTGTTTCTGGCCGGTCTGGTAGGGATTTTCGGGCGCCGTGCCACCTGGCTGGGCAACTTCATCAAAGTCGCCGCCTACAACGTCCAGGCGTATCCCATTGTTGCACTGGCACCCATATTGTTTATCCTGCTGGGTGACGGTATTTTTACCCGATTGCTGATCGCAGCCATGATTTGTTATTTTCCGGTACTGCTTTCGGTTATCGGCATCATGTCTGAGCCGGTCACGGAGATCGAGCACTTCTACCGGGTCACCGGGCGCCTGCGATGGCAGCTCGAAGTGAAGATTCGTGCCTTCGAGAATCTCACGAAACTCACCACCGTGATCGCCGGCAGTGCTACCCTGGCATTTGCGGGAACGATTGTGGCCGAATTCATAGCGGCCAATGCAGGTATTGGGTACAGTATTCGCATTGCCCTTTACCAGAGCGATTTATCTAAAATACTTGTCGCACTGTTTCTGATCGGTATTGTGCTGTCCATATATCAGGGGTTGCTCGAAGTGCTGGGCCGTGTTGTTCAGCGAACGTGGGCGGGGACATAACGGCAGGTATTGGGTACTGGGTATTCGGTGCTGGATAGGTACACGGCCCCGGGTCATCGGTATCGATACTGGATGCTGGATGCTTGATACTGGATGCTGGATGAGCTGAAAGCTGAAAGGATTCAGGGCTCAGGGCTACGGGCACAGGGATCAGGGCACAGGGCTAAAGGCACAGGGCAGGGGGCTTAAGGTGCAGGGCTCAAGGCTTGCCCGCCTTTGGCGGGTTGGAGGACAGAGGGCAACTGACCGATGTCGGAGGTCAGAGGTCGGAGGTCAGAGGGCAGGTGTCGGGTTTCAGGATTCAAGATCCAGGATACTGGATGGATGTCTCATGGGGTGGAAACTGATTGATTGTCTTTCATATCCTGAATCCTGAGTCTTGGATCTTGTATCCGAGTATAACCGGCAAACCCTTCGACAGGCTCAGGACAGGCGGGCTAACTGGCAAACCGGCAAACGGGCCCACGGGCTAACGGGCCCACGGACCCGCGGGCATCATCGTTGCCCCAGGAGACCGCATTGAGACGATATCTGCAAATCGCTGTACTTTTTTTCTTCATCTGCCTGCCCTGGGGAATGGGAGGACCAACGCCTGTCCAGGGCTCGGAACAGCTTCAGCCGGTGACATACCGACTCAAATGGCTTTTTAACGTGAGCGTCGCCGGGGACCTGTATACAGATGCCACCGGCATTTTTCGAAAGAACGGACTCGATGTCACCACAAAGGAAGGGGGGCCGGAACGGGACGCCATCAAGGAACTGGAAATGGGGTATGCGGATTTCGGTGTGGCGTCGGCGGATCAGGTCATCCGGGCACGGGCCAAGGGGGCGCCGGTGGTGGTCCTCGCACAGCTGTTTCAGACCAACCCACTCCAGTGGATATATTATCCGGATCGTTTTACAATTCATCGCCTCGCCGATCTCCGTGGGAGAGTCCTTGGTGTCACGTTTGGCGGCAACGATGAAGCCATCCTCAGGACGCTTCTGTCCAAGGGGAAAGTGGGTGAACGGGATGTCACCCTCTTCAGCGTTCGATATGACTACACCCCGTTTTACCGCAAGCGGGTCGATATCTGGCCGGTTTACCGCAATGCCCAGGGGGTCATCCTGGCCGATAAACTAGGGAGGGAAGGGGAGTCCGTCGCATTTCTCAATCCGGCCGCGTTCGGCGTCATTTTTGTGGCAAATTCGGTGGTTACCGCTGAACGGACCGCAAGGGAGAATCCGGATCTGGTACGTCGCTTTATCCGGGGGCTGATGAGGGGCTGGACAGAGGCCATGCACATGGACAACCATCGTGCCGTTCTCTATCTCCTTCAACGCCATGACCCGGACACGCCACGCCACGTGCTTGACGCCCAGCTGGCGATTACCCGCCGGATGATCCAGCCGACGCCGGAATTTTCCATCGGGAAGCTGGATGTAAACGGATGGCGGCAAACCGAAGCCATCATGGTGAAACAGAAACTGATCGGTTCTCCGGTCGCGATTGAAAAGACGTTTCGACCAGAGTTTCTAATTGAATAAACGTTTTCGAAAATCCTGCCAAACTCATTGTTTCTGAATAGAATTCCAGTATGTTGCGCTATTCCGGGTATCCGGGTATACTTAGAACATGGCGCGTAGCGAAACCGATACCCACGCCCGGTTCCGGTCTCTGTTGCAGAAGGCCGTTCGGCGGGGAAACGCCAATCTCGTTGTGACCACCTGTGCGCTCCTGGAAAGCCTTGGCACACGGGAGAGAAGCTGGATACGGGGCCGCGCCGCGATCATAACCTTCGAAGAGGCCTGGCCGTTGGGTGTAAACTTGGTGTTCAACAAGCGGTTTCACAGCAAAGTGGCGGCCTTGGTCCGGGTTGCGCGTTCCCGGAAATTGAAAGATGCTTCCGGTCTCGGGTTCCTGGCCTACGCACTTTTCGAAGATGATCCCTCGGTGCTGGATGGTTCAGAAGGGGACAGGGACCTGAAGATTGTCGCCAACGCCATTCGACGGCCCGATGCTTTCTGGAAATGGGTCATCCAACGGGGTGAGACCAGGGCACAGACGGCACTGATCCGGCATGCCTATGAGTTCCGGAGACTCGGTTTGCCGAGAGATAACGCCATTATCCAGGCTGCGGCGTACCTGGCAAGCACAGGGCCGGTCACCGAAATGGAAACGGCTGTCACAGAAGACAAAACGTTTCCGTACTGGGTGGCACTGGATCACCATACCCCCGAAGGAAGACGGACCCTGAAAGACATATCACGGGACCTTCACATTGAACTCCCCCAGCTCGAATGGATCGCTTTTTATTCGGAAGGCAATACGACCAATGACATGTGTTCCTCGCCTTGGTGGGATCGATATTGTGCGTGGCGGTTTCAAAAGATAGGTATTCCGGCCGAGGAGGCGCCGCTGCTGTGGGTGCCGGTGCGGCCTCAGGTAATTGCGGCCCTGGAAGAAGAGAGCCGTCAACTCCACAAAGATATCTACCGTTGGAAGTTGGACCACAAGGATCGTATTCGAAACTTAAGACAGCAGGTCGATCTTTTTCTGAAGCACTTCGACGAGGTACGAAAAGATCAGCCGGAGATCTTCTAGCCTGGCCAATTTGATGAAATTTTATTGTCGTCGTTGTCATATATATTTTTCGACAGGGTGGAAACGGCCTGAAGTCCGCATTCTCCAGAGGCCAACGATCATTCCAAGTAACTGAGGGGCGCAGCCGCGTTTCATAAAGTTGTTGCACGATGTATTATGCCAAGTAAAAACGTATCCATCCTTCTTCTGATCTCCCTCTTTGTGTTGAGTGTCGGGGTGGGTCCAGTCTCCGGTAACAGGGCCATAAAAGTCGGTGTGTACCAGAATTACCCCCTGACGTTCATCGAAGAAGACGGCACCGTAAGGGGATTTTTTATTGATATACTTGAGTATGTGGCCAAAAAAGAAAACTGGACCATCGAGTACGTCCCCGGAGTATGGAGCGAGTGTCTGAAGGATCTTAAAAATGGACGCCTGGACCTGCTGGGAGTGATTGCCTATTCCGAGCAGAGAGACAGCCATATCGACTACACCTATGAAAGCGTACTGACCGAGTGGGCCCAGGTGTACGTTTCCGAAGGCTCCCGCATTGAGTCCATCCTGGACCTGAAGGACAAAAAAGTCGCTGTGCTTCACGATGATATGCACTTTGCCAATCTCCGAAGTCTCATTGCCCAGTTCGGTATCCAATGCCGGTTTGTCGAAGCCGTTGAGTATGAGGATATTCTCATGCTGGTGCAGTCAGGGCGCTGTCAGGCCGGCCTGGTCAGTAATTTCTACGGCAATCAGTATGCGCGCAATTACAGGGTCAAACGGACTCCGATTGTCCTGAGCCCCGAGCGGCTTTATTTTGCAACTCCCGAAGGAACGAACCGGGAACTGCTGGACGCTCTGGACAGTGAGTTACGAAAACTCAAGGCCCAGGACGGATCTTTCTACCATAATTCAATGGGCCGATGGCTGGAGCTTGGTGCCCATACCGTCTTTGATAAATGGCTTGGGTGGGGCATTTTCGGAGCGCTGGCATTCATGATGGTGTTTTTATCCACCAGCATGATTTTAAGAGCGAAAGTAAAATCAAAAACCATTGAGCTGGTGGAAAAAAATCTGGAGCTGACGAGGGAGATCGACCAGCGTAAAACGGCGGAAGAAGCACTCGGTGAAAGTGAAGAGAAATTCTCCAAGCTGTTTGAAACGAGTCCAATCTGGATGGTTTTGGCAACGCTGGGAGAAGGACGGTATGTCGAAGTCAACGAGGCCTTTATCCGGGACACCGGGTATCTCAAAGAAGAGGTCTTGGGTCGCAGGGCCACCGATTTCGGATTGTGGCCGGATCCGGTACAACGTGATCAGGTGATTCATTACCTGATGGAAACCGGGAGTCTGGATGCCTATCCCATCAAATTCCGGATGAAAGACGGATCGGTCAGGGATTTCCTGTGGTCCGCACGGGTTGTCGATTTCAACGAGGAGCCGTGTACGTTGAGCGGGTTGATCGATGTGACCGATCGCGTCAAATCCGAGAAGGAAAAAGAGAGGCTGCTCATCCAACTGGAGCAGGTGCGCCGCTATGAGGCCATCGGCACCCTGGCCGGAGGCATCGCCCACGATTTCAATAATCTGCTGATGGGGATCCAGGGAAACATCTCCCTGGCGCTTCAGGAGATCCACCCGGACACCCCCGTGGGCGAACGGCTGCGTAACATCGAGAGCTATATCCAAAATGCAACGGATTTAACCAAGCAGCTTCTCGGATTTGCCCGGGGCGGAAAGTACGAGGTCAAAGCGAGCAGCATTAATCAGCTGATCGAAAAAAGCGCGGTGATGTTCGGAAGAACGAAAAAGGAAATCTCCCTCCAACTCGATCTGGAAAGACCCATATGGACGGTGGAAATCGATCGCGGGCAGATCGAACAGGTGTTGCTGAATCTTTTTGTGAACGCATGGCAAGCCATGCCGGAGGGCGGCGATCTGCACATTCAGACCCGGAACATCACCCTCCAGGCCACCCATACAAAACAGTACGTCATCCATCCGGGACCATACGTCAAAATAGACGTCTCCGATACCGGCGTGGGAATGGATGAACGCGTCCAGAAACGGATCTTCGATCCGTTCTTCACCACCAAAGAAAAAGGACGCGGGACGGGGCTGGGACTGGCTTCTGCGTATGGGATTATAAAAAATCACCACGGATACATTGAGGTATACAGCCGTAAGGGAGAAGGCACCCGGGTCAGCATATTTTTACCGGCATCGGAAAAAGAGGTGGTCACTGAAAAACCGGTTCGTGAAAAAATCGACAGGGGGTCCGGTAGTGTAATGCTTGTGGATGATGAGCAGATGGTCCTCGATGTCGGCAGGGAAATGCTGCAACGCCTTGGCTTTACCGTCACCACGGCCGCTTCCGGCCGGGAGGCATTACGGATTTTCGAGGCATCACCCGACCGGATTGATCTGGTGATCCTGGATCTGATTATGCCGCATATGAGCGGTGGTGAAACTTACGACAGGATTCGGGAAGCTGATCAGGAGGTTAAAGTACTTCTTGCCAGCGGATATAGTCTGGACGGTCATGCCAAGCAGATTCTCGATCGCGGCTGCAGTGGCTTTATCCAAAAGCCGTTCAATATGGAGCAGCTATCCAACAAGATCAGTGAGGTGCTGAAAACCGGAAGGCCCTGAAGAAACGTTGAAACCAATCGCGTATCCATGTTGGGACACCGTTTCATGGCAGGTTCGGAAATCCCGAAGCTGTCATGATGAAGTACTCTACATCATCCGGGTGAATCATGTCCTCGGGAACGGCCCAATTACGGACCGACATGCCGGCCTGGTGGACGGTGCCGGGATCGCCTGATACGAGCGGATGCCACCAGTGGAGGTCGGCGCCTTCCGCCACCAGGCGATACGCGCAGGTTTTTGGAAGCCATCGGAATTGCACCGCGGTATCCGGCGTGAGCACCTGGCATCCCTTGACCAGGTAATGCCGTTTCACATAGGACTTGCAACGGCAGGTCCGGATATCGAGCAGGTAACAGGACACGTAAGTGTAAGCGGTTTTACCCGTTTTGGCGTTCTTGTATTTTTGAAGACAGCATCTTCCGCACCCGTCACACAATGCCTCCCATTCCTCGGAGGTCATGTGATCAAGGGATTTGCGTTTCCAGAAAGGCTCTTCGCTGCAATCTTTGGGTCCTGTGTTATCCGACATGCCTGCTCTCCGGAGCGATCCCTGCTCAAACGATTTAATGAAAGACTCGGATCAAGGGCGTTTTCCGCTCTCCTGAAACGCCCGCACGCTATTCCGATCGATCCGGATGGCGCCGTTTTCACGGATCGCCCCCAACTCTCCCCAATCGATCAAATCATAAACGACCTTTCGGCCGATCCCCAGGCATTTTGCAGCTTCCGGGACACTCATGAATAAATCGGATCTTTCTCGATGATGATGTTTAACCATATGTGAATGCCTCTTTTCGGTAAGGTCTGTTCTATAGTGGTTGTCCTAAATATGTTCCGTTTGAACATAGTGAGTTTCTGTTAACCCGATTCCGATACCGATGACTCGGCAGCTTTCAACCGCATCAACACTCCGCAAATCGGAACGCAATTGTGCCGATCGCCATAATAACACCCATTGTAGATTCTCTGAGGGTGTTGTCAACCGTGCGGCTGCGCAGTCAAAGCATCGGATATACCCGGAAACGGTGCCGGGAACGTCAGGAAAGGCAGGATGCAACCCCTTCGATCAAGCGGCCGACGCTGTCCTCGGCCGCTTCATAATCGGTCCTTGTCTCGAATTCGGACCCCATGGCCTGAAGAATGGCATCGTAAACCGAAGGCGGCATTCCGATATCGGCATAATTGACCCGTGGTCTGGGATAGAGATGATCGTTGAAGAAATAATTGGCTGGAGCCGGGCAGCCGGCCGGGCGAAACGGCCAATCAATCTTTAGAGAGAAGAAATTTGCCACGAGGGTGCGGCAGCGCCGACTGGCCAGAACGGCCTCCGGCGAAACGGGCCTCCCTGCGGCAGATTCCACACTCTGAAAGAAGGCTGTCATCAGGTCCGTTTCGGTAATGACCAGGCCATAGGTGTACCAGTCCGGCGCAGCGCTCCGGATGATCTGCTTATAGGGTTCCGGGAGCTGCCTGCAGGAAGGGCAGAAATATGTCCGGCAGGCCATACCGCCGTAATAGCTGAGACCTCTGAAATCAATACCCTTATTTTCCTCCCCCAGGGGATGCAACAGGCAACCCACGCGGGTCCGCCGGGTCCCGATCATGCCGATAAACGGGCAGTGGTGGAATTCCAAGTAGGGTCGATCCTGGGTTTCTTCCGCTTCCACGACGGCTTTAAATTCCAGGATTGCCGCTGTCGTGCGGGGGACGTGGGTAAACCTTTCCGTTCGGTGCTGAAGCATCGCCAGGAGTGTTTCCCGACGGATATCCACTGCATTGTATAACCCGCAGCACGCCGCGCAGGAAATGTGTTCGTGGACCTGACACAGGTACGTGCCCCCCGGGATATCGGTTCCCAGTTCACTCTGAAAGCGTGTACTCCCGGATGCGAACACGGTGGTCATCGATATACGCTCCGAACTTCTCCAATAAGAGACGCCAGACGATCGCGGCTGCGTTTCAATGCGCGCCGGTCTTCGGTAAACACCTCCAGGGTGACCGTACCATCATAGCCCGCCTCCAGGAGCGCAGAAACGACTTTTGCAAAATCGATCCGGCCGCTGCCGATGGGAAGATGATCGTCTCGCCGGCCATGGTTATCGCTGACATGAAGGTGTCCGAGGCGATCTCCAAAGAGACGGACGAATTGCAGAATTCTCCGGATCCCGGGAGCGTCGATATTCCCATGGCCGGTATCCAGCGTGAGCTTTAAATCGGGATGTCTGGCAAACCAGGTCTCGAATTCGGAAGGATCGTATCCGATGTGATATTTCGGAAACATGTTCTCCAGACATAACGGAAGATTCAGCCGCCGGGACGCTTCAACAAGCGCTGCCAGGCTTTCGTCCGCATTGGACCGGACCTCCTGGAGCACCAGGGATCCCAATCCACTGACAATACTGGGATGCAGCACCGCTTTCTCCGCTCCCAGATCTGCCGCAGTTTCCATGGACTGCATCATTTCCCGAAGGGACGCCTGCCGGATGCCCTCGGCAAGATCCGCCGTGTACACAAAGGTGGGCAGATGGCACACCAGCCCCATGGCATATCGATCCAGGGCCGCTACAATGGCCTGCCTGTGTTCCTGCAATTTCCGGTAATGCCCCTCCGGGGCATCCATGGCAATCTCGATGTAATCGAACCCGAGATGGGCAAAGTCCTCGAGTTCCGATAGAACCGGGAGGATCGGAAAATTCATGGCACCATATCGCATCAGGCGTCATCCTCCCCGGTTTCGAGAATCGACAGTCGCCAGACCGGATCACTGTAACTCTCCTGAAGCCGCTTGGTGGCCTCCGGGGGCGTCGGTGCCCGCCAGGGGAGCGTAAAATGCCCGCCAGCCACCCCGGCGACCGCGTATGTCCACCCGTCGGCCTCCTGTGTCAAGGTCAGTTCCACGGTGCCGGGTGTCGACTTTGCCTGAATGGCGACATTTGCCTTTGTGATTATCATCCGTGCCATATCTCCGACTACGCAAACCACACCGTCTGCCCCAAAAGCGATCCGTAGACCTCAATCGAGAGCGTTGGGACGCCGTTTTCCCGATCACCGGGCACCGGCACCATTGGGACCACCGCCCTTGTCTTGACATCGTCCAGTCGATACCATAGAAGGGAACCATTTGGCCACCCGAATCTAAATGGCACTATTTCCAAGGATTTAAAGTGCTTGTCAAGCTTCTGGCTGGACGACCGTATTTAAAAAAAGGATCATATCCCGATTAGTTGTAGTTTTTGATGGCAAAGTGCTGTTTTCCGCTCTTGCGACGATGTGAACATAGAGGTTTCAAGGGGTCATCCTTCGCCGCATCAAAGCCGGTGACCTCGATATGGTAAAAAGAGACCCAGCTGAGATCGAAGGAATGCAGAAAGCATTCATTAAATCGTTAGAAAACAAAACCTTGAATCCTTGACCCCTTGAATCCTTGGACCCTCTTCTCCAACTGATTCGGAGAAGAACCGAAAAAAAGGAACCCGCCGATGACCACCAACGTACCGACCCGCGAAGATGCATGGAACCTGCCGAATGCGTACAACAAGAGTGACAGTCTCATTAAACATGCCCTGGCCGTGGAAGGTGTCATGCGTTATTTCGCCAGGAAACGGGGCGAAGATGAGGATAAATGGGGTGTCGTCGGGCTGGTCCATGATTTGGACTACGAGCAGTACCCGGAACAGCATTGCCGGAAGACCGAAGAAATTCTGGTCGAGAACAACTGGCCGGAGGAATATGTCCGGGCTGTCGTCAGTCACGGCTATGGCATCTGCACGGATGTGGCACCGAACACCGAAATGGAGAAGGTGCTCTATGCCATCGACGAATTGACCGGCCTGGTTGTCACCACCGCTCTGGTCCGGCCGTCGAAAAGTGTTATGGACCTGAAAGCCAAATCCGTAAAAAAGAAGTGGAAGGACAAACGGTTTGCTGCCGGCGTCGACCGGTCGATCATTCAAAATGGCTGTCAGATGCTCGGTATGGAGCTGTCCGATTTAATCACCGACACGATCCTGGGCATGCGGGAAGTTGCCGATGCCATCGGTCTGAAGGGAATATCGCGGGAATAACGGCGATCCAGATCCGTTTCCGCCCCATGCGCGATACCGTCGCGTTATGTCATATCGTTGCACGACTATAGGTTTCGGTTGCTCGTGTGCCTCACAATCCAGCCACAAACGAACTGGACACCATGTTGGTGTTGCTTCCCGGGTCCCGGGTGACACCCCGGAGCATCGAGCTCATCACCGAACTTACCATTTTCGACGCCTACATGGCCCGTACCCGATTGTGCACGCGGCTGCCCATCGTGCTCGGCCCCTGCCGCCGCGCCGATCTGAACCAAGGCACCGGAGATCGTCTGGAGCGTGAGGGTATCCGTTTCGTCGGTGTGTCCAAAGAGTTTCTTGACCAGCCCATCCAGCCCATGTCCGTCACATCATGCCAGGTGGCGTCCGAATTCATAGTGGTTGCAGATGCCGACGGTGATGAGCGTGTGTTGCCGGTCACGCAACCCATCCTTCTGCTCGAAGGCCGCTACGACATCGAGATCCCCCGTCGGATGTCCCCCCGGCGCACAGCGTCGGACCGTCTGATGGCGGCGGTGCTCAACCCGGTACCGTCTTGCATCTCTGGAAACGGGATTGCGCCAGGTTCTCCTGATTTACCCGCGAGGCGATGACCACCCTGCCGAGTTGATCGACAGCCGCATGGACTATGCTGTCCTGGGGAGCGAAAAAGCCCTGACCACACCAGAAAATTTCAGAAAATTGCTCGATCTGCTGTCGGACGCATTCGGCAGCCCTATTGTTCGGGAAATGATCTCGCACCGCAACGCCATCGAACAGATCACCGAATATGAGACAGATAAAGATTCGGCAGCCGGACGCAGACCATCCAAGAAGAAGCAGAGACGGCGCCGCTCGAACCAATCTGCCATCCGCTTTATGTCCCGTCTGTTGTATTGTCGGTGGATGCGGGAGAACGGATGGACGGGCCGCGTGTTTCCGGACCGGACATGATACATTGGGTTATCTTGCCCTTATGAAGAAAAGCCGAGAGGGGTGCATTGCCATAAATGATATGCGAATCTCAGACGTGAGTGGATAAGTGCGTCTAGTGGCAAGCTGTCCTCACCCATATCGGCCCATTCTTTCATGGTTTACGTCATTAGGGCGAAAGACCCACGCACCTCTCTCTCCGCTTCGAGTCAAAGACATACTATGATGCCATAAGAATATTGTCCTACTGTTTTACTAAAAAACCTCAGTTTGAGTGTTAATGAATACTGTGAAAAACTTTTCATAATATTGGAGATTATTCTCTTACCTCCTTTTTTTACCTGCCCAATTTAATTCGTAAACAATTGTTATTATACAAAATTTTTTATCAGTTGACCATCTATGAATTTGCATGGTTTTTGCAACTAACTTGGAAAACCTATTATAAACCACCGATCTATAAATTATAAAATCTCAAAGACATCGTATAGCGACCTATTAAAATTTCGGCATATGTACCTATGCACATATATTCATAAACTATTTTTTTTGTAAGAAAGGAGGTAAAATGAGGAGGTTTTTACTTTTTTCGAGCATTTTTATTTTCATCTTTGGAATTTCGGTAGCAGGTTCTCATGCAACCCCGATTGACCTTGTGGTGAATGGGGAGTTCGAAATTCCGGGAGTTAACCCCAACTCTTGGGCTCCCCTTCCTAATAGTGCGGTCCCCGGGTGGTCTAATTCCTCGGGGAGAATTGAGATTTGGGGATCAAACTTTACCGCCGGCGTTCCACTCAATCCACTCGGGAGCGATGGTCTTGCACATGGGCAGCATCATGAAGTTAGCTTTAATTCAACAAGCAATTACACAACCCAAGGATTGTCTATTCTATCAGATGGCTTCGTTGATTTTAGTTTTGATGCGTGGGGAAGGTACGCCAACGGAATCGCTTATTCTTTAACAGGTTCCAGTTCTGGTGTTTTGGCCAGCGGTGATCAGGCATTATCTGGTCCTAATTGGACCCCCATTTTGTGGGAAGGGCTTTCAGTACAAGAAGGTGAAACCTTAACATTGTATTTCGAATCTATTGGTGGTGGAAGCTCAGGCGCTCATATTGACCAAGTTTCATTGTTATATACGCCCAACCCTATACCTGAGCCTGCAACGATGCTCCTAGTCGGCGCCGGATTGGTTGGTATTGCCGGAGCACGAAGAAAATGGAAAAAGAAATAGCGCCAGCATGATCAGAAGGGGAAAAAGGCAGAATTTTTGGATTCTGTCTTTTTAGAAAGTGCAGATATCGGCTATCTTCGTTCACTATCGAAAATCTGAAATGGGGCGCGGAATATCAGAACTTTTCCGCGCCTTGTTCATTTCGCTCCCGGCGCCTGCCGAATGTTGCGACCGCACGGATTCCTGTAAAATAAACCCGTTAATCACTGGCCCCGCTTCGGCAACCAAATGGGAGTCGTATCAAAACAATTGACATCCGCACTGCGGTCAAATTATAGTCAAGCAAGCCACGAAGATTTTCCGTAACGCAGGACTTCCAATGGGTGAAGTTCTTCGCATAAGCTTTGACACAGGCTCCTTGAGGGGATTTGTCCCTTTAGGGAGTTTTGTTTTTTAGGTAAACGCGGTATCCACCGAGCATCGATTTCGACTTCGTAGAAGGCCGTCCGGTTTCGATCCAGATTCCGATAACGACCCCGATGCCGAACAAGCTCAGGTCCCATCGAAAGGTTATTATTTCGATAGAAATACTCTATGTTCAAACGGAACACAGTCACAACGATTCCTACAGCAGATAGGTCGGCTTCAGGAGGCCACCATGGCGTATGTCATTATCGGTAACGGTGTTGCGGGCGTCAGCGCAGCGGAATCGATCCGTCAGTTGGACCGGGACGGCCGCATCGTCATGATCGGAGACGAAACGGAAATCCCCTACTGTCGGCCCATGATCAGCCTTGTGCTGGAAGGTGCCATACCGGCAGACAGGCTAACGATGCGAGCGGATAATTTTTACGAAACGATGGGCATCGAGCCGGTGTTGGGTCGTCGTGTCGATGCCATCGACGTGGCACAAAAAACCGTCCGTGTCGGAGGGGATACGGAAATCCCCTATACAAAGCTTCTGATCGCCAGCGGAGCAGACCCACGGCCCATCACGGCCGACGGCCTGAATCTGAAAAACATTTTCTTCATGCGGACCCAGGCACAGGTCCGTGATATGCTTCAGGTACTTCCAGATGCCCGTCGGGCACTGGTGCTCGGAGGAGGGCTGGTCGGGTTCAAGGCGGCATACGGCCTGCTTCGACGCGGCCTGAATGTCACCATGTTGATCCGATCCGGCTATCCCCTGTCCATGCAGGCGGATGAAACCGCCGGGGGGATCATTTTGCAGGAACTGCGCCGCAAGGGACTCGATGTCAAAGTGGGCACCGAAGCGGTCGCCTTCGGGGGCAATGGCGCGGTTCGCGAGGCGCACCTTTTCGACGGAGATCGGACTCCCTGTGATATGGTCGTCATCGGCAAGGGCGTGCTGCCGGCGTTGTCGTTTGTTCCGAGAGAGCGCATCGAGATCGATCTGGGGATCGTGATCGACCGCCATATGCGGACGTCCGCCGAGGATGTGTATGCGGCCGGAGACGTCGCCGAGGGTGTGGATGTCGCCCGGAAAACCAGATGGGTGAACGCGATCTGGCCCGAGGCGGTGACCCAGGGTCGACTTGCCGGAATAAACATGGCCGGTCGGCCGGTTTCCGGAGAGGGAAGCTTGGGGCGAAATGTCATCCGCATTTTCGACCTGGACATCCTCACCGGCGGGGTGGTAACGCCGCCGGACAATGACGGGTATGACGTGTTTCAAACCTTTGACGGGTCGCGAAACACCTACCGAAAGCTGGTCTTCCAGGGGGACCGTCTTGTCGGAGTGGTTCTGGTCAATGATATCGAGCAGGGCGGCGTATTCCTCTCGGTGATGTCCAGTAAAACGCCGGTCACAGCTTCAAGAGAAGGCCTGCTCTCTCGAAAGTTCAACTATAAGCAGCTGCTCAAATAGAATCTATCTCAAAAACGCGTCTGGGAACCGATTGCGGAGTTGCGGGTCGACGGGCATGGGTGTGGGGCCCTGATCCACCTACTTGAGACAAATTCCAATCTGAGCGCCCTTGACGTCGTTTGAGAATATGGTGAAAAAGGAGGTCCTATGAAAGAAGTGGTGGTTCATCCTGAGCGTTGCGTGGGGTGCATGCAGTGCATGATCGCATGTGCCACGGCCCACTCAAAGGCGAAATCGCTGTTCGCCGCGACGCTGGAGTCCCCCCTGCCAAAACCGCGGGTGCATGTGGGGGTCGGGCAGTATGATGAGGGATTTCCGAATCGATGCCGGCATTGCGATCCGGCGCCATGCCTGCTGGCGTGCCTACCGGGAGCGATTTCCAGAGACCTGTCGACCAACACGGTGCTGATCGATCCGGACCGGTGTATCAACTGCGCCACCTGTGCCATGGTCTGCCCCTTCGGCGTGCTGCGGTACCACGAGGAGGGTAGCGCCCCGCCGGGCAAAACAGTGGCCGTGAAATGCGACAACTGCATCGGACGACAGGAGGCGGGACTGGCGCCGGCGTGCGTGGAAGTCTGCAAATCCGGAGCTCTGACATTTGAAGAACTGTCTGAGGCCATGCGGCGGAAGACCAACGAGATATCCCGCACGGTTTCGGTGGCTGCAGAGCCTCAGGACCTCTCGCCGGGGTTCTCTCTGCTGAATACCATGAAAAAGTCTCTGATCCAGGTGCGGACAGGTTGACTTTCCGGCCCTGGACGTCTTTGCTCAGGACTTCAATTAAAACCGTCAACGTCATGATGGGGGTAAACGATATGACACCGAAACGAGAACGTAAAACAATTACAGAAGACGGCCTGTTGCTATTAGATAAAATGGAAAAGGACCGGGTCACTACCGTTTGGGACCGTTTTCAGGATCAGCTGCCCAACTGCGGCTACTGTGAAATGGGCCTGTCCTGCCGAAACTGCGTTATGGGACCCTGTCGTGTGGACCCCTTCGGTGAAGGACCCCAGGTCGGGGTGTGCGGCGCTGACGCCAATATTATTGTTGCGCGAAATCTCGGCCGGATGATCGCCGCCGGAGCCGCATCCCACTCGGACCACGGACGGGATCTGGTGGACGTCCTTGCCCAGGTAGGGGAAGGCAATAACGCCGGTTATCAGATTCGCGATCCGAACAAGCTCAAGCAGGTCGCCGGGGAATTCGGGGTCGATGTCGGCGGAAAGGACGATCTGACCATCGCATCGGAATTGGCCTATCAAATGCAAGAAGATTACGGGATGCGCCGGAAATCCCTGACGCTTCTGGCTAGGGCGCCCGAAAAGCGCAGGGAGCTGTGGATGTCTCTCGGGGTCGTTCCCCGGGGTATCGACCGGGAAACTTCCGAAATGATGCACCGGACCCACATGGGCGTTGACAATGACTGGAAAAGCCTGCTGCTCCACGGCATCCGAAACGCCCTGTCCGACGGCTGGGGCGGATCCATGATCGCCAGCGATGTTTCCGATATCCTCTTTGGCACCCCCACCCCCCATCCGACCAAGGTCAATGCGGGCGTGTTGGAAGAGGACCAGGTGAACATCGTGGTCCACGGACACAACCCGGTGGTTTCGGAGATGGTCCTCCATGCATGCCACTCCCCGGACCTTCTGGCGCGGGCTGAAGAAAACGGGGCCACCGGCATCAATCTGGTGGGTGTGTGCTGCACCGGAAACGAGCTGTTGATGCGCCACGGTATTGCCATGGCCGGCAATCATCTGAGTACCGAACTGATTCTGGCCACCGGGGCGGTGGACATGATGATCGTAGATTATCAATGTATCATGCCGTCGATTTCCTCGGTGGCGGCCTGTTACAACACCAAAATGATCAGCACCAGCGACAAAGCCAAATTCCCCGGTATGGACCATCGCGAATTTCATCCCCACAATGCCGAAAAGATGGCGGTTCAGGTGGTCACGGAAGCCATTGAAAATTTTGTGAACCGGAAAGAGGTGTTTATTCCCACAACAGCGACAGACGCCGTGGGCGGATTTTCCGTGGAGGCTGTCCTGGGCGCCCTGGGCGGTACCCCCGAGCCCCTGCTCGAGGCCATCAAGACCGGCAAGATTCGCGGTGCAGCCGGTATTGTCGGGTGCAACAATCCACGGATCCAACAGGACTACGGTCATGTCACCCTGACCCAGCGGCTGATCGAAAACGACATACTGGTGGTCGACACCGGTTGTGTTTCGGTGGCCAATGCCAAAGCCGGATTCAAGGTGGCCGATGCCATTTCGTTCGCCGGTCCCGGTCTCAAGGAAATATGCGGGGCGCTGGGCATACCGCCGGTGCTTCATTTCGGCAGCTGTGTGGACAACGTCCGTATCCTGGTCCTGGCCTCTGCCCTGGCCAATGCCCTTGATGTGGACATCAGCGATCTGCCCATCGCAGGTGCCGCACCCGAGTGGTATTCGGAGAAGGCGGCCACCATCGGGGTGTATTTTGTCGCCTCCGGTGTCTATACCGTCCTTGGCCCCATGCCGCCGATCACCGGCAGCATGGATATCGTCAAGCTGTTGACCGAAGATCTTGAAAGCGTTGTGGGAGCCACCTTCGCTGTGGAACCGGATCCCGAAAACGCCGCCATCCTGATTCGAAAACGTATCGAATCGAAGCGGGCGGCGCTGGGGCTGGACGCCAGAGACGGTTGACCGGTTCTGTGTCGGGTGAATCCCATGGTCATTTCGGTCCACCAGCCCTATTTTTGTCCCTATCCGGGCTTCTTCTACCGGGTTCTAAACTCGGATGTGTTCGTGCTGCTGGACACGGTGCAATTCCCCAGGGGGACTACCTGGACAAGTCGAAACCGGTTTAAGCACGACCAGGGCACCCTCTGGCTCACCGTCCCGGTGCGCAAAAAGGGGCTGGGGTTTCAGACCATCGATGCAGTGCGTATTTGCCGGGACAGACAATGGCCCCGTAAGCATCTGGCGAGTCTGCGCCACGCGTATGCCCATGCACCTTTTTTCCGGGAGCATTACCCGTTTATAGAGGCGCAGATGCAGTCCGGAACCCGCCGGCTAAGTGATCTGAACATACGGATTATCCGATACATTGCCGATTACATAAGGGTTGGCGCAGACATTCGCCGTTTGTCCGAAATGGGGATTCGTGGAAAGGGAGCCGCACTTCTGATCGATATTTGCCGTCAGACCGGCGCGACCCAACTGCTGATTCCGAGATCGGCCCGGAGCCACATGGACATCGCCGCATTCCAGACGGCGGGCATCCGGATCGACACCTATCGGATGCCGATGTGGATATACCCCCAGCTGTGGGGGGATTTTCTCCCGAATCTCTCCATACTCGACATGATCTTCAATATCGGACCTAAAACCCGCGATCTTCTCAGGTCTTGATCCATGCCGGATGTCGGTGTTCCGGACCTGTTTCCACCCTATCGGAACATGGTTGCGCAACCACCATATCCGCCATTGCGCCCCGGGGGCGTTCCGTGGGGGCCGTCTATTGACTCCACTCCCGATTGCGTTTAGAGTCGTGGGCATTCCAAAATCAATAACAATCCGCGGAAGGAACCGCCGGTCTCAAGAGGATTGAGGAGGGCGACATGAAGATCTGCCCGAATTGTAACGCTGGATGCCTAGCTGAAGTCACAGAATGCCCCCACTGCGGAACAGACTTCACCTATCTGGAAGAAAAGCACGCGCGAGAACAGGCGGAAGCAGCCAAGTGGCAGGCTCGCAGAGAAAAAATCATCTCACGGGTCAACACGCTGATGTTCGAAATGTCGGAAAATCAGCTCATCGCGCTGTTGTCCCAGGCCAACGAGATTTTTACCAAAAAAGACCGAAAACATTCGAGGATCCCCTGCCTGATCCCCACCGACTACGTCACAAGACAGCACGCCTATCAGGATTATATGACGAATATCAGCATTGAAGGAGCTTTCATCGAAACAGAACGCTCTTTTGAACAAGGCGAAAGTATTTCAATGACACTGGCACTGTCCCCTCATGTTAAGCCGTTTAAGGTGACCGGGACCATTGTTCAATGTACCGAAAACGGTATCGGTGTTGAATTCAGGCCGGCAAGCCAGGTCCATAAAGACCTCATTCACCATCTCGTGGACAAAATAAAGCAGCTGAAGGCGTAAGCGGGCCAGTGCAACCGTTATCATGGACGCAGAATCGGAAATGCCCCCATCGTTGAAAGATCCAGGGCTGTTTCGGCAGCAGTGTTTTGCCTTCGGCAAGTGGATGGATGCTTCGGATGGCGCATCGATGCCCGTGACCAATCCGGCCGATGGTGCGATTCTCGGCACGGTACCTGTGATGGGTGCGGAGGATATCCAACACGTTGTGTCCGGCGCCGGGGATGCCTACACCGACTGGCGTCAACGGACTGCCAAAGAACGGGCCGTCGTGCTCAGACGGTGGCACGATGTCATCCTCGATAACCTTGCGGATCTGTCGACCCTGATGACCCTCGAGCAGGGGAAACCTCTGGCCGAGTCAAAAGGGGAAATTGCCTACGCCGCGTCTTTTATCGAATGGTTCGCCGAGGAAGCCAAGCGGATTTACGGCGACACTGTACCCACACCCCTCGCCGGCAATCGAATCGTGGTGTTGAAAGAGCCGGTCGGGGTATGTGCGGCGATTACGCCTTGGAATTTTCCGGCGGCCATGATTACCCGCAAAGCCGGCCCGGCCTTAGCCGCGGGCTGCACCATGGTCGTCAAGCCGGCCCGGCAAACACCCTTCTCGGCGCTGGCCCTGGCAGTGCTGGCCGAACGCGCCGGTGTGCCGAAGGGGGTGTTCAATGTGGTGACCGGAGACGCCGAGGTTATCGGCAAAGGACTGACAGAACATCCCACGGTTCGAAAACTGTCCTTTACCGGATCCACGGCGGTGGGTAAACGGCTGATGCGGGATTGTGCGGCTACTGTGAAGAAACTATCCCTTGAGCTGGGGGGTAACGCACCGTTCATCGTTTTTGATGATGCCGACTGCGACGCTGCGGTAGCGGGTGCCATCGCATCGAAGTACAGAAATGCCGGTCAAACCTGCGTCTGCGCCAACCGTATCCTGGTCCAGGATGGTATCTACGAGCGATTCGTCAAGGAGTTCAGCGCAGCCGTGAATCACCTTCGGGTCGGCCCAGGCTTGGATGACGGCATCGAACAGGGACCGCTTATCGACGCCAACGCCCTCGATAAAGTCGAAGAGCTGATCGAGGATGCCCTGGCCGATGGGGCCCGGGTGCTTGTCGGCGGAAGGCGTCATGCCCTCGGGGGAACATTTTTTGAGCCGACGGTTCTTGCTGATGTTGTCGCCACCATGCGCATCGCCGGGGAGGAAATCTTCGGCCCCGTAGCGCCTATTTTTCGATTTTCCACGGAAAAGGAGGCCATCCGGATGGCAAACGATACGCCCTACGGTCTGGCCGCCTATTTTTACACCCGGGACGTCGGCAGGGTCTGGCGGGTGTCGGAATCCATCGAGTATGGTATCGTCGGCGTCAACACGGGCATCATTTCTACCGAAGTGGCCCCCTTTGGAGGCATGAAAGAATCGGGCATCGGCCGGGAGGGTTCCCGATACGGTATCGATGAGTATTTGGAAGTAAAATATGTATGTCTTTCCGGGATAGACCGGTAGCCTGATAATTTGAAGATCATCTCCCATTAATCGGAAGAAGAACTTAAAATCTTTTCATTCACTAAATCGTGTTGCGATTTTATGGGGATAGGCCATGCCGCTCCATGATTTGACCGAATTTCTCAAGCTTTCATCCGTGCTCAATTACAACCTGAGCGCGGCTTCCCTCAATCGGTACAACGTCCTTCTGTTCATCATCGAGAACAAGCCACTCGACACGGACAGCCAGCGGGACAGGGATGCCAAGAGCATCATTATGGAATCGCTGGGGTTTCTATTTGCCGCTTACAGCCAGAAGAGGCGCCGGCTCGGACCCATGGCGGTTATTCATCCCATCCGGGCAGCGGCACTGTTTGCCAGATCCCAGGACCAGGTCGGTCTGGTCGAATTACTTTCGGCACTGTTCCATGATATTCTTGAAGACATCCAATCCACTGATTTCAGGACAGCGCAGTGGAAAGAGATGGAATCGGTGCTCTTCGGGATACTCCAGCGACTGGGACCGGAACAAGAGCAACAGCTGGTCAGCAATCTGCTGAACCTGACCCAGCTGAGCGGTGAATCCTATTATCGGTATATCGGACGCCTGCTGGACAATGCCGGGGATTCACCGTTTTTAATACAGATTAAACTGGCTGATCGTCTGGACAACACCCTCGACATGCGGATTGATTTGCAGGATCCGTTGGAAGGGGTCGATTTTTTTGAAAACCTGTTTCAGACCCTGTATGTCCGCAATTACCAAGGGAAACCCCTCGCTTTAGGACATCCGACGTCTACCGTCTTGAACGGGGCCAGGCGGTTGTACCAGCTGTTTAAGAATGCCGTGCTTTTGTCGTTAATCCGTCAAAAAACATCACCGGGCCGCAGCTCAAAGTTTGACCATCTTTTCGAGGCGGTTTGTACGGCAAGTCTGAAGGAAGCCCAACGCACCTTCATCCAGCTGGTTCATTATCATTACCGGGATACCAAAGAGCAACGGCAGCTCCTGTTGGATACAATGGACTACTGCTACCGCGGCCGGATCGATCTGGTGACCAAACCCGACAACGAGTTTCTACTGGATGGGCTTTTCTCGAGCTATTTCGGATTTGCAACCAAAAAAAAATTGGACCAGACGCTTCACCGCTTATATCAGAACAAACCGCTGATGATTGAAGCGTCCATCGCCTTTATCACTATTTTTCTGAGCTTTTTGAACGATCCCGGATTCTTTGTCAGGGGTATCAGTGACAAGGGGATCGAACCGGCGTAGGGGCGTGCTGGATGCTGGATGCTGGATACTGGATGCTGGATACTGGATGAGAGATTCTGGATACTGGATGAGCTGAAAGTTCAAAGCTGAAAGGTGAAAGTTTACTGAAGTTGAAAGCTGAAAGCTCAAAGCTGAAAGCAGGAAGAAAATAGGAACAACGAGTGACGTTTCGCGAAGCGGGACTAATGACCAGTGACGCCGCCTGCGGATTCGACATGCTCACCACAAGCAGGCGGTAAATGACGTTTGCCACCGGCAAACTGGATGGGTACTCGCGTACTGGGTATTCGTTATTGAGAACAGATTCTGAGATGATTGATGGTTCACCGACTACCGAATACCAAATACCCAATACCGAATACCTGAGGTTAGCAAACGGGCCCAACCGGCAAACCGGCCAACGGGCCAACGGGCCCACGGGCCAACGGGCCCACGGATATCGGTATTTCTAATTTCTCACTTCTAATTGGTGCCTCACATGATTAAGAAAAGATTTCGTGTCTCCCCCAAGAAACTTCGGCGGATCTGCGACCCGAAGGTATTTCGTTTCAAAAGCACCGCACATCTCAAGCCCCTGGACACGGTTATCGGACAGGACCGCGCGGTTCAGGCCATCGAATTCGGCCTGGATATGAAAAGTCCCGGTTATAATATCTTCGTGACCGGCGAAGAAGGCACTGGAAAATCCACCCTGGTCCGGGAAATCGCGCAGGAACATGCTCGAAAACGGTCCACACCGGGCGATTGGTGCATGGTCAATAATTTCAATGATGAATATTGCCCGGACACCATCCCGTTGCCTCCGGGAAAAGCAACCGGGTTTGCAAAACAAATGGCCCGTTTGATCGATGAATTGCGCGAAGCCCTGCCGGATGCACTGAATGGCGAGGCATTTCGAAAGAAACGGGCTGCTGTTCAAAAAAAAATCTCGAGACAACAGCACGATGTATTCCGGAACATCGAGCGGCTTGCCAGGGAGCGCGATCTGAGCATCTCCCGAACGGACACCGGTTTTGAAACCGTTCCGGTAATCGATGGGAAACCCTTGTCACAAGACGATTACCGGAATCTTTCCAAGGAAAGACGGCAAGAAATAGAGCGCAATGTGATCTTCATTACGGAAAAAATTGAGGAAGGATCCCGTGAAATAAACCTTTTAACCCAGGCTCTCCATGACGAAATCGAGCGGCTTCTCGACGAGGAAACACTTTCCGTCGTCAAAGTCAAACTGGATACCCTTCGGACGGCATTTAAACAATCCAAGGAGGTACTCGGTTATCTGGATGCGGTCCAGGACGATATCGTCGAAAACGTCCAGGTATTTCTGAGGCCCGAGGACAAGGATTCCAATCCCGCGAGTCCCGGAGAGGATGCCTACTTTAAAAAATATCGCATCAATGTCCTCGTAGATCGGAAGGGAACCAAAGGCGCGCCGGTTGTGTTCGAACCCAACCCGACCTACAGCAATGTCTTTGGCCAGATCGAAAAGCGGGCCTTTATGGGATCGGTTACCACAGACTTCAATAGGGTGCAGCCCGGATCACTGCTCCAAGCCAACGGCGGATACCTGATCATGGAGGTCGAACCGGTGCTGACAAATAACTTTGTCTGGGATTCCCTCAAGCGGGCCCTCCGGAATAAATGTCTTGCCATCGAGGATATGGCAACGGAGATGGGTTTTGTCACCGCATCCCTGCGTCCCAAACCGATTCCGCTGGAGGTGAAGGTTATTCTCATCGGAGGGTATTATCCCTTTCAGATCCTCCAGAATTACGACCCCCACTTTAATAAACTATTTCGAGTACGGGCCGATTTTGATTATGAGGTTTCCCTGACCGCGGCCACTGTGCGGCAGTACGCGAAGTTTATCGCCCGCATTTCACAGCAGGAAGAATTACTTCCGTTTAACGCCCGCGGCGTGGCGCGCATCGTTGAATTCGGCTCCAAAACGGTGGCAGACCAGGCAAAGCTCTCCCTGAGATTCGGACCCTTGCTCGGGCTGATCAAAGAATCGGACTACTGGGCGAGGAGACGAAAGGGACGTGTTGTCACTGAAAAGGATGTTGCCAAGGCGCTTGCGGAATACCGTTATCGCTACAATCTCTATGAGGAAAAAATCCATGAAGCCTATGTCGACAAGACCATTTTGATCGATGTGAAAGGCTCGATGGTCGGCCAGGTCAATGCGCTTGCCGTGTATCAGATCGGTGACATATCCTTTGGCCGCCCGTCGCGGATCACCGCAGAAACCTACATGGGAAAACAGGGGATTGTCAATATCGAACGGGAAGCAAAACTGAGCGGAAAAACCCACGATAAAGGTGTCTTGATCCTGTCGGGCTACCTGGGTCGAACCTTTGCCCAACGTCACCCACTGAACCTGTCCATAAGCATCACGTTCGAACAGAGTTACGGGGGTATCGACGGTGACAGCGCGTCTTCCACAGAACTCTATGCCATTTTGTCCAGCCTGGCCCAGGTCCCGATTCGCCAGGGGATTGCGGTGACCGGATCGGTGAACCAGAAGGGGATGGTCCAGGCCATCGGTGGCGTTAACCAAAAAATTGAAGGATTTTTCGAGGTGTGTCAGAGTCGGGGGCTGACCGGTAGCCAGGGCGTCATGATTCCGGAGGCCAATGTGGACAACCTGATGCTCAAATCAGAGGTGGTCAACGCTGTCAAACGGCATAAATTCCATATTTACCGGGTGTCACGTATTCAAGAAGGGATCGAATTGCTGACCGGCATACCCGCGGGAAAAGCGGATACGGACGGAAATTATCCGCCGGATACCGTATACGGAAGGGTTCAGACCACGTTGGCCCAGTATTACCGGCGCTCCCTGCAACGCTGGAAAGATCTTGAAAGCAATGATATCGAGGCCGGCACCATATAATCCGACCGACAGGAGTTCCATGTTTTTTACATAAATATATCTATAGTACGGGGCGTTTATCGTGGTCGTCATAACTATGTTCCGTTTGCAGACATCTGGAAACGGAACATAGTTAGGACAACCACTATCATCTCGGTGTTTTACCGACCAAAAATTTTCGAGCTGACCGGGCACCACCCGTATTCACCGTGTTGCTCCGGTCCGCTCTCCCATGAGACCTGGCAAATGATTCGTAAGATCTTTAAATACGTGACTCCGGCAGGTTGGTCGGTAGTGTTCGCCATCTGTGTTGCGCTTCTGACGGTCGGCTGTTCCGGGAACGATGAAGGGGATGCCGGTCGGGACAAAGCGCCGTCAGATGCCTCTGGATTCCGGTTCCTCGACCTGAATGCAGCATCCCGTCTGGACGATTCCCTTAGAAAAGATCTCAGAGATAAGCTTGGTTCCGATGCCGTCTGGCGGCGGGCTCCGCTGGATATCGAGATTAATTACAGCGGTTTTCTGAAGCAGCATTTTGAAGAACTGCACCGGCTAAATCGGCGATTGAATTATGCACCGCGGGAGCGGGTCGAACACGACATCACCAAGCTGATGTACCGGTATCCCCAGAAAAAAAATCTCCCGTTTTCATACATCGAACTGGTATTTTCGAGTCGAAGTGGTGAGCCCTTGGTCTTTAACATTCAGGCGAGACAGGACGGTGATGCGCTTATTGCCACCCTGGAGGACAAATACGGGCTACCCGGTAGCATCGAATGGAACAACGGCAAGGACCGCGCTCTTTTCTGGCGGAGCACCGGCGAAATCATGATCGCATCGATTGTCGAGGATCGCTATGGGCAACCGGAATATGGCATTTCTATCTATTTTATAGACCATATTGAGAAATTGGTCGTTTTCGAAGAGCAGGAACGCCGCCAGATGCAGAAACAAACAGAAAAGGCTGGGAAGACGGCCTTCTAAAGCTCACCACATTTGAAGGATTCAAGGGTTCAAGTGTTTGCTGTTCAAAGGTACGTTAAGTAACCTTATTACCTCGCTTGACCCCTGGGACCCTTGGCCCCTTGAACCCTCATCTCCAAACAAGTTGGAGATGATTTCATAACAGCCCCTCTTTTTTTAACTGCCCCATGGCGTTGCGCCCAATGCTGGTGACATGCTGGAGCGCCTTGGTCAGATGGTATGCGGCTTCCTGCGCCACGCCGGAACGAACCATCACTTTCGCAAGATCGATATTCTTTTCCACTTCCACCCAGGCATCGTTTTTTACAATCCGCCTGGCCAGCAGGGCTTCGTTTCCGACAAGGTCCACCATAAGCTCAACGATGCGCTCCGCCCCCTGCCGTTCCGTGCCCTGAAGCCCATTGAGAAGTCCGGCGGCGTGGGATGCCCACAACAGGCCGGATTTGACTTTTTCGCTCTGGGAAAAGGATATGATGGCTTCTGATGTTTTCATGCAATGTTCGGGTTTGCAAGGCCTGGTACAGACAGATGACCGGTGCGCTGAGCGGCCAATAGAAGCCCCGTGATGCTTTTCGCGTCCTGAATCTCGCCCTGAAACACCATTCGCAGGGCCTGATCCCAGGGCACCGGGAGGACCTCGATGAGTTCATCATGGTCAAGATCCTGGTGATCCGGTTTCAGGGATGAAGCCAGGAACAGGTGGATACGCTCGTCGGAATAACCTGGAACCGGGACAATTTCTCCCAATCTTTCCCAATGTCCGCCGGAGAATCCGGTCTCTTCCATCAATTCCCGTTTCGCGCAGGATTCCGGTGTTTCATCAGCATCCACAGTACCTGCAGGGATCTCGATAATGGTATTGCCCACGGCGTGGCGGTATTGCCGAAGAAGCAGAACGGTATCCGGATCCAGAACTGGTACGATGGCCGATGCGCCCGGATGACGAATCACTTCCAGGTCCACGGTGGCGCCGTTGCTCAGGGAGATATTCTCCAGGTCAAATGTAAATGTACGGCCCCTGTGCACGGTCGTTCGTCGATTTACGGTTGCCGTCATCGAATGCTTTCCAATCCAAAGTTATATCTCACCCGCCGGCGCTCGAGCTCCCAGTGAGGAACACACACACACAGATTTCTGTATGGAACATTTCTTACCTCTGTGTTCTCTGTGAGCTCTGTGAGAGATTTTTATCTCACCAGCCGGCGCTCGAGCTCGCAGAGACCCCGGAGAGAAAAAACATTGAGATTCTCATTAATGATAGTTTTTCTCTGTGCGCTCTGTGAGAGATTCATATCTCGCCCTCCACCGCTACGGCGAGGCGCTGTATTCGCGGATCAGAGTGCTGACGGGCACCCCATTTGGTGCCGATGCCTGGGGATCAATCGCCACAAGTCGTGACCAGGATTCAACACCGGCCTTGTTGTCCTTCAGATCGTGGATGAGGACGATACCCTTGTTGTACATCGCGATCTTATGCCGCGGATCGACCTTCAGGGCCTGATCAAAAGCCTTGATCGCCTCTTCGGGCTGCTTGGTTCTTCGGTACATTACCCCGAGATCGGTCCAGACATCCGCATTGTCCGGCTCCTGCTCGAGGGCAACGCGATAGGTCCGGATGGCCTCGGTGTACTGCTCCGTGTCAAAGTAGAGATGACCTAGCTGTATCCAGGCGGCGGTGTTCTTCGGGTTCGCCGAGGTCTCCTGTTCAAGCTGCAGAATACGCGTGGCATGAGCCTCTTGGCGTTGCTGGGGGTTGGCCGGCTGTTGGGCGGCGGTCGGCATCTGGTCGGTTTTCAGAATCGTCAGTACGATGCCTGCAAAAAAGCCGACAAAGAAGGATACGAATACGGCAAATAACAAGGTCTGCGTTTTGACGTAGCCGGTTTTTTGGACATTATGTGTTGCCATGGCTTCTCCAATTAGCCTATCGGTAGGATAGGGTCAAGGCGTGGACAAACCTGTAATTCGATCAGCGACATCGTCGCGTTTCATAATATCGTTTCGCTGCTATTGGCACCGTTGCCATCTTATCGTATACCGATGGTCAGCTGAAAACCTATGCAGTGTCCGGCTGATGTCCAGGGGCCGACACACCCCGTCCCGAACCGATGAGAAAAAAAACATTGCCAGAATCCTCGTCCCTGCAGTTTGCGACTCGAATCGGTATCGCCACGTTGTGCCGGCTGGTCCTGAATACAGCACGGCGGTTTGCCTATCCCTTCGCTCCGGTGCTGAGCCGGGGACTCGGGGTGTCAATTCCGGCGGTGACATCGATGATTGCCGCCACCCAGGCGACCGGAATCATCGGCATCGTGCTGGGTCCGATGGCCGATCGTGTGGGATACCGTCGGATGATGCTCGCCGGGCTCGGCATGCTGGCGGCCGGCATGCTGGCGGCAGCCGTCCTGCCCCTGTTCGGTGTTGTTCTGGTGGGCCTGATTCTGGCCGGATTGGGCAAAACCGCATTCGACCCGGCCATCCAGGCCTATGTCAGTGAAAGGGTCCGCTTTGAGCGGAGAGGGCTGGCCATCGGGATTCTGGAATTCAGCTGGGCCGGAAGTACGCTGGTGGGGATTCCGCTGATTGCCGTTCTGATCGACAGGGCCGGCTGGCGGTCACCCTTTTTCGCTTTGGGCGCCCTCGCCCTTGTCGGTATTGTCGCCATACTCCTCTTCATACCTGCGGACCCACGGCGTTCAAAAGTCTCCCACGACAAACAAAAGGGGGTCTCCGGCGCGTTTCGGGAGTTAATCGGCAACCGTGTCGCTTGCGGCGTGCTCGGGTTCATATTTTTTGTCAGTCTCGGCAATGACAATCTGTTTGTCAGCTACGGCGCCTGGCTGGAAGCTTCGTTTCAGGTAAATATCCTGCTGCTGGGCGCCGTCACCGGCGCCATCGGTTTTGCGGAACTGGCCGGAGAAGCCCTGGTGGCTCTGATTTCAGATCGCCTCGGTTTGAAGCGGGCCGTGATTGCCGGAGTCGTTCTATGCGCCCTCAGCTACGGCCTGTTACCCATGGCCGGCAGATCCCTGCCGGTTGCCGTTGTCGCACTCTTCACGGTGTTTCTGGCCTTTGAATTTACCGTGGTGTCCGGCATTTCTCTCTCCACCGAGCTGCTGCCGGAATACCGGGCCACGATGATGGCCGCTTTTTTTGCCGTTGCCGGCATCGGCAGAATTGTCGGTGCCCTCGCCGGCGGGACCATCTGGGTGGTTGCCGGTATTTCGGGAATCGGCATGGCATCCGCCTTTTTCAGTACACTGGCGCTGCTGTCGTTGATGTGGGGGATGAAAGGGTGGCAGAAGTAAGTGGCTCATTACATGCCCGGGTCAGGGTATGCGTCCATCAGCCGCTCCCGTATCCTTCGATTAATCTCCAGTTTTTCCAATGAGAGTTTGATGACGTCCCGGGCCAGGTCTTTCTCCTGCATGTATCGGTTAAAATAATCGACCAGCTCGTCGTATCGATCCAGTCCACATACCGGAATCAAGGCGGCCACGACACGCTCGTAAAGCAGGGGGTGGAATGCTTCGATCCGCTCCAGATTGGCGGTGTACCATGTCCATAAATGGGGCATGGCATAAGGATTCGCCGCCATGGCTACAATCGGTATGAATTTGTTTCGGTCCGGAATCGTACCCAGGGTAAATTCCAGGGCCCGTTCTATCAACGACGACTCACGGAAACATCCGATGGCGGAGGTAATCTGCAGGCGCTCGTGCTCGCTGTCCGTGGATCTGAGACGGTCCTCGAACCAGTCGAACGTTTCGCCGTCGCCAAACAGGGCACCGGATTGCATAATGCTTTTTAGAATATCCGGATGAACCGGAGAGCCGGATGTCAGCTGATCAAAGAGGGTGCGGGTCCTTTTTTCGGCGTCTTTCGATCCGTACAACACCGCCTGAAACAGGATCTGGTCCCTTAAGTTGGATGTTCCGTGGGATTCTCCGTCGTCGGGTTCATATCCGATCCGGGCCAGGGCCCCCTCTACCATGGCCAGGGCAGCCGCGCCGATGCGCTTTTGGGCGCTTTGATCGGCAATCAAAAAGGTTCCAAAAAGATTGCTCGTCAGGCTGATCAACGGCAGGAACGCATCTTCATCATGGTAAACGCGCAGGAACGAGAGATATTCGTCAAGGGGAACAAGACCCGAGCAAAATAAGGCATGGAGATCGTTTTGGAGCCCCCACCGGTCAATTTCCGGCAGCTCTTTGGTGAGAACCCGGGCTCCAAGGGCCTCGATATTGACGGGGTCCCTGTATAACACCCTGTAGAATCCGGTATGTTCCGGGTTGATTTTATAAGCGGCGACGTGGTCACCGATATCGATCGTTCCGTGTTGGCCGTCGAGAAGCATTTGGGCGTCGAATGGATCGCCGCTCTCCGGAAACACGCGCACGGTCACCGGAACCTGCCAGGTACTCTCAGCGCTTCCAGGGAGATAGGAAAATCGGTTCTGGGTGATGGCCAGCAGATGGCCGTCCCGTTGGACTTCGATCATCGGATAGCCGGGCTGTTCGATCCAGCTTTTCATCATACGGGTAATCGGCAGTTGGGAGATGTTTTCAAAGGCTTCCCACAGATGCCTGCTGGAAGCGTTACCGTAGGCGTGGGACTCCAGGTAATGCCGCAATCCTTTTTGGAAGTCGTCATGACCGATAAAACCTTCAAGCTGCCGAAGGATGCTGCCGCCCTTGCTGTAGATGATGGGCGCCGTGCTGGTGTTGATGACCACATGTTCGCCGCCCGGGATTTCGATGGAGAACGTCTCCTGCAGCGCATCCCGCTTCAAGGCGGCTTCTGTCTGGGTATGGATAAACTGGTCCCATATGTGCCACTCCGGATAATAGTGGTCCACGACGCCAAACCCGAAATAGGTGGCGAAGCTTTCGTTTAACCACAGGAAAGTCCAGTCATTGGGCGTCACCAGATTCCCGAACCATTGATGGGCGATCTCGTGGGCGATAACTTCACAGATGCGCTCTTTCCCGGCGCTGGAGGTGGTACCCGGATACAGCAGCAACAGATTTTCACGAAAGGTAATGGCACCCCAGTTCTCCATAGCGCCAAAGGCAAAGTCGGGGACCGCGATCACGTCAAGCTTTGAGAGAGGGTAAGGTAAGTCATAGTACTGCTCGCAGAATTGAAGCGCTTGTCGGGTGAATTCAAGCCCGAATTCGGCGTAGGTTGCCGCCTTGGGAACGGCGAGGGCCCGAATTCTACGATCTGTCGAATCCTGAAGGGCGTCGAATTCCGCGACTCCGAAAAAAACGAGGTAGGTGGACATCGGTGGCGTGGCTTCGAACACGACCCGTTTTCTGTCGTTTTCAAGCCCGGTTTCTTTTTGAATGGCGGTGTTTGACACAGCCGTCAGGTGGGCATCGCAGATCAGCTCAACCTCAAAGACCGATTTCACACCCGGATGGTCGATGCATGGAAACGCTCGTCTCGCATCGCTTTCCTGAAACTGGGTGACGGCCATATAGCGTGGCCCGCCGTCGTCGCCGGTGTAACGGCTGCGATAAAACCCGGCCATCCGGTCATTGATCAGACCTTCGTATTCAATCCGTAGGTTGATCTCGCCGGTCCGTTCTCCGGGCAAATCGATTGCCACCGTTTCTTTTTCAGGATCTATCCTGAAGGAACAGGGGGTATCTCCACGGTCCTCCTGGGAAATGACCTTCCAGACGGCCAGTTCGAGACTATTTAAAAGAATATACCGGCTTGGACGATCTGCATGAAACCGGATGGTTGCCGTCCCTGAAAAACGAAATCGGTCGAGATCCGTATCGATACGGATGTGATAATGTAATGGACGCATCATATCCATAAGGCCTCCTGTGTCATTGGGTATCCACCGCGGACGAAGAATGAACGGTTGAATATAGTACACGATCACGACAACTCAACCAGGTCGACTGTACGGTCATCGTTTCCATGTTTCTGCAAACGGAACATATTTATGACAACCACTTTATATATCGGAACCACATTGTCCTGGAAGATGCATCCGCTCTCCATGTTCGGCCATATCGGTAATGATTCCACTGTTGCAGTTTTTCTTCGCTTATACTAAAATAATTAAATCATCTCACGATTCGTTGTCGTTCAATAGATCCTTGGACCGTCCTCTCGAACCAGTACGGGGAAGAACCTGATGGTTATGGTTATGTCGTGCGCGTTAACCTGGACGTACTCAACGGGAAGGGATCATGCGGTATCTTGAACACACCCGGCGATGTGTTGTGGTGTACCTTGTCTGTCTGGCAACCGTCGTTGTGCCGTTTACCGCACTCGCCCAGGATCTATCCGAAGAGCAAAAAGAGCTCCAACAGGCCGTCGCCGTATCCGAGGGGATTGGTGACTCCGTCTTTAAAGAGGCCTCCCGCGTCAGTCGTGAGCTTCAGATGGGGGCCCGCTCTTTGTTTACTCGAGATCCCCTGGGCTGGGATATCGACACCATCGATTTCCTCACCAACTGGTTATTCTCTCTTCCTCTGAAGATTCCGGCTTTTCTCAGCAGCATACAGGAACAGAGCCGTCTGTTGGGTGCGGCCGGATCGCTGTTCGTGTTTATTCTTCTGCTGGCTGTGCTCTACAGCCTGCTATGGCAGGGACGGGTCTTGACGGTGCTGGAAGAGAGATTCAAGGTTCTGAATACATGGCTGCCCCAGGCAACCTACCCCTACTATCTTGCGCTTTTAAGAATTGTTGTCGCCTCCCTGGTACCGCTCCTGCTGCTGGGCGGATTTTCGCTGGTACGGGCATTTATTCCCTCCCGTATGCCTTGGTTCCTGTTTATTGAACGTCTATTGATCCTGTGGACCATCGGCGCCGTTCTGTTGCATTTTTTAGGAGAATTACTTCTGAGAGACCTGTTCCGGGTGTCCCGAAAATACGGACGTACACTTTATAATATCTCGCGCGTCGTCGTACTTTATATTTTACTGGCTGTCGGTGTCATCTGGGCTGCTGAAACCTTTCACATGCGGCAGGATGTGCAGGCCTTCATCCGCTTCATCATATCGCTGTCGATTGTCTGTGCACTGATTCCGCTGCTGCTAAAAAAACAGGCTCTTCTTTCTCTTCTACCGGAATTGCCTTACCGTGCATACCAGAATTTCATCAACGCCCTGGAACGGTATTACTTCCCGGTCATCTTTTTTACCTTTCTCACCGGTCTCATGTGGTGCGTCGGATATCAACGGCTTGCAACGACACTTTGGACCAAAACATGGGCCGTGGCCGGCTCCTTCGTGCTGATTATGATCGGCTACCATGTGTTGAGTGGTCTGTTGAATCTCTGGGTGGAGAAAAAGGGTGTTGAGGACGAGGAGGCCAAGTTTCTCTATGACGCGCTGCGCGCGTTGTTGAGATACATTACCGGCCTGGCTACGGTGCTGGTCGCCCTGCACCTGCTTGGATTTTTGAGACCGCTCCAGGGGGTCCTGTCCCTGCCCATCGTGACCATCGGCGAAACACCGTTGTCCGTGTGGATTCTCGGCAAGGCCCTTATTATACTGATCGCCATTCTCTACGTGACGCGGCTGCTGCAAGCCTACCTGACCTATAAAATATATCCGCCCCTTGGTATTGAAAGCGGTCTCGCCTACGTACTCAATACCTTTCTGAAGTATACCGGTCTCGTCCTGGGTCTTCTCTTTTCCCTGGCGGCCGTAGGCATTGACTTTCGGATTTTTATGGTGTTTGCCGGGGCGGTGGGGATCGGTCTCGGGCTCGGGATGCAGGCCATCGCAGCCAATCTGATCAGTGGATTCAGTCTTATCTTCGGCCGAAAACTCCGGAAAGATGACTGGATCCAGGTGGGCGAGACACGTGGCGTCGTCACCGATATATTCCTCCGTGCCACGAAGGTTCGCACACGGGACAATATCGAATATCTCATCCCCAATTCGGATTTTATATCCAAGACGTTTGTCAACTATACCCTGTCCACACCGATGATCCGGATTCATATACCGGTGCGCGTTGGCTTTGATAGCGATCCGAGCACGGTGAGCCGGGTACTGGTGGAAACGGCCGAGAAACATCCGGAAGTTGAGATCTACCGCGAACCGGAGGTGAGTTTTGTGGGTTATGGAGACAATTCGTTGCATTTCGAATTGCTCGTCTGGATTGATATTCGGGATATCGCCGCGTGGCGAATCCGCAGCCGGCTGTATTTCGGCATATTCAAGGCATTCCGGCGGGAAGGTATTCGTGTTCCCTTGCCCCAGCGGGATCTGCACCTGCGGACGGCTCCCGACTGGATGAAACCAGGCCAATAACCCGTGTATTGCGCCGAATGGAGGCTTATATGGCCAAGCGCACTCCTTCAATTATTCGATCAGATGTGTGATACTGCTCAGCGGGAGGCACTTCGAGGCGACGCCGCAGTCAACCTACTGCGAGCCTCGAATAACGCGGATTGAAACGATTTCATGCAATTTTCGGGATGAGGATAGAATCCATGACAAACCGGGGAGAATTTGAAAAAGTAAACCGATCATCGACATCCCTTTACGGGGCGCGCAAACTTCTTGTGTGCGGATATGCGGCTGCCGCCCATCAGGAGCTGCTGGAATTTTTAAAATATATCGGTCTGGATTCCATCCCCATTGTGTTTGCCTCCGACAAAGATATCGATCGCCCGTTGAAAGACATGATGGCACGCGCGGACCGGAGTGGAATGGGGGCGGGCTCTACGATCCACCGGGCCATCATCCTGTCCGGACTTACAGAGAAAGAAGTGCACACCCTGATTGGCGGATACCGACAAGCCGGAGGGCCGGAGCAGCTCTGGGCCGTGTTGACCCCCATTTCCGAAGGCTGGCCGCTGAGACAGCTGCTTGAAGAATTGGAGGCGGAGCATCAGGCCATGAAACAGCGAAAACAGGCATCGGACCGCTAGCCCGGACATTGCATGAAATCTTTTCAGGTCGTTGATCAGTTTTTTAACGTGACACATTGCATCGCGGCACTATGCAGCAGCAATTACGTTAAAGCGCTGATGTTGTTTCTTGTTAGCCATTTGCTGAAAAGATTTCATGCAATGTTCGGGATAGCCCGGGTATGACATGAACTCTTTTGAATGATGCATCGACCGGGGCAACCGCTTATGATGAACCAATCGGAGCCCGGCGTTTCTCCCGGCCTGGTCCTTTTCATCGGTGTGACGGCCATCTCCACGGGAGCCATATTCGCACGGATGGCGGATGCACCGGCTTTGGTGGTGGCCGCGTATCGCGTGGGTCTGGCCACCCTGGTACTGGCTCCGGTCGCCATGGTCCGTTCCCGGCGCGAGCTGTTGGGGCTCTCGTCCAGGGATCTCTGGATGGCCGCGTTGTCGGGCTTCTTATTGGCGATCCACTTTGCCGCCTGGATATCTTCCCTGGAATACACGTCCGTAGCCAACAGTGTCGTTCTGGTGAACACCAATCCGATATGGGTCGGTATCCTGGCCCCTTTCCTTGTTGGGGAGACCATACGGCGTTCGACCCGGATCGGGATCGGGCTCAGCGTTTGTGGCGGGATCGTTATCGGAATCGGGGACATCGCGGTTGGGCGAGATGCCCTGTTTGGCGATGCCCTGGCTCTGGTCGGCAGTGTGGCCATGGCCCTGTACCTCCTGATGGGAAGAAACCTCCGCAGAAAGCTTTCGCTGACGGCCTATGTGGTGCTATGTTACGGGAGTGCCGCCGTCATTCTCTGGGGATGTGTTCTGGCAGCAGGCCTGCCGGTGGCAGGCTTTGAACCCCAAACATGGGCCTGCTTCTGGGGACTTGCGTTGGTCTCCCAGGTGATCGGCCACACCAGTTTCAACTGGGCGCTGCGATGGCTCGGCGCCGGTGTCATCGCGGTCGCGCTTCTCGGGGAACCGATAGGGGCGACCATTCTTGCGTACATGCTCTTCGGTGAAGGGTTGACATGGTATAAGGTTGTGGGAGGGGCGCTCATTTTGTCGGCCATTTACATAACGGCGGTGGGGGAGAGAAATGGTGAGTGAAAAACACAGGATTCAAGGGGCCAAGGGTTCAAGTGAAAAGATAGAGAAGGGACCGAGGCGCGCTATAAGCGAGTAGAATTCAAGGGACCATTGAAGTTCTGTAAAATTTCAATCACTTAAAGGACAGGAGATTTGGGCTTTATTGAGAAATGGGAATTGGTTGACACAAATCGAGACATCGCAGAGGTCTAAAGAATGCTGTACGCTCTCAACGGATCCTTAGAAAAAACCCTTGACCCCTTGACCCCTCGGCTCCTTGCACCCTTTTCTGCCAACGAGCGACTTTGTCGCGTTTCATAAAATCGTTAACGATTTTATTTAAGGAGGAATTCCATGTCCTACCAAAATTTGCTCTTTCACGTCGAGGACGGGGTCGGATCCATCACGTTCAACCGACCCAAGGCGCTCAACGCGTTGAATAACGCTTTGCTTGCAGAGTTTTCGGATTTGCTGGCTGAAGTGGCGGGAAACGAAGAGATTCGTGTACTGTTGCTGACCGGTGCCGGGGACAAAGCGTTTGTTGCCGGGGCCGATATTACGGAACTGGCCACATTCAATCCGCTCCAGGGCAAGGCCTTTGCCAAAAAAGGCCAGGAAACGATTCAAATGCTCCAGGAATTGCCTATCCCGGTGATTGCCGCGGTCAACGGTTTTGCGCTGGGGGGTGGAACTGAAATGGCCCTGGCGGCGGATTTTATTTACGCCTCGGAGAGTGCTAATTTTGGCCTGCCGGAGATTACTCTGGGGATAATTCCTGGATTCGGGGGGACCCAACGGCTTCCGCGACTGATCGGAAGCAACCTGGCCAAGGAAATGATCTTTACGGGAAACATGATCAAGGCCCGGGACGCACTGGACATGGGAATCGTCAACCGGGTGTGCCCCCCCGAGTCACTCATGACGGAAACGATGGATACGGCCAGGAAAATAGCCGCCCGAGGCAAGGTGTCCCTGCGCGCGGCGAAGGAAGCGGTAAATAGCGGATTGAATGCCGATCTGGCAACCGGGCTGCTGGTGGAACTGGATGCTTTTGCACTCTGCATGGCCAGCGATGATGCCAGAGAGGGGACGTCCGCATTTTTGGAAAAGCGTCAGGCCGAGTTCCAGGGAAAACTGAACGAATGACCCGGGAGGCCGGTAGCTGTCCGTCGCGTAACATGAAAAAAGACATCACCGGCGGAGGGTGCCACCGTTTGACACAATTGGAGCCGGTGGTTTATATTTATGGATCACTTCCCAATGAGTTGGAGTTTTTGAATCAATAAACGCTGGAAATCCTACTTGTGTGGGGGTGATCCATTAGGATCCAAGGTTTACCCGCCTATGGCGGCGCCGGAGGCGACCAGGGATTCCAGGATTCAAGGGTTCGAGTGAAAACCATAAAACGGTTAAGTATATAAAAACACTTGAATCCTTGACCCCTTGACCCCTCGGACCCTTTTCGCTCAATAATCGTATACGATTTTATATGGATTCCAAAAAAGGTACGTTTCAGACGGTTTGGGGGGTTGCGCTCCTGCTGGCCGGAATCGGCGTTTTTATCCGGATTCCCCAGGTCATGCCGAAAATTGAAAGCATCGAACAGTTTTCGCAGATATCTTCAATTGTCCGATTCAGTTTTTATTTCATGGGCGCGTTGCTGATAGGGGGCGGTGCTAAAAAAATTTACGGCAACCTGAAGAAGCCCGATTCCGACACGGAACAGGGCGACGGGTGACCAAGTGAAGTGGCAAATTTCCGGATGAGTCGGTGTTCTCAATAGGGTTCAAGTTCGAGTGAAATGATTACGTCAGGGTTCAAGGAGTCGAGGTTTACCCGCCTATGGCGGCCCCGGAGGCGACCAGGGTTTACCCGCCTCAGGCGGGCGGGTAAACCTTGAACCCTTTTCTACCAAAGAGCGACAACGTCGCGTTTCATAAAATCGTGCCACGATTTTATGACACATGAGGTTTCGATATGCCCGCCTTCAAAGCACTTAAAAAGACACCCGACGCCCCTGATCCCAATCTCCAAAGCCTCAAGTCGGAGGTTCAGTACCGAACACAGCTGCAGGAGATTGGAAACAAGATCAATGCGGCTGCCAACCTGGATGAAATCCTTATTGACCTCAAAGACGACATCATCACCCTTTTCGAGGCCGATCGCATCACGATCTACGTTGTCGATGGAAAAAAACGGGAGCTTGTGTCACGCTTCAAATCCGGACAGGAAATATCGGAAATCCGGATCCCCATATCCATCAGCAGTATTTCCGGCTACGCCGCATTTAAACAGAAGATCGTAAACATCCAGAATGTCTATGACGATGCCGAATTGGGACAGATCGATGCGGAATTGAAGTTCGATAAAAGCTGGGATAAAAAGACCGGTTATCATACCAAGCAGGTGTTGGTCTGCCCCATTGTTTTCCAGAAGTACCTTCTTGGCGCGATTCAGCTGATCAATCGAAAAGACGGCAGTTCCTTTACCGGGGTGGACGAACGCTCGGTACAGGAGCTGGCAAAAATCCTCGGTATTGCCCTCTACAACCAGAAACGGATGGCCCGGGGCAGGTCCAATAAATTCACCTACCTCCTCGAAAATCATATTATCACCCAGAAAGAACTCGAGAAAGCGACCACCGATGCCCGACAGGTCAGAAGACCCATTGAAAATGTCTTGATTTCCGACTTCAAGATTCCAAAAGCGGAAGTTGGAAAATCGTTAAGCAATTATTTCAAGATACCCTTCCTCGAATTCAATCCCCAGACGTCGATTCCGGGGGATCTGCTGCAAGGTATCAAGGTGCCTTTCATGAAGAAAAATGTATGGGTGCCGATTCGGAAAGAAGGAGACAAGGTGGTGATCCTTGTCGACAACCCCCACGATCTCCAAAAGATCGACGGTATACGGCTCAACTACCCCGGGAGACCGCTGCAATTCTGCGTGTCTTTGGTATCGGACATCATGGAGTACATCAAGCTGTTTACCCAGGACGAGAAGGAAATCGCCTCGATGGACGACATTCTCTCCCAGCTCGAGGTGCAGGACCAGGAGATTGAGGAGGCCGAAGGTGCCTTTGGGGAGGAAGACAGTGCTGTGGTGCAGCTGGTCAATAAAATTATTCTCGACGCCCATGACAGGAATGCTTCCGACATTCACATCGAACCGATGCCCGGCAAGGAGAATACCGTAGTCCGAGTTCGTGTGGACGGAGCCTGTGCGGTGTACCAGACCATTCCATTCAGCTACCGAAATGCGCTGGTATCGCGTATCAAGATCATGTCCGATCTGGACATCGCCGAAAGACGGAAACCCCAGGACGGCAAGATCAAATTTAAAAAGTTCAGTGGCAAGGATATCGAGCTACGTGTCGCCACGGTCCCCACCTCGGGGGGGATGGAAGACGTGGTCATGCGGATTCTCGCAGCCGGCGAACCGATACCGCTTCACAAGATGGGGATGTCGGAACAAAATTTCGAAAATTTTGTCAGTGTCATCACCCAACCCTATGGCATTATTTTCGTTTGTGGTCCAACCGGTTCCGGGAAGACCACGTCTCTCCACTCCGCCCTGGGATATATCAATAAACCCGATACCAAGATCTGGACCGCAGAAGACCCGGTAGAAATTACCCAGAAAGGTCTCCGCCAGGTGCAAGTTATCCCGAAAATCGGTTTTGACTTCGCATCCGCCATGCGGGCCTTTCTCCGGGCGGACCCGGATGTGATTATGGTCGGCGAAATGCGGGATAAGGAAACCACTTCCATCGGTATCGAGGCGTCACTGACCGGACATCTGGTATTTTCGACCCTTCATACCAACAGTGCTCCAGAAAGCATCACCCGACTGCTGGATATGGGAATGGACCCGTTTAACTTTGCCGACGCGATTCTGTGCATTATGGCACAACGTCTTGCCCGCACCCTGTGTAGTGACTGCAAAGAAGAGTATCACCCCACCCAGGAGGAGTACGACGAACTGAAACGGGAGTACGAAGACGAAACGCGGTTCAAAAAATACATCAAAACCCCATATAACAAGGAATTCAAATTGTTCCGCCCGGATGGCTGCCAGGAATGTAACAGTACGGGTTACCGTGGCCGGATGGCGCTTCATGAGCTTTTGATGGGTACCGACGAAATGAAGCGGCTGATCCAGGAAAAGGCCAAGATGGAAGAACTCAGAGCCCAGGCCATCAAAGACGGAATGACAACACTGAAGCAGGACGGTATCTCGAAGATATTCCGAGACAAGCTGGACCTGCTGCAGGTACGTAAGGTCTGTATTAAGTAGAGCTCAAAGCTGGAAGCTAAAAGTTAAAAGCTTGCCCGCCTTTGGCGGGTTGGAGGTCGGAGGTCGGAGGACAGATGTCGGATGTCTGAGGCTTGCCCGCCTTTGGCGGGTCGGAAGGCAGAGGACAGAGGGCAAAGGAAAGGTTTCAGGTTTCAGGGGACAGGGATTGGAACTGAAAGCTGACGGCTGAAAGATGAAAAGAACAGATGCAGGATACAAGATGCACCCAGCAGAGATCGAGAGCTCATTGATCGCTAGCAGTCCCCTTAATCATGTATCCTGAATCTTGAAACTTGTATCTTGACCCAACCGGCCAACTGGCCAACCGGCTAAACCGGCAAACAGGCAAACCGGCCAACTGGCAGACGGGCGAACGGGCTAACGGGCCCACGGGCGCACCCTACGACTCGCTTCGCTCGCTCCCTTCGACTACGCTCAGGACAGGCAGGACAGGCGGGCCGACCGGCCAACTCGGAATATTTCCAAAGGTCTTAAACCCATTTCAAAAATGTGAATCATGGTCCAGGGCAAGGCGCGGGGCGGCGTAAAAGCCAAGGAGGTTGTCTCTGTATTGAAAAACTTTTCCTTTGTGTCCTCTGTGATCTCTGTGAGAGAACAATATTTCTTTCGAACTAGTCGCCTATCTTTTCCTTGGCTCGAAACTCCTTGAACTTCCGAATCTGCCCTTCGTAGTACGCCCGGCCCTTTCGAGCTTTCTTCAATGCCAGCGCTTCGATCTCGATCGCTTTTTGGATGTGGCCGTTGATAAAGTAACTCTCGGCGAGGGTGTCCAGGATATGGGGAGCCGGATCGAGGGTGGCGGCACGCAGCGCAAGCTCCAGTGCCGTCGCAGGTTTCCGGAGGGCCGTATCCTCGCTGGTGGCCAGCAGCCAGGCCAGATTGTTGATGGCTGTGGCGTCGTTGGGAGCGAGCCGAATGGCGTCTCCGTATGCATCTATAGCCCGCTTGAGTTCTCCAGCCTCATAGGTCAAATCCCCCAGCAACCGATGCAGATCTGCATTTTCAGGAGACGCCTGAAGTTCACGGTGCACCCGCTGAAGTTCGCGCTGAACCATGGTTTCCCTGAAATGCCGATCGATCCGTTTGTCGGATTCGCCGAAATTGAGGCTGTATCCGATACCGCCGAAAATGAGAATCACCGCCACATAGAGGGCGATGCTCTTTTTGACTTTCCGGTCGTGGCGTTTCACCCAGGATCGATCCGCCTCACATTTTTTCAGGTAATCGATCCGCTGGCGGATACTGAAGTGATGCCAGTTGGGTTTGTCCGGCGACTGCCCCGTGGTCAGAACAATCTTCTGGAAGGTAGATATCAGAGGGGTCGCAGAATTGAAAAGCTCATAGACGTATGTATCTGTCTGCCGTTCAAAGTTTCGCATGAAGTAACCGAAGATGAGCCTGAAATAGACCAGAAACAGAAGAATGATTCCTATGTTGAGAATCGTCGTCTGGTTAATGCTCAGCATCTCAATGAAATAGTAGCTGGGGCTCACATAGAAAACCGCAATGATGATAAGCTGAAGTGGAACCAGCGCAACCAGTAGATACCCGACGAAAAAAAACAGATAAAACAGCAAATGGTAACGTTTTACGTGGCCGATTTCATGGGCGATGACCGCATCGATTTCTTCGGGCGCCAGTTGTTTCAGCAAGCCGCCGGTGACAAGTATATACCGAAAACGGCCTACCAGCCCCATGACCCCGGCGGTGATCATGCGGCCGCCAAAGATCGGCCAGTAGAGTATATCCGAATATTTCAAACGGGCCATCCGGCACACCGCTTCGATGCGATGCCGAATGTCACCGTCTTCGAGGGGATGACACCGCCAGAACCATTGGATCAGCACCGGAGCCAGCACTGCCACCGTCGTTAAAAACAGAAGGAAATAGGCGATTTCACCTTCGGGGGTGGCCAGCAATCGCTTGGGACCCTCGAAGGGGAGGGCGTAAATAACATCCAGAACTCCGGACAGAATTACCCAGGGCAGGAGAACCGGAGCGGAAAACATGATGTTGGACACCACATACGAACGTAAGGACACATCGGACCGGTGCATGAGACGGTGGCACCGGTAGGCTCCGGCCCAGACGATGGACAGAAAAAAGACAAAGAGCGCCAGAAAGAGTATTGCCAGTAAAGTCGGCATGGAACGGAACAGCGGGACATTCACAAAGAACGAAGGCAGGTTCAGACCGTAGATGGCTATGGCAAACAGGGTGACCGCGAGGATGGACTGACGCGTTACGAGCTGATCAAAACGGTGGTCCAGGTGAAACAACCGGTTCTGCAGAATCCGATACTCCAGTTTCCGGAAGACGCTGCGGGTGAACTGTGCAAACACAAGTGTCAGGAACAGACACAGCCCCAGGCTTCCGAACAGCGTGAAGTTGGTTTCGTCGGAAGGCTGATAGGTGGTGTAAATCAGCAGGGCGACGATAAAATAGATGAAATTTCCGAACATGGTGTCTGGATGGTTTGATGGCTCACGCGGTTAAGGGATTGATGGAATAACACGCACGTCTGAGATATTTAAGGGTTACTGCGGGCATTTGCGGCCAACTAAATTCATCTTGAATTGGCCTTATGGATGTTTCCGATCGCTGGATCGGAAAAACCGCTCCTTTTCACTGTAGATACACCCGCAGTATTGCTGTCGGTACATGCCCAACTGCTTGGACCTGTCGACGCCCTCCTTCCAGCCTTCCCGAAAATCCTGATAATAAAATGGCACTCCGATAGAATTTCCAACCGATTCTCCCAAAGACCGGATGATGTCGTGTTTCTGGAATTTGCTGTAGAGCAGGGTAGAGGTGAAATAATCGAACTTTCCCCGCTTGGCCATTAAGGCTGTGGTCCGCAACCGGTCGTGGTAGCAGTGCCGGCACCGATCCGATTCCCGATACACCACATTCCGGATGAAGCCTTCCAGGTCATAACCCTCCTGCACGATGACCTTAAGCTCGATCCGGTCCGCATAGTCCTGCAGTGTAACCTGACGTTTGAGGCACTCCGTGTACGGGTGTATATTGTTGCGATAAAAGAAACCCATGACATCGAAGCCTTCGTTCCGGAGCACGTCAGTGGGATAAATGGTACACGGACCGCAGCAGGTATGCAGTAGAATTTTCACGAACGCTCCCCAAAAATAGCGGTTCCCACTCGAACGAGGGTGGCGCCTTCTTCAATGGCGACTTCAAAATCGCCGGTCATCCCCATGGATAGCTCGGCCATCTCCACGTTAGGGATCTGTTCCGCACGGATCAGGCCGGAAAGAACCTTGAGTGCCGCAAAGAACGGTCGAACCCTGTCCGGGGCATTAAAAAACGGCGGCATGGTCATCAGCCCTTTTATGGACAGGTTTTCCAACCGGCTGATTTCTTTTACCAGATTGACCGCCTTTTCTTCCGAAATTCCGGATTTTGTGGCTTCCCCGGCGATATTGACCTGGACAAGCACCGGTTGGCATTTGGCTATTTTTCCGGCATATTTATCAATTTCCCGGGCCAGTTTGAAACTGTCCACCGAGTGGATCAGGTCGAACAGTCGCACCGCATATTTGGCTTTGTTGGTCTGGAGGTGGCCGATGAAGTGCCATGATATATCGCTCAGGGAGAGGGCGTTGATCTTGTCCCGGGCTTCCTGCACGTAATTTTCACCCAGAATCTTCGCTCCGGATAAAATCGCCTCCTTCACACTGTCGGCCCCGACCGTCTTGCTCACCACCACCAGACGCACACTCTCCGGATCTCTTCCACAGGCTTGGGCCGCTCCGCGAATCCGATCCATAACTTCCTGAAATCTGTCCCGGATGTTATCTGTCATCTTGTCCCGTAACATTAATCACGAATCGCACGATTTACACCAAGTTTAGCTTTGATAACTCTGCAAGAGCCTATTATCTCACCCGCTGATGCTCGAGTTCACAGAGACCTCAGAGAGGGACATGTGTCACAGTCAATAACATTCTTTCTCTCTGTGACTTCTGTGCGATCCTTTTATTCCTGAAATCCGAAATCTGTCTGAGGGGTCTAAGCTCACAGAGCGAAACCCACGCCCTCCGAGATCTGTCCTCAGTCCTCTGCCATCTGACCTCTGTCTTCTGTCCTCTGACATCTATCCTCTGTGCGCTCTGTGCCTCTGTGGTGATAGGTGTTCAATTATCGATTTTAAACCCAACGATCTTCTCGTTCAACAGAAACTCGATCACCTCACACACCGGCAGGCCCACGACATTGGTATAGGATCCCGTGATGCTTCTGATGAGAAAGGTGCCGATCCCCTGGATGGCATAAGCCCCGGCCTTGTCGAAGGGTTCTCCGGTGTGGACGTACCAGTCTATTTCAGTGTCGCTCAGTTTCTTGAACAGCACATCGGTTCGGACAGCCTTGGACTCGGTTCTCCCCCTGGAACTGCACACAAACGCATATCCTGTGTAAACTTGGTGGGTTCTGCCGCTGAGTCGCCGCAGCATGTTCCGTGCGTCATCCTCCGAGCCGGGTTTGCCCAGGACTTTCCCCTGACTCCAGACAATGGTGTCCGCCCCGATCACCCAGCTTTCCGGGTAATTTCCGGCTACGGAGGCGGCCTTTCCTTCGGCGAGCTCAGTGACGTAGGTGTCCGGGTCCGATAAGCTCACCGAATTTTCATTAAAATCACTGGGAATGACCTCGAATTTCAGGCCGGCCTGTTCGAGTAAATATTTTCGGCGCGGCGATTGGGAGGCCAGAATCAGTCCGGGTGGCTGGTTTTCAAACATGGCAGGCTTCTAACAGATGGATGGACCCTTGGCAAGATTAAGGGCGGGTATTGGGTATTTGATACTGGGTATTCGGTATTGGGTGTTCGGTACTGGTCTTGGGGCCTACGTCTTCGTTAAAACTACACTGCACAAGTCGCTCTTAGGGCTTGGGGCTTCGCTGAATATCTTAGGGCTTTGCGTAAAGCTTCGTCCCTACAAGTCGACCCCACAAGATGACGGGACAAGACGCCCCGGCAGGCCGGGTATTCGGCACACATAAAATCATACAATTGTTGTAAATATTTAAAGCTGTTACGTAGTGCTATGCTTTCGGTTTGGACTCGCTTATTCCCTATCTCGGTGCGGGGCGTCCTCTGCGCGATTCCTCTCCCCTGGTGGGAGAGGCAAGGTGAGGGGGATAAAACTGACGATATTCCGCTTGGATCCCCCTCCGCTTGCTGTAGCCAAGCAGAAATCCCGCTCAACGGGGCTGCGGGGAGAGTCATTAGGAAATAACAACCTTAACATGTTGTCAATCTGGCAATTTGGAACCCACTGTCCAATCTGTTATGAATATCTCAGTCCGCGATGGACCACAACCAGACTCAAAAACCGGGTACCAAATACCCATTAACCAATAACCATTTTTAGATACCAATACCTGATACCGAATACCCAATAGCAAACTAAAGTTACCGAGTACCCGATAACAAACTTTAGATGCCAAATGCCAAATACCCAGTATCCAATACCCAATACCCAATTCTTAATCATTGGCTACGGCAAATTCGGCAGGCTGGCGTTGGATCGACTGCAACAGAAATTTCCGTCAGCCACATTCACCGTAGTCGACAAACAAGCCGAAACGCTGAGCCAAATCCGGGACACATCAGTTCGGTTGCTGGAAATGGATGGTCTTGCGGGTCTCACCATAGAGCTACCCGCCATGAGCCCGGACGACTGGATTATTCCGGCTATTTCGATCCATGTGGCGTATGGGTGGTTAGGGAAAAGCTTGAGGAACGCCTGTCATTTGAAAGCGCTCGACATCCCCGATGAGATCTTCGAGAAGTTACCGAATTCGTGCAGGGGTGCAAAGAAGGCGGTTTATACGAGCATCGCCGATTTCATCTGTCCGGACGACTGCCCGGAGCCGGAAGCCCTCTGCACCTATACAGGACAGCCGAGACCGGTTGTGTTAAATGAGGCCCTGGCAAAATTAAAACATCCAGAATTTAGGTCCATCGTGATCCCCAGCAGCCAATTGGCCCCCGGTGTTGGAGGGTATCGGGTTTCAGAACTTGAAACGGTATTGACTGAAGTCACCGAAAATCCCGGACCATTTCTCCTGGCCACAGCCTGTAAATGCCACGGTGTCATTCATGCCTTTAATGTAACGCCGATGAATCGAAGGAAGGATTTAACCAGCTAAAAACATTAATAATATCAAGTAAGCAGACCCATCTTTTCTTGACAACAATCTTCGATCCGGTTAAAATCTCGAACACGATTTTGCCGTAAAGCAAGAATCAATGAAAGAGTTCACCTTCGGGCTCCCGGGCAAAAGGGATTCTGGATGCTGAAAAAAAATATCTCTCACGGAGCTCACAGAGTCCACAGAGAAAAATCTCACAGGAAGGCATCTGAGGAATTTTAGGTTGAGGTGCTGAAAGGTGAAAGTTTACTGAAGTTGAAAGCTGAAAGCTCAAAGCTGAAAGTTGAAAGATTACAGATCAACCAAACAACGAATGACGTGAGCGCCGTGCCGAACCTATGACGCGCCGTCTTGCGGTAAATGACCTGAACCGCAGGTGCACTGGCCCAACCGGCTAAACCGGCCAACGGGCTGACGGGCAAACCGGCCAACGGGAGACTGGTTACTGGATACTGGATTCTCGATACTGGATGGAAGATGCAAGCTGCAGGATACAAGATGCACCCAGCAGAGATCGAGAGCTCATTGATCGCTAGCAGCCCCCTTAATCATGTATCCTGAATCTTGAAACTTGTATTTTGGCCCAACCGGCTAAACCGGCCAACGGGCCCACGGGCAAACCGACTTGCCTGGGTGATGGAACTGGTAGACATAAGGGACTTAAAATCCCTTGGGGCTTGTCCCCGTGCGGGTTCGATTCCCGCCCCAGGCACCAGATCTTTAAATGACGATAATTGTCTTTGTGGTCATCAAGAACCGTTTGAAACACGGCCTGAAGCGGGCCTGTGCGCCCGCCACAACACTTGCGGATAAACCTCGGGCGGATTCGGTTGCCGAAGGCAAGAACCACTCCTTCCCCAGGCAACAATGCCGGTTATTGTATGAATCCTGCCCCTCACATAGCGAATCACTGATCATGGAAGCCGAGCAGCGAGTGATTACAAGAAATGCGAACAATCAAAGATTTATGGCTTAAAATAGACAATGCGCTCTCGGCGCATCGAAAACTGATTCTTTTTATTATACTCTTTGCGATTTTTTTTGCAGGTTTTAAGCCAAGAGAATTCTTTCTCTCGAATGACGTTAGTTTCGTCGATGGCGGAAATGGTATTCACTTTCAGGAACACAGTCTTGCGTATTACGAATTTCCCTTACATGATGGTGGAAAAAGGCCTTCTGCCATAGACGAATTTTCGATAGAAATTGTCATCCGATCACTGCCGCAGCAAACACCCCGGTTCAGCTTCATCGTATTATTTCTCAGTGGCAAGCATGAGGAACAATTTCTGATTGGGCAGTGGCGATCATGGCTGATATTAATGAATGGCGATGATTATGCCCATAAGCGGAAACTGAAAAGAATATATCTGGATTTGAAAACATTGCCCGGTAGAGAGCACTATATTACGGTTACATCCGGCGATGGGGGGACAAAATTATATTCGGATGGACAACAAATAATCGAGAGAAAAGATATCATCTTTTCCATTCCAGAAGGTCCGGCAAATACCAAACTTATTTTGGGAAATTCCCCGTATGGAAAACATTCCTGGGAAGGAGATATTCTGGGGTTTGCGTTTTTTAAGTCTTTGCTCACCTCCACCGACATCCACCGTAATTATCAAAATTGGGTAATTGATCACGACTTTCTATTTCAAAAACGCAACGATCCCTATTTGTTGTATTCTTTCGATGGCACGATAAATTCAGCTGTCCATGACCATAGTGGCGGCGAAAGGCACCTCATAATTCCTTCATCGATCGAAGTGATTTATAATGAGGTCTTGGCTCTTCCCAGTCGAAATTATTTTCTCCACTATGATTTTATTATCGATGTGCTCGTCAATCTAATTGGGTTCATTCCTTTAGGTCTTGCGTTGATGTCCATCTTGTATAAAAGTGGCGGTTTTTCAGGGAATTATCGATTACTGATACTTTTTCTTCTCAGTATGTTGACGAGTTTGATCATTGAAATCGGCCAGATCTGGATGCCATCACGTAATTCCAGCATGCTCGATCTCATCATGAACACCTCTGGCGGGATGATCGGTGGACTATTGTATCTACAGCTCAGGTCCCACGCGATGAAATCTTGACTTCATGATCATCTCCCGATTAGTTGTAGTTTTTGATGACAAACTGCTGTTTATGGCTCTTGCGTCGATGTGAACATAGAGGGTTCAAGGGGCCATCCTTCGATGCGCTGCGCTTGCTCAGGACAAGCGGGTCGAGGTTTACCCGCCTATGGCGGCGCCGGAGGCGACCAGGGCTTGCCTGCCAGCCTGGGGCAGATAAACCTCAGGCATGGATTCAAGTGAAATGCTAATCATAGAGTCCAATAATTACGCCTTAAACCCTTAAGCCCATGCGCCCTAAGCCCTTATGCCTTAAGCCCTGAGCCCTTCCGCCTTGATCCCTGACCCCTTGGCCCCTCTCCTCCCACTCATTAAGAAAAGAACCGGTTTTTATATCATCTCATTCACCAGCCACCTATGACTATGTAAATGTTTTCACATTTCTATATAACTTCTTCCATAGGCTGAAGTTTCCATAGAACTTCAAACCCTTCGGTTTTCCATAACATACTGTTATTAAATCTAAAATTAACATTTACGGTTAACAAAAATAAAATGCAAATTTGGTACGGTATTTGCTCATGCTAGTGCTGTTCACTCGAAAAGATTAAAATGGGGCGGAATAAACTCGTTTGAAGGGTAGCCATATGAAACTGTTGAAATTAGTACTATTCGTTTGTGGGGTATCGATATTTTTCGGATTTATATCATCAGCGAGCGCGATTCCGTTTACGGATGTTTTATTAGAACCGACAGTATTCCAATTAAAAGATAAAAATGGTGACTATATACTGAACCCCTCAACTTCTGACAAAAACGACAAGTTTCAATTTACTGCCTACGTGGATCCCTCAGTTCCTTCGGCATTGCACAACTTCTGGCAAATAAAAATCGATAAGGATGAACAAAGTTACTGGACTGATGGCATGTCTGGCGAATTTGATCAATTCAGTGTGACCTACGATGGCAATGATAATTGGTGGTCTTTTCGCGGTACATATACAGAAAATGCAGACATGTACTGGGTCATGGAAGGCGCCTTCCAGTCAAATGGAAATGAAGGAATCATTGCTGGCACCTTCGAGGCGATAGTGAGTGGCGCGGATTCAACAGCCCCTGCCCCAACTCCCGAGCCGTCAACAATATTCCTCGTCGGCATCGGCATGCTTGGATTGGGTGGTATTCACCGTAAAATGACCCGTAAATAACGATTTCGATATACTGAAAAGAAAAAGCAGGGGATCTCCCTGCTTTTTTATTTTCGATCAATACGCCTTTTCTCACGTTTGTCAGGATAGCCTATCTGTTCAACTGGCTTATTCCCCGTAGCTTGTTGTAGCAAGGCAGGAATCCTGCTCAGCACGGCTGTGGGAATTCCCCTAATCTCTCTCCCCTGGTGGGAGAGGCAGGTGAGGGGGATAAGACTGACGATATTCCGAATCGAGACCCCGCAGCTTGCTGCGCGGAGCTTCATCGGGATAGCACATCGGATCAATCACCTTTCAGAGAGCCCATCCAGATTAAATTCCCGCCAGAATCGACCATCGAAAATAACCGCATAGGGATGAAACGCCTAAACCTCGGAATTATAAATGCCGGTGAAAATTAGAAAGCCTCTGCGGTGCAACAAAAGACATCGTTGGATCCGTTGTTTTAATCTCAAATTGCTGCCAGATAGAGCCTGAGAGTTGCTGAATTTACACAGCCGCTGTGAAAAACATTTCATATTTTGATAAAAATATTCCACACTCTGATTTTTTCTACTGGAACCGAAATTGATTTATAATTTCATAACATTATGTATTTAAGCATAAAATCAGCGATCAGGGCTAACAAGGATATATTACAAATTTGGCATGTTTTTTGCTTTTTTAAGAGTGTTTTATTAATAGAAGCCAGGCGGCTGCAACATTTGGAAAGGGGGCAATATGAAGTTGATGAAACTGGGAATATTTACTTGTGTATTGTTGGTTGTCTGTGGATTTGCTGCGTCAGCGTATGCAATTACCATTGATTTGTACCCGAAGCTGGACAAATTCAAATTTAATCTCAGTGGTGATACCTTTGATCCTATGATGGGAGACGAATTCAAATTCGAAGCTTTTAATGATCCCGCGTTGGAAGGAACAAAGTGGAAAATAGAAATTAAAGACGACAAGGAAAATTATAAAATCGAAAACAAAGATATAAAGTTTAAAACTGAGGATGCCTTTGATTCTTACGCTTTAACTGCTCTTGGAGGTGACGGGTACCATTTTCATGGTGTATTTTTTGATGATTTGCTGAGTGATCAGCTGGATTTTGAGGGGGATAATGTTCGGTGGCACGTGAATGTCTATTTTCTGGCTGCAGATAATGGTACATGGCAGGGAGGAACTGTTTCCAGTGGGGACTTAACAGGTCCGACACCGACCCCTGAGCCGGCAACGATACTCCTTGTCGGCATCGGCCTTCTCGGACTGGGTAGTGCCGGCCGCAAGATGACTCGTAAATAACACATTTGATAACTGTTTAAAGTCGAAAAGCAGGGCTATTGTCCTGCTTTTCTACTTTTTTTGGCAAAGCGGACTCCGCTCAACGTGGCTGCATGAAGAGTCATTTAACTGTTTGCGAGCCCATCCAGATCAAATTCCCGCTAATTACGCTTTAAACCCTTGAGCCCCTGTGCCTTAAGCCTTGAGCCCTTCTCCCTCTACCCCTGAGCCCTTGACCTCTCAATGATCTCATCGACTCAAGGGCATACCCACCCTGGATGGAAAAAACTTTGTATTCATCAGGAGTCGTTGTCTTTCCTGAGCTGCTTGCGAATAAACTCCCTCCAGAGTTTCCCATCAAAAATGACAAAGTCCCTGGAATTTTCCGCTGCCAGGATATCCATCCGCTCGGGGGAGCGACCCAGCAGCATGGAGCAATACCCATTGAAGTGATCCTGATTTTTAATCTCTTTACCGTAATATTTTTCAAGACTGGTCATGGGGGCACCTCCTGAGTCTTTGTTTACCTCTTATCCATCTGTCCTTGAGTGTTAAGAATTACAGCCTGCCTAACTCGCCCGGAATCAAGGGTAACGATTGATTATTTGAGGAACCGGGCAGGTGGACCTGCCAGACTACTTAGCGATATCTGTGCCAAAAGTTAAATATTTGAAATTATATGAAATATATTTAGAATCGTTTGGCAGGTGCACAGAAAAATGTGCAGACTGCACATTGTTCTGTGCACTATTGTAAAGCCATGAAATCCATTAAAGTGACTGCTTAAACTATCTGTTGGCAGGAAAATTGCAGTAATTGCAGTTGTGTACGTTGTTTGAACTTGCAAATTCTCTGTAGCTTGTTGGAGCGGAGCGTAAATCCCATCGCCGGGGCTGCAGGGATTCCACTCAAATTCCTCTCTCGTGTCGAAGATCCCGCGCTTATCGCGGGGGTGGGAGAGGCAAGGAGAGGGGGATAAGACTGACAGTATTCCGCGTTGATACCCCGCAGCTTGTTGGGGTGAAACGGAAATCTCGCTCAGCGGGGCTGCGGGGAGGGTCATTTATAGATTCTTCCCCAAATTACCAGGAATGAGCTTATCATACCCCCTCCCTCTGGCTCCCTCCCTCCAGGGGAGGGAGAATAAAAGCCTCCTCCTAGAGAGGCTGTGTCGTAATTATCAAAACTGGGTGTATGGGAAATTTTGTCATTCCGGGCTTGACCCGGAATCCAGGTCTTTTAAGATAGTCACGTGATTGGATGCCGGATTTTACCTGCCTCTGGCAGGCCAGTCCGGCATGACGGACATATATTAAGCGCTTTTTTGGATTACGACACAGCCTCTGAAGGGAGAGGCTCGCCTCATTAAATGCCGCCCCTGGCGGCCCCTGCGATACGGGGATTTAACGGGGGCGGGTGGGGGTGACAAAATGGCCAATTTCACGATTGCCTCCTGAACATGATAGAGTAGGAATATGGATCAACAATTGATAAACTCACAATATCAACGGCGTCTGATATGGGCGTCGGTGCGTGCCCAACTGGAAGCCGACAATTTCAAACATCGGAAATACGGTGAAAAGCGGAAGCGGCACTGGTCGCTGTTCGAGGTTCTGATACACATATTCGGGTCCCTGTTGAAGGTTACACCGCTTTACCGGATCGGCACTAAAAATGCCTCCAGCATCGTTTTAAAGCGAATCGAGCTTGAATTCCCCGATCTACCCGAACCCTTCCACGGGTATACGGTGCTCCACCTGACGGACCTTCACATCGATTTCATACCAGGGATGGAGCAGGTCATAGGTGAACTATTATCCGGCATCGACGCGGACGTATGCACGATTACAGGTGATTTCAGAGAAAGAATCAGCGGCGGATTCAAGTCCATCATAAAGCCGATTCGGGATATCGTCGGGAATATGAACACCAGAGACGGCATTGTGGCGACCCTCGGCAATCATGACTCATATCAGATGGTCGATCCATTTGAGAAAATGGGCATCCGTGTTTTAGCCAATGAAACCATCGATGTCAGACGCGGGGGGGAGCGGATCTTGATCACCGGGCTGGACGATCCCTACTATTATTATACGGATCAGGCCGTTCGAGCTCTCGAGGAGACCCCAGATGCGTTTAAGATTGCTCTGGTTCATGCCCCGTCCATGTTCGATGCAGCATCTGAAAACGGATATCGTCTCTACCTGTGCGGCCACACCCACGGCGGACAGATCTGCCTGCCGGGGGGAATTCCCATCATTCTCCATATCCGGTACGGGCGACAGTTCTATCGCGGATTGTGGCATTACAACGGCATGACGGGGTATACCGGGCAGGGCACCGGTACCGTCGGTATTCCGCTTCGGTTCAATACGAGGAACGAAATAACGCTGTTTACACTCCGAAGGGGATCCACTTGAGGGGGTCAAGGTATAAGGGCTTAAGGCAAATGGCTCAGGGCTCAGGGTTAAGGGAATAGAGGCTCAGGGCTTGGGCGTAAGGGCTCAGGGCGTAAGGGTGAAGGGCGTAGGGGCTCAGGGCTTAGGGTGTAAGGCATAAGTACTGGACCCTAAGTTTGTCATTTCACACGACCCCTTGCCCCCTTGCTTGTGGGGTCTTCTTTTTCCGTCGTCTTGTGGGGAGAAGTCCCATTGAAGCGGCACGAAGCCCCAAGCTCAAAGAGCGACCTGTCCGGCTTTTTATCGGGTCGTAGCTCGAAGAGCGGAGACCGAAGCCTTGGCGAAGACGGAAGCCTCAAGCCGCAGGCACTGAACCTTCGTATCCATTAGACGTGAAACCGGAAGGCAACCCGCTTAAGGACGGCTTTGTGGACTCTTGAAATTTATTAAAAATTTTCCTATGTTATTAAAATAGTACCAAAAATTATGTTGCCGTATACTACGAACTGACATCCGCGACATTGCCCTGGAAAACCAGTTTATGGGGAGCTTTCCGACATGAAAATCCTTGCTGTCGATAATCAGCCTGTGATGCTGAAGTTTTACGAACACATGATGAAAAAGCACAACCATGAGTTGATTACTGCCGAAGACGGGCTGTCCGCTCTGGAAGTACTGAAAAATTATGTGCCGGATGTGGTGCTGCTCGATCTTGTGATGCCGAACATCGATGGGAAGCGCATCTGTCGGATTATACGAAAAAACCCCGACCTGAAAGACGCCTGTGTGATCGTCATATCGGCAGTCGCGGCTGAGGAAGGTATGGACTATAAAGAGTTCGGGGCGAACGCGTGTATTGCCAAGGGGCCTCTCGATAAAATGGAATCCAACATTGTCGAAACAATGCAGGGCTTCCTGGACAGGCCCGATACAGATGTCATTGACGATGGCATTAAGGGTATCGAAGATGTCAGTCAGCGGGCGATCACCAAGGAACTTATCAACTGGACCCGGCACCTGAACATTATCCTGAATAATATGTCCGAGGGCATTCTGGAGCTGTCACCGGCAGGCGTCATCATATATGCCAACCCCACGGCTGTTTCGTTAATCGGCAGACCTGAAGAGGAGCTTTTGGGGAAACACTTTGCGGAAATTTTTTCTTCCGGGGATCAGGAAATCGTCCGGGAGTATTTGCAGCATCAAGCCATTCGGAAACCGCGGACGCTCACCGAAGCATCCGTGCAATTAAACGGTCATTTCATCCTTCTGAATTTGCTTCCTGTGCAAGGGGAATATGGAAATACGATCGTCGCTATACTAAAGGATGTCACAGAAAAACGGCAGATCGAGGCGCAGCTGCAGCATGCCATGAAAATGGAAGCGATTGGCACCTTGGCCGGGGGAATCGCTCATGATTTCAATAATTTATTGATGGGTATTCAAGGTAATGTCTCGGTGCTGCTGCTTGACGTCAATATATCCCACCCCCACTACGAATATCTTCAACGCATCGGCAAGATCGTTAAAAGCGGCGCGAAATTGACCGAACAGTTGCTGGGATATGCGCGCAAGGTGGAATTTGAGGTCAAGCCGGTTGATGTGAATCGGCTCATCACCGAGACTTCCGAAATTTTTAGCCGGACGAAAAAAGAAATCACCATTGATCGGGACCTGGTCGAAGATCTGTATCCGGTCGAAGCCGACCGGCATCGATTGGAGCAGGTATTGTTAAATCTTTACATTAACGCCTGGCAGGCGATGACGGATGGTGGGACGCTTAGCATTGAAACGCGGAATGTGACCCACAAACGGATCAAAGCTAAATTTTACAAGCCGGCACCCGGAAAATACGTCATGATTTGCATCAAGGACACCGGCATCGGCATTGAAAAGCATATTTTAAAAAACATATTCGATCCTTTTTTTACCACCAAGGAAATTGGAAGGGGTTCCGGGCTGGGTCTCGCCTCTGCTTATGGAATCATCAAAAGCCACAACGGTTACATCGAAGTGGAATCCAGAAAAGGGAAGGGCACGTCCTTCTTCATATTCATGCCCGCTTCCGACAAGACAATTGTAAAAGAAGAAGATGAATACGACCAACCGGCAGCCTTCCATGAAAGGATTCTTCTCGTGGATGATGAACAGATCATCATCGAGGCGGGCGGAAAAATGCTGCAAATACTCGGTTATGATGTTATCGCTGCCAGTAGCGGGAAACAGGCGCTTCAGCTTTTTGAAGAGCAAATGGATGAGATCGATCTTGTCATCCTGGATCTGATCATGCCGGAAATGCGAGGGGATGAGGTCTATCGAAATATCAAGAAAATGAACCCGGAGGCCCGGGTAATGATATCCAGTGGGTACAGCATGAACGGTCTGCCGAAGGAGCTCAAACTCAGTAAATGCGATGGCTTCATCAAAAAACCGTACGATATCAGGGAACTTTTTTTCAAGACGCGGGAAGTGCTAGATTGCAAAAAGTATCCCCGCGGTCATAATAGCGAGTCCTACCACCAGACCGACTAGAAGGCGCCATGAAAGAATTTTCGACTTGCTTTTCCCATGATCTTCGAAATGAATGGGTAAATCGGTAATCGACTCGGAGACAACCTCCTCAGACACCCGCTGTTTACCCCCTACAAATCCCGTCAGAAGTGCCTGGTCGCATAAAATGTTGATCAGCCGCGGATACCCTTGGGTTGCTTGATAAATTGATTTTATAGCGGCCTGATCGAAGAGTTCGTTTTCCGAACCGGCGACTTTGAGCCGGTGAGTGATGTAGGCGCGGGTTTCCTCCGCATCCAGCGGATCGAGCGTAACCATGCAGGATATCCGCTGGCGCAGCGCCCTGTTCTCTTCACGCTTGAGAACCTCATCAAACTCATTTTGGCCGATTAAAAAAATGTTTAATAGTTTCTGATCTTGATGTTCCAGATTGGACAACAGTCGAATTTCTTCCAGAAGCCCATTGGACAGACGCTGGGCCTCGTCTACCACCAGTAACGCCCTCTTATTTTTCCTGCGAAGATCGAGCAGGAACTCGCAAAACTGATTTAAAAATTCTCCAGTCGTCGTATAGTCAAAATCCAGCTCATAAGCGTCAATTAATATTTTGTAAAAATCTGTCTCGTCAATATTCGGGTAGGGCATATTGCAGACAACCGTCCTGCTTCTTAGCGCTTTTAAAAGCGCATTGACAAGCGTTGTCTTACCTGTTCCCACATCCCCAGTGATCAGAATGAAGCCCTTGTTGTATAGGAGCCCATATTTAAATGCATGGAGAACTTCCTTCTGCCTCTCACCAGGCCACAGAAAAGCCGGGTCTGCATTAATTTCAAACGGCTTTCTTCTTAGCTGGTAAAATGAAAGATACATCTTTTGCTGATTGGTTTCACCAATCAAAGGGTTTTGAGCATTTCTCTGGCATCTTCAGCACCATCAAAATTTCCGTCTAAACTTAATGCCCGCTCCAATTGGATTTTCGCATTTGTAGATTCCCCATTCTGGTAGAATGCCGCACCTAGATGATAGTGAATGGTTGGGTTGTCCGGAAGTTTTTCGAGACTGTCGCTAAACTCGACAATGGCGCTTTCGTAGAGGCCTTTTTTATAGTAAATCCAGCCCAACGTATCCATCACGCTGGGATCGTCCGGCAATAATTCCTTTGCTTTTTTGGCCAGCATGAGTGCCTCGTTGATGTCTCCTCCTTGAGAGGTAAGAATGTAGGCAAGGTTGTTTGCCGCCGGTGCAAAATCCGGATTGATCTCGAGGGTTTTTCTGTAATACTGTTCGGCAAGATCCAATTCCCCTTTTTGCTCATAGAGGGCTCCCAGCATCATAAGGGAACGGGTCTGTTGCGGTGCTTTTTCGATGTCTTTCTGACGGAGGTGATATTGGGCAATGGCAGTGAGAATCTGTGCATCTTCCGGGTTTAACGCCAGCGCCGTTTCATATATCGGCAGAAGTTTTTCGATCTGCCCGGATCGTTCGTAAAACCCGGCGAGCACCATGTAGGGGGTCGGGTTTTTTGAATCGACCTCGGTCGCTTTGATGTAGGCTTCTTCGGCCTTATCCGGTAAGTTCCGGCTGACATAGAAATGGCCGAGGATGATGTGACGGTTCGACTCCTCGGGATTTTCCCGGACAAGATCCGCCAGCAGATCCTCGGCGATGTCAGCTTTGCCCAGATTTACGTAGAGTCTGGCCATCCTTACCCTTGAATTGACGTCACCCTTGTCGAGGTTGCGAACTTTCTGCAACATGTCTTCCGCTTCAAGCCGATTTCCGTTCCGGATTGAGATCCTCGCAATTTGCAGATAGGCATTTGCATTCGATGGATCGACTTCCGCAATCCGGCGGTACGTCGTCTCGGCTCCGGAAATATCCCCCTTGGCTTCCTGAATGGCGGCAAGAATTGCCAGCGCCTGGATATGGTTGGCGTCTATTTCAAGGATTTTATCGACACTTCGCCGGGCATCTGGCGGCCCAGGAATAATAATGACGCAACCTTAAGATGCGCATCCTTACTTTGAGGATCGATTTCTGCTGCGCGGGCGAACGAGTTAAAGGCTTTCTGGGGATTGTTCAGCTTTAAATATGTTTCCCCAAGCAGCATGTGGGCGTCAAAGTAGGCGGAATCGATTTTGAGGGCATTCCGCAGCTCCAGCTCCGCTTCTCTGTACTGGTTGCTTTCGAAATAGGTTTTCCCTTTGTTAAAATGGGAAAGCGTTTTTTCTTCATCTGAGGCACATCCGGAGAGCACACAGGCTGTACATAAAAGAAGCAGTATAATTCGTAGTGGAAACTGCATGTTCAATCCTCCATTCTTTGGCGCCGGCAGCTAATAACCTATAATCATATAATATTCTTATTTATCTCAGCCACCCGAAAAAATCAATCCATAGTGATTGTCAAAAATATGTTCCGATTGGTGAGAATGACTAATGATTCGCCGGTGAACCCAATATCGTCCTGAAATTACGTTGTATTTTGACAATCACGGTGATGTTGTGTTCATGCATAAAACTTCTATATGTTTTAGGAACGCTGTGCCCTCGGAACGTTATTCTGACAAACGCTCTATAGGGAGATTTCCTGAAAGAAAAAAGGGATTTTTGTGCATTGACCGGCAAGGAAGTGTTTTGGAAAAGACATCATTCCACATTCAGGCGACAACTTGCCCGGCAGGGGAAGCACCAATCTCTACCGAATGGAAAATCGCGACAGAACAATTATTTTCGGATCCAAAATTTTCTGTTTCTTCGGCAATTCATCGATTTCTCAGACGGCAGGTGATGCGCGCACATATCACGGTGACAAAACAGAACGCCGTCAGAAAAAGTATCAGGCCTCCTCCATACTGTACCGAGGTGTAGGCGACCCATGCGATCGGGAGCAACGCGAGAGACACTAGTTTCTTAATGAACGGATTCGTATTTATATAGTCCGCCAGGGCGGGAGAATAGCGATAGTAGAATGCGACACTGCTCTTTCCAAGAGCATTGTTGAACAGATACCGGTCTCTGAAATCGGACAGATACCGGACGTTTCGCTCCATCGGCGACCCAAAGGCCGCTGTCGCGATGAAGCAGTTTTGGGGAACACCGGGCCCTGATAGAATCACGATAACTCCGTTTGCCACGCCGTCACCATCTCCCGGCCCGCCGTCAACCAGGATGATGGTCACGGTTCCGTCGGGATGGGTTGTCGAATTGTCCGCGAAATCCTGCCATCCTATGTCGAGGTCGTATGCGAACCAGGCCAGTTCATACTCCTCGAATTCGAACAGAACCAAAGGCCGAATCAGGACCTCGGCCTGTCCTCCGACCGGCAGTCCGCTCAGCCTGAAACCGATCAGGCCGAACGGCAGGGCGAGCGGTCTGTTTTCGGGATCCAAAATGTAGTCCGGAGATTTGGCCGTCAGACGCTCAAGCAGACAACCCGCCGTTATGCATTCAACGCCAATAATATTATCTTCGGCGGGATCGGTCGTGTAAACTGCTTTATAGGTATTGGAAAACTGATCGTTTTGACCATCCCCTGTTAAATCCACCGTGTCATCCAATACGCTCTGGGTGTCCGGAACCCCATCGCCGTCCACATCCTCGTCGTCCTGGCCGGTAATAATTGCCGATGCTGCCGACCAAAGAGAAGGCCCGTTGTTGCTGTCAATAAAAAGAACTCTCGAGAATGCGGTCGAATCGGGATTCAATACAAGATCCGGAACGGGGAGGCCTTCCAGGAATTTGTCTGTCTCCAAATGAAACACGAGCTGGCCGTCGTCCGAGAAGGTTTCATCCGTGCTGATCTGCCAGATGCTTTTAATATGAGCGTCACCTTCAAAATCCGAGTACGTACCGGCGGTCAATTCCGGTATCAGCTCGGACGGATTGTCAAGAGGTATCAGGAGCGGTGTATCCGGGCCTCGATTGGTGATACTGGTTCCGGCAATCAACTCTGTCAGATTCGGGTATCCGTCAACGTCGGTGTCGGCGATGGTATCGTCGATCAGCGGGTCCAGGCCGTAGACCGCTTCCTCGCTGTCCGGCAATCCATCGTTGTCATCATCGTCATCCCTGAAATCGGGGATACGATCATCGTCGGTATCGATCGCACCTGTTGTCACCGTACCCGACAGTATCTCGGCAGCGTTTCCGGCCAGATCCACGCCATTGGAAACAGTAACGGTGTATCTGGTGTTGTCTCCGACGGGAATGTCGACCTCGTACATCCAGTGATTACCGGAACCGGACATATTTACGGGGGATCCGGTGTCCAGGGGACCCCCGCCCAAAATCTGGATTTTGGGCGTTTCCCCGGCAGTTTCCAGGAGCGGTTCCGAGAAAGTCGCCGCAATGAACAGCTGGCTTTCACTGACATGGTCGGTAATGGCCCCATTGAAGTATATCGTCCCGACAGGTGAGACGTTATCGTAAGTGAAGCGAATTTCATCCGGCAGGATTTCGGCCTTAGGTGCACTGTCTGTCGCTCGCGATCGGACGTTGTAAGCTCCCTGCTGAAAAGAAATACTGGCGGTATCGTGACTCCAGGATGCCGGGTTCGCCGTGTCGCTGGGAACGAACCACGCCGGCGTGTCGATCCAGCTGCCGGCATTCGAAAGATACTGGGACCCATCGGTCACCTGTATTTCAATTCCAGTGATGATTGACAGATCCGATGGTTGGGAGGACCCTGAAATTGTCGGAAGGCTGTTTAAAAATTGGTCGTTTGTGGGGTATAGTATCTCTGATTGAGGCAGGGTTTTATCATACACCGCCTGATTGGAGAATGTACTTTCATCCCCGTTGACCCAAGCCGTCACGACGAATCGGTAGATTTCGTTGTTGTCCAGTCCCGTAATCGTAAATTGCGGGTTCAGAAGGTTTCCCGGGTTATCAAGCTCTGCCGGCAAGATTTCGATGGGGGAGGGTCCCTGGTCGGCACCGACACCATTGTAATCACCAGGAACCGACCCACTTTGGTAGTAGATGCGAAATCCGTAAATGGTAGCATCCTCCCAGTAGGCCCATTCAAGGGTGAGGTCCATTGGAGAGTATCCGGGATATTCGAAGGTTGAATACTGGGCTGTTTCATTCGCGTATTCTTCAAAATTGCTCGAGCCGTCGCCGTCGATGTCTCCTGTCTTGCCGTGGATACCCCCGCTGACATTCGGGTCCGTGCCGTTTGCCAGTTCCCAGGAATCCGGGAGACCATCCCCATCCGTATCGACAGACTCGGTCGTAAAACTGCTGGACAGGTCTGCTCTCGTGTTCCCTGCCAGATCGGAAATGCCAAAAATTAGCACATCGTAGGTGCTGTTGTCACCGGGCGGTATATCGACCGGGTAGTTCCAATGTGTGCCGACACCAGTCATCGGGACGCTGTCGACGTCCAGAGGGCCGCTGCTGGAAATGCTGATCCGGGGGGCGTTGCCAAGGCCTTCATCGAATTCCACTGTGATCATCAGCCGGCCGGTGCGAATACGGGATGGATCGCCGTTGTACGTCACCGTGCCGGTGGGCGCCGTGACATCGAGGAAAAAGCTCACCTCGTCGGGGATGCTCTGATCGTGCCCCATACCGTCTGAGGCGTACGATCTCACTGTGAATAAAGTGTCGGTTTGAATTTGCACCGGATTGAACACATCTGCAACATTATAAGACCACTCGGGGTCCCCAGTAATCGGAATCTCTATCCAGAAAGGTGTCGGCTCCCAGGTATGGGTATAGTTGGGCGGAGTCGAATGAAGATATTGGGTCCCATCGGTGATTTGCAGATAGACTGCCTGTGCATCCAAATCTCCTGAAGCGGTACTCCCCGTAATCGCAGACAGAGAATTCAGTCTCTCCCCATCGAACGGCGTAGAAATTAAGGATTCGGGCTGCATGGCCGGAATGATCAGTTGGGACAGGATGATGCTCTCGTTCTGAACCTGTGTATCCTCAAACTGTTCCTCGTTCATCCCCAACGTTGCCAATTTGCCGTAAATGCCCCCTATTGTTCTCTTGCGTTCGATTTCAAAATAGGCCTCGTTGCGTGAGGTGTCTGTCCAGGCCAAACTGACCTGCGAAGGGGAAACCGGCGTCACCGCCGGGCTGAAAGGGGGGAAAGGGGGCCCCGGTACCGGACCGGCAAACATCAATGCTTGGACCTCTGAGGCGCTCAAGGCCCGATCATAAATCCGAACCTCGTCAATGATACCGTTGAAATATTCATCCCAAACGCTGTTCCCCCCGACCCAGATACTCTCGCCGCTGTTGGGGATCGTTCCTCCCGCCGCGTTCGTGGTTCCCCGCAATATGCCGTCGATGTAAATTTTCAGATTGGTTCCATCGTAGGTCGCAACGACAAAGTACCAATTCCGGGGAATCAAAATAACATCGGCTTCAACCTGCTCATTGGTATCGATTTCGGAGTCGCCGTCCAATTCGATCCTGAACACGGGATGATAGGCCGTCGGCGCGTCATCCGCCCGTGCGTAGAGTTGCCAATCGTACCACGCCGGGGACGACTCACCCCCCGGACGGCTGCGCTGCATGATGGTTACCCGGTTGTTCAAGAAATGTGACGGGTTCATCCAGCACGCCAGGGTCAACTGGTTACCGGGAAAACTCAGGCTTGCGCTATCGGGAAACTCCAGGTGGTCACCCCATTCATCCAACGTCATGGCGCGAACCCCGTGGATGTCCGAGACCTCGGCGCCCGAAAGAATGCCATCATTTCCGTTAAGTGACTGATCCTCGGCGGTGCCGTCGTCAAAACTCCAATAGCCGACAAAATCATCGATTGTCGATTCAAATTCTGCGGTGACGGTCGTGTTGCTGCTCATGGCGAGAGAGATCTGAGGTGAGGTGCCTGTCGCATCGCCGGTCCAGCGAAGAAAGCTCCAACCGGGCGACGGCAGGGTGGTAATCAGTACCTGCTCATCGAGACGATATTTCGCGAAATTCGGATTCTTCGAGACAATGCCGGATCCCGTTTCCGTGATGGTCAGCGTATAGAGCGGGTCACCGGGGCCGGTGGGTGTTGCCGGTGTCGAGATACAGACGTGGTTTGAGTAATCCGAGGGTCCGGCGTCATTGACCGCGCGCACCCGGTAGCAGTATTCGGTATCTGCTTCCAGTCCGGTATCCAGAAGTTCCTTTACCGTGAACGTGTAGGAGGTGTAGTCATCCAGTCCGTCAATCGTAAGTTCAGGGTGCTCCGGATCATTCAGGCCTTCCAGAGGGACTGTGATCTTGATCTCCTCGGACCCGGAGCCTGTTTCTTTGTAGTAGACGTTATAATTTTTTAGAAATGGATTGGTGCTGGCGTTCCAGGAAATGGTAACCGACCTCTGGGCGAGTGCGGTGGATGGAGGTAAGGAGAACAGACACAGGACTGCCGCAAGGATTGCTGCGATGGGTTGACGAAAATAAGAACGCTTCATGGGCTGGCCATCGTGGCAGTTATCATTTTCGCCCGCCATGAGCCGGACGGGATCCCCCCGCGACGAAGTCGTTCGGTTCCGATGACCATCGCAACAGTCGCCGCATTCGTTGAAAAGACCATCTTGCGCAGGGAAATATCAATTGGCATATCGTCATAAACGCGCATCATTCGGCATGGATCATTGACGGTACGTTGTTGTAAGTCTTTAAGCAAACTGCAAATTCTATACCTCGGATAGTGTTGTCATTTAGGTGAATTTTGTCAATGGCACCGGGCTGTTATCTGTATTCTCAACAGGCCTGAATCAGATTGGGTGTGAAGTCTGTTACTAAAAATAGGAAAATTTATGCCCAAACACTGATATTAATTTTACATTGTTACATAATATTTGAAATCCATAATTGATCAGAAACGAAGCAGAGGGGGCCTGTGGGATAAGTTGAGACTGCCTCTGGGAGAGCCCCCCCTGTTTGGGTGGTGAGCGCCTTCCAACGAGAAGACGCTTCCGCCATATGCAAGCTTTCTGCCGGGAAAAGGTGTCAGGAGGGTGTCAGCGTTTTGCGAACCCCCAACACACACAGAATACCGAACCCAAGGAGCCAACTGGTTTTCGGTATTGGGATTGGCGTACCGTTTAGCGTGAAACTATCAAATGTAGCATCATCCTGAGCGAAAATACCCGCTCCGACGGAATTGGGAACGCCCGCTGCAAATTCCGGATCATTTGTTAGATTCCAAACTAGAGCTGCGATGGATTGCTCTCCCGGGAGCCGCCCTGGATCTAACAAAGTCACGCTTAACACGTTTTGATCATCGATTGCTGCCTCGATCGTGTAAAAGGTCCCTGTGTTTATAGAGAGTCCGTTGGCGGGTGGATCTAAATTCAGAATCGCAAACTCTAAGGGGTTCTTGTCTTTCACTCTCGAAAGGACCAATTTATCCTGCCCCCCAAACTGTATAAAACCGCTTATTATTGAGATTTGGTAGACGTAATTTCCTTGCTCATCGAAGGTCAGCCAGAGTCCCGCGGCGGAATTTTCATAACCCAGAGCGACCGTCGTTTGAAGGGAAAGATTCGATTGAAAGTATCCTTTTCCACTGTTTGCGAGCGTCGCCGCCGCAAACGACAAACCATCCCATGTGCCCCGGTAGGTATTCGGCGGATCGGCGGGAAATGTCCAATTGCCGCCCGTATTCATCCAGTTGTTTACGGTAAACCCTTGATTCGCGAACGTGTCTTCAAAAATTGCCCCATACCCTATGGTCGGACTCACATACAATGATGCAATCAAAACAGTGAACAACAACCATCGCTTGATCAGGGGAGTCAACATTTGATTATTCGTTATAATCATTTAAAGAGTGTTATGCTATGAGTCAGTTGTTATCCTGCCATGCGTCGTCAACAGATTCCATCCACAAACCGAGAGAACGATAAGCGTTTGTTGCAGTGATGTCCATATACGGATCACGTGATAAACCGAATACCTGCCATGAAATGCATTAACGTTGGCGTATAAAGTCGCCTATAAGTTACACGCAATAATTGTGCCAGCGATGATTTTACATGTGTATTTTTTATATAATAAAATCAATATTTTACATGTTTATTTTCAATCGGTATACAGGGGTTGCATCGAATCTGGGCTAATTGTGTGAAAATCATTTCACAGTAAGACGCAGAAATGAATATCGGATGGGTTACCCGAATTCGAGTCCCTATCCCTTAAAATGGGTGCTTTCTTGAGGGCACGAAATCAATCCCAAACGACAACTCGCCAGGCGGGGCAATAGCCCGCCTGGCGAGTCCTTTCTATGGTGATGAAAAGGTTCTGTGTTTACGACGCGTCTTGGTTCAGTTTAGAATTTCACTAACACTGAAAAGGTTCATGACATTCCCGGAACCGCTTGATTGCATTGCGTTTGTTACGCATTCGGAACCCAAAGGGAGCGACAAGCACGATGAAAAGGCTGAAACATGCCAGCATTAACATTAGCGGCAAGCCACCGAACTGAACGGTCATCAGCGCCATCCCGGCAATGGGAGCCAGCAAGAGTCGAACCGCTTTCTTAAGGAGCGGAATGTCCCGCATATAATTTGCAAGGGGGGGCGAATGGCGATAGTAAAAATCCACACAACGTTTTCCGAGCGGGCTTTTCAGCAGGTACAGGTCCCTGAAACGGGATAGATACCGCACCTGTTTCTCCATGGGCGACCCAAATGCGGCTGTGGCGATGAAGCAACCGTCGCCACCGGCGCCGACGTCTTCGAGGAGCGAAGGCGCCGCTGGGGCCCCGCTACTGCTGAAGCCCCCCGGGCCGAACGGATCCACTATCAGCCCGTTGGCCACCCCGTCACAATCTCCCACGTCGCCGTCCTTCAGGGTGATCGAGAGGGATCCGTCGGGATTCGATACTGTGTTCGCGGAGTAGTCCAGCCATCCCGTTGAAAGATCGTAGTAGTACCAGGCCAGATTATCTATCGGGTTCAAGGGACGGATGATCACCTCGGCAGTGCCTCCAACGGGCACGCCGCTCAGCCTGAAGTTGACCAACCCGATGGGCAGGGACGTCGGCCGGCCATAGGGATCGGAAATGGATGCGGGCGGTATCGCTTTGAGATAATCGATCTGCACGCCCGGTGTGACCACCTCGACGCCGATGATGTTGTCTCCAACGGCTGTGTGAACCGCCCTGTAAGTGGTGAAAAAGGCGTCGCTGTTGCCGTCACCATCCAAATCGACGGTATGGTCATCCACATTGGTGTCGGGAATCCCGTCACCATTGGCGTCATCCGGATCGAGTCCGGTGCTGAACGCAGACGCATTTGACCAGAGGGACGGCCCGTTCTGGCTGTCCAGGAATTTCACCCGCCAGTAATAGGGTGCACTTCCATCAGGATCCAGGATTAGCCCCGGCACTTCCACGGATTCCAGAAAATCATCGGTTTCCAGGTGAAAGTGTAATTGCCTGGTATCGGCAAAGGAACTATCGGTGCTGATTTGCCAGATCGTTGTAACATGGGCATCCCCCTCTTCATCCACGTAGGGCAGGGTGGCGAGGTCTGGCGTCACGCTGGACGGGCTCGCTACCGGTATCAATTCGGGTTGCCTGGGCCCTTCGTTGCCCGGATCGGTGCCGGCGGTAATTTCTTCCATGTTGGTATAACCGTCCCCGTCCAGATCTCCGTTTCGATCATCGACCAGCGGGTTCAGACCCAAGGCGGTTTCAAAGTCATCTGTCCAACCGTCGTTGTCATCGTCGTTATCATCCAGGTAGTCGCGCAATCCGTCGCCATCAGTATCGATGGTATCGGTGGTGAAATTGCCGGACAGCGAAGCGGTGTTGCCGGCCGGATCGGCGGCATTGGAGATGCCGACCTGATAGGTGGTTCTGTCATTAACTGGCACCGTCACGACATAACTCCAGTTGTTGCCTGCACCGGACATGAGTGCATTGGAGACGGCCAGTGGACCGGCGCCTGCAATCGAGATGTTCGGAGCCCCACTCAACGGTTCGTTGAAATTGGCGGTAATATTAAAGGCACCCTGAGCCACATGGCTGGTATCGGATTGAGAGTACCCAAGCATGCCTGATGGAACGGACCGATCAAGGATGACATTGGTTTTCACGGCCGGTGTGCTAACAAGAGACCAGTCATCCTGAACCCAGGCATAGAGCGTGTGGGTACCGTCTGTGTCGGAAAGGGTGAAGGGCACCGCAAGATCGATGGCAGCAGCATCCGAAATGCTAGTGAAGGTCCCGCTCGGACTGCTGATGCCGTCCTGGATCATGTATCCGGTCACGAGATTATTATCGGAAGCAACGATTCTGGCATTGACATCTCTTGTACTGGTATAGACGGTTCCTGAACCGCTAAGGCCGTTCACTTCAAACAGGGACACCAAAGGCGCGGACGACCCGGTTGCACCGGTGGTAAAAGAAGATACTTCCGACCAGAGCGAAGGACCATTTTGATCATCGAAGAATTTCACACGCCAATAATAAGGGGCGCTTGAGTTTGGAACCAGGAGGGCATCCGGTACGGTCACAGACTCCAGATCGGTATCTGTTTCCAGGTTCAGCACCAGTTGTGCAGGGTCCATAAACGTACTGTCGGTGCTGATCTGCCAGATGGTTTTTAGATGGGCATCCCCTTCCGGATCGACATAGGGCAGGGTGACCAGATCCGGGGTGACACTGGAAGGACTTCCCACGGGGATCAATTCCGGTTGGTCGGGTCCTTTGTTGCCAATGTCGGTACCGGCCAAAATCTCCTCGATATTGGTGTACCCGTCTCCGTCCAGGTCATCGAATCGGTCGTCGACCAGTGGGTTGAGGCCCATAGATGTTTCAAAGGCATCCGTCCAGCCGTCGTTGTCGTCGTCATCGTCCGCCAGATAGTCGCGAAGCCCGTCGCCGTCGGTATCGATAGTATCGGTTGTAAAATTGTCCGTCAGTGAAGCCGAATTGCCTGCAAGGTCAACAACATTTAAGACCGTCACCAGATAGGCAGTCCGGTCTCCATAGGGCACAGCCAGAGTGTAGCTCCAGCTGTTTCCTGCACCGGACATGGGCACATTGGAGACCGCCAGCGGGCCGGCACCGGAAATCGAAATCAGGGGGGTGCTCCCGAGGGGTTCATTGAAACCGGCGGAAATGGTGAAAGCGCCCGGTGCCACATGGCTCGTATCCGATGAACTGTAAGCAATATTCCCATTCGGAGGCACATCGTCGTAGACGAAAGTGATTTCACTCACCGGATTTTCAACGTTTCCGGCCATGTCCGTGGCACGGGATCTGATCGCGTAACTGGAGGAAGACTGGAATGTGACGCTGCCGGTGTCATGCCACCAGTCGTACAGGTTGGAGGCATGATCCGGGGTGAACCAGGTCGGCGTGGCCACCCAAGCGTCATCGGCGCGGAGGTATTGGGTGCCGTCCGTGACCTGGACAGTGATTCCTGAAACGCCGCTTCCGCTGTCCGATGCGGTTCCGGCAAACGAAGCGAGGGTGTTGATTCGCGACAGGTTTGCCGGAACATTGATCATGGACGAGGGCGCTGCCCGGTCCAGTATCACATTGGATTTTACCGCAGCGGGGGAAACGATTCCGTCATTGTCCTTCACCCATGCATAGAGGGTGCGGCTGCCGTCCAGGTCGGCCAGGGCGAAGGGAACTGTAAAATCGACACTCGTTGCGGCACCTCCGGGAACTGCGGAAAACGTTGCGGCAGCCGGATCGTTAATGTTTTCCAATATGGCATATTCGTTTACCGTATTGTCGTCATCGGAAACGATCCGGACGCTCACTTGACGGCCGCTGTCGTTGGTGTAAACCGACGATGTTCCGCTTGTCCCATTGATTTCCAGAGTCGAAATCACAGGGGCCCCGGAATTGACGGCTGTAAATCTTGTCGCGTCCGCACATGCCGACATCGCCGTGGTATTGGATATTATCACGACCCTCGCCTGGCCTGAAAAGGAGTAGGTTCCCAACACATTCCAGGTGCCGCCGTTTTGCGTTTGATCCACCAATACCGTGTCCAGCAGTTGTGCGCCGTTGTATATCTCCACCGGCACCTGGGTGTTCCGGTTGGTATGCTGCGTCCACCATAGCGACACTTCCTGAAGACCGCTGCGCATTGTTTCAAAAGCAAAGGAACTTGAAAGCGTATTGCTGTAAAGGGAATTGATACCATAGGGATTTACGCCCGAAGACACGTTCCAGGTGCCGATTGCCGTCGTGCCTGAATCCTCATTGTCAATAATGAATTCGAGACTCGGGTCCCTGACATCGATCGTAAAGCTTTGGGTGTCCGAATCATAAGTGTTGCTCACCTGTACCGTCACATCGTGGGCCCCGGCCGCCGCCGGAGTCCAGTTGATCAGACCAGTGGCGGAATCGATGGTCATTCCGACGGGAGCGTTGGTGAGTTCATAGAAAGGGTCCGGACGCCCTGAGGCTTCTACATCATATGCATAGGGCAAGCCGACTTCAGCGTTGAGTACTTCGCTGGAAGTGATGCGGGGCGCCAGCGCAAAGCATGCTTCATTAGATGGGCGGCTTTCGGCGTCGTTTGAAAGGGCGGTAATCACAAAGCAGTAAGTTTCCGATGGATCGACATTGCGAAGCCCAATCGAAACGAAATTCCCAGCTTGTGAGAGATCTCCTACATCGATGGCCGTTGCGGAATTTACCTGGTTTCCATCCAGCGGAGCACCGTCAAAAACCAGTCCGGTCCCCGTGTAGTTGTTCAAGATACCACCGCCAGTGCCACCGGTTCGGTAATGGATCTTATACTCGACGATGTCGCTGATAGGGTTGGTTCTCTCCCATTCCATGGTGACGGTTTCGGCAGATGCATACAGCGGTCCGATTCCATGGGCTGCGATTAACACAAAAAGAAAGAAGACGACCGAAGAAATTCTCGGCTGTTGTAAAGATTTCTTTTTGATCCTCTGAATCGCCGTTGTTTTATGATGGTTATTTCCCTGGATATTCATAGTGCCCCCGCCCGATATACAATGAAAAAACCGATTGGCCGAGCTGCACAGGCCAATCGGTAAATTGACTGTCGTGGCAACCCGGCGGTCTCGTACTTCGTTAATTGAGAAACAGGAAAAGTTGTGACTGCTGGACTAAATGAATCGCATGGGCTGTAATAGCCTTTTCCTGTTGCTCAACACTGAGATCCGTGGCTTTCCGTCCCCACCTCACAATGGGTTTGGCTTTTCTGGACGATGTTTTCTTTTAAACGAGAGGTTAAAGTTAAATGGCGACCAAGTTCCCAAACAAATCTGTCTGAGATAGCAGCAAATTTTGTACCCTTCAGTTAATGAAATGGTATTAGATTTTTAACCAATTGATCTCGAACGGCAAAGTTATGATTCCGTCACAATTGTTAGATACCCGTATTTATGTGGTAACAAAAATTGTCATTTATAATGACGAAAATTGTCATAATAAAAAAAAGGCCGGGTGTCTCTCGGGGAGACACCCGGCCTTTTTTTTATGAAGTATTATTTCTTCCTCTCCAAATTTATTGGAGAAGAGGATTCAAGGTTTTAAGTATTCGTTTTCTATATTTTAATCAGCTTTTATCTGCATTTCACTCGACCCCTTGATTCCTCGAAGTTTACCCGCTTTTAGCGGGCCTTGGACCCTAAGTGTATCCTTTCATTTGACCCATTGCTTGTGGCCGACTTTTCCTCTCTTCTCGCCTTAAACCCTGAGCCTTAAGCCATGCGCCTCAATCCCTCCGCCTTAAGCCGTACGTCTTCATGCCTTCATCCCTACGCCTTTAGCCGTGCGCCTTGCGCCTTATGCCTCTAACCTCCAACCTCCGACCTTGAACAGTGCCGCGCACATAGCCCCGAACGGTGCAACGCACCTGTCCTCCGACCTCTGAAATAAATCTCAGTAACTCAACTATGGTTAATCATCTTGCTTTTACGACTTTTAGATTGTTCTGGTTTAGCAGATGTTTGGCATGCTCCGACATGGGGACAATGTCAAAATGTTTCAGCAGGGTGGAGATGACCGTGTTGAAAACCTGGAGTTTTCGATCGCTGTCTAGATCCATGCCTGGAAAAAAGGATAGATCCGTCAATTTGTCTCCACCAATCAAGTCAAGGGGGTGGAGAAGGAAACTGGGAGATGTTCCCGAAAGCCTACAGGATCCGATCGCGATAGACAGGTAGCTTTTCATCAGGATACCGGAAAACCGGGACAGGTAGAGCAAATAACTCAAATGAAATGGTGTTTTAACCCCCGGTATTGTCGTTACCGGTATTTCGAGAATCGATTTTTGCCCATTGAGCTGCCATCGGTATGGCTTCACGCTCTGGAACCCGTTAGCGATACCTCCAAAAAGCTCATCCCGATCTTCACGCTCTTTCGGGCTCAAGTCGGATTTCCAGAAATAATACATGCGGGCCAGTGGCCCAATGTATGTCGGTAGCGTCGATGCATCAAATAAATATCCGCATTCTGCAAGCACATCCAATAGAGTGGGGCTCCAACTGAATCCCGGTCCGCGGAACCCGGTTGGTTTTTCTCCTGTGGATCGGAGGATATGGTCTTCAGCATTCATTACTTCATTCATAACCTTGTTTCGATCATATTTATGTAGCCAGGATTCATGGTGAAAAGAATGATTTCCGACCTCATGCCCTCTTGTGGTGATTTCCTTTAAATAATCCTGGTTTTTTTCCAGCGCCGCATCCTGTCCGACAATGAAGAATGTTATTTTTAAATTCCATCGATCCAATACATCTAGTACATGCGGGATAAAAATATTGAAATATGATGGAAAGGTTTCCCATCCGGCATCACCGTGGATTTTCATGTAAGACCACTGGTTGTCGAGGTCCAGGGACAGGCTGGCGAAAGGCCTCTCGCTGCGCGGCTTGAGGTGGGAGGTTGGAGGTTTGAGGCAAGGCGCTTCGCGCCGCTTGAGGTCTGCGGTTTGAGGTTTGAGGCTATCAGGCTGTTTTTCGATGATGACCATCGTTTACTATTCTTTCGATTTATTAACTACGCGACTGTGGGTGCCTCTTAGGGCGTTGGCAAGACCATTGATTTTGCGGTCGATTTGTTGACAACGGTTCCGTAATTCCTGAGCATCGCTTTCTGAAAAAATAGTCCGTCTCCTAAACACCTCGTTTAAAGTGATGACTTCATACAGAGAACCTTGGGCAATATGCAGAAACTGAATGAACTCTTTCTTATATTGTCGACCTTTCCCTTCGGCTATATTCTGCGCCGTAGAAGTCGCCGCAGCCTCCAATTGGCTTACAAGTCGAATATGTCTGTCCTGAGGGAGCGCTTCCAACAAACTCAAAACAAAATCCGCCATTTCCACCGAAAGCTGCCAAACATCAAGCTTTTCAAACGGAAAAATATACTCTTTCAAGACAGTCTTTTTCCCATTTTTTCAAGATCTTGCCTCAAACCTCATTCCTCACTCGAGACGAAGTCTCCTGCCTCCAACCTCTATCCTCCAACCTCATTCAGTGCGCGAGCACCTTGCCTCCAACCTCTAACCTCCAACGGTGCGCAGCACCCTGCCTCTAACCTCCAACAAGACAAAGTCTTTTTCCTTGCCTCAAACCTCTAAAGGTGCGAAGCACCAGCCTCCAGCGGCGCGAAGCGCCCGGCCGGTTACTCAAGCTGTCAGACAATGCGTTAAAAGAGATTTGTGGAGTTCCTCTGCTTGACGGCGAAGTTCAGGGTCTATTTCGGCGTCGTTGCCTTGTGGTGGGGAAGGGGTACGGAAAAGTTTGGCCGCAGATTCTATCATTCCTTCAGCCGGGATGTCCAATGCTTCACAAATTCTGGACAGCGCGTTCTCGCCGTTCATGCATGTATCCTCGTAGGAGATAAGAATCATTGAATTCCTGTGTGCGATCACATGTTCATAAGCGGCGACCCAGTAACCAAGCCAGTAGTTGATTTTCAGCTGGTCACGTCCGAGAGCGAACTTGTCGAGGTCTGGGAAGGCCATTGGTCGATGCAGTTCGCCGAATTCGTAGTGGCCGAGATCCGACATGTAGCGACGAACGAACCGGTTATTTTTGTGCATGTCTAGAAAATTAAGGTGCTGTCGGAGCATTGAAGCAGCATGTTCCACGGGGTGACGCACCGGCACAAGGATCCTGGCGCCGGAAAACATGCGGCAAAGGAGATCCAGTCTGGCAATATTCCCGTTGTTTTTCGATAGGTAGCGACCGTCCTGTTCGCGCCCCGGCCGACGCAGCGAGATGATTTTTTTCATATGCTCCGTTAAAAACGATCGAGCCTGATCCTTGTGGTCATCCCCATCCCACAGCGTGATGTGTGTCTTGGTGTACTTTTTCAGGCCAAAAGGTCCGCCAAAGTACCTCCTCGAAGGCCTCCGGGCTGTCATAGCCGATATTCATGCCGTCGCCATGGGCGCGCTCTCGTAGTTCGGCATTCTTTTTAAAGGATCCACTCAAGCGCGACCACAGAATCGGTGCCATAACAAAAGGCATGTCCCGATAGGTGTGTGTCGCCAAATTGGGAAAACGATGAAGCACCTCGAGCATCAGCGTCGTGCCGGCCCGCGGGAGCGACGTAATAAAAATGGGTCCCGGGTTGGTCACCCCCTCGTACATTCCGTTGAACCGGCTTTTTTCAATATCCGCGGCGACAAACTGCATGGAAGGGGCGCCGAATGCAATGCGATGCAATAGTCGGTCGCCGAAAGTGTAATTTTCCACCATCGGCTGTGAAGAGGGGGCAGGTCGACGTCGCACGCATATCACATACCCGGCGCCGATGATAATCGTTGCGATGATAATCACATCCCAACGGGACAGAAATCCAATCACATCGCCCATCTTTGCCAGACCCGTCAGGCTTGCAAGCCAAATCGGAACAAAAGACAGAACCAGGCAGAGCACACCCCGAAACAGAATTGAGAAAAAGGATTTGAACAGATCAATGGAAGAACGTTGAAGTTCCTTTTCTCGCGTTTCGTCGGAAAGGTTGGGGTCCCTAACTACTCCAGCGGCGCTTCTTGCGGAAGCCAGTATTTCTGTCCCTAGCCGCTCCAGGCCAAGAAATTTGAAGGCGCAGAGAAACACGATGATTGAAAGAATGGCCGTAGTCGTAATCATCAGGTGGGATCGTCCAACTTCGCTTCATCTTTTTTCCGGATTTTCGCCAGGAGCCGTTTAATCGGATACCAAACAAATGCAATGATGCCGAGACAAATGGCACCGATGAACGCGATCACGGTACCGATGGCTGTAATCCCTGCGCCGGGCCCGATATAGGCTTCACAAATTTGAGCAACGATCAGGGACAATCCTTGGATCAGCAGGAAAGCAGGTATTATTGGATGCATATTTTGTATCCTTTCAGTTACAAGACCAGTCCGACACTTCAAAGTAAGTCGCGGGATACATGCGTGCCTGGGTCAATTCTGCAACTTCATCAGAATCATAGCGATTGATGTACTCCCAGATCACGCGACCCCGGGAATCTGTTTCGAATACCCGTCCAGCCTCGAATTCGGTGATGAGCAAACCGCCGTTCGGCGTCGACTCGTGCTTTCCCCTGATGATGGTCAACATCTCCTGTCCATCCTGATCTCCGTAAAGGATCCGGTGATCGCCCGTGACCGGATCGATTTCGATGATGTTGGAAATGCGGGGAACCGACAGACAGCTGACGCAGGAATCGTCCGAACTGGTACCGAACGCTGTTCGATAAGCATTATTGTTAAAGACGGTTATGGTGCCGCCCGGTTTGAATAATGAACTGTGCTGGCGCCGCCACGGGCCGATACGCCACCATTTGATATCGCGTGTATCCGGATCGATGACCAGCACCATGTTCAGTTCGCGGATGGACAGGGCGAGATCTCCCTCCTCGAAGAGGGGAAAATCTTCGGCGATGTCACTGGATAATTCATGAACTTTGTTCAAATGAAGGATTTCTCTATCCCATTTCATGCCGACTTCAAAGTGATGCCCCGTTGCGGTCAGAAGTGTCTCCAAACCATTTTCGTAGAAGAGTCCCGGAACGGAGATTTCGGAAGTTACACGGCCATCATAGGATACCTTCATAATCGTATCTTCATAAAAAGGAGGCTGGAACGGCGGAAAAGGTGAGTCGCTTTTTTTAGGAACCCATCGCCGCCCGGGGACCCAGAAACCCCCTTTCTCGGAGGGCTCAACGGAATGATGAGATTCCCGCCCCAGAGACCAGACGACGTTGCCGCATCGATCCAGTTTTACCAAGCCGCACAATTCGAAACTGAATACGACGGATCCGTCGGGCAGCATCAGCGCGCCGTCCATGTCAACGTTCCAGTCCGTCTTAGGAGGTTTTCTGAGATGGCTCGGATCTGGAAAGATCTCAGAATAATTCACCGGCCATCGAGCCAGGATCGACCCGTCCCGGCGTATCAACCGATGTTCGTTGGTATCCTCAAAAAAACCCGACAGGAATACCAAATCCTGTTCGCCGCCAGGCACATTGTTAACGGTTACACCCTGACCTTCGAATCGAGCGGGCTGGACCATATGTTTCGGATGCAATTTCGTCAAGGTTGAGGCCTCTTCGGAAACCAATTCGATCTTTTTCTTGACGTCCAGCAATGCGCGATAAACAACTGTCTTTTTATGAGCTGAGTAGAGACCAACAGCAAAGCTCAAGCTGAGAATCAGACCGACCGCGGCTGCATAGAAAACAATTTTTGAGACATCGGGCTTCATTCTTCCGCCTCTTTCGCCAATGACACCAATCTTGGCGTAAAACCCTTGTAATCTGGGACTACGTCCACCGGCACCGGATCGACGATATCGCAGCCCGTTACACAGGTTCCGGCAATACGCTGAACCTCCTTGAAATCAACCGTGTTGAATGCATCCGGTGCGAAACGACTGTTGGCGAATTGGACGAATGCGTTTACCTCATTCGCAACACCCAGTTCCATAATTCTGAACCCGGCGTAAGTGAAGTCGATGAACTCTTCTTCAGGTGGTTTTGTTCCCCGGCCGATCCCGGCATATTGGATCCGGCCGTCGAAAGCAGATGCCGGGAAAAGATTACAGCCATCGAACACACCATGCAGATGTTTGGCGATGGGAATTGCGGCACGAAACTCCGTATCGTAAACTTGGTGAGCCGTGCAAAAAATGGCATATTCGGACGTTTCCAGTGCCTGTTCCAGATTTTGAGTAAAATAGTCGGATAGGTTGAACTGCACCAGTTTTTGATCGTTCGGTTTCACATACGGATCGTGAATGACGACTTCGCAGCCGTGATCGAGCAGCAGGTTTGCCAGCGGCAGGGTGGGGGAGTTTCGGGTATCCTCGGAATTGAAGCGGTAAGCAGCCCCCATAAGCGCTATACGTTTACCCGAGATACTTCCAAAGCTTCGCTCAGCAAGAAGAAGGGTCTCCTGTGGGGATTCATCATTGATTTTCCGTGATTCCAGGATCAAACTCGGATATTCATCGGCGCTATGTTGAATTTGACGCCAAAGCAGGAGGATTCCGTCTTTGGGAAGACAGTGGCCACCGACACCGATGGTGGGAATCAGCAGTCCCCCAGTAGGAACGGCATTCGGATCGCTTGTTGCAGAATCTTCCTGGGCGAGTCGGGCGTTAACAGCATCTCTGACCTTGTAGAAATCCATGTTGTTTGTGTCACAGTATCGTACAATCTCGGTTGAAAAAGCGATCCGGACATCCCGATACGCGTTTTCGAGTGTTTTAACGATTTCGGCCGTCAGGCTGTTGGTCAGGTGTAGTTCTCCTTTGGTGACCACGTGAGAATAGATAATTTTGATCAGTTGCGGTGTAACCGGATGCAATCCGCCGATAAGCTTGTCCGAGTCGTCAACACGTTCAACGAGCCGTCCCGGCATGACCCTATTGGGACTGTTGCCTAAAAGAATGTCCTGTCCTTCAACAAGATTTCGTTCGGTGAAATACTCCCGAATCAAGGTGCTCATGCTGGAAGGGGCGAGGGTGGATTCGAAAATGATCAGAGGTGTTTTTCCTTCCGGTTTGGTCTGCAATGCTTGAGCGATTCCGCTCAACCCTTCGAACATGGGGCCGTAATCAGGGCCAAAACCGTCCTTGTCTGTTTGAATGCACACCAGAATAACGTCTGCGTCACCAAGGTCGGCGTAGTCATGACTGGCAGACAATAAACCTTCGGCCACCGTCTCGGCAACGATACGATCCAGATCCGGCTCGATGCCCCCGATGACGGATCTACCCGAGTTGATGGCATCCACCTTCCAGCCTGAGGTGGGGGAGTTTCGCTGCACAACAACCACCTTCGCCGGTGCATCGCTTCCGATACAAATTTTTGCATGTGCCAGCATAGCCGCCATAGGCATCCCCACAATACCAGGTCCTACAACGGCTATTTTTTCAATTTTCCAATTTTCAGGGTTGATGGGCATTCACTTAATCCTTTCTGTTTATCGAGAGGCTGTGCTCAGGCACTAGGTGCAAGGCCAGGGCTTAAGGCAAAAGGAGAGGCGCTTCGCGCCGCAGGCGGTTAGAGGATCGCTTCGCTTGAGGTTTGAGGCAAGAAAGGCGCATGGCGAAAGAATAATGGCGCAAGGCGTATGGCAAATGGCGTAAGGTGAGGCGCTTTGCGCCGAGTGAGGTCTGAGGTTTGAGGCAAGAGGCTCAGCCTCGTTTATGGTTTGAGGATTGATGTTGGAGGCAAGGCGCTTCGCGCCGATCAAGGTCCGAGGTTTGAGGTTTGAGGCTATTAGGCTGTTTTTCAATGATGACCATCGGATACTATTCTTTCGATTTATTAACTACGCGACCGCGGGTGCCTCGCAGGGAGTTAACGAGACCATTGATTTTTCGGTCAATTTGTTGACAACGGTTTCGGATTTCTTGAGAATCGACCTCCTTGAAAAGAGTGCGTCGTCGAAAGACCTCGTTTAGAGTTACCACTTCGTACAATGAACCTTGAGCAATATGTAGAAATTGAATAAACTCTTTTTTATATTGTCGGCCTTTCCCTTCAGCTATATTCTGCGCCGTTGAAGTGGCAGCAGCCTCCATCTGGCTGACAAGTCGTATGTGTCTGTTCTGTGGAAGTTCTTCCAACTGGCTCAACACAAAATCCGCCATTTCCACCGAAAGCTGCCAAACATCAAGTTTTTCAAACGGAAAAATATACTCTTTCAAAACAGTCTTTTCCCCATTTTTTCCATATCTTGCCTGCAACCTCTAACCTCCAACGGTGCGCGGCACCCTGCCTCTAACCTCTAACCTCCAACCTCATTCAGTGCGCGAGCACCCTGCCTCCAACCTCCAACGGTGCGCAGCACCCTGCCTCTATCCTTTGTCAATGAAGGTTTGAAACCACAATTCCAGGCAGATTATTCCCCATAGCCGTCGACCGAATGCGGCCTCGTTGTCGATGAGAGTGCGAATTTCATCGTGATTGAATATCCCTCGCTCGAGGCACGCTTTTGAGAAAAGAATGTCTTTGAAAAAATCACCTGTGCGATTTTTTGCCCAGATGTGTAACGGTACGGGGAAGCCCATTTTTTCTTTTCGATTCAAGATCAGCGAAGGCAGCAAATCCCTGACAGAGCGCTTTAAGATGTATTTCATTTCCGCCCCTTTGAATTTCATTGAAGGCGGCATGCTGGTGACTAGTTCCACAATACGTCTGTCCAGCAATGGGACCCGGGATTCAAGAGAATGCGCCATGCTGACGCGATCTTCGACATGCAGAAGGGCGGGCAAGCTTGCGACCATATCAAAGTGAACCATTTTATTGTAATAGGAGATGGTTTCCGGATGATTAAACAGTTTCTGAAACCTCTGAAAGATTTCCTCACGCCGATAACCGTTGCAAAAATCATCGTTGTACAGGCCCAAGGAGCCTTCACTCCGATCGATCAGGCAGAAATATCGCCAATCCATCCTTTCAAAAAGATCTCTCCCCCAAAATCTGCGAAGCATCGGAACATATTGTTTCAGGTAGGGCAAGTTGGGCAGGATCGATTTTAGTGAAACGATATGTTCGCCTTCTTCAGCGGTTTCAAAAATAGCTCCTTTTATGGCCTGCTCAAAATAAGCGACCACAAAACGTGTATATCCACCGAAGATTTCATCTCCTCCCTGACCCCCTAACACCGCTTTTACTTTTTCAGAAGCCAGCTTGGAAACCATGTATTGAGGGAACAAACCGGGCCCGGCAGCGGGTTCATCCATGTGATAAATAAGGGTCGGCAAGGTATCGATAAAATCATTCTCGGTTGGGTATATTTGGTGAAAATCGGATTCGGAATTTTTGGAGACTTCCAGCGCGTATCTGCTTTCATCGAATTCAGGCCCTTCTCTGAACGCACCATGAAAACATTGGATTTTCCCGTTATATTTCGAAGCGGCTAGCAGCGTGACGATACTCGAATCCATGCCGCCGCTAAGGTAGGCACCTACGGGGACATCGCTTCGGAGCTGAATATTGATGGTATCTTCCAGTAGTTGGCGTAATGTGTGGGTGAAGTATTCCTCGGTGTGAAAGGTGTCTATTCTGAAGCTTGGATCCCAATATTGGACGACGTTGGTTGAGAAAGTCTTCAGGTCTATGGTCATGTAATGGCCCGGGAGCAATTTGTTTACATTATGGAACATGGTAGCCTGGCCCAGTACGAATTGGAAGGTGATATAGTCACAAATCGCTTTAAAATTCGGCTCCGGGGTCACATCCGGGTGTGCAAGTATGGCTTTAATTTCCGATGCAATAACAAGCTGACGATCCGTCCAACAGTAATAGAGCGGTTTGATGCCAAAATGATCACGAGCCAAAAGTACCCGCTGCTTGTTTCGATCGTAAATGATGAACGCAAACATGCCGTTCAGTTTATTGATGCAATCGTACCCATTTTCCAGGTATAGACGCAGGATGACTTCGGTATCCGAATTGGTATCAAATCGGTGCCCTAGACCGATCAATTCCTGCCGGAGCTCGATGTAATTATAGATTTCGCCATTGAAAACGATCGTTACACCGTCTTGCGACATGGGCTGACGACCCATTTCCAGATCGATGATACTCAGTCTTTTGTGGTAGAGAGCCACACGATCGTCAACGATTTGACCTTCGTTATCAGGTCCCCGGTGACTTATTGTATCCGCCATTGGCTTGATGGGACAACCTGCGTCGTCCCATCTGTCTCGAGCTAAGATGCCGACAATTCCGCACATAAAAATTCCCTTTTTATATCATTTGATTAAACTTGAAACAGGAGACACGGCAATGTGTAATTGCGAAAAGTCTTTCGTTGTACCTGCAGTAAGGAAAGAAAAATGAGAATGGTATTTTAAAGAGATTCTACTGTATTGGATTTGATGAATTCAACCAAATTTGGATAAAATGCACGAATGAAATCGACCCCTGATTTTTTGGCATTCTCATAGGAGCCGTTGCCGATGGGTACGGCGACTCGAACAAAGGCATGCTGCGCGGTATCTTTAGTGACCTTGTTGTATCCCATTTTAAGTTTGTTCATATAGGCATTTGTCTCCGTAAGCTGGTCTGCTTGATACCAGTACAAGACCAGTTCTGCCTGATTTCCGTAGGATGTGATGATCTCCTCGTATTGAATCTCATACGACCCGACATTCAAATGGTGTTTTTTGGCCTTTTCGGCGATCTTCCAACCCTGGGCGGCATAGCACACCATAGGAGAGTGCGCTGCGTATGCTTTATCGGCTGTGTAGTAGTAACCTATGTACAGGTTGACCCTTCCTTCGGGCCCATCATAGTTCATGAAAATGAAGTCATCCAATTCAAGCATCTCTACCGCATTTTCGGGCAGGTTGGCCTGATTTACTACTCTGTACCCGTCAACCTGCATAAAATAGGGTGTCATTGACGGTTTCTTTATGGCTACTGACGGCTCCGTAGTCCAGTAAACAAGCACACAGGTTGCCAAAAACACCCCGATAAGCACCCTTAATTTGAATTCGATTTTATTTCCCATTTTTCCAATATTCTTTCGACCAGAAAGAGGGTTAACAGCGCGATGGCGAAAATCGATATCCCGGTTAACGTGTGCAATGTACCTTCGGACAAGTCCAGCTTGAAGAAGTGAAAGAGCAGGATCATGGTGACGACCCGAATGATGTTGACAAATATCGCTGTGGGTGCACTGGCAACTACCAACACCAGCTTCGAGGATACCTTCCGGAGTCTGAAATAACCAAAAATCACGCTCAACGTCAGCAGTGAGATCATGGACCTCAGTCCACTGCAGGCTTCAACGACTTCGAACGTTTTTCCGGGTATGAACATAATGTTGCCTTCACGGAGAATGGGTACCGCAAAAAACCGGATCACGACTTCGCTGATTTGAGAGACAATTAATTGAAGCGGAAAGGTAAGCTGGATAAAGAGCTTCTCCGGCACCGGGATCAACATCGCCAGCAGCAGAAGCGGGGTAAACAGGGCTTTCAGCGTATCGGTGCCAAATAGGTAAATAATTGTACCGACTACTGTAAGGAACATGAATAGCGCGATAATGGTGCGCATCTGTATCAGAAGAGAAACAGGGTAAAACAGAGCCGATATGATCAGGAGTACCAGGCCCACCGACGAATACCGGACCTGACTTTCCTGGAAAATGGCCCGCTTTTGCCACACCAGGTAAAGAATGATCGGCAGAATCACAAACGCATGAGAATACTCTTCAGACGACGCCCATTTCTTCACCAGAATTTGAAAAATTGGGTAATAGGCAACAATAAAGAGTGTCAAAGCAACGATACCCAATACAGATCTTTTATTTTGCTGCAACGAAACTGGGAAATTCATGGTAAATACCTTAACAGATTGATGAGTGGGTTCCGAGCTCTCTTGAAATGGCCTGCATGGAAATGTGAACGATGATCATGTGGACATCCTCGACTTTCTGCATGTCATTGACCCTGGCAAGTAAGGGGATGTCTACCATGTCATGCAGTTTGCCGCCCTCGTATCCGCAAAGACCTATGGTTCGGCCGTTATTGTTATTGGCGTAGTCAATGGCCTTCAGGACATTCATTGAATTGCCGCTGCCGGAGATCCCGATGACCAGGTCATCCGGTTGAAAGAAATTTTTCATGGGCTCAACAAAAATGTCATCATAAGTAACATCGTTTGCATACGCCATCATCGTCGGGATGTTGTCATTTAAACAGATCATCTTGAATTTCTTTTCAAGGTGGAGACAGCACCCCTTATTGATATCACAGGTCCAGTGTGATGCCGTAGATCCTGAGCCGCCGTTTCCCATTACAAATATGTTTTTCTCCTCCTTATAGGACGTCATAATCTCCTGTATCATTTTGTCGAAATTTTCATGGGGAAATTCGTTCAGTACACTGTAGAGTCCGTTCAGGTATTTCTCAGAGAATGAGTTCATATGTCACCTCGCTGTCAGCTACAGATAAGGCCTAGGGTTTAGGGGTTATGGGTTAAGGCATAGGGCTCAAGGCTCAAGGCTCAGGGCTTAAGGCATAGGGCTTGGGGTTTAGGGGTTATGGCTTAGGGTATAGGGCTCAAGGCTTCGGGCTCCGCTCTTCGAGCTTCCGACTTCGCTTTTCAAGCTTCGACGGGACAAGACGACCCGATAAAACGCCGGACAACCTGCTTCTTGAGATAGTTTCTAATAGCCGTCTGGATGATTCTTGTGCCACCTCCACGCGCTGGCAATGGTTTCTTTTATGTCCGTGTATATAGGGTTCCAGCCGAGTTCTTTTCGCAGTTTTGTCGGTTCGGCCACCAATGCGGGTGCATCGCCTGGCCTTCTTGCCACCACTTCATAAGGGATGGTTTGATCCGTCACCGCTTCGCAAACCTTGATAATCTCCATGACAGAATTTCCCGTGCCTGTTCCCACATTGAAAATGTTTTGCGATCCGGGTTCCGTCGCTTGAATGGCCAGCAGATGGGCGGAGGCAAGATCATCAACATGAATATAATCCCGGATGCAGGTGCCGTCAGGTGTTGAATAGTCGTTTCCATAAACCTCCAGTTTTTCTCTCTGGCCCAAAGGGATTTGCAGCACAAGGGGTATCAGGTGGTTTTCCGGGTGATGGGCCTCTCCGAAATTGCCGTTTCGTGAAGCCCCGGCAGCATTGAAGTATCGAAGAAGGGCGTATCCGAGACCATAGGCATGGGAAAAATCCTGGATCATCCACTCAACACTAAGCTTTGTTCGGGCATACGGGCTACAGGGGTTTTGAAGGATTTCTTCGGTCATTGGGCATTCTGGATTATCCCCGTAGGTCGCGCAGGTGCTGGAGAAAAGAATACGCTTTACTCCTGCTTCACGCATGGCATTCAATAGGGACATGGTGCCATAAATATTGTTTCGGTAATGATATTCCGGGTCTTCGACGGATTCCCTAACATACGTGGCGGCCGCAAAATGCATTACGGCGTCGGCATGCATGTCTCGTAGTGTTTGAACAACTTTTTGTGTGTCTGCAATATCGCCTTCTATCAGGGTGGAATCTCCAACTGCGGACCGGTGCCCCTGAATAAGATTGTCGAAGGCCACAACGTGATGTCCTCTTTCATGCAAGTACCGCAAGCAGGCACTTCCAACATAACCGGCACCGCCTGTAATCAGAATATTCATAGGGTCGATTTCTCGAAAGGGTTAAAAAGAGTATCTGTCGCTGATAAAAATAACCCGGCTTCCGCGCCGGTCGATTTTGAAAGCGATTTCCTGGGGATGTCCGAGGGCCTCCCTGATGGCGTCATGCCTTTCGGGCGGGGCAACCAACAGCAGAAAGCCGCCGCCTCCGGCCCCGAGAAGCTTACCGCCCTGGGCCCCGGCTTTTCGGGCTGCTTCATACCAGCTGTCGATGGCGGAATTGCTGATGCCGCAACCGATGGACCGTTTTAAACGCCAGCCTTCATGCAACAGTCCGGCAAACGCATCCAGATCACCTTCACCGGAGATGGCGGTTCGCATCTCGCCTGCCAGATCTCGCATGGCCTTAAGTACCGTGAACTTATCCTTTTTTTGGGTTTCAGCGCTCTGCTGAACCAGGATCTTATCCGCGTCTCGCTGCTGTTGGGTATAAAGCAGCAGCGTCCGCTTTTCGAGTTCAGCCAGGGTCTCCGGCCGGTAGGGAACTGGTTCGACATCCACGGTGTGGTCCGGGTTGAACCGGATGTAGTTCAGGGATCCGAAAGCAGCGGCATATTGATCTTGTCTGCCAATCGGCTTTTTGAGGATATCGATCTCGATATTGCAGGCCTCCTCTGCGAGTTTGGACGGGCTGGTAACATTGCCTTTGTAGGCATATAGGGCACTCAACAATCCCACCGCCAGGCTGCTGGATGAGCCTAGCCCTGTTCCGGCCGGGACATCACCGATCGTAGTAATTTCGAGATGTTTACCCAGACCGGTCATGCGGAGCGCTTCTCTCACAATGGTATGCTGGATATCATCGACGGCGTCGCAGATTTCTGTTTTCGTGTAGGCAACGCGTGTGCTTTCCTTGAAACGGGGACTGACCGTAACATACATGTGATGTTTCAAGCCCACAGACAAAACCGCACCCGGCTCCTGCATGTAAAATACCGGCAGGTCTGTGCCCCCGCCTGCAAAACTGACCCTATAGGGTGTTTGGGAAATAATCATTCATTTATCCTTAAGTTGGATTTACACCGAATCAACGAAATTGACCAAGCGTTTCAGAAGTTCAGGTGATGCCTGACGGCCAATTCGTTTGCTGGGCTTTAAAAGCATCAGCTCATCCAGTTTCGTGGAGAGACTCTTCTCATCGTAGGCAACATTTAGGCAGTATCGTTCCTCAAATCGCTTGGCTGTGGCGATCTGGTGGTTGTTTCGGGTTTCTCTCAAATCACCACGGCGCGGCATCACCAAAATCGGTTTGCCCATTTCCATCGCATTCAGGATGGTCCCCATTCCCGCGTGAGCGACGATCACATCTGCTTTCGACATGTACTCACGAAATTCGACGGCTGTCAGTTCTTGAGTCCACTCAAAGTGACGGGGTTGAAAATCGGAAGGGCCGATCTGCGCGAATATTCCCGTTCGGTCGGTTTCTCCAGCCCACTGATCAACGGCATCGATCAATCGATCGAATGCCATCTGGGAGCCGACGGTTACGAAGATCACAGCACTTGTCCCGCATATTCGGGGCCATTCTCTTTGGCCAGATGGGGCCACTGGGTGAGCCACAGGTCGGCATATGCACCGATACGCTGGCCGGACATCGAGAGCTCCTCAACGTTTGCGATGCTGTCCACCCAGATTGTCCGTTTTCCCAACGCGCTGGCGAGCCGAATCCCCAGATACCCCGGCAGGGCGCCCGTTGAGACCACAATATCCGGACGCTCTTTCGGAAGATCCACAACAGCTGAGCGACCGCGACAATCCATTTTGCTTTGTTCCACCGGGTGACGTCGACCACCTCATAGAAAACAGCACCCGGCACCTCGGACCGGTAGTGAGAATTCACCGTGGCGTACGCGATATAATGGCCTTCAAACGCGGGCATAATCCTTCTGAGTTGAACCCAATGTCCGCCGCCCGATGAAAGGGCGAGAATTTTCTTACGGCCTTTCAACGGCTGTTGTCCTTCGAGCATATGTGGGTTCGTTATTCGGGGTGCTACGCCTCCACGCAAGAATCTCCCGATTGAATGTCTCGACCGCGTGGCGTTTGCCATACAAGAGGGCTTTTCGCTCGAATCTGTTCAGCGTCCTAAGATAGGCGTCATCCCCAAATCGCTCGTGTCGGGTGAACCATGCATGCAAATACCCCCAGAACGTACACAACGATCCGAAAATCCGCGGCTTCTCATTAAGCCGGGCCACTGAACGCGCTACGACATAGATCAGCGAATTTCCAATATACCACAGGCCGAGCCCACCCCTTACGCGGCCTATGTAGATGCCATGGTCGCTGGAGCCCATCTGTCTCCGATGGATGATTTTCAATTCATCGCACATGATCGATCGTGCCAGCCAGCCGCGAGCCCTGCACTGGTGTCCATCCACACCATCCCAACCCACGTGCCGCTCGAAGCCTCCGATATCCCGAAACGCCTGTACGCGATAAAATTTGCACGGACCAACAGAGTTTTCATCACCCCGGATCTCATGGAATTCCTGGCCGTTACCATCCCGGATGAAAACTTTGCCCGACACCGTTCCCAACCATGGCTCTGATTCCATCTCCTCCATCAGGCGTTCGAAATAGCGCTCCGGTAACTCAAGATCCGCATCCAGCTTGCATACATAGTCGAATTCATCCAGGTTAACTGTCTTCAGGCCGGCATAAAAAGCCTCAATCACCCCAGGACCGACGCTCCGTTTACCGCGATCCTCCCTTCGCACTACCTCGATGAACGGGTAATTCTGCACAGCTTTTTCGAGAAGTTTAGGGGTCGCATCTGAGGATCCGTCATCCACGACTACCCAGGTTGTCGGTACGATGGTCTGATTCACTATTGTGCTCACAGTCTGTAGGAGGTGGTCTTCCTCGTTGCGACATGGAGTGATCACGCAATAGCGTCGAGATAGGTTTGCTGAAAGGTCACTATTCATAATTAGTGAAGATGAGGAAGCGGTTTTTTTCCCCAATGTCTGTGTTACGCTTAATAATTTATCCAAAGGATTAAATTATATGACCGTGATACAATTTGTCCAAGGCCTTGATGTCGAAAAAAAGTTCTCGTTCGCAAATATCATTCCCAAATTGTCGTGATGCTGTTGAGAGGTTTGAAACGCCGTTTCGCCTAAGAACAACTCTTTAAGCTGAAATTTACAGAGCTGCTTGAGCCAAGAAACCAGGACCGATCATGCCCTTCTCGCGATGAACAGCAAGCCGGGGGTGAAGTACTTAACCAGGGAGCTCGGTATTCAACGCATTACTGCCCGTGTGCTCCGAGACGCTCCCTGGACAAGGTTGGGTTCTCGCCGCGCTTCACGAATTGAGTATGCATCGGTTGGAATGTATTGCATTGGATACCGCATCTCTGGCGCAGCCCAGAAGGAGCTTAGATCGGCGAAGCCAACTTGGCGAAGCATCTGACCCAGATGAGAATAGGAGTGGATTCTTCCGGTCGTGTGTTCATGTCCCTTAATACGAAGAACGGTCCTCATCAGCCAACCGGGGAGTGCATGGCCAAACCTCATGGCGAACGCATGCTCGTCCCTCTTGCCTAGCAGCAGGCGCAGTGCGAAGCGATTCTTCGTAGCGAGAAATAGCGTTCCGCCAGGCTTTAATACGCGAAACACTTCCTTCAACAGGATCCTTTGACCAATCTCCCCAGGTTCCTCCAAGTTGCGAGACGAGCACCACTCGAACACCAGATTGAGGATTACGACGTCGATTGCTCGTTCGTGATATGGGAGTCGGCAATCGTCTCCACCGCACGCGAAAGTAACATTCGTCAGTCCCTCCTCGGTGCAGCGTCGTCGTGCGAACAGAGCCTGTTGATGGCGCACTTCTAAAGCATGCACCCGCTGGGCTCGTTGCGCGAGCGCCACGGTGATCTGCCCAAATCCAATACCGAGCTCCAGCACAGTCGACGACGCACCCAGTGAGAGCAGATCGAGAAAATTTGCACGCGTACTCGTGCAAACATAGCGACTCATGGGACTACCGCGGCCGTAGATTTGATCTACTGATTCGCGCCAGCCTCGCTTCGCGGCAACTCTGTTGAGCTCGATAAGTTCATCTTCGCCATTTGCCTCAACGCATGATTTATAGCGTAGGAAGCAGGGAATACCATCATGAATAGGGAACGTTTCTACACCATCGGCGGATACCAGGTGGCTGCCATTCACATGCAGGCTTATCTTTGACCGCGGACTACAAAATACGTTGAAGGCAGAGGTTTGTATGACTTGAGACTTCATTTGATAGTGTCCTCAAGGTAGTTAGTGCAGGTCAACGACATTCTCACGAAACGTTCCAAGGGGAAGTACTCAAGATGGCTGCCAATATGACCGAGCGCGGCGAGGAGGTATGACGTCGCGTCTTGCATATCGCAACCGAGTATCTCGACTTGACGCGAGAGCTCAGAGAGGAATCTGCTTTGTGGAAGGCGGAGAGAGAGCGCGACGCGAATCAGGTCATAAATAGCGTAACCCTGGACGGCTGCTCCAGCCCAGTCAATCACGACGAAGCGCTCATGCCACGGTCGGTCTTTGCGACGCGGATCAATGAGGATGTTACCAATCCACAAATCTCCATGCATTAGCACAGTGCTTGGGGACCATTCGCCGTCTGACAGACGCCGGAGCGCAATTTCAGTGCGATAACGTAACCCCGCGGGCATTGCCTCCATGGAGTTCAGATACTCCAGGGGGTGCCCGAAACCTGTCGTTTTCTCTTCAGTAGAGAGTTCTTTACGCGTCCTAACCGTGGCTCCCTGCAGCCAACGTAAGATGCTTGGTGCGATGCGCCAGCGCTGGACGCGGCCGATGAGCCTCTTGGTGCTCAGGGGGATCATGAGCGGCATCACAGCGAAAGTTCTATCTTCCAAGGTGCCTTCAAGCAACGGCATCAGAGGTACACTATCAAGGTTTGCCCCGAGAGCTTCTCGGGCAGCACGGGCTCGCGCAGCACCCCTCGACACCATATCGGGAGCCACTGCAGATGACCACATGATGACCGCAATCGAGCGCCCACGGCTATCAGTGACCAGAAGCTTTAGGGTCTCGTCGGCTACCCCTTTCAAGGTTACAAACGGCGCTAAGTGGATTTCACCGGCCCGCGCAGTCAAAGCGCAAGCTGAGGCCTGCTTAAGCTTGCGACTGATTTTTTCGGTAATTTGAGGTTTGACCATACCAATTTTAAGTTTATCGTTATTAAAGGAAATACTCTACTTTTGACCTTATCGTCACAAATTGCGCCGATTTTAAGGAATCTAAGAATCCAAAGTTTTCTGTTGCCATAGACTGGACACGACTAATGATACGTCACTCACTTTTTTATGAAGTTTTCTTTTATATTGAGTAGCTCGGACATCGCGTCGCGTATTTAAATAATGGGCTGATATCCCGCTACATCGAGCTTCCGGTGGTATAGGTCAAGCAATGGTTGTAGTGCGCTTTCCAATTCAAAGTGTTGCATGATATGTCTGCGCCCGGCATCGGCCAATCGTTTGGCAAGTTTCCTTTCGGATGCGATTCGCTCGATGGCATCCGCGATCTGCGCCGGGTTGTTGGGATCGACGAGCAGGCCTGTTTTACCATCGATGATCAGATCGGGAATACCGACGAGGCGAGTGGAAATGGCGGGTAGACCGCTTGCCATGGTCTCCATCAGCATTTGGGGCAGACCGTCGGCGTCATTGTCCGACGCCCAGACACAAGGCAGGCAGTATACAGTGCCGCTGTGCGCAAAGGCAGCGATATTTTCTTGTTTAAGCGCTTTACCGGTGACGGTCACATAGTCTTCCAGGCCGAGTTCTCTGACGGCATCGCGCAGTTTCTGTTCGAGCGGACCGCTACCGGCGATCGTGCATTCGAATTCAACGTTGCGATCAGCCAGAATCCGGCATGCCTCGATAAGATAGATGAACCCCTTTTTTTCAACAAGACGGCCGGAGGAACGTATATGGATGATGCCATCATCCGGTCGGTAGTGTTCGGATGGCGGCGAGAAACGTTGCACATCGATGCCGCAGTAGACCAGGTGCAGTTGTTCAGGGTGCGCCCCATGTTTGAGATAGAGCTCGCGATGGAAGTTCGAAATGCAGGCAATGAAATCGGCTCTTCGAATTTTGTCCTCAAGGGCTACACGATCACGCCATAAGTCTGTGCCATGTCCTGTGAAACTGAACGGTTTGTCAAGCAGCCATGCGGCGTACATCGCAATGGTGCAGCAGGAGTGTGCCCACTGGGAATGTATATGGGTGATCGGGGCCCGACGGTACTCCCGCGCCCAGTGACAGGCGACGAAAAAATGTGCCAGACACGCCAAACGGGCCCGGAAGTTTTCCCGTTTTCCGAAGAGCCCATTGATGAGACACGCCATGAACCGTCGCCCGAAAAGAAATGGTGAGACCACAATCGAGAAGCACGTACTGAGCGGAGGCATGGGGTATATCACGCGCGTTTCTTCATCCAACCGTTCCGCCCATTCAGCACGGTGATAGATCGCTTCCGGTTTGCGCATTCCGTGCAGCATGAACGGTATGCCCGACTCACTCACGATACTCAATTCATTGGCTACCCAAGCGTTGCCGATTCCGTTGGTCGTTATGTAATGGATCATCGATTCCCGTTATGTTTAAGAAATTACCTGGTGCGTTTACAACGATGGGGGTATCGGTCGAGCTAATGGTCGGAACGGGCTAGTTCCCCGACATCACCGGCCGAAGCCTGTTTGTACTCGATCAATGTGCTTGGCCTGCCACGCAAGCGGTTTAACCAAAATTGGAAAATACCGAGACTCTTGGGGAATTTGGCCAAGACACAGGCGGCAGCGTACAGCCGAGCATCAAATGCAATAAAACCTTTGCGCCGCATGGAGCGTGAGATCTTGGCGGCCAATGCGACATAGCCGAATAGCGTGATTGGAGAACCCATCACGGCCCACGGCCACCATACAGCCGCTATCAGGAATCCAACGGCAACGATCGGCACCGAAACGCCCCAGAACAATGCACTGAGCACGGCACGTACATTGTGCCGTTCGGGTGATCTGCCGTGAATGGCGCACCCTTCCGCGCTTGCGTGTCCGGCGCGTATAGCGCGCCGCCACCACTGACTGAACTTGAGCATGGCAGCGTCGTGTATCGTCATGTCGTGATCGATGCGAACGATTTTCCCGCCGGCCTTTCGTATTCGAACACACAATTCAGGCTCTTCCCCGGCAATCATGGAGGTATTAAACATGCCGGCGGCAATGAACGGTTCGGGCCGAACCATCATGTCTCCTCCGCATGACTGGATTTCACCCAAGTCCTTGCCCCACTCAATCGCGCACAGTCTATTGTAAATGGACGCATCCGGATGGCGTTCTAGCCGGCGTCCTGTCACAATAGTGATATCAGGGTGGTTCATCATTGCGAGGACAGCCGATTCGAGATATCCGTCAACCAGTTCGCAGTCTCCGTCGATAAACTGCACAAATTCGGTATCCGGTTTCATATCGAGCAACCGCCTAAATCCGGAGTTACGCCCGCGAGCCATAGTAAAGGGAAGCGTCATGTCGAGTTCTACCACATCCACCCTGCGTGACTTCGCGAATGTGATGCTGCCATCAGTCGATCCGGAGTCGACATACACAATTCTCTCGGTTTTGTCTCGCACGGAAAGCAGACACCGCTTGAATCGCTCTCCTTCATTGCGACCGATGATCACGATTCCTATTTTGCGAGTAAAAAGTTGCATCAAAAGGACATACCGATAATGTTGGATGCTATTTGATCATCTAATTTCTTCCTGCCGCAGTTTGTAAATAACGCCTTGATTATTGCTGAAAACCACTTCGAAATTATCCCGATTCACTCTGTTGTTGTACAAATTCGCCATGTAACTTCCATTATCATCCTTATTGACGCCATGATATAAAACTAAAAACTCTGTGCCGACTTCATACATTCTTTGTTGCAAGGTCGTACTTAAATCATCTGGAATACTATTCATATCAGCTGTTCTTGGAATTCTCATGACAGGATTGCCGCACACAAAACTCAATAAAAAATGTTGGTTTGTTGTTATCGGCTGATCCTTTGAGCAATTTTTAATAACCCATTGAGTAATCGAATTATTTCTAAAAGCATCCAAATCCCTGCCCCAGGCTTTATAGTTATTTTGATAAAGATTTAGGTGCACCAAAAATGTTATAGATAACAGAAGTATTACAAAAATCTCGCCTCTACTTGAAAAAATGTGCTTGAAGAAAATTACTGCATTGGCAATTAGTAATATTAAAAGGATCGGAACTAATGGAGTAAAAAAACGACTCAAGCCTGCAGGCTCTACTTTCAGCATGACGTAGACCATAAGAAAGAAATAACTCAACAAATAGACAATCAAAACATCCATTCCCTTGAGAAACAAACCTTTGATGTCCATTCTGTAATTATTATTCCTAAAATATAAATGAAAACATATTCCTACTATAAAACACAGAATAAGAATAAATAATGGCTTCGGTAAATGGTCCAAATACGGTTTATATTTGAAGCCGTAATAAAGCATCTCCAGCGAAATAGAAAAAGCTTCCGATAGTGACCTATCGAAACTTAGTTGTTCGTATCCACGTATTGATCCTGTTACCAGGTAATTTCGCAGAAATAACATTGATAAAGCGAAAATTGTTAAAAACAATGATATAGAATAAGAGATCAGGTTTTTTTTGTTCCTAGTGATGAAAACTATGTGCAATATTTCATAAGAAATCAGAAGAATGAAACAAACTCCGATATATCTTGTCAATATAGCTGAACAAGATAAAATGCCAACTGCAATAGCGTAGTAATGGCCTTTTTCGGAGATTCTTGATTTTAAAATGAAGTAGATCGCCACCATTGAAAAGGTTGTGAATAGAAGTTCACTCCAAATAGTAGCAGTTGCACGTAACATCGGAAGAGAGGAGAATATGGCAATAGTAGAAAAAAAGGCCAAAAATCTATTAGAAAGAAAGTGAACTAAAATAAGATAAGACAATACGACGGAAATATAGAAAGATAAAAAATTAAGAAGTTGAGCGGCAAAATAGTTGTCTACGGAAATGCCGCCAAAAACTGCCAATGCTATTGGAAATAGCGGCGGTTGGACAAGAAAAGGAACGCTGCCATCGCTAAAAGTCAGATTGCTGTGAAAGTATAAAAGTGGTACTTTTAATCCATTACCCTTGAGTATCTCATCTGCAACTAATCCATATCGGAAAGAATCCCACATGAAACATATATGTTTAACCACCAATACAGCAGCAATAACAGACAAAAAACTTAAAAAAATAAAATATATAGTCTTTTTATTCATTTTTGTTCCGAGAATATTTTAAATACCTATGCGATGGAAAGAGAGATAGTTATTTATAATGATCAAAATAAAGACCCCACAGGAGGGCCGATGGTGCCATGAGACCAGCAGCTGGTCGGCATTGGAAAAGTGAAAATATACTGAAGCTTTCTGCAATGCCTAAATTTAAGATTCAAGTGATGAAATTTCCCAATTTGGCATCGTTGCTTTCGCAACCTGCGCGAATGTCCTACAGGAAAGGTCGGCATCGACCCATAGACTGAGCCTGGAAAGGTCTTCGTCGAAGATGTTCTCGAGCTCATTTCGCATTCGCTCCCCCAGTTGAGGCCTCTTCTTCATTTGCCAAAAGCCTTTGACCCAATCGCGTGTCGCCTGCGGGACGAGTCTGCGGCGAAGCCATGTGGAGAATGGGTTCCAAACGATAGCGTCGCGAAAAAGGCTTCGTTGCATTCGCTTCGAAGAGACGTTGGCGGCACTGTCGCGGTGCCATACCGGTCTATCGGAATACCCTATGAACCGGGCGATGCGCTCGAGCTCTTGTTGAGGTTCTAAGAGAAGATGTTCAAAGAACACGAGCAGGACATTATCGTCGCCGTAATTCTCGAGAAACGGGCGGATCTGCATCGCATACTTGCTGTAAGATATCAGTTCAGGACGATTGGCAATGGCCTCATCAATCGGTTCATCGATGATTCTTTCGGACCAATCGTGAATATAATGAGAAATCAACCGGTCGATCGGGTGACGTATGACATAAATGAGTTTTGCTTCAGGCACATGGGTGAGCATTCGCAAGATTGTCTGTGGATAAGTTGGCAGTTTGGTGTAATGTGTGCTCGATTCACCACATATATCGCCCAATGCGGCACTGTCATAGAGACCTGCATACCATTCTTGACCCTTTGCCCACACATCATCATTACTAAAAAAATATGGCTCCTTGGGTTCGGTCATGAAAATGCCCGGCTGTTGCGCCAACTGCTCATGCAGCGTGGTAGTGGCGCATTTCATAGCTCCAATAATGATGAAATCGGGCATTCTTGTCATGGTGAGTTCATTCGGCGTCTCTGGGCATGTCTCTAAACGGAAACTATTCTGTCAGGGTGTCAAGTCGCCGCTCTTATAGGAGTGGTGTGGTTTGGAAGTTTTTATACCGGTTTCTTTGTCATCCCGGTTTGCGGGCGCCTTGCCTTCGCCCCTTACTCCAAGTATAAAATCAAACCATGCTTTTATAAACGCCCGGTGGCACTCGATATTGCCAAACCCATACATTTTTACTTTTCGGAAGAAGGAACGAAGTATAAATAATGAGTTTTTCAAAATTTGAAATGAGTTCCCGTACCGGAAAAGGCAGATAAGCCTGTTTCGAGTCGCAAAGTAAGTAATAAACGGCGAGGTGGAGCCGGTTGTCTGGTGTCGGCGGTGAACGACTTCGGCAGTTCCAACGACCGCGAGTTCCCAGCCGGCATCGGTACAACGTATACACAAATCGTAATCTTCCCAATTTGTAAAAAGACTTTCGTCAAATAATCCAACCTCCGATAGAGTTTTTGTCCTCATAAGGATCGCACACGCCGAGACAAACTCACTGCGGACCGTTCTCCGGTAGGAAGTTTCAAAAGGATCATCATAGCCTGGCCTTGTTATGAATGCTTTATCCCTGTCAATCCATCCGCGGTAAGCCTGGACGGTTTTCGGCGTTTCGGGATTCAGCAATATGGCGCTGGCTAAACCGATGTGGGTATTATTTTCCATGCATTCTATTAAGTTGGGTATGGCCTCTCTACCAACAAGGGTGTCATTATTGAGTAGAAAAACGTACTTGGCGCCCAATTCAATGGCTTTTTCGATGCCCCGGTTGCATCCACCTGTAAATCCCCAATTTTTCGAAAGCTGGACGGGGATAATATCAGGGAAACGATTCTTTAAAATGGGACAGGCTGGTGGATTTGAGCCGTTATCGACAACGACAATTTTTAAATTTTCGTAGCTGCTGTTGAACAGCGTCTCGATACATTTTGTGGTCATAATCGTGTCGTTCCACGTCAGAACGACGGCTACCACCAGAGGGACGTCAACGTTGTGATGTGCCGTTTTATTCATAGCTGAGGTTTTCCGATGTGTTGGATTATCTATTAACCGAAAGGGGGGAGTGTCCGCTTGCAATAGGACAGGCGGCGCGGCCCGATGGCCGACCGGCGTGTTATTTTTCACGCAATGTTTTCAGGTAGCTCTTCAGGCCTTTTTCCCAAGGCGGCATGATGTCAAGTTTGGCTTCCTGCAAGCCTTTATTCTCTAAAACGGAGTAAGTCGGTCGCGGCACCTTGGCCGGGAATTCTCCGGGATCGGCGACGGTAAGTTTTACAGTTGAACCCGTAAGTTCAAAGATTTTTGCAGCAAAATCGTACCAGGAACAACTTCCCTGGGAAGTCCCATGGTACAGGCCGTAATGTGAGGACCCTGCCATGTGGACGATCTGTTTGGCGATATCTCTGGTGTACGTCGGTGAGACAAACTCATCATTCACCACCCGAATCTCATCACGTTCACTGGCCAATTTGAGCATCAGTGTAACAAAATTCAGACCTCCCTTGGCCCGGCAAAGACTCTCTCCATAAATGGCGGAAACACGCAGAATAAAATACTGTTCAGCAATGGTCTCCACAAAAAATTCTCCCGCGATCTTGGTGTTTCCATAGACATTCAAAGGCCTCGGGCAGTCTGACTCCAGATACGGAGACTGCTTCACACCATCAAATACGTAATCCGTGCTGATGTGCATGAGCGTAAAGCCGATTTCCTGAGATGCCAAAGCCAGGTTCCTGGCGCCAATACCGTTGACGGCGAAAGATTTTTCTGGGTCCTTTTCACATTCCTCGACATTGTGCATCGCAGCGGTATTGACAACAAAATCCGGATCAATGTCCCCCAACGTGCTACGCGTATCATTATGATCACTGATTTCTATATGCTCATGATTTAATCCGATGACATCGTCACCATTGTCTCGAAACGCTCTACAAACATCCGTGCCCAGCTGGCCGTTGGCTCCGATTACTGAGATTTTCATGTGTCATGCTCCATAGGGATTATATTTTTGAGAAAATTCAATTGCCGTGTTTTATGTTCTTGAAAGTCTGGATGTTGTAGTACTGGTCGCTTTCGAAATCACGAAAACTATCCAGATTGTCCACCAGACTCTTGATGGTGTCCACTACAGAAAATGTGGGTTTGAAACCTAACACTTCATTCGCCTTTTGAATGCTTACCTTGTAGTTTCGATAGTCCTCGATGTGCTTGATGTTCATTTTCGGATGAATGTCAAGATATTTGATCAGCCCTTCCTGCACGTAATCTCCAACTTCGCCGACCGTATAATTTCCGGAGGCGACATTGAATACACCGGAAATTTGCCCATTGGTTTCGATGGATCGAACATAAGCCTTTGCAGCGTCACGGATATCGAGGATCGGTCGCCAGATGGCTGGATTGTTTACGGTGATGACGCCATCCTCAATCGCGCATTTGAACATCGTGTTCACGATGAGGTCGAGGCGCATTCTAGGGCTGTATCCACACACGGTGCCCTGGCGCAGTGAAATTACCGAGAAGCTGTCATCCTGCTGTTTCATGGCACCGAACTCACCCTGCAGCTTGGATATACCATAGGGATAGTTAGAGATTGTCGGTCGGGTTTCATCGTATAGTTCCTCAACGGTATAGCCATAGACTGAGCAGGAACTGCCGTAGATATACCGCCGGACGCCGGCGCGCTTGGCAATATAGGCCAAATATGACGGCGCAGAGGCATTGTCGATAAAGTTCTGCGAGGGTGAAAATTCCGCCATCGGATCATTGGAGAGGCCGGCCAGGAAAATGATCTGATCATAACCCTTCAGGTCCTTTTCCTCGACACGGAAGATATCTTTCTGTATGATCTTGACTCTGTCCGGCAGATGGTTTCCGAACCAGAGCAGATCGATAACGTCTACGTCGTATCCCCGTTCAAGCAGCTTGGGTATTATTGTCGAGCCGATATAGCCGGCACCGCCTGCGACCAGTATTTTCATGGAACCCTCCTGACTTCATTGAAAACGTTAATATTGAAAGTGCTCCGATTCCTCGGTCTCATGCCACTGTGAAAGGGTTTGGGCAACCTTGTCCTTTTCGGAAAGGACAGGATCCTTCACGGGCCATTCGATGCCAACCGCCTCATCATTCCATAGTATCCCTGATTCACAGTTACTGTTGTAGGTGCCTGTGGTCAGATACTGGATTTCTGCATATTCTGAAACCACGCAAAATCCACGGGCAAAACCGGCAGGCGCCCATACCGACAATCTGTTTTCTTCGCTGGCTTCGATTCCCACCCATTTACCAAGAGTGGGAGATCCTTTGCGGATATCGACGGCAACCAGAAACGCGGTCCCTCTGGTTACACGCATGAATTTCCCCATGGGTGGGTCCCACTGGAAATGCAGTCCCCTGAGCGTGTTTTGGACTGAGCCGGAATGATTGAATTGAACGAATTTTGACGGAAGACCGAGTTCGCTGAATTGATCTTCTCGATACACTTCCATAAAAAATCCTCGATCATCCTGAAAAACTTCCGGAATGACAATCTTGACCGAATCGATCAGAGTGTTTTTCACAGAAAGTTGCATGTTTTCATCTCCTTCTCTGGGGAAAAGTATGGTTTGATTCGCTTGCTCGGAAAAGCTGAAATGAGGCCCGCGGATACCCGAATTACACACCAATGCTATGTTATGACCTCGGCGACATGCAGATAGTGCCCGCCGATGACTAGGGGAACCGATTTTGCCACTGTTGTCCCGGGAATTCATGCATTCAGTCAGTATGAACTCGACCGCGAATGTAGGCTTACGTCTTGAACCGGTTCCAGAGCAGGGCGGTAAGAAATGAGACCCCCGGCGATAACGAAGTAGAGGGGACTCATCATCGCATTCACGAGACAATCGATCGTGAACCCGAGCAGAACCATCGATAGTGCGGCTGCCGGTGCGTTGTCCGGAAGGGACCATTCGGCAGCAGAGAGGCGCTTGGTCAGTACCAGGATCGGCAGCAATAATACAAACCCAACGCTCACGAGTCCGACCAAGCCATTCTTTCCGAATACGATAATCCAGAAGCTATCGGTAATCGATCGCTTTCCCATCGCGCCCTCAGCTAGTGATTCCGCACGATTTCGATTCCAGCCGCCCCAGCCAAAGTATGGTCGCATCAATGCCCTGTCGATCAGGGTTATTTCGTGGCTGATGCGACTTTGGAATGATCTGGCGCGTAGGGGATCGATCGACTCTATCTGGTTTATGATTGGGGCTGCATGCCAATCCATTTCAACCCGGCTAAAGACATAGAATATCGGAAACAGTGCCAGAAGGATCACAACGGCGCGCGACTTGAACATTTTGGTCGTATACAGTGCACCGAGGCCCATGAACAGAACAAAATAGCCATTCAGGGCCCGGCAGAGCAAAGACACGACCAACAAAATTAACGCAGCGAACCGAGCGGACAGCCATCCGATCCATATGATGGATCGGCTTCGCCACAACCAGACGGCCACCAATGCAGCGCCGGCTATCAGTACGCCGAGCTCTAGGCCGTGACGCAAAAAAACCATCGGTCGATACCATCCCAACCGCCATATCATCTTAAACGGAATCTGTAGAAAACCATAAACATGCTTGTGCAGTTGGGGGCTCATCCGAAGTTCGAACAGGATTAATGGCACATAACAGAGCATGGCGACGATCAGGCCAATGGCCAGTTCGCGCATTCCGATATGGTCGGAAAAGTAGAGACGTCCTATGAAATAGGGGATCCCATAAAAAATCACGTGCGTTAGTACTCCTGAAATGCCGTCGTAAATCCCAAGGCCATTGGCTACCGAACTCGCCATGGGACATAAGCACCATGCAACGATCGGCAGGTCAAACCGTCCCAATCGAATTCCGGATAGACGACTTAAGTCAAAAACCAACACACCCAATACGAGGCCCAGCACGACGGATGTCACTCTCGTGTAATCCGGCAATCCACTGAGTTTGAAGCCCACCTTTTGGGGCAGCAGCAGCCAGCCGGCCAGCAAACTGGCGAGCACGGCCTGCCTCGGACGAAGGACGGAGAACAACACCAGACTCACAACCGGCCATCCGAGCAACATGATATCTGCGACTATTCTCATCAGGCGTTTTTCACCGGCCGATCCCGGGTGCACGAACCACGGCCTGCCAATGCATTGAGAAGCGTGTCCTCGAGAATTTTGGCCGATCGGTCCCAGTCAAATCGGGTCGATATCGTGTAACTGGCTTGACTCATGGCTTGCCACCGATCTTCAGACATTCCCAGTACGCGGCAGACCGCATCGGCCATTTCTGCGGAATCACCAATGGAGACCAGGAATCCCGATATACCATCCTCAACGTAGTCTTCCGGTCCGCCACAACGGGTACTGACGATCGGGCAATGGCAAGCGGCCGCTTCAAGGCCCGGCATCCCGAACCCTTCGGTTGTCGACGGCACGATCCAGCAATCCGCCTGCTGGTAGAGCCGGGGGATTTCGTCCTGCCGGGGCCGGAGGTGAAACTCCAGCCATGACGGTGGATTGTGTTTTCGCAGGAGCGGCGATGATCCGAATGCAATGGCTCGCAAATCCGGGTATCTCTCTCGTATCCGGCGCAATGCCTCAAACGCGGTAGCCGCGCCCTTCCATTCTTGCGTACCGTAGAGCATACCTACCGTCGGCCTATTCGCGCGACCCCGGGCCATGGAATCGAATTGTGACCGATCCACACCATTGGGGACCAGCACAGCATTGAGGTCCCCATACTTCTCAGCCATGAGCTTCTGCAGCCACTTGGCGATAACGAACTTCAGGCCTGTCATTCGGTAGGTTGCCTCTACCCGGTTGGGATCTCCCCCGTGTAGTTCGTGGTGCCGAACTAAGTAGGCTTTCAGTCCTTTCTCCTCGGGCCAGTCCTCGATCCATTCTCGTGTTTCCCACCATGTGGCGATGGACACGTCCGCATCGGGTACGTGTTGCGGTCGAATCACGTTTTCCATTACCGGGATCAATGTCGCCGCGGAGTACTCGAGATGATGATGCCTTTGACCTTGCGTCTTTAGTTCGTGATGAATGTGGCGCAACCATCTTTTAAATTGCAGGAGCTTGGGTGACGGCTTCGGTAGCGCCACAAAGGCGATGTTGACCTCGTGACCACTTCGAACCATTGCCTCGGCTATAAGGCGGTTGGATTTGGTGCCTCCGGACAGGTTGGCTCTTGCCATGATCCAGTTGATTTTCACGCAATTACCTACGTTTGGTATTCTTCCGATAGCTTTAGAAAAGGTGGAAATAAGATTCGTGTATTAACTTCCGGAATTTTCTCCGCAAACGCTGGAGCAGAGTAGGCTTGGGATATCCGTAATAGCGTTGCCAGGGTGGATACTTGTAAGCAGACATTGGAATTCGTTTTCCGGTGTTCAAGAATGGAATGATCCCGCGTCGTGCTAAATAGGTCTCACGGATCTTGCGAAGATCTTCACCCCATTGGTTAATATGGAACACCGTCCAGGTAGGGTCTTCATTCCGTATTAAAACGTAGCGATCCTCTGATTTCATGTAGTCCTGTATTGTTCGCTCTATTAAAAATCTATCTGCTGTTACGGGTTCGTTCCCATGCCGCAGTTTCGGAAGGGTCAGCTGCTTAGCCCGCCCGGCCGCCGAAAGCCATTCGTCCGGTCTGAAAATACAGAAGTTATGGCTGTATTTCTGTGTTCGATAAAACCCGTTTCCGACCGATTGCATATCTTCTGCACGATACGAGCCGCCAAAACCGAAATAACCACCAGCGTTTATTCTCTCAATTGCCGTCTCGAGCCAGTCCCCATGTCCATCTCTGAACGGCAGAACATCGAGCTTTATCAAACAGGCCCATTTGGTATTCACTTTGGAGATTGCCTTATATACACCAAATTGATCAATCTCCTGGGGAGAACGAGCGCCTGCTTGAATCGGTATCAGGATATCGATCATTCCTTCATTTTCAAGCTGACGATAGACCTCCGGAAGAGTTATATTATAAGATACTGAGAATATGACAACTCTCGGCTTTCCGCCCAGGAAGCTAAACCAGTCACCAAGTACTTCCCTGACCATTGTTGTACCTGAACTATACGTGCACAGGGTCAGTTCTTCAAGGGAATCAGATCTGGAATTCAATTCAGTTCTCGCGGGTTAAGAAACCAAAATAAAACTATCTGTATCAAGATTCGAAAAGGCCCAAAGAGTTCTTCACGTGAAGACCAACCTGAACGAGTGTCGATTGTACGCGAGGATCGTCTTCTTCCAGGTATTCATTGCACATTCTCATACCATCTTCGGACAAAATGGACTCAAGCACTTCGGTTGCTCTGGAATCGATCATCAGTCGTCGATACGCTTTCCAGTGGGGAGAATGCAGCAATAGTTTTTTGGAATTCGCCCAGCTGTGGTGAACATCATTCCACGGCTTATCTGACGCGGGTAGATGCAGAAACTTATCGAGTTTCTGAGTTTGTCTTAATTCCCGACGATGGTTGCTTTCTTCTCGTTCATTCGCAGAAGCCGGAATACCCGTATTCGCATTTACGAATTGATTTAACGTGCCGCATATCCTTTCAAATGCCTGGCGCGAAACACTTCCTCCCAGACGATCGATCGGTGACAGGAGAGCGGCAACTTCGATCATATGACGGTGATAAAACAGTTTGTCAGCGCAAAAGAGGCGGCTATTACCCCAGGCTGTGGCGACGTCATGCTGCCGACTAATCGGGTAGAATCCTTGCCACTCGGCTGCCGTTACAGGACGTATCTGGAGCAATTGCTCTAATCGCGTCTGTCTCCGTTCATAGATCTGATCGCGGACATTTTCGGACAGCAGGTTCGGCGAAGCGTGCCAGCGAGAGGTCGTTTCATCGGATCCCCCACGCCGGCGTATCAAATGTTTCAGTTTCTTGAATAATGAATCCCGTCTTAGCCGGTTACGCATTTGGTTCGGCATGAAGTGGTCTTTAAGCAAGGTGTCAGCAAGGAATCCACCGATGACGACATCAAATTCATGCTCCAATCCGTTATCCACAATCGCATAGCCATGCACCGTTGCCCGGACTTCCGAGCCCAGCAGACGCATCGTTCTCGCAAGCACCGTGCCGTAGAAATCGGGATCGCGGCGAACAAGTATATGCCGAACGTTCGACGCTTTAGCGATCTGAGCAGCTGTTCGGGATTCGCGATTCTCTCGTGTGCAGAACGTCAACGCCGCATCGACACCCCGATTCCGCAACAATGCTGCCAGCACAGCCCGGGAATCTCTGCCGCCACTCAGCGTAACGGCAATACGCTCTGATCCTTGAGCAATATCTTTTGCACCTGTACGGATCGCATGAACGAGCTTTTCGGTAACGGTTCTTTGATCCAGCCAGGAATCCGGTTCAATCGGTTGCCAGTAAACGTGCATGTCTCTGTGCACTTCGCCACCGGCGATTCTCCAAGTGTGCGTTGCCCCGGGTTCCAACTCACGTACATGACGAAAGGTCGTAAAAGGAAAAGAGATCTGATCGTAAACGATGAGTTCGCCAATCGATGCCGAATCTATTTTGTCGCTCATCCCGGCCAGATTCGCTATCGGGTCTGCCAGTGTGCCCACGAAATTCGTTTGCCCGGACCGATCGGTGGTTTCATAGAGGGGTTGCGAACCGAGCAAGTCGGTCACAACCGTAATCTGTTCGGAAGCCACTTTCAAAAGCACGAACATGCCGGTCAGAGTATCCAATAGTTGAATGGGTGGTGAGTCCGAGCGCCAACGGTCGGCAGCCTCGATGCAGAATCCGGATGGATCTCTTAATTTGCGGGTGACATCCATTATATTCGGGCGGCCAACGCATGCAAAGAGCAGCCCGTCTTTTTCAAACGGCTCGTATTTTCGACCGGGCGGAGGCTGAATGACCACCGACCCCCATTCGAAGCGCCATATACGAGCCTTTCTATTTTCCACACCCGGTCGATTCTGAAGGTTTTGCGCAATATGCTGTGGATCGACTCGGTTGCCAATTTGTATAATAAAATCACCCATTATGATTTTTACTCCCGAATCCCCTATATAATGTTGAAACAAACCCATCCCAGAGAGATCACTGCGGTCGAGACTGCAAGAGTTCCCAGATCAAGAGCCGGCATCCAAACACCGTGACGCCGGATCGCCCAGGCCAGCAGAGGGTAGTCGACGATTTTTGATGCGGCGACGCCGATAATCATGCCTGTAACGCCGGCCTGAGAAGCGCCGATCGCCATGCATGCGAGCAACAGCAAGCCCCGGCCGGTTTGCAGGACCATGTAACGTTTTGAATCACCCACCGCCAGGAGAATGTTGCTCGACGTGACGTTGATAACGGCACCGATAGCCCCGACCGACAATACTTGAAGCATCCATCCTGCATCGGCATAGCGAGGGTCATAGAGCAGATCGATCAATTCCTGACCGCCAAGCGACAGCACCCACATCAGGGGAACGAAACCGCCAATCAACCACAAGCGCGCCCGAAAGACGCGTCGACGCAGTTGCGCATCACCGCGGTTGTAGAGGTTGGCATAGATCGGGAACATGACTTGAGAATTGAGGCGGAGCAACGCCTGGATGCCCATTCTCGACCAGACAGTCGCTATGGCGAACAGGCCCAGTGTCTGTTTGGTTACGAATAATCCCAGCAAAGCGCGGTCGCCCTGTTGAATGATAAACGTCACCGCCGTGCTCAGAAAGATCCATTTGCCGAACCGAACTAGCTCTTGCACCGCAGATCGGTCCCAGGTGAAGCGGAGTTTTCGTCCGGGGATGAGAAACTGTGACGTTAAGGCCGCAACGGCCATGCGGATGACCCCTCCCAGCGCCAGCGCCCACACCGAACGCAGATACAGCGCAAGTCCGATCATGCACAGCAGGCCGAAAGCCTGGCTCGCGGTCTCCCAAATAACCAGAGGCTTGAGGTTTACATTTCGACGAAGAGACAGGACGCTTGTAGAAGTAAACCCATTGATCAGTGCGGACAAGCCGGCAAAAGGCAGCAACAGTGCTAAAACCGGCTCCTGATAGACGATGGAAACTGGATACGCCGCAATACACGTCACGAGCCAAAGCCCGCACCCTCGAATCACCTGAAGTGTCCAGGCGGTATTGAGAAATCGTTGATCGTCACCACGGGGATCGCGAATAACACCTGCGCTGATACCCATATCCGAGAACATTTGTATGCCGTGCAGGACCATCTCCACAAGGGCCATGATGCCAAATGCCTCGGGGAACAATATCCGCGTCAGAATCAAATTTCCTGAAAGTCTTAGAGCCCGAGCGATCCCGAAGCCGGCCATGGTCCAGGCCGAACCGCGGACTGCCAATCGCTTCATGGAAAACGGGCTTGATCCTGCCAAGGCAGTTTTACCTGAATCCGTGGGCTTTGGCGATTGACTCAAAGGGGCGGAATAGCAGTCGGTTTGTAGCATGCTGTAAAGATGGAGCGGCTTTGATCAGGCCTGATGTGGAGGTTCACAGAGTATGATTCAGTAGTTTGCGGTTACGAGGATGCCTATTCGGATGCTTATTACGGCGAATCGGCAATCAGGTGGTCGGAAGATCATTTTGAATAAAATCTCGCGCAACCAATACCGATTCATTGCATTTTACCATCTGATCCATCGGCGTCAAGAAACACAGAGATCTAAAGAGTGAGAAGGCCGAACCAGACCACGCCCTCGGCGAATATGTTTCCGAGGCCCTCTGAAGGAAAAACTTTGCGTATGAATCCGGTATCGATGCTCCCCGATTCAGGGATTCTTTATTTTCAGATTTTTCGGCGGGAGAATACTTTTTATACTTTCGATAGCACCGACATCCGGAGTGGCATCTCTCTGATATCCGAATACATCGGCAGGAACGCCGGTCAGATTAGTGGGGAGGCGGTCAATCAATATTGCTCCCGTATTCGGGTCGGGATAGCCGAAGTCGACATAAGTGGATGTGTCGGTAAGATCCAGTGCGGCGGCATGATACCGTCCTCCATGAGATTGTGTGGCGGGCGATCCACTATCAGGACTTTTTGATTGAAAATGGGGGCAATTCGACGCATTAAACGAACAACATGGCGAACCCACGTCTACCGCTGCCGAGTAGTAGTGATTATAGAGTGCTTCGTTTCCTTTAGTATTCCCGTTCGCATAGGAAGGCGGATCGATACAGCCTCCGTCGCTGTTAGCTACAAATTCATAAAAAATTGAACCGATGATACTGCTATTCGTCATTTCAAAATTAACGGTCCCCTTATCGAGACCCCAGAAAGCAAATTTTTGATAGGGAAAACTACAATGCCAAATCAGAATATGATCCCAATTGTTATCTTCGACATAGAGGGCACCAGAATTAAAAACTATATTCCCCCCCTCAGCAGGAGGCCTGCCATAACGCCCCGGCTCCCGCATTTCCATAAATACGTTTACAAAGGCTTCATCATTACCACCACCCCTCAGAAATAAACCCTGATAGTGTAAATCAGTGCCATAATAGTTATATACGATCACATTGTTTCCAATCGTACCAAATTGCTGGTAAGAATCCGCATGGGGGTACTGTGCGAGAGCGTCTTCTGGGTCTTGGTCATCAACACGAATATTAACAACAAGGTTGGAATTGCGGGTTACATCTTCGCTGATCCTATAAATAGTAGCATTGCGAAGAATCGTCATGTCCGAAAAAGCCCGGTCCACCTCTGTCGCAAAGGTTTCGGTGGCATAATATTTGGTGCTGCCTTGTATGGGCCGAAGGTCACCGTTGCCGGTGTCCGGATCATTATAAAGTCTGGAGGGTGAATAGAGTTTGCAACCATCCACCCAGAGGTTGGGGACCGTGCCATTTATGACATTGTCACCGTATGAGGAAGCATACAGCGACACACCTTCAAATTTTAGATGGTCGGCACTATCGAAAACGGTTCCACTATCGGAAATGATGATATTGTCTCGACTTGCGCCGGGAGCATTTTTAATGGTAAGCCATTCACCAGAGGTCGATGTGGTGTGGCTGCCGACAGCGGTGTAGTTTCCCGCATCAAGATAAATAATGTTGCCGCTTGAATTTCCGCCATTGGCCGCTTGCGCCACCTGGACTGCCCTTTCGATGGTTCTGCATCGATCGGTGGTGTTGGCTTGACACGAATCGCTGCCGGTAGATGGGTTGACATAAGCATAGTTGCGGTTGGTTGCGTTGGCTCCCTCGACGATTAGCGTCGTTGATCCCAATACCCGGCTCCCGCCGTCATTGCCCACCACAGTCGGTGTCACACTAATTGTACCGTTTGAAGTAAATTCGCTTGCCGAAATAGTAACAAAATACTCATACACACCGGGCCAGGACGCCATTGGTACGGCAGGTTCGGTGTGGGCGTGGCGAGTGTTAAGTTCCATTGCACTCGACGTCTTCGTGCCTCCCGAATATCCCTGCCCCGATATGGCAAATTCTACCCGATTGATTCCCGCCTTTGAGAAGGCAACTACGCCGAAGGTAAAGCTGCCACCATATTCGATGCGTTGATATGGAACAACGTCTGTGTGAGCAATGGGTGTAAGGGCGAAGCACAGTGCTGGTAAAGATAAGACCAATATGAATGATAAAAGAAAATGTACGCCGGTGATTTTAATTTTTGAAGTCGTGTGTGAGTGCGCCATTTTTATTACTCCAAAACTTTGAGAGGGGAAAACCTGAATTTCGAGTGTTTGTCCGGGAACAAAAAAGTCAGATCGGACGGCCATTCATATGTTAACTATGTGCGTAACTTAGGTTATCCGAAACAGGTACCTAAAGTCAATCAGGCCAGGTCCTGTAAAGATTCCATCCTAAGGATAAATAACCCATGTGATTCCGAAAATCAGATGGGCGTCTTGTATGCGTTCGTTTACACATTGATTACGGTCTTTTTTGGTGGAGCAAAATGTATGCCGATAAAGGTTGAATTTATAAAATCACAAGAGCTATGTATTAAATGAGAACTATATATAGAATTTTATTTTTTGTACGCAAGTTCATTAACAGCTTCATTGTTTATCATTATTCAAATCACTTACATGAGTGTCCCGAGGAATTACGTTTGTTTTTTGTGAATTCTCGGAACATGGATGAATCGACAATGCCGCCATATGGTCTACCTTATAATCGATATCGAATATTGTAATTTCGATTTCAATTTCGTAATTAAAAATTCACAATCTTCATTCAGCACACAGGCCATCATTTGTATTGACAGGCACGAGTTCCAGCTACATGGCGCCTTTCGACGATATGACCGCAGGCAGAGTTTTCAATAGTATTTTAAAGTCTAGAAACAGCGACCAGTTTTCGATATAATTGAGGTCCAACTCCAACCACTTTGAAAAGGGCAGACTGCTTCTTCCGGAGACCTGCCAGAGACAGGTGAGGCCCGGTTTGACGCTGAAACGCTTACGCTGGATCCCTCTGTCGAAAAGATCGACATCGCGAATTGACATGGGCCGTGGTCCCACGAGGCTCATTTCTCCCTTGAGCACATTGATAAGTTGCGGCAACTCATCAAGACTGGTCTTACGAATGAAACGACCGACTCGAGTGAGCCGGGGGTCATCTGATATTTTAAATATGGGTCCTCCGGCTTCGTTCAGGTGCTCGATGTCTTTTATCCTGTCTTCCGCATCGATAACCATGGAACGAAATTTTATCATTGGAAAAAGTCGTTTTTTAAAACCGACGCGCTCCTGTATGAAAAACACCGGCCCGGGGCTGTCCAATTTAATGGCGATCGCAATAATGGCATAAAGCGGTAACGCAATTGGAAGTGCGATAATCACTAATATTAAATCAATAAAGCGTTTTACCATTAACATATTCTCATCGAGAGACACCGGCTCCATTGTGAGTAGTGGGATATCGTCAACCTGCGTCAGACTGATTCGAGGAACCTCTATGTCATAAACATCCGCCATGAATCTTAGCTTTATCCCTTCCTCCTCACATTCATGGGCAATGTCTTCGACATCTTTCAGCATCGATCTTGGAATCGCGAGTATGACATCGTCCACAACGTTTTGCTTCAGGATTTCACAGATATCTTCGACGGTGCCGAGCACGCGTTTGTCGAGCACTTTTGTTCCCACACGAGATTCATCCGGATCGAGATGACCGATGATATCAATTCCCCATTCCGATTTGTTTTTTAAACTTTCGGCAAGGTGTTGGGCGCGCATACCTGTGCCGATGATGAGGACTCTATGAAGGTTTTGTCCTTTTTTGAGGGTTTTTTTAAAATATAAGGAAAAAGAATGTCCTTACCATGGAGAGAGTGATGATATTCAACAAAGCAAAAGAAAGAATTATGGATCGACTGATATAATCGACTCGCAACAAAAACAACAGAGTTAACAAAATGGTAATACTTATAAACATTGCGCGTGCGATCGCCCAGATATAATGCCCGATTGACGACACTCGGGGGCCTTTGTAAGCGCCGAAACGCGATAAAAAGAATATCAGAAAAGATAATAAAAGAGGAATTAGGGCAATATGGGAGAACAGATCGGGCTTGTCGATTTGGATAAAGATATCAAAAGGTAAGGTATATCGAAACCAAAACGCGATGAGGAACATCAAGATCGAAATACAAATATCCAGGATGAACAAATAGCGATTGATTTCAAAATGTTTGTCTTCAAACATATTACTCGTCTCGCAACAAAATTCCCAGGGATTTACAAGATATTCTGATCAGATCGTACCGGCGCCCTTCCAGAGCAAATTCGATGAATATTTTGATGTCAACGGGCATTCGAAAAAGAGTCGTGCTATGTCTGATAGGGTCTCACGGGACTCAGCCGGATGCTGAAAAAAAGCCGATTTTCAGTGTATTTGTTGGTTTCGATCGTCGAATCCACATTACGAAAGGTGTAGTTAAATTGAAGCGATAACCAGCGGAGAGGACTCCAGTCAAGACCGCCTCCGACTCGTGATTGACGATCGGTTCTATCCGGTAGAACGTTTAAATATTCCGTGTTGCGATATGAGCTATAAAGGGTTCCATTAACATAGCGAGATAGCTGATAGCTTCCCGACAATGCCGCCTCCCAAAAACGATTGAACCCAAGATTTTGGGCGGTGTTGAATCCCTCATTGTACCCGCTGAGGGCAATAGCGCGTATGGATCCCCGCTTGAAACGTTTGTTCAATCGCGCGTTCAGAGACAAATCCGGTTCATCCGGTTGCCCTCTCTCAAAGTCTCGGATGAAATAGCCGACTTCGAAGTTGGCATCGATTTTATCAGAGATAACATAGGTAAAACCCGCTGTTGGGTTTATCACGGTATAATCCACAAAAGCCTGGGCCCCGACTCCCGGATCAATGGCAACGCCTTGTTCCTCGAAATCAGCCACTTCGTGCAAAACTCGAGCGAATACATTAAGAGCGTTGGAAAAACGATAGAAAACTCCTGCATCGGCAGTATATCGGTCCAGGTCCGGGTCGATCTCGAATTCGCTCCGATTGAAACTTACGTTTGCCGAAATACCCCAACGATTCGTCAGATTAAAGGTAATTCCGGCGGCAGGAGAGCTTCTTATGCTGTCCTGGAAGGACGGATCTTCGTTTATCAACAGATAGTTTTGATATGAAAAATATAGGCTGTTGTTTCGGCCGAATTGTTGATCTACTCGAGCATTAAACGTATTTCGCCAATACCGTTGTCGACTTCTCCGAATCGTTGGATCCTCAACGGATCCGGGAGGAACTGTTGTCACATCGGATCGATCAAGTGGTGCTGGGTTTTCAGTTTGCACAAATCTGTTATTGAGGTTGAAGCGTGTATGTTTGGATAAATTTGCTGAAAAATTCAAAAGTGCACTGTGGCGCCAGTTGTTTCGTTCCGAAAAATTAGCATAGCTCGCATAGGCGCCGTCATAACTGACATCGAGTCCATATTTTTCGCCAAAGAGGCCGGCCGTAAATCCGCCTCCAGCCGTTGTAATGTTCTCGGATACCAGGTCTGTTTCACTCAAAAGAAAGTTGTCCGTCCACTCCTCTCCCACAGATGCCCGAGGGATAAACGTAAACTGAGCGGCAATCGCCATTGATGCAGTTGACAAAAAGAAAGTAAAAAAAATAACACTATAGAATATTTGTTTCATCACTTGTCGTTTAAAAGCGTTGTAGTTAGCTTTCCGAAGTAGAATTCAAATATTGAATGATGCTAAACAGTTAAGAAATAGTTTTTTATTCTGATTTTATGTCTAATAAAACCTCACCGAGGTTTTATTAGGGGACAATGATCGTATCGTCCGCCTGAAGAAGCACATTCTGGCTGTAGTCTTTTCGTTTCACGATATCTTTGTAATTAATTTCATAAATTTTTTCCTTGCCGTTTTCCCTTCGCAGCAAGATAATCTTCTTTTTCGATGCCCACTCGGTAAAACCGCCGGCCATGGCAAATGCTTGAAGAACGGTCATTTTTTTTAGAAGCGGATATTCGCCAGTATTCACAACTTCACCGAGCACATAAAATCTCTGGCTCCCGGGATTTCTCACAGTAACAGTTATTTCCGGAGCTTCGACATAGTCCTGCAGTTTTTTTTCAAGATCATTCTTCAACTCCCCGGTTGTCCGGCCTTCAGCCCGGATGTCACCCAGCAGCGGAAAAGTGATATACCCATCATTGCGCACAAAAACGTCCTCCCTCGAGAAATCAGGCTCCTTCCAGGTTATTATTTCCAGAACGTCGCCGGCTCCCAACCGATACATATCCTCCATATTCTGAGCGCAAGCCCATTGAGACTCAAATACTATGGACACAAACACGATGATGAGAGCCCCGACCATAATTACTCTATGAAAGCTGTTGGACAATTCCGATCCTTCCTTTCTGTTATTCAAGACGCCCCCAATTCGAGGTGTTTTCAGACAGCTCCGCCTCCTCAATTACAAGGCGAAACAGCCTTTAAATAATTGAAAATATTAAATAAAAAAAGAGCCCGAGTTGTTTTTTAAATGTTGCCGAAATCAATTCGGCAAAAGCTAAGCAATTATTGTTCCGGTAGCGATGTTGCTTAGAATGAGCACGGCATTCAGGAAACCGAACTTCTATTCTTAAATTAATCCTCTTCCGCGTGATAATAGTAGGAAGAATGGCTGCATAACGGTGGTATCCCCGAGATGCGATGAATGGTTTCTGAAACCAGTTCAGTACAATCCCTACAATTCTTTCTTTACCCACCAAATTAACGATGTTGGAAAGCAAATGGCGGCCGGTATGGCCATGTTTGATGACGACCAGAACGCCATCGGTTTGACGCGTCAATGCGTTTGCCTCTGCTGCAAATGCCGGCGGGGCAGCATCTATAATGACGTACCAATCAGAGTACCGATCCCGCAGTTCGGAAAGCAGCTCCAGCATGCGCGGCGAAGTGATCAGTTCTGTGGCATTCTTCAAGGATCGTCCGGCAGTAACGATTTTTAGCCGATCGACAGGTGTATTCATGAAAATTTCCGGGAGGGATGTTTTATGAGAAAGGTAATCGCCCAACCCTGTTACACGGCCGTACCCGAACAATTTATGGACGGTCGGTCTTCGTAAATCGCAGTCAATTAAAAGGACTTTCTCGTTCACATTCTGAGCGATACTAATGGCCAAATTTGATGCCACCACGGATTTACCCTCGCCGGGCATGGCGCTGGTGACCATTAGCATCTTCTGTACCTTGCCATCCTTTGGGAACAGCAGGCGTGTTTTCAGTATTCTGATCTGTTCGGCCCAGATAGAATTTGGCTCGTGAAGGCACATAAGAATCGGATCTAGCTTGTGTTCCGGAGGAATTTCGGAGTCCGCAGCTTTTTCATGCGCATTTGATGAGGTCGGCTCTTGAAGCCGAGAAAATGAAAGCACTTTTTCGCTGTTCGCTTTTTGAGATGCCTTATTCTGTTTTTCGAAGGCTTTCGATAATTTTCCCAACGGCAGCTCCCTGGCACTATAAAAATAAAATCGTATAACGATTTTATGAAACGCGACGACGTCGCTAAGTTTTCGGATTAGGTTTCCATTCCTGCAGACCCGTTGAGCGGGTATTCCACTTCGTTGCAGCAAGCACCGTAAAAAAGTTTCAATAAAGGTTTAAATATAGAATGTGATCTGCTTGATCATGCTCAATGTCTCTCTTTCTCCGACCATCGTGATAGATGCTAAAAATGAAAATAGGGCGATCGATATACACCCGCCCATGACACTGAGAACGAGATTCGCGCGCTTGTAGAATTTGACCTTCGGCGTCAACCGGACGGGAATAATCGCAAGAACAGGCAGATCTAGACCGGTTTCAATGTCATCAATTGTTTTGAAAGAGTCATTGAAGTATTCTCTAAGGAAAATTAAGCTGCCGCCGATTCCGAGTCCACCCGCAATAGCAATAAAGAGTAAGCGTTTCATATTCGGTTCCACAGGTTTGGTGGGTATTTTTGCTGGATCTAAAATTCGGAATTGCTCGCCTTTCTGTTTTTTTTCCATGTTGACCGCAAGGTCGGCTTCCAATTTTCTCTGTAATAGTGAGCCGTAGGTTCCGCTGACCTCCTCATAATCTCTTTTTAAACTGAGCAGCTCCTGCTCTTTTTTGGGAATTTCCTCGATTCTTTTTTGGTACATTGCCAATTTTTCCTGAAGGATCGTTATCTCTTCCTTTAGACCGGCAATGTCACGGTTGGTAGCTTCAACTTCCTTAAGTAGCGACATTTCTATCTGGACAAACGGGTTGTTTTTGCTAGAGAACGATGCAACTTGAGCTGTTTCGTTTTGATTCTCCTCCTGCTTCTGGTTTCGATCTTCGAGGTTCTCAATTTTCCGTTTAAGTCGTATCACGTCCGGATGTTTGGGTGTGTATTTCCCCTCCAGATCGGCGAGTTGTCTCTTCAAGGCCATAAGGTTGTCCGCCTCGCTGAATGAGAACGATGCCGTGGCTTGATCTTCGTTGGTGCTTCGGTTCCGCATTCCTTCTTCCAATTGTTGGTTCAGGGAAATCAGGAGCAATTTGGAGTCCCGAAGGGTGTTCTGTCTATGGTTGATTTCCTCCTGCAGTCGATCTGCTATTCGAAGATTCGAATCCAGCTGCTCTGGAAGGGAACCCATGTTTTCCTCACGATATTGTTTAAGGGCTCCCTCCATCCGAATGAGTTTGGCGCGCATCGCAGTTAGCTCGTCATCCAGAAATTTACTTGTTCCAATCGCCTGTTCCTCTCTCACTTTCAAGTTTTGATCGATAAAGTAAGATGACAGCGCATTCGTCACCTTTGTGATTTGCCCGGGGTTTTGACCTTTAAAAGAAATAGAAAAGGCATCTGTTGTTCTATGGCGGCTGTGAGTCACATCGACGGAGATACGCCTGCGCAGACTCCCGATCATGTCCTCCATATACATGGTTTTTTTCTGTTGCTCCGTATACAAGCCGAAATCGTTTATAATCTTTTCAAGATTGGTCCGGCTCATAATCTGTTCGGAAATTGTGCTGATCCGTTGTTCGAGGTCCGATGACACAACGGATTGCACAAAATCCGACGGGACTTTTTGCGGCTGTACCAAAATTAATGTTTTGGCTTCGTAGACTTTGGGCAATGTCAACGACGAATAAATGCCGACTATCATTGCCAATATAAAGGGTATGATGATATACCACCTTCTGCGAATCAGTATGTCAACGATTTGTTCAGGCGTTATATTGGAATTATTTTCCATTGTTTTTCACCGATCCTTCGGTTGTCTGTCATCTATCGTTCCGCCACATAAAACCCTATCTGTTTATTTGATACTCCTTTATTTTGTTCAGAAGTGACTTGTAGCTGATATCCAAGAGTTGTGCCGCTTTTCGCCGATTCCATTTTGTTATGCCCAAAGTTTTGGTGATAATCTGTTTCTCGGTGGCTGAGACCAGCTGTTTGGAGAAGAATTTCAACGAAAAAGAGTTTATATCGACGGCCTGGAAGAGGCTATCGATGTGCTCTGTCAATTTTTTACTGTGGCAGGTTTGAAGGATAGCTTTGTCCGATTGTCTGCTGGCTTTTAATCTGTCGGGCAAAGTTGTGCCCAATTCTTCTTTACCGGAAAGGACGACTTGCTTGACGGTGGATTCGAGTTCACGGATGTTCTCGGGCCAGGAAAAGTCCAGGAGTTTTTTCTTCGTTTCCTCCGAGATGGTGCAATAGGGCCGTGACAGTAACCTTGAATACTTGTTACTGAAGAAGTCAGCCAATAATCTGAGATCCTCAGGCCGTTCACGCAGTGGCGGAACCTTTATGTTGTATACACTCAGTTGATGTAACACTTCCCTGTCAAATTGCCGTTTTCGGATCAATTCCCCCATGTTGATGCGTGATGACGATATTACATGCCAATTCGGGCTTGGTGACGTACTTTGGGAAAGCCCGCTATGTGAGGTATTGTTGAGAAGCACACGAACTTGGTTTTGTAAAGACGGGGTGAGATGTTCGATGCCGTCAAGAAGGATTGTGGGAGAACGATCAGTTCTCGCATGTGTATTCTCTGAGGACCTAATGTTGTGAACCTCGCCGATCACATATTGTGAAAAATCCTGAGCTAATTCCTGATTTTTTGAAATGGCCAAGACGTTTATTTTTACCAATGGGCCGGAATTCAGATTCGAGCGACTGTGAATGACATTGGCCACGAGGTCTTTTCCGGAACCGGGTTCTCCGGTTATCATTACTGTTTCTTTTGAGCGAACCGCTTCGTTAATGATTTTTTTTAATTTTTGAATCTCGGGGCTTTCTCCGACGATCATTGGAGGGTTTGAAAAGGGACTTTGGTGAAGCGGCATCTGGATGAGTCTCAGCAGATTTTCCGTGGCGACAGCGACACTCGAATCGGCGGTCTGTGTTATGATATTTTCGAATAGATTCAATTCGATCAGGTTCACCACGCGATTGGTGATGCCGATGATCAGAACTGGAAACAACGGATTTATGGATTTAATATGGTAAATGAGCCGTGCAACGGCATGAAAGGGAAGGTTTCCGAATACAATGGCGTCTGGATTGATTGAGGCAAAATTGTCCAGGCAGGGGGTTACCCGGTCAAAACAGAATGGCAGGCAGGAAGCATCTGAAATGCAGCACCGAAATCGTTCCCATTGAGATCGGTCTTGGTCAATAAAGATAATTTTGGTAGACTTAAATTGGTTCATCGCCTTAAACGAGAATGACACGTCTGATTTTGTATGGGACAGGCAACACCAAGAAGGTTAATATTGCATTGAACCTATCATGGTTAAAGAGCATGACGATTGAGTGACAGATAAGTGGTTTAGCAACATTCGTGCCTTTTATTGATGAAATGCAATATTTCCGAATTTTAGGGATAGTTGTTGCATAACCTATTAAAATGCAATGATTTATCTTGCACTTTGATGTGTCAAATTATATGATGGTAACTGTTGTTTGAATATTTTGAGGAACAAGATACCATTTAACTGCAAAACTTTCCACAATATGGTAAAATTTTTCACATATTGTATTGACATCGTTTTTTTGCCCCCAAACATTGCGGGAGATCCTGAAAGTTATGAGTTCTAATTTCAGATTGCTGATCATCGATGACGATGAAGAAACCTTATTCAGTCTGAAAAGCTATTTCAGCAAAAAGAGCTATGACACCGTCACTGCCGAAAACGGTCTTGAAGCCTTGAAAATTATAGAAAAATCAGACGGTCAATTCGACATTTTGATTACAGACATCGTCATGCCCACCGTCACCGGTGTCGGTGTTATTAAGGTTCTAAAGAAAAAATATCCGAAAATACCGATAATTGCCATGACGGGATATGGCCAGCACCCCGAAGCGATGGCTGCCGAAGCTGAGGCGGATATTATTTTAAAAAAACCCATTGAGTTACCGAAGCTCGAGGAATCGGTAATATCTTTGCTGTCTCAAGCATTAAAAAAATAATCGGTAACGATTTTCCACCATACCGAAAAATCATGAACTCTTTCCAGCGAGCGATTAATGGAACCTGAAATTATTGGAAGAAGCGCAAACCTTGAAAGGGTCCGGGAACTGATCGAGCATATCGCGGATACCGGTCTGAATACAGTTGTTTCAGGGGAAACGGGCGTTGGGAAGGAACTCATCGCCCAAGCCCTATACTTTCGATCACCGCGAAGAGGAAAACCTTTTGTCAAGGTAAACTGTGCGGCGTTGCCTGATGGTCTGCTTGAAAGTGAGCTTTTTGGATTTGAACGTGGGGCATTTACAGGCGCGGAACGCAAGACACGCGGAAAGTTTCAAATCGCACACAGCGGCGTGTTGTTCCTCGACGAAATAGGGGACATGTCACTGCCCCTTCAGTCAAAGCTTCTTCACGTGCTTCAAAGCGGTGAGTTCAATCCTCTGGGTTCGGAAAAAATGGTCACGACGGACACGTGGATTATCGCCGCCACCAATCATGATCTGAAACGTGACATAGAGACCGCGACCTTCCGGGAGGACCTGTATTATCGTCTAAATATTATTAAAATATTGATCAGCCCGCTCAGAGATCGGCCCGAAGACATCCCGGATCTTATCGACTATTATTATGAGAAATACTCGGAAACACTCAAAAAGAACAAAATACCCTATCCCTCAAGCGAAATTTTAGGTATTTTGACATCCTATGGCTGGCCCGGAAATGTGCGGGAACTTCAAAATGTGATGAAAAAGGCCATCGTTCTTGGCGGTTGGGATGAGGTACTTTCTGAACTCAACGGGCTGTTGCCCAAATAGCCATTGAATCGCATGGTTTTAGTTGCTAGGTGTTCATAAACCACTCGAGCACTGAGGTAACCGATTATGATGGGGCGTGTTAAACAGAATCAAGGCAAACTGTTTTAT